>Ga0073928_10006872_pt1 | contig 15076 bp, 17 predicted proteins | sample PaiPotPPA55metaG_FD_76969 | JGI IMG/M metagenome (GOLD analysis project Ga0073928, IMG submission 76969) | Iron sulfur acid spring bacterial and archeal communities from Banff, Canada, to study Microbial Dark Matter (Phase II) - Paint Pots PPA... ... | reverse complement strand
CCAGAACTATAAAGTTGATGCAACGCCACATTATGCGAGAAATCTCGCCTCTATTGCTTGTTTCATGCGCTTATACTGCGCCAAGAATTCTGAGAAACGGTCAATTTTATCTGATAAATGACAGTTAGGGATCCCTTGGCGAGGTTTGTAATGTATCTTTGGCTAAGGGTCGGCTTTCTGTGGCGAGAGTTTCAAGCTCACTTCTTGGTCACGAAAAGCGGCACCCTTAGAGAAGGTTTTCTTCTAATAAGCTCATCCATCACTAAAAGTGGACATGAGCCATTAATGCTTCAAACAACACGAGGTTTGTACACCAAGACTTGCTGACTCAGCTGGCTAATCGCCAAGTTTTCTCATTCCGATGCGTCGGGAGCCGGATCTCCATTTCAGGTTCTCGATCATCGGTTTTCTCGTGGAACGATTTCCCTAAACGTCTGTGCATTTTCCCACCGTTTTGTCATCCTCAACGTTTTTGAAGGATATGTGTGAGTATCGGTTCCCCACGCTTCTGCATTCCCCCGACGGTTTCCGGTCTTCAGCAGGGAACTCACCCACGGGTTGCGCAACGCGAAGCTGTGCTGTGTCAAAAAGCTTCACAAGCCATCTGAGGTTACTCTAAGATAACCCCAAAAATAGGACTTAAAACAAATTGCTATATTAGACACTTGCGAAAAGGCACTTTTGAGGCATTTATGACGCAAGATGCAACCCAGACAGCAGAGCTGAACGACAACCAACGATCTTTTGACGCAATCTCCATCGCTTTGTGTCGATCTGGCAGCCTTAGCGTTGTTTTCCGGTCCATTCATACTCGAGGGCCTGTGTATGCTCCCCTCATTTCAGAAGCTTCACCGTTATTTGGCTGCTGAAGTGTGTATGCTCCCCTCATTTCAGAAGCTTCACCGTTATTTGGCTACTGAAGTGTGCATGCTCCCCTCATTTCAGAAGCTTTACTGTTCTTTGGCTTCTGAAATCTCGTTGGTCCTCTGGTTTCAGCAGCTACTCGGCCCTTTGGCTGCATACCGGATCTGTTTATGAAGTCTTTGCTCTCGATTACTCCGGCTCTGGCCGTGCTCTTTTCCAGAATGCCTCTGTTTCGCATTGAGAAGCCCGAGAATGCCTCTCTCTGGATGAGAAGAGAAAAGGGGATATACCAGCTGAATACATCCCCATCCATTCACAGCACACACGTCTCATGCTGGACAAGAGCTTGCACTTGTGGATGTTTGCCAAACACGCGCTTGATGCTTCTCAGCATATTGTCAGTGCGTCGTGGCTTGTCCTTCAAACAATAGTTAAGCCGTGGTTTAGCAGGTGCTACAGGCACATAGTCAGTCAGCTTAAAGACCGTGACTGCATACTCTTGCTCGTCAATGCGACATTCGTGTAAAGCTGCATACACCGCCTCGGTCATCTCTGAAGCTGAAAATGCAGGCACCTTTTCGTCATCTTCAATATAGCTCTGCTCTGGCGCTTGAAGGATATCCAGATAGGTCCTTTCATCATTCTCATCAATTGGCTTCTCAAAGCTTACAGTAGCGTTACTATAGTCGATGTGGCGCTTGAGCAGAGTATACAATCCACGCCGTACCGTTGCATTCAAATAGGCTTTCACATTGTAGTCATCAGGGATGCCAGGATAGACTTCAAGCATAAGCAAACTTGCATGCTGGTAGCACTCTTCATAGTCCATACGATACTTACGGCTAAAATTGCGTATCATCTTCTCTGACTCGCCTAGCATGGTGGTGATAAGATGGTTGCGGAGGGTGATGTCGTTCAGAATGACATCGGTAGTAGAAATACTCATAGTTTTGTACCTTTCTTGCCTGACGGGTGTTAACGCCACTCATCAGGCACTCTTTTCATCTCATTAACTGATAGCCAGTGTTCTTGGTAAGAGCTGTCTTCTTTACAAGGTCTGCAACTACGCTTGTGCTCACATACGTAGCTACAAGATGCTTGGCAAGCTTGGCTTTGCACGCTGCGTTACGAGCTGTTTCTACTTTGATAACTGTCTTCAGGTGGTAGCAATCTTTGTTTGCAGAACAGCCACAAGAGTGTATTTCTTTATCATTAAGAGTACATTAGTAACAGATACCTTTATCATTATTAACATGTAGGATGATTGTTCCAGTTGAATTCACTGTGTAGCAAACTAGAATGGTGACGGTTCTCAATTGCTTTGCTTTGACTGTTTAGTGTGTCTTAATCTATAAGTATTATGCCATATTTGTCATACATTGTCAAGCATTTTCAAACAAATTTAGGACCAATTTTAGTCGGTTTCTGACATTGCTTGACAATTTCATCAAGGAGGATGTAAAGTATGGAGTAGGTGACACGTCTGTTCTAATTTCAGTCACTTAAGAGGAGGAACCCCATGACGCAAAATTTCTTGAGTCTAACACAGGTCGCTCAGATGTTAGGTGTAAGCGAACGTACTGTATACAGGCTTATGGAGCAAAAGCGACTACACCCTTTCAAAATGGGAAAGTCCTGGAAATTTGACCAATCGGATGTAGATAGCTACATTCAGTCTTTACGTGAAGCATCAAAAGAAGCTGAGGAAGGAAGCGCTGAGGACCCAAAACCAGAGGCTGCTTAGGATCGGCTTGCTAGTTCAACTGCCCTAGGAAAGCACTACTAGCAAGCCTTACTACATGAGAGGATTATACACCTTGACTACACACACACAACAGCCCACGTATGAAGAAGAAGATTTTCAGCAGAGCGGCGGCGGCTGGTGGATTCACAAGATAGGCATTATCGCCTATGTAGCCGTCATCGTTGCCTTTGCTATCCAGACACTGGAGCTGGTGAATTGGCTCTTCCCTGCTGACAACCAGTTCATGAAAATTGTGACTGTCTTTGTCGCCGACGGATGTGCAACCGGATGGGCTATGGCAGAAATGTTTTACCGATTCCGGCTCCGACGTTCCAAGCATCTCGCTTTTGGAATGTGGATTGTGACGTTTATCCTGAGTACAGCGGCTACAGTCATCCAAATGTACTTGAGCAGTACGAACAATATCCCCCACAAGATTGACCCCTCAGTGATTACCATCGCGTACGGCGTGGTCATCCTGGCATTCGTGATTAACATCATCGCTATCACGGTTATCATCCGCATGGAGCATAGTGCAGGACAGCCACAGCATATCTACTTGGATGACAAGCCAAAGGTAAAACGTCCTATACCGGTTGCACAGCCCGTACAGGTAACGCAAGTCCCTGCTACGGCTGCACAGCTCTCCCCTGTTGATGTCGAATGGCTTGCTAAGTTGATTGCACAGCGTCAAGAGCAAGACAAGCCCATTCTTGAAGAGCGAGCTGGCCAACCATCTCACACCCGACGGTATAGTGGAGACCTACAACTCGAACGGGAGGAAGATGCAAACCCTTCCTAGGCTCTGCTGACATAGGCCACTTGGCAGAGCAACTCAAGGATGATTGGGAGATACCAAATTTGATGCCAAATTTGACTCTCCCTTCCCTTCCAGAAAGGTTTCAGCACACTGGAAAGGGACCCGGACGAGTGAACACTTTTTGGGAGTCAGTGGAACTGTTAATGCTCGTTCGTGAAATGGGGAAATGGCCTGGAGGAATATCATTCGCAATGCAACGTTACTACAAACGTACCTACCCGGAGTACTTCAACAATGGAAAAAAAGCAGCACAAACAAGAGCAGATAAGCAAGAGAAAGCCGATCGGCTCAAAGCAGAAAACCGCCCCAGTCGCAAGAAGGTTCACAGGAATACGGGATCTGCTATATCTTGAGTTCAGTTTAGATGGCGTTAACACTATAAGTGTGTATAATGCAACACCGTTACAAATGGATACTTTTGCACGGTTCTACTCGGATGTGACAGATGTTAATCCTGATGTATGGCCCGTAGGGGAAAGACTCGACTTTGTGAACGGATTGTGGGACTTCTGTGAGCAAAAACGCTTTAACTTTCCTCTCCAAATTAGAGAGGATGTAAAGCCGCTTGCAGAGCCAGTGGATAAAGAGAGTATGAGGGCGTTTCGTAACCCCCAAAAAGCTCTTCAGTAGATGGAAAAGCACGCTCGAATAAAGTCAGCAAAGACTAGAAAAAAGCTGCTTTTTGATGAGCTTGAAAATGATGCTTTTCGCCCGTTTCAGCTCAGAAAGGCTCTGTTTATCTGAGTTGCGAAACGCCCTCAGAGTACGTCAAATTTGGCTCATGCCCGGATTTGGTGATAAGTTCTGCAATAAGCAAGATGGGTCAAAATTGGTGCGGCTCTGTAAACGGATTGAAAACATGGGCTTCTTGCCGATAAGCTCATCCATCACCAAAATTGGACATGAGCCAAAATTTGGCGTAAAAATTGGCGTCAAATTTGGCATAGTAGAGGATTGTAGGCAAGGTATACAGGACAAGGTCAGGAAACTGAGTCCTGCATACCCAATATAACCAATTTAAGGATAACACCAGATGAAAGGTTTTGTACAGAAGGAAGCTGAAAAGCAGGACAACGAGAATTACTCGAAAAACTTCACCCGCGTCCCTAACATCGTATTCGTTTCATACAAGCATTTATCTCATGAAGAAATACTTTTATATTGCAAGCTTCGGTGTATCTATTGGGATATGAAACCTCGCTTTGTCTCAACCAGAGAATTGAGTGAGCTAACAGGCTATTCCCGTGGTGCTCTTGGGAATATGTTGCCACGTCTTCATGAGTGTGGACTTATTCATGCTGAGATTAGGCGAGAGAAGGGCAGAGATGGCAAAGAGAAAGGCAATGCCAAGTACCACATCACCATTCCTGACATCTGGGAACTGAACAGGAAGTACTTTGAAAGTAGCCCAGAAGAGCAGGAAGAGATGGACCCTAGCCTCAAACTTGTCCACCAAATGGACAAGAAATCGAGTCCACCAAATGGACAAGCTTGTCCATCAAATGGGCCAAGCCTGTCCACGAAAAGAGCCAAGGTTGGATCATCAAATGGACAGGTTCAAGCACAAGTTGAGCGTGCTAAAGATAGTAATAAAGATATTACTAAAGACATAGAAGAAAGAAAGAATGACGCGCCTCAACAAAACACCAACATCACCGACGGGAAGGCTACGCATACATTTATTCATTCTTCTCACTCTTCATCTCAAAATTCCTCTCAGGAAACGAAACTTGAAGAAGTCACGTTAACTGAAGAGGAGCAAGCCATCTACGAGTTTGGATGCCAAACGATCTTCAAAGCTAAGCCACCATTCAAGACAGCTAAGCTGAAAAGTGAATGCGCCGAGATTGCAAAACATGTAAAAACGGCAGAACAGTTTGGTGGACTTGTTCAGTATGTACGTGCATTATCATACATTCAAGGACAAGTGCATCTCAAGAACTTAGTGAACGAGCTAAACGGGTGGCTTCAGTCACTTGAGGCAAAGCCAACGTCACGAAGCAAGCCAACAGGTCCGGTCATTGCGCAACAGCCAACCGAGAGCCAAGAAGAGATTGACCGAAAGAATCAAGAAGCCATTGCGAGATGGAAAGCAAAAGTAGCAGCAAGAAAACAAGCACAAGAGCAGGAAGGAGCCAAAGCATGAATCCCAATGGAAACAACCAACAGCCAGAATTCGCTCTCACGCCGATCTCAGACCACATCACCAATCCCGAAGATGCTACCTGGGAATGTATTATGTGTGGCGTGCAAGAACCGCATAGCTATACACTGAAGAAGGTGATGTACTATACCTATCGCAAATGTGCCTGTCAAAAAGCTGAAGAGGAACGTTTGGAACAGGATAGACGGCGTCTAGAGCGTTATGAGTACCATGCCAACCATACCTACAATTGGCTAGGAAGTCGGTGGAATGAATTGCCCTTACGCAACAAGACCTTTGAGAACTTTGAGGTAGACAGACAACTACAGGCCTATAATGCTGCTTTGGATTTTGCAGTCAATACGTATGGCACGTTCATCTTGCACGGGACCTATGGCACTGGTAAGACACACTTGTTGGCTGCGATCTGTAATGATGCGTTGTTAAAGCATAACAGGCGTAGTCTATTCACCACATCAACGAAGCTCTTTGCCGCGATACAGCAGAGAATAAGCAATCATGAAGACCATTATGCCCTCGTGGAACAGGCGATTAAGACGCCTTTGCTTGTTCTTGACGACGTAGATAAGGTGAAATGGACAGAGTTCAGAGAAGAGATGTACTTTGCTATCGCAGACGAGCGGGTGAAACGGGAATTGCCCATGGCTCTCTCGACTAACCGACTTGAGGAGTTAGACAGCTTCGTTGGAGGTGCTGTAGCATCTCGTTTGCAAATCAACAAGTCTGAAAGTAACAGAACGGTACTTCTCTTACATTCAGATTGCTTGTAAAATAGGCATATCATGCAAAACTCTTGCAAAACTGTCCTCCTTTTCGACTAGACAGGATGACACACGTTGTGTACAATTGAGAGTGGCGCTTGTTTTGTGCCATTTATGAGAATTGTTTGAAATGATATGAATAAGGAGAAATACTATGTCTGACACAGGTAAAGACGTGCGACATTCAGAAAGACTTCGCGAATCAAGCGGTAGATCACAAGGGAATTCAGAAGAGAAACTACAGCGGCTTCGAAGGGATGCTGAAAAGGGAAGACAACTTTATCTGAATGATCCTACACGGACAACGTGGCTAGAACCTGGAACAAAGCAACTCATAGACATGCTCGATCGCCAAGGCCACCGATGGCTAGGAATAGACACAGATGATCATCCACAATATCAAAAGACACACTCTAGGCAAGGTGACGCTAGTAGATCTGCTTCGACCCGCGACAAAGGCAAAGCCCGTGCTGGAGATAACACACAGCATACAGAAAAACTTATAAATAGTATTCGTAAACATGCACAGGAAATACGAAAAAAGTCTAGGGAAGGAGCCAGTAATACTGCACAAGTTACAGAGGAAAGAAAGAAAACATATCAAAACCTCCGCGATGCAGCTTGTCGATTGTCTCTTGCGCAAGATTGGGTAGCAGACCGTCATGTGTCAGATCTGCGGGAAACATATCCAGATGTAGAGAAATCAAAATCAGGAGAATATGCAAAAACAATATATGAAAATTTAAAAACATTAAATGAATCAGGGATTCGTGGGGGATTAAAAATAATATATAACAATATAGAAAAAGAAATGGAAAGGCAAGATTAGTATAACCTAGGAGCAATCTCCCCATCTCCTGCCATTCGTCATATCGTAGAGGTTAGCCTAAGATCCTTGTAAATTTCTTAGACTAACCTCTACTAATTTTGCCCTTGCTCCAGCTTTCAAGCTCAAACTTCGAACTAATCGCGGACATTTGCAGTTAGCAGCAATCTCCATCGGCGGATGTACATCTGCTGCCACTTTCCTTTTCACCTGATTACAGCCAAGCGCCGTTTTAAAGCCTCGTTCAGCCTCTCTTCTAGCCACTTTGGGCTAGATTCCTACTCCGACTTCCTGTTCCGATCCTACGTAAATCCCAACTCCAGTCGGCCCGTTGTGAAACTTGTGAGAAGACTGTACAGAAGTGATCGAGAGGGCTTTGCCGAGAAAGATGTGAGCAGCCTTCCCATATAGTAAATCGCACGAGACCGCAAAGTGTTACACTCCAGCATAGCAACTTTCGCACCGTCGGATATGTGCAGAGTAGCCACTCACCAGATACACACTTTGCACAAAGAAACAAGTTGCACCTGATAGTTACGATTGAGAGAGGAAAACGAAACAGCCATTGCAGTTGAAGTAATAACGTGTCCTTGATGCAATACACAAAAACAGTTAGAGATCTGCAATGGCTATCATAGCTTAGCATTTTAACGTCAATGGTAAGTAGCCAACACAAAACCCCGGGCCTTACATGCATGCTCCTCAAGAGATGTCCCGGGGTTTTATGCGTCCGTTTTCGCAATAGTCTTATCCCATAGTCCACTCCTATTTTACCTCTCTTGCGCTCAGATGGCAATATGCTATAATTAAGTGTGGTGTCGAACATTTGTGGGATCATACAGGCTGCAGCGCAAAGATAGCCGCTCCGAGTGTGGGCGGCTATTGTGCTGTCCGCACTGGGTTGCCCCTGCAAAATACCTACTGAAACGTAGTGTTCAACGAACTTATCCAAACCCCTATACTTGCTAATAAAGCCGGCTAATCAGCAAGTACACCCAACGCTAATTAGTCGTATACCAGTAGGAGAGACAGAAAGAGATCTTTTTATCATTATCTAAGCGTTCTGCTCTTTATCAACGTGGGTGCTTCTTTCACATTTTTGAAGGATATGTGCTTTTACTGCTCCTATTTTACTGCTCTTTCCCAACGATTCGAGATGCATGAAGCTATATGGACACTATGTCTAGACATTGTAGCGTTTCTACCTCCTCTAGTACTTTTTTCCCTCTCGTCACCTGACCAAATTCGCCCAAAATAAAATATATCTAAAGTCGCTATTATTATCCTATCTACAAAATAGCTTCTCAAGCAAACAAAGCAGGAAGCAGAGCACAAACTGGACAGGGAAAACCACTTACCTTCTCTCTGTCAGGACACCATGTCCAGGAGAAGCGGCTGCTCATTCCACTTGGGCGGGGAGAGACACATTCCCCCATCATATACAGTTTCTCGATAACGAGAAGCTCCCTATCCCGAATGAGCCCGAACAGGTAACCGTTCGCTCCAACCGTTCGTTTCTGCTACAATATATCTATTCTCTATCTCTGTCATTGTTTTTTAGGAGTATCCAGCAGATGAAAAAAGTGATCAGTGTTACCTTACGCAAAGGTGGAAGCGGGAAAACAACGACTGCTGTCAATCTTGCTACTACCTTGCAACTCCAAGGCAAAAAGACCCTTTTAATTGACCTGGATGACCAAGCCAATGCAACGATTAGCCTAGGCATTAATCCTTTCACCTTAAAGCGTTCTATTCATACTCTCTTTACTGATATCAATGTAGCTCCTCAAGACGTACTTATCACGACTGAATATGGGTTAACTATCCTTCCAGCAAACGACGATCTGAAACATACAGCTGTAGGCATGACTGCAACCCAAATAGGAGCCTTGAAACCACTGATTGCAGCCTTACGGGACCAGTTTGACTATATCATCATTGACACCCAGCCGAGCCATACGTTTCTCTCATTAAGTGCTCTTGTCGCTTCAGATGGAATACTGATTCCACTCCAAATTCACTATCTTGCTATGCAGGGATTAACCCAAGTCTTAGAAGATGTAAAGAAGGTACAGAATGGTTTGAACCCTTCCCTTGAAATACTCGGAATCGTTCCCAATATGGTACAGCCAAATACGAATATTGCTCGTCTTATTCTCGAGCAAGTACGAAAAAATTATGCTCAATATTTGTTACCAGTGGAGATCAAATACAGTGTCAAACTGATAGAAGCATCACTTGTAGGGCAGCCTATCTCTCAGTATGCACCAAATCATGAGAGTACGAAAGATTATATTGCACTAGCAGAGGTGATCTATGCCAAAACCAGGTAAACGACAACTCTCAGACAAAATGCAAGAACGCAACCCGCTTGATATGCGACAGCAAATCACACCTGTAGATATCCTCACAACTGAAGGAGTACAGAGAACGGATAAACCAAATAATGACACTGAACGCTTGACCGAACGGTTAGAGGGAACGGAAGAAACGAGGGGTGAAGACGATAGTTCAAGACGAATAAAAAAAGCGAACCCTGATACCGAACAAAAAAGCGAATATATAGATGCATCGGAAGAATCGAACGAAGACTGGGAACGGAAGCAACGAACACCTAAAGCGAAGACAAAAATCGAACAAACAAGCGAACGCATGATAGATACGGCAAGTTCGAATGACGATACCGAACGGTTAGAGGGAACGGAAGAAACGAGGGGTAAAGACGATAGTTTAAGACGAATAAAAAAAGCGAATCCTGATGCCGAACAAAAAAGCGAATATATAGATGCGTCGGAAGAATCGAACGAAGACTGGGAACGGAAGAAACGAACGCCTAAAGCGAAGACAAAAATCGAACAAACAAGCGAACGATCAAGGAATACAAATAAGCTGAATGCAAGAACTGACGTATCAAAAAAAACAGTTTTACAAGAACTACGTCAGGGAGTAGAGGAGACTACGACACCCCGTGCAGAGCGCTATAGCTTCGAAATCTACCCTGATCAGAAAGACCGCATCAAAGAACTACAGAATCTCTATCAGAGAAAGACAGGCCGAAAACTTTCAGCGAGTAGAATACTGCGTGAAGGCCTTGATATGTACCTCGAGAAAGCCTTTCAACTTCTCAACGAGAAAACATAGAATCGAGAAGAATTTTCTGAAAGACCTACAAATTCTCAAGTAAATAAGAGGAGAACAGGCCTATGCCTAGATCACAATATGCTCTGCCACCAGACTGCGTTTCTATTACCAACTTTGCCCACCAATACGGGATCAGGCCAGCAACACTCAAAAGTCATATTTTGGTAGGACTTGGCAAAGATCAGGTCAAGGAGCGCCTTGCAGCCGAGGTCCACAACGTACGGACTCAAACGGGATGGGAGCAACAATATTATCTGACACCTGAACAACAACACCAAACCCTCAATTTTTGGAGGCGATATGGGATAGCTTTCATTGGTGTATTACCGATACCTCTTCAAGTTGAAGACAGGCATTTTTCCAGAGAATAGAGGCGAGGCCCATAGCATTGAGAAATAAACGAAGATACTCCTTCAGACCAGACCCAATAACTGACCTCTTGTATACCTTGACAGTATGCACCCTCATACACTATACTAATTATGCACCCTCATGTAGAGAAGGCGAGCAGGTGTAGATATGACCCCTGAAGAGGCTTCTCGTATCATGCACGAGCAAGGATGGTTCTACAAAGAGCGTACCCGCTACAAAAGCCGCACAAAATATGTGTATGCCAAGCGCAGACGGGGAAAAATATATACTGAGCGGTACATCTGCCCACTTTCAAAGTTAGGGAGCTTGACCAGACAGGAACTTGTCACAAAACTTGCTTCTCAACCACTATCAGAAGCCTAAAGGAGAGGCAGTTAAGCCCTGCCTCCTAGCTGCAGAAAGGAGTTTACATTCATGCAGCATCCAACTATACCATACTCTCAAACCAGCGAAACAGTCTCTAACCCAGTGACCTGTCATCTTATCATCCTTCCAACTCCTCACGAAGATGTCCTTCGCTTAAAGGAAAAACTTCTCACCTTCCAGAATCGTGGGTGGCAAGTAAAAGACTTTGGTGCTTTTGGTGCATTTGAATGGGGATTTATCATTATTGAGATCGATGAGTTCCAAGGATATCATCACTTTAAAAGAGATATCTGCAGTCTTGTTGAACAAGGTCTCAAGTATGTCTATCCTGAGCACATTGTATGCTGGCTGTAATATCTAAACAAATCAGGTCTAGTCAGAACAGGACCAAATACTGTAGGATAGAGCTTAGCAGTAGGCACCCCCTACCAAGCAAAAGATACTTTAGACTCTTTACCAGTTAGTCCTGGAACTAGTAAGAGAAAAAAAAGAATCCAGGACGTAAAAAAGCGGCCCGAATAGTCTTGCAAACAAAAGGCCGCTTCTTTACCCTAAATTTTAGTAAATTTAGAAGGAATATCAAGTTATGATAAGTATAACATCTGAGAGAAATTCTGTACAGATAGACACCATCGAAGAGACAAAAGTCAATCAAAAGATCAATAGAAATCAAGAAGCAGATACGTTACAAGCAGAGAATATTCATATAGCCAATGAGACTATAAACGAGAACAATAGTCAGAATGAAAATACTAGTCAAAATCAAACGATATTTATCAATAAGTATATTTATCCAGAATTTGAGGGATATGCGGGACATAGATATCTCGTAAGTATTATTCGAAAAATAGCGCCAGCAGCCCATAAAAGGACATGGGAAATAGCAGATGGGTTCCAAGCGCCAGGGCAAGAGTGCTATGTATCAGTTTCCAGGATCATGGAAGAAGCAGGACTGGGGGAACGCAAGATCTACCTAGACTTGCGAGCGATGGAAAGACGAGGATGGTTGACTCAACGCAGAGTGCGAAAGGATTTTATGAACCAAGAGGGAATGATTGTGACACGGGCAGTGACGACCAAGGATTTTACGGGGTTGTATCATGCAGCTCATGACTATCACCTATGGAGAACATCCCGAGAGTATCTAGCTCCCGAGCGGGAGAATCTCTTATTCATTCTACAAGATAAAGCCTTGATGAGGAGACTGATTAAGTTTGAGAACTACCGACGCTTGATGGTGTGTGCCAAGCCGGGTAGGAAAAGCCAAGAGGAGGAAGATTACTACGAGGAGCAGCTCGCCAAGGCAGAAGAGCGAGGAACAGATGTTCAAGAACTGAATCAGTATTCAAATACTCTTACAAATCCTGATTCGCTATATCGAAAAGTAATTACTGAAGAGAATCTAACTGATAAGATAGGTCCGAATCTTTCGACTGCTGGGAGGGAAAGCGATGTAGCCCCCACGACTATACGAAAGACTCAGACCGAAGAGGAAATCCAACCGGAGACCCGAGATTCTCTTGTCACCGAAGAGACCTCTTTCTCGAAATCGAAGCCCCCACCCGGCCCAGAAGAGAAAAGCGCGGCGGCGGCAAAACGAGTAAATGGATATACTGAAGAAGAGTTAAAGCAAGATATCGGGAAACGTGGGGCTGCCGCTGCTGGGATTCCAGCCGAGCATCACCACAAGCTCAATGGTGGCCTTGACCAGAAGGAAGAACAGGAACAGCAGCAACGAACAGCGCAGAGTGAGCCAGCACCACGACCCAGACGCGAGATCCCAGCCCAACTGGTCCAAGAGATTACCCAGTTCGCTCAGCAGTATGACAGTGCTCATCTGGTAACTTCTGATGTCACCAGGGCCGCCAAGATTTACTTCACCGCAGCTCAGACGCTGGAGTACTTCCAGGATACGCTCTTCTGGGCTTTCTTTGATGAAGCAATGGAAGCGGCCAAGAAGTTGCGCGGATGTGAGCATACCAATGCCAAGGGACGCGTCAATCGCATGCCCTACTTTTTCACCTGTTTAGAAAATGCTTTTGTCTTCTCTCTGGAGGAGTTAATCTATCTACGTAGCGACGAGCCACTCTCCACCGAGATCGAGGTCTGGGATATGATTGATCATCTCCGTAAGACCTACCAGCAGCAACAGCAGAGCGGCCAAACCCAGCTCGACTATCGATCCTGGTTAGAGCAGATCCTGAACCAGCAAGAGCACCGCAAACAGCCAAAGTCACACAAGAATATAACGGCGAAGGACTATGAGCGGGCGCTACTATAGAAAATATCACAAGACAAGCAAGAAAGTGAGGATAAGATGGAACAGATTCCACAGACTGATAGTGTGGCACAGGATGTAAGCATTACAGAGCTATCAGAGCCATCAAAGGAAGAGGTAGCAGCTCTGATTGCTGATACTTTAGGCGAAACGGAGGAAAGTGCACACAAAAACATCTTGCATATTGTGCGAGCCGTTGGCAGAACGCATGCACGTGAATTGCTCAATATGACGTTGCAGACCGAAGAGCACGGCGGCCTCTTGGTCCCGGATGAGTCACGTCGCCGAACGCCAGGTGGCGTCTTTTTCCACTTGGCCTACACCATTGGCAAGACCAAGAGTGGACAGCCCTTGCGCCCTTTCTGGAACAAGAAACCAAAGAAAGAGCAACAAGTAGCACCATCATCACAATCGCCACAATCAATGCTAAAGCAGCAATTCAAGCAGCCAAAACCAACGCAACAACCAGCACTAGCACCAGTATTTTTGTGGGATGATCGTATAACAACAGTGAAAGAAGCAGAAATTGAGAAAGGACAAGCAAACGTGAAGATAACGGTGATCGGACGCCCAGGCAAAATCGTCGACAAAGGCCAGTGTATTGTCACTGTGATGGAAAGCACGAAAGTCCCAACCTTACCCAAGGGATTACCCACCCCGACGAGTGTCCCAACCACCTACGTCGTCTACATTGCATCCAAGCAATGGAAGAAGGTCGAAGAGGCCATCAAAGACCCAGAAGATACGCTTATCATTGAAGGTTTTCCAAAGACAGACCCAGAAGTGAGTGCTATTGCTGTCTTTACCACCAACGTGACCACCAAGAAACTACAGATGGCAAAGAAGCAATCATCTACAGCTTCATCATAAGACCAAGGAGCATGAGAATTTCACCAACGAAAAAGGCACTCGAAAGAGGAAAAGTATTAGGACAGAAATATATACACGATCATCCTATTAAGCAAATAACACCAAAAGAATATTTATGTGCTGGATACCAGATGGCAGAGAAGCAATATACTCGCACCACTCGCGATCTCTTTCTTCTTGGCTGGTGGTATGTAGGCTATCCCTCTTTCAGTGTCATATCTACTTGCGAAAACGACCGCAGCTCTTCAGAAGTTTAAAAGTAAGCAACATACACTCTAACAGTAGGCTATTCACCGATGTGATGTTGATACGCATCCTTCTTCTATCGGTGAATAGATCCATTTCTTCTTTACGAGATGTTAATGTATCCACAGCTTCACATGCATCGTTGTACTCAATGAGAGCGGTTGTGAGAAGCAAAACCAACTACGACAAAGCAAGATAGCCGCTCTTCACCTTCCCGCTGCAGCCCACAACTCGCCACTCTGCACATATCCGACGGTGCGAAAGTGCTAGCCAACAAGCAAGTAATACACGGTGAAACTCACCGCATCAAATTACCACTTGTGTAACATTTACTATTGCAGAGGTAGATTCTCTTGAGGTGGGAATACGACTTTCACGATTGGCGATGAATAACCAGTGTCCTCTCCCACAAGAGATATCGGCCTCTCTTCAACTTGCTACCCTGCTAGCTGCTACCCCAGGCACCATTCGAGTAGCGCGATCGCTTCCGTCAATGACCTCTGTCATTTAACATAATTAGTGGCGCGTTTGTATCAGATAACTTGGCGCTCTTGGCTTGAGAGGCGCTTTCAGTCGATTGGCTTCTCACATAAATTGGCGTGGCATTTTGTCTCATCTATTTGG
>Ga0073928_10006871_pt1 | contig 15077 bp, 18 predicted proteins | sample PaiPotPPA55metaG_FD_76969 | JGI IMG/M metagenome (GOLD analysis project Ga0073928, IMG submission 76969) | Iron sulfur acid spring bacterial and archeal communities from Banff, Canada, to study Microbial Dark Matter (Phase II) - Paint Pots PPA... ... | reverse complement strand
GTTTTTCTCTGCGTTGGTCGCAGGTGGATTTCGAGCACAAGGTAATCCGCCTGGACAACAATGTGAAGACCCCTGGCTCTGCCGAGCCGATCCCACTTTCGCAATATGCCTGCGATGTTCTGCAGGCATGGAAGAGGAAATCATCACCGGCAGGAGAATACTTTTTTCCGAGCCCGGTTGACACTGAAGCCCTTCGGGTAAAAACCGAATGGTTGCCCGGTGATCTTGGCGACCCTTTGGCCAGTGTTTGGCCAGTGGTCGTCGCCATTCTGGCAGCGGGCGACTTCTTTGGTGAAGGCTGCCTGGCAGGCCAGTCCGTTCGCATCGGGACCGCTACCGCGATTACGCCTAGCACTGTGCTCGTCAAGAGCGACACCGTCAAGCTCCGAGATCATGTCGTCCATATCGTCACGATAACCGGCGTAGTCTCCAACGCCACAACGCACGGCGTGAAAAAAGTGTACATTACTCCGATTCATGGGAACGCCGAATCTTCGAGCCTTCAAAAAACCCGGTCACGTCAATTCGGCACTGAAACGAAGGGCCCCTGGCGATCCTCCCCCAACCTACGCCACAATTCCTGGGAACGGTTTACATGACCGTTGCAGGCGCCAGACGATTCCAGGGAATCCGCCCACAAAGCGTATATATAAAGGATCAGCCTTCGCGGCCAATTTCTGTATTTAACTGTATCTATGAGACTTACCATTTCCTTGCTGTCCTACCTGCGAAACCTTGATTCTTGGCGGCGGTTTCCGAACCGTTGCAGGGCCGCTGCTGTTTCCAACGGACGCACAACGGTTTCCGAAACCGTCGCGGGGTCGCTGCTGTTTCCAATGGATGCACATGCGGCGTAAACGCTCTCGCAATTTTTCCAGAATGACTTTGTCTGATTCAAAACTGATGCTCATCATCGCTCCGGGCGGAGCAACAGGAAACGGCATCATAGCATTTTGTCGTTTATCCTACTCAGGTCGGCTTGCAAAACCGCTCTCGATTCAAGTCGGGCCGCATTATTCTTGCACCAAGTCTGCAGTTCTTTTTCAGAATCGGAGTTTTTCTGACTGGCAAGGATGCACACAAGAGAACGAAGCTCGATTCCATCCACCTTAACCCGGTAATAAATACGGTGGTTCGTTCGGCTTGTCTCCGAAATCACAAATTCTCTTTTGTCCACGGTCGTCTCCGTCACAGCAACTAAGTAATTCTAGCTGCATGCGAATCGTGTGACTGTACCGTGTCCTACCCACTCCTCGTGAATATTCTGCGTACGGAATCCAGCGTCTTTGCGACGGCTCCCGTCAGCCGGAATGCGCGCTAGCGCACGCACTTTTTCGGACTCAGATTTCCCCCTGGACGGGTTTATATTTGCGTTTGGGGTTCACCGTCATGGCCGACACGTGGCATCGTTGCGGACGCGGATGGGGTCTCCGCTCGGCCGATTGTCTATATCTGAACAAATTTCCGAGGAGTTGCTGCCTGACCGGCTGATATCCGGCTGCTCGGCGGCGCTTCTGGGGCCAACGGTCGACGAACAAACAAAGCGGACAAGCCATATAGTTATCGCGGGTTAGGAAGTCACGCAAGTCCTGTGCTTGCGCGATTTCCTTACAGGCTCTTCCCGCTCAGTTTTAGAGGCAGCACTCTATCGACCCAGTGCGCCTGTCGAAACGACAATTAGGCGTGCCAACGTTTCTCAAGGAGGTTCTATGTTAGCGATTCTTGCGGCGGTTCTTGTCGTGCTTTGGCTGTTGGGATTTCTCGCCTTCCACGTTTCATCGGGCTTGATTCACATTCTGTTGGTTTTGGCGGTTATTTCGATAGTCGTTCATCTGTTTCGTGGTCGAAGCGTCGTCGCTTAGTAGTCAGGCCGTACAATCTGCCGGGTTGACCCCTTTCTTTCTGTTGGTTTCGACCCGGCCTTCATTTCTTACGTGTACGTGAACCTCGCAAAACGCGGTCTTTCCTCTTGCCTCAGCCTTCAACGATTCTGGCCGCCCGCGCGGTTCAAGAGGACCATGAACGCAACCGCGTTTATGATAAGGATCACAAGGGTTATCACAACTGGGATGACAAGGAAAATCGCGTCTGGGGGCAGTTCCTGACGGAAAACCACGGGGAATCCCACGAATACGCGAAGGCGAACAAGAAGGAACAGTCCAAATATTGGAATTGGCGCCACAGCCATCCGGATAAGGACTAACACTCCGCAGATCGGTCGCGGAAATTCAGGCCAGCAAAAAAATACGTCCCGTTCGAAGCATTTCGGACGGGACCAAAGATTTCCTACTGTGGAGGATCATCCGGACGGCTCGGCGTGCTCCGTGCAGTAGTGCCATTTCCAGATCTCAATCGGCTAATGTCCGAGGACTGAACGCGAGAGTCAGGTCGCCGGTTCGCTTATGATGGCGCCTCCTTCTATTCTATTTGAGCCGAATCCGGATCGCGAAATTTTCTGCTCGTTGTAATCAACTAGAAATTTGGTAGGGACGGGAGAGTCGAAAGAAATCTACATTCTAATTTGCAGTCGTAGCGCCTTCGGAGTGGGATTTTTTCGACACGATGTCAACTCCTGGCTGCGGGTCATCATACGTTCCAATTAGATGAACGGGGACCACGGCTCCAGCGTGCCTTTTTTTGAAGAAGACGTCGAACGGCTTTAGCAGAACGGATTTGAAACCAGAACTCATTTTCGACAATTCGGCGTCAGACTTCAGTGTGCCGTGCAGGTCGACTACGCGGCTTTGCAGGTGGTAAGTCCCGTGCATTTGGGCGGAAGCGCCGGGCACGACGAAAGAAAAATTACTGAAGGTCGCGATTGCGTCGCGAAGTTCCACATGGCCCGAAAGGCCAGAGATTGCTGTATCTTCGTCGGGTCGGTCCTCTGGCTTTTCACCACGGGCTCGCTCGCTAAAATCATTCACGGTCGATTGCGTCGAGGACTTTTCGAATTGGCCGCCGGCGATGCCGAAATCCCCGTCGAGACGGACCTTTTGAAGGAATGGAGTCTTCCCCGGTGGAATGAGCACGTGTGCGCGAAAGCTGGTTGTACCGCTGAGCGGAGGCTTCGCTTCGCGAACGAAAAGCCAAAAAACATCCTGAATGCGCCCATCGCTCACAGTCAAATCTACTGACGCAGTCTTGCCATGTTGTTTAGGAGCTCCGACAATTTCGCCTTTCGCTAGAACGCTGGTTTTCAGGAAGGCGGCCTTTACGCGTTCGAGCTTGACGTCGCCATTCGTGCCATCAACAAACGCGTGGAATCCGCTTGTTATGTGAACGGAATGCTGGCTGCGAGTTACAGTGAAATTTCGTATGTCGATGCTCCCTCGCGTCTCGATATGCTTCAATACGCCTCGGAATTTGTCTTCCGAGGACAGCGTTCCGGCAACGCCTTCGAACACACCAAGATCGGCATCCTGAAATGTGTATTCGCCCGCGACAGGAGTTTCGCCCGGTTCGTTGGCGTTCCAGGGGCCGAATTGGCCGTGAGCGCGAATCTCGCCGGGTGGCAGCGGGCTGTGGAGAGAGATGTCGTAAGACATTGAGTTGTTACGGCTCACGGAAGTCAGCCTTGCCTTTTGGACACGGAAGCGCAGCGGGTAGCTGGCGCGAGCAAGTTCGACGCTCGAGCCATCGGCGATGACTTCTCCGATACGCGTCTTGGAATTAATTTCATGCCAGCTATACTCCTCGCGAGGCGTTCCGATTCGGGGGACATAGACGCGAAACCCGTCAAGCGTGACGCGCGCCAGATATCCCGGCCGTACCACCAGGTCAATGTAGTGAGCATCGATAGTGAAACGCTGTATCGTCGCGATCGGGGGCCCCTCAGAGGAACTGCCAAGCCACTTAAAAACGAGCCCTTCTGCGACGCAACCAGGATGAGGAAAGTAGGTAGGTCGAAACTTCTGAAAGCTAACCGTTACGGGAAAAGTACCTTGAAGCGATCGAGCGATCCGCTCTTGAGAGAACGGCCAATGCCGCGCGAGAACTGCAAAGCCTATAACTGTGCCCAGCGACAATGCGGCGAGCGCGATGAATCCGATTCTTCTGACTTTCGCCGAGCGGCTTATACAATTCTCGAGCATCGATCAAGATCCAGAGTTTTTTATTATTTCCGCGTGCTTGTTTTACGGAGCTTGGTAACGGAGTTTCCGAACATTCCTGAACGGCTAACAGAAGGACCTTCGCGAAAACTGGTGCCTCCATCCTCAACGGGATCGATACTGGCCGCTCGCCCCAATTGTCACGCTTCACAGGCTTCCGCTATATCGACGCACTGGTTGAGATGCGCGCCATCTCGTGCGCCAGCTTCAAATGTTGCTTGAGAGTTGGAAGAGTGCGCGATGCGAACTCCTTCAACGCTTCGTTCTTGCCGGAAGACGCTTCCTTTTCGAACGCTGCGACGTCCTTCTGGAAGATTCAAGCCTTGCTGCTGCGCGATTTGTTTCAAATCGTCACCAGCTTTGCTGTGGTCAGTGACCTCTTTTGGCCGAAGTCTTTTACTTTGTCAGAAGTGCCCTTCTCCTGGGCTAATTCTCCAAGTTTCACCTCAGCCATGCCTCCAGAAGCCGCCTCAGCCGCGAATTTGTCGTCATCGACGGATTTTTGTTGTCCCAGTATGGTGTTTGTTCCCACACCGAGAACCAGGCCGAAAAATATCACGCGCTGGGCCAGGAACAACACCGGCCGGAAAAGACGTGTCTTGATTCACAGATCGCTTCCCTACATTAAAGGTTACGGAGTTGGGGGCTGTTCTCGCTACCTCCACTCGCTGAAAATCAAACTATCGAACGGCTGCGCAAGTAGAACCATCCTGTCTTGCGTGTACGCTCGTGAGGAATATCGCGTAAGCCTGAGACAGTTCCTGTGTCTGTGAAGGCGCAAAATACTTTGCATTTTCGAAAAATCTTGATGTGCGTCTCGCGCGCACCGACATCCTATTTCGGATATTCGATCGGATGTCAATGTGCCAAATATCGAAGAGCTTGTCGCACTGTAACCGCAGTCCGCGGACCTTAATTGAATGCCAACTGGCTAAAAGGAGCTACGAGCAAGCGCATTGCTCAATTGGGAGGCGTGGTCAGGTATCCTTGATTTCGCGGAGGAGGGCACTGGTGACGTCGTAGACGAACCCGCGGACAGCGACAATCCTCGGAATCCAGGGATGAGTGCGGAGCTCTGCAATTGGTGGCGGACATTTTCTTCGATGTTTTCGAATGTGTAGAAGTAAGCTGGTGCAACGCCGGCGGCATCCGTTAGGTACGATACGGTGCGGTCCCAGTGCGAGGGGGATCGGTTTGGGCGCTGGCTGAAAACTCATTTGAGAGCACCTGCCTGGATAGCAGGTGCTCAGTTTTATTCTGATTCAGAATCAAAGTCGACGCGCTCGAAAATGCAGAGACAGACGCATTCATTGTGGATTGCAATAGTTTTCGACGGATCGGCCGCAGAAATGGCAACTTTCGATATAAAAAGATGAACTCGCTCATCGTTTCATCAGGGACAGGTGCAAAGCATTCGAGAGGCAATCGAGGAAGAAAAAGAGTGCGGTGACGTACTCCAGCAAATTGCCGCCTGTCGGGGCGCCGTGAACGGTTTATTGGTGGAAATCGTTCAAGGCGAGATTAAGTTCCATGTGCTAAGCAAGCATGCGAAAGCGGGCTCGCGTGAAACGAAGGCTGCCGAGAGTCTGGTGGAAATACTCCATCGCTATATCAAATGACGCTGAAAAATTGCGGGAAATGGATCGATGAACACAAACTCCGCTGTCACCGGCTCGAACCTGAATCCACAAGAACGCAAACGAATCCTTCGCATCTTGGAAAGTAATTGGCAGGCCGAGATGCGTGGGCGCGAAACCTACGCAGCGTTGGCAGAACAGGAAACCGACCCGCAGCGGAGCGCGGCCTTTCACACGCTTGCCAGCGCCGAACGGCGGCACGCAGATCTTTGGGCTGGGCGCATCAGTGCGTTGGGAGGTTCCGAGCTTACCTACGCCGGGCCCAGGACCGGTGAAGCCAATAACCTTGCAAATCGCATCGGTGGCATTAACATGACGCTGCGGCGCCTGGAGCTGGACGAAACCCAGGACATCGCCAAGTACGCCAAACAGATCGAGGCTATTGGCGACCAGCCAAGCATCGTCATCCTTGGGCAGGTGCTCAAAGACGAACGCGAGCACTATCAGATACTCAATGGTCTGATTCGCAATCGGCGTCCGCTTCCACCGCTTTCCCCTGACCAGGCGAGAAAAGCGCTCGACGAGCTTCTGGCCGCGAGGCAGGCCGGAAGCCCCAAAGCGGCAGGCTGGATCGGGGACGCTATCTACGGAATCAACGACGGCCTCGGGGCCATTTTCGGTATCGTTTCCGGAGTTTCCGGAGCCACGCTGGGCAACAGCAAATTCGTTGTGCTCGCAGGTATGGTTGGCATGATTGCCAGCGCGCTCTCAATGGGTTCTGGCGCATATCTGGCCGCCAAGAGCGAACGGGAAATCTACGAGGCGGAGTACGCGCGCGAGCGTGAGGCGGTCGAATACAACGAGCCCGAAGCGCGGGAAGTGTTATCGCTAAGCTATCAGGTCCGCGGGTTGTCCGAAGCAGACGCCAGCCGTTTTGTCGACCAAGTCGCCCGCGATAAAACGCAACTGGTCCGGGCACTTGCACGAGAACGATTGAGCACCACAGAAGAAGGGCTCCGCAAACCCTGGACCTCCGCCATTTCGGGTGCTCTTTCAACAGCCTTGGGAGCACTGATTCCGATTGTTCCGTTTTTCTTCTTGACGGGATACCCCGCGGTCATTGTGGCCGCCGTCGTCTCCCTTCTGGCGCATTTCGCTGTAGGCGCCGCGAAATCTCTCATCACGATCCGTTCCTGGTGGTCCAGTGGTCTTGAAATGACATTCGTGGGAGCCATCGAAGGTGTTGTTACTTACTTGATCGGAATCGTGATCGGACGAATCGGTGGAGCAGGCATCTGACTCGCCAGGCGCCGCGATTGCAAACAACCGCTCCTTACCTCGATTCTTTCATGCTCCTCACTGGTCGATTCGGTTCGCGGCGACCGACTGGTTCTCTTTGATTCGAGTTTTTGATGATGTCTTCGGCGTGCGCGTCCCCTTGCAGGGCGCATAACCGAAGCCACTGGCGCTTAACGCCATGCTGGATGCCCAGAATTAGATTGCATCGCCCCTAGACCGCAGAATTCGGTATGATTCAGGCCCTTTGGTATCGGTGCCCCGACCTTCCCCACTCATCAACACGGTGTCGGAAAAAGCCGCCTAGCTTATGCTTTGCAATATCTCTTCCAGTCCTTTTTGACTACGTCCGCCATTTCTTTCGCAGCGGAGCGAAGCCAAGCGGATTTCCTGCGGAGCAAATCTTTTAAAACATTTTGTATGGCACGCTTGCTTCCTAAATGGACGTTTGCCGCTTCACACCCCATTGTATGCACGAGAGTCTCTTCGTCACGTTTCTTGGGTAGTTGGTCAATCTCGATCGGATTGGAATCCGGCGACAGCCTTCGAATTAACCATGAGCCGGCAATTTCTTGAAAAGGATCACGTGAACGAATAGCCCTCGAAATGATCTCCTGATAATAAAATTGTCCTCTCTGCGTACCTCCTGCTAACCAGAAGCAAGCAGAGGGAACCATCGCTTTTGCTTCTCGCGCGATGCACCCTCCTTGCCATTCTGCGATAGCAACGAATCTTTGCTGGCCACGGCTGCCCATCCCAGCCTTTCTGCGGGTCACTCTATACTTCAAACCCGCAGGCAAAGTTTTCTCAAGCGTTCGTTTTAAGTCGGTTGGCAATGTTCCTTTACTAATCGGAGCATAATATAGGTGACAGTCAGAAAATAATGTGTTAGTTTGTCGAGCATGGGAAACCAAGATGCTCGCTCGCTGCCGGCGGAAGCTCAAGAAGACCTTCGCCGGCGAGTCGTTGAGGCAGTTCAGAAAGGTCTTTCGCAAACTGAGGTGGCTCGAGTCTTCGGGGTAGCTCGAGGTACGGTGAGCCGCTGGATGGGGCTGGTGGAACGCGTAGGGCGTCGCGCGCTGAAAGCACGACGTCGCGGACGGCCTGCGGTTTCGCGATTGGCACCGCATCAAGCAGCCACGACGGTGCGTTACATTGTCAGTGGTTGTCCAGACCAGCTGAGCTTGCCCTTTGCGTTGTGGACCAGAGAAGCGGTGCAAGAGTTGCTGTCGCGAAAATTCGATCTGCAGGTTTCGGTGTGGACGGTGGGACGCTATTTGCGCGCCTCGGGTCTGACCCCGCAGAAGCCGGTGCGCCGAGCGTATGAACAAAATCCAGCCGCGGTGCGGAAATGGCTGGAGGAAGAATATCGCTCGATTCGAGAACTGGCGCGACAGTTTAAGGCGCAAATTCATTGGTTGGATGAGATGGGGCTCCGTTCGGACCATCAAGCGGGACGATCCTACGGACGTCGCGGACAGACGCCGGTGGTATTTGGCACCGGTCAGCGTTTTCGCTGCAACATGATCTCTTCCATCACCAATCGGGGGCGGTTGGCTTTCATGATTTTCCGTCAGCGTTTCACGGCGCGGGTCTTTCTGAATTTTCTTGGTCGTCTGCTGCGGCTGACGCGAAAGACCAAGAGAAAAGTATTTCTGATTGCCGACGGTCACCCCGTCCACAAGGCCCGATCGGTGAGGCGCTGGTTGGATGAGCATGCTGCACAAATGCGAATTTTCTTTTTGCCCTCCTACAGCCCGGAGCTGAACCGGATGAATTGCTGAACCAAGATGTGAAGACGAACGCACTGGGCCGTGTTCGTCCCCTGAACGTCCATGAAATGATGGACAACGTTCGCTCTTATCTTCGGATCACGCAGGCTAGGCCCAAGTTGGTGAAGAACTATTTTCGCGAACGCCACGTCCAGTACGCCGCCCGTTGATAAATGTCACATATTTAGTGCTCGGAGTAATAACTGTGGGAAGCGTCTGCAACTTTTTCCAGAAGTCTCGAGGGGGATCAATTGCTTCCATTCCCAACCGCTCAAGGTTCTCTTCATGCTCTGCTAAGACAATCGGATGTCCCCCTCGTTTCAGGCAGTCCATATAACCTTCCAAAATTGCTTCGCAAGCTGATTTCAACTTGATGTTCAGCTGCTGGCAATCCCTCACCAACTTCACGCTAACAGCAAGACGAACAAGGTCATTGGTGTAAGGCAGCGGGTAAGCTTCATCAAAGTCATCAATACCCCAGCACATCCGACCCTCAAAGTCGCGCCAGGTGCCGAAGCTATCCACATGTAAGTCTCCAGACGCCAAAACCTTTGGAGCACGCGAAAGTTCCGGACATACCTCGGGCCACAGCTGAATCCACCGATAAAAGGTACCGCGCATGAAATACCGCGGGTCTTTTTTCATCTGCTCGTGCTTAGCTCTTAGGTCCGAGTCGACCAGGGTTGTGCATTTCCGCATCCAGGGTTCGTAACTCCTCGTTGCTGACTGAATGCTCATCGCCAATCCCCTTAGGCCCTTTTCTGTACGAGATCGTGCGGGTAATTCTTTCGGTAAAGGGCAAGTCCGAACCAGAGCCCGCAAAAAAGAGACAACATCAGTAGGGATACGATTATGGAAATGTCCCACCGGTGCCACATCTTGAAAACCACCACAAAAAAATCCCCACAAATACCCGCAGCCATAGGTGGCAAAGAGCAAAGCACCAACTTATTTGCAACGGCATAAAACCGCTCTGTCTCCTCACCTTGCTCTACGATCCTGTGGTAAGAAGCGGGGCTAAGAAGCAAGATCGTACTCAGCGCTATCGAGAGAAGGCTGACGAGATGGACCAGTTTCAATGTGTAAGGAAGGTCGCGGAACCTCGGCTCAAAAATGACCGCCAATTGAAAGCCTAATAAAGCTTGGTTTCCAGGCAAGATTACCCGCGCTTCCGTGAGGACATGGCGAATCTTGTCATGGACGGACGTCTGAGGCTGAGCTTCGTTTTGGATCATAGCCTCTCCCTTTTTACGGTTCTTCACACCCGACCTTAGCAAGATCGGTCCATACCACAGCACGAGCGCTAGGCTCGTCACACTCGCCGCCAGTGCTAAGCCGGTGACTTTGCCGATGATTTCGTCTGCCGGTATATAAATATCGGCCCCTACCGCTAATGCAAAAGGAAGCAGCGCCGCTTGCATAATGTGCGTAGTAAAGCGGTGAAGACCAACGCTGTCGTTTCCAGCTTCTGTAATTTGATGAAACGCAGCTGGCGAAATAAGAAGACAAATAGTGATAAGCAGTAGAGTTAAGGCAATAAAATTAAGATTTTGTGACACTCTAGAAAGTGTAGGGAAAGTGTTTTCAAAGGTAGCGGTGAACGTAAACCCGATTAGAATTTGCGCACCGAGAATCAGCATACGACTTTCATCCAGACCATTCTGAATCTTGTCCTTTAGCTGAGTCATTTTGGACAGTGCACCGGATTCAGTGCTGCTGCGTAACCAGGCTGTCGGCGTCTATAGTGGAGGCGACAGCGCCTGATACGTTATCGGGATAAATCCGTAGCAGATCCCGGAGAATTTTGTAGAGCACCTCCTGGCGGGAATTCTGGTTCGACGTGTCGCGGTGTCACTTGCGAACAGGTTCGTTAAAGACCCGTGCGGCTTTAGGCTATGAACCGTTTGGCGCTGCGCAGTTGCGACAAAGAACTGCGCGAACAAGATGCACATTGCTCGACCCTGCGGGGCAGAGATGGGCTCAATGGTTTCTTCTGGCAGAAGCAAAAGAGCCGCATCAACCGCGCGGTTTTTTTGAGTCGCCCGCTGGATCATCTGCACTCGACAAGTTGTGATCACCGAGCGGGTCTTCGCATTCACGGCACGCATACGTCGTTGCGTTGACGGTAAAAACCGAAGTTCCTCAGTTCTTTCTATAGCTACATTTGAAAGCGACCAATCCGTCGGAATTAAACATGCTGCTACAGGATGATGCGTATTGCGGCCCCGACGCGCGTCCACATATTTGGCGGACCTGATTCGATACGCGAGGTCCAAGAATATCAAGTAGCGCTTTCAAGCGTTACTGTCCTTGAGTTGGTCATCAATCCAAATATGGGTGGCGGAGCCGCTCGCTTCGCCTAAGAACCTCCGTCTGTCTTGAATCATACGCGCATCTTTGCCGTAGGTTTTCCGAATGAAGCACGTGAAGGAACCTCCGTGAGCGACCTCCTGCGCGACAGGCAGGCGTTCCAACCAGATGAAGCACGCCTCCGCAAACAGACCAACATGACTTCGACCGCCTTCCACGGTCTTCACCTGACCCGTGAAGAATACCTGTCCTCACCTCGGCGGCTCAGTGTTACGACGTATTCCTTCTTTTCATTTTTGGTAATTGACTAAAGCTGCGGAACACGTGGCCGCAATCTTTCTTTGAGCCGGTCCACTCCAACCGCAGTGATGGCTGTAAGCAAACATAAGTTCGGGATCTACTGGGTCTGCTAGGCGTTGAATGGACTCTTGCGTACGATTTCAAGGTCACACTCAGGGGCCTACTTGATTTGAAACCGAGCCTTGGTTTCGCGTGTCAGCTGGACCGGGGCTCTCCTACCAGGAGGAACAAATGACCAAGACATTCCCAAGGCTAGGTGCGCTGGCACTTATCGGAATATCTGCGCTCTTCAATCCCCAGATGAGTGCACTAGCAGACGACAAGGCGAAAGAGGAATCGCGTTTGCGGAACTCTGGCGTGGTAATGAAGGAAATTCTCAATATCCCCGACGACATTCCGCAAGACCTCCTGGACAAAGCAGAATGCGTTATTGTTATGCCGTCCGTAATCAAGGGCGCCATCGGAATCGGCGGCAGCTACGGACGCGGGGCCATGACGTGCCGGAGCGGCGAAAACTTCAAAGGCCCGTGGGGTGCCCCGACCATGATGGCGCTCGAAGGCATCAGCTTTGGATTCCAGCTCGGTGGGCAAGCAACGGACTTCGTCCTATTGGTCATGAACGGCCGCGGCGCGAGTTCCATTCTTGCCAGCAAGGTAAAGTTGGGCGCCGATGCGGCTGCGGCAGCCGGACCGAAGGGGCGCGACGCCCAAGCCGCAACGGATGTGACGCTGCGTGCTGAGGTTCTCACGTACTCGCGATCGCGAGGCCTGTTTGCTGGTGTATCGCTTGAAGGCTCTACCCTACGTCCGGATGATGGCGCCAACGAGCGAATCTACGGGAAGAAGATTCCCGCAAAGGATATCGCGCTCAAGCGCACGGTCCGTGCTCCAGCGTCCGCCAGACTGCTCATCTTTACGCTGAATCAGCACAGCCCGAAAAATAAGTCAGACGACTAATGCCGAGACCAGCAACCAGGGGTCGCCAGGGGTCGGAACAACGCCCCATGCCCTGGCTGGCGGAGCGGTTCCATGTGGCGCCGTCTGCGCCGAGAGTTCTAGGAGGTCTGGCCGGGGTCGAGGAACATATATACTGACCCGCCCCGGCAATTGCCAGAATTTGGCTTCGAAACGCCTCTGCAGCCAATCAGGCATTGGAATAACTTACTAATAATTTAACGGGGCGGGAGTCTCGCGAATTTTCCATGACTACCGCGATACTACCGTGACATCCGACGCGAGGGCAGTTTGCGCACCGGAATCGCTACACAGCACCTGCAAACCTTGTGACTTACGACGACCTTATCGCAGTCTTATTACCTTCGGATCGACACATCGCCGGGCCAAAGACAAGACATCTTTGAGCGCACAACTATACAGCAACCTACGTCCACAAATACGACCCCGGCCGGATATATCGTCGGCTCAAGAAGCGCCACGCTTGAGCCATCAGTCAGCGGCCCTTACTTGGGGTGAAACGCCCCCTTCCCGACTGCCGCCATCAGAGGACTGAGCACAAAAAGGAGAACCAACGTGGACGACGACAACAAACTACCGGATCAGGCTGCTTACGGCGAATCAACAGGAAGTGGCGGCACCGGTACGGCCGCTCGCATGAAAGAACAAGTCTCCGAAACTGCTGCGGATGCGAAGGAAAAAGTCACTGAGTTCGGCCGCAAAGCCGCGAACCGGATCGACGGTTCGCGTGAATCAGCTGCCGGCGCTCTGGACAAGACTGCTACCTCAATGCACTCAGGCGGTGACAAACTGTCCGGCGTGGCCCATTCCGCTGCTGACAAGGTTCAAGCCACGGCAGATTATGTTCGCCGAACCGACTTGAAGGGCATGGCCGAAGACGTTCAGGACATCGTGAAGCGTTATCCCGGACAGGCACTGGCAGCGGCCGCCGTTCTAGGCTTCCTAGTGGCCCGCGGTTTGCGCCGCAGCGATTAGAGTCATCTCTCGGGGAGGACTTCAGTATGGCAACACCTCAAATGCAGCGGTCCGTTCCGGAAGTCCTGCAGGATATCGTCGGCAATCTCCAGGAAATTATCCGTTCTGAATTTCGCCTGGCAAAGACTGAACTCAAGGAAGAAGCTTCGAGAGCGGCCAAGCCAGTCGCCACATTCGGAATGGGACTGGTTTTGGGCTTCTATGGGCTCGGGTTTTTGTTTCTGTCATTTGTCTATGGGCTGTCCACGGTAATGGCTGGGTGGTTGGCAGCCCTGCTTGTCGGCACGATGCTTGCCATTGTCGCTATTGCGCTGATGAGTGCAAGCGGTAAGAAACTAAAGCGTGTGAATCCCACTCCAGATAAAACCATTCGAAGCTTAGAGGAGAATGTCCAATGGGCGAAACATCCGATCAAATAGAACGGCACATCCAGGAAACACGCAACGATCTCGGCGACAACTTCAGCGAGCTGGAAGATAAAGTAAAAACGGCAGTTGACTGGCGCGCCCAGTTTGAGGAGCGCCCTGGTACCATGCTGGCCTTGGCGTTTGGGAGCGGTATTGTTCTTTCGGCCCTGCTTCCGTCAGGCCGTCGTTCACGCAGCACCTACGACGAGGGATGGAAGGCAGCAACGAATCGGGATTTGACTCCTTCTTTGCAATCCGCCACCCCGCTGGCGGGTAAACCAAGCGAGACACGGCAAACTGTGGAAGCCTTGGGCGGTGCGTTAGTAGGTGTAGCTATGAACAGAGCGAGCAGATTCATTGACTCGCTATTGCCGGGGTTTGAGCGCGAGTTCAGCAACGCCAAGGCCGCTAAGAGTGCCTATTCCTATCGGCCGGATTCGGGGAACATCGCGGAGTCTTGATTTTGTATTGCGTCTGGACACCCATATCGAGACTGTGGGGCCACCGCGCCATCGTGCATGAGACTCGACATCATCCCCGCACTTCGCAATCGAAGCGACAGTCCCCGTTTTGCAGAATCACTTTGCCGAGATGGCGGTTCCCGCTTCCCTCGTCGATCAAACTTGCGCTCAGGCATTCATCCCGCCATCAACGGTAAGATTCGACGCGGTAATGTACGAGGACTCCGGACTGGCGATGAACGCCACCGCGGCGGCGATCTCATCAACATGCCCGTAGCGGTCTAGCGCTGTGGCGGCCTTCTGAGGCACTGCCCAATCGCCCGCTGCGGGATTCAAATCCGTGTCGATCGGACCCGGCTGGATGTTGTTGACCGTGATGCCCCGGCTCCCGATCTCTCGAGCCAGCGCCTGAGTGAACATCTTCACGGCTCCCTTCGTGCCCGCGTAAGGCACAAGCCCGGGCGGCGCGACACGCTCGCCCACGGCGGAACCGATCATGATGACGCGAGCGCCGCCTGCGTCGCGATGAACACGCCTCGGACGTTGATGTCAATCACGCGATCCATCTCTCCAGCGTGGTCTCTTCGAACGGCTTCGGAATGGCGGTTGCCGGCATTGTTCACCAGCACATCAAGCTGGCCGAAGGTCGCAACGGTCTTTTCGACCGCAGCCTTCACAGCTTCAGCGTCGGCAGCGTCCGCTTGGATCGCGACAGCCTTTCCACCATCGAGTTAAATCGCTTTGACCACGGCGGAAGCCGCGCTGGCGTCCTTCGCGTATGTGATGGCCACGCTCGCTCCGTCCGCGGCCAGACGCTTAGCGATTGCCGCGCCAATGCCGCGCGAGCCGCCCGTAATGAGTGCGATCTTTCCTTCCAGTTTCCTAGTCATCGTTT
>Ga0073928_10006870_pt1 | contig 15079 bp, 13 predicted proteins | sample PaiPotPPA55metaG_FD_76969 | JGI IMG/M metagenome (GOLD analysis project Ga0073928, IMG submission 76969) | Iron sulfur acid spring bacterial and archeal communities from Banff, Canada, to study Microbial Dark Matter (Phase II) - Paint Pots PPA... ... | reverse complement strand
CGGCGATTCCAGCGGACGCGAAATCATGCGGCCCTTGACCCGTCTTGCGCGCGAAACACCCTCCATTACCCTGATCGAGGGTTTCGCGGCGCGGCGGCTGCTCGTCGAAGATAACACCGTGACAGGGGTTCTCGCCGAAGGCATCCGCGGACCGGTGGTTTTCGCTACGGAGCGCGCCGTCATCGCGACCGGCGGCATCGGCGGCCTGTTCCAACATGGGACCAATCCGGCTGGATCGTGGGGCGAAGGGCTGGCCCTCGCCGCAAAGGCGGGCGCGGCCTTGGCCGATCTGGAATTTATCCAGTTTCATCCGACCGCGCTCGATAGCATGTCGTCTCCGCTTAAGCTCATCAGCGAGACCGTGCGCGGCGAAGGGGCGATCCTAATCGACGAGACTGGCCATCGCTTCATGGCGGGCGTGCCCGGCGCCGAGCTCGCACCGCGCGACGTTGTCGCGCGCGCGGTCTGGCGGCACCTGGCGGCGGGCCACCGGGTTTATCTCGACGCCCGGGACGCGCCGGACCTCGATTTTGCGCGGCGCTTTCCGGCGATCACCGGCTTTTGTCACGCCGCCGGAATCGATCCTGTCACTCAGCCGATTCCGATCCGCCCGGCGGCGCATTATCACATGGGCGGCATCGCGGTCGATCTCGCGGGGCGTACATCGGTCGAGGGTCTCTGGGCTTGCGGCGAGGCCGCGTGCACGGGCCTCCACGGCGCCAATCGACTTGCCAGCAATTCCCTGCTCGAAGCGGCCGTCTGCGGTCGATTTGCCGCCGAGAGTATAGCCGGGACCATGCCTCGCCGCCGGGCAAAGCCACGTGCCGAGTTAATCACGCTTGCGGCCAGCGACCCTTCGCCGGTGCGTAAGATTCTCTCGCGCGCGGCCGGCGTTCTACGCGACAGCGATGGTTTGGCGGCTGCGGCGGCCGAGCTGCTGCCGCTGGCGCTGGAGCGCGGGACGGCGAGCGATCCCGCCTGCGTCGCCCTGATGGTCGTGATCGCGGCCTTGCGCCGGCGGGAAAGCCGGGGCGCCCATGCGCGAATCGATTTTCCAAGCCGCGCCGCGCATGCGCAAAGAAGTAGGCTGCACCTCCACGAGGCGCTTGCCGCCGCGCGGGAAATCGTCCCCGAAACCGTCGCCTGAAACGAAAGTCGCGCGATGACGCTTGTGCCCCTCGCGCGACTGATGGTCGAGCCTTTGGTTCGCGCCGCGCTTCTCGAAGATCTAGGCGGCGCGGGTGATCTCACCACGGACGCGATCGTTCCAGCTGGGCTCGCGGCGCGAACCGCGATGGTTGCACGTGAAGCGGGCGTCGTCGCCGGGCTAGATTTGGCAAAACTCGCCTTCGCGCTCATCGATCCGAATATTGCGATGCAGGTTGAAATAGACGACGGCGCGACGGTCCCGACCGGCGGGGTCATCGCCAGGGTGAATGGGCCGGCCCGCGAAATTTTGACGGCCGAGCGAACCGCCCTCAATTTTCTCGGGCATCTAAGTGGAATTGCGACCGCAACGGCTTCCATCGTCGCGGCGGTGCGCGGCACAAAGGCCAAGATCGTCTGCACACGCAAGACCACGCCGGGTCTTCGCGCGGTCGAGAAATACGCGGTGCGCGCGGGCGGCGGCGCCAATCACCGCTTCGGCCTTTACGACGCCATCCTCATCAAGGACAATCATATCGCTATCGCGGGGGGGATCGCGGAGGCGTTGCGGCGCGCCCGCGCGGCGGCCGGTCATCTCGTCAAAATCGAAGTCGAAATCGATAATTTGGACCAACTCGCGGAGGCGCTCGGGGAGGGCGCCGATGCTGTGCTTCTCGACAACATGAGTGTGGAAACGCTCGCCAAGGCAGTCGCGATAGTGGACGGCCGCGCGACGACCGAAGCCTCGGGCCGGGTCACGCCAAAATCGGCGCCGGCGCTCGCCGCGACCGGCGTCGATTTGATCTCGGTCGGCTGGCTCACGCACAGCGCCCCCGTCCTCGACATTGGGCTCGATTTCGAGGACTAGGGAAGCCGTGTTGGAGGGACGACTCAGCCACCGGCCGGTGCGGTCTTAGTGATGGATCCAAAGTCGGGATAGGAGCACCGCGAGCCGCACCCGTGCTGACCCGTCTTCTTTTTTACGACCGGCGCGGTGCCGGGTTGCTGCTCCGTATTTAGGTTATACTCCGGATGGCCGCTGGCCGTGATGTGGTCGTAGGTCCCGGGGACTCCGACATCGTAGTTAGTTTGACGCGCTGTCGGGTAGAAAGGCACAGACTGCGCAGACGCCACTCCAGTCATGCTAAAGATGAGGGTGCCATATAAAAGGGGAATTCTAACAAGCTTGATCATGTCACCATACTCCACAACAGAACGAACCACTGGCATAACAACCGTGCTTGCTATGTAATAGTGACCTGATGCCGCGCATTTGAAACTTACGAAATGTTCATGAAAGCATTTCAATTTTTCTTGAGCCGCTATCCCACATCGGCAAAGTTATAACAGAAACTAGGCAATGGGCCCTGCCGGAACGACGCCGGAGGCGACCGCCGCCCCCTCGCCGGTCCGGCATGGGACCGCGTTCGACTTCGATCTCGATCTCGAAGCATAGCCAAACTACGATCCGCGAGCAGATGTCGCGGATCGGCCGGAAAAACGTCAGTCGCCCGTTCGCGGATTTTGCGGCTCGCCGCTCGGGTAGCCCCGTTCGTCCGTTCCGTAATAGACACGGCCGGGAGCCCCCATCCGATAAATGGAGCGGCCCTCCCAGAGGCGATCGTCAGGGTAACCACCCACCGCACCCGGCAGCCCATAGCGGATGCTGGGTGGACTGGGAGGCGTTATCGTCTGGGCAACCGCCGTTGCGGTCATGCCAAAGGTGAATGCAAAAAGTAACGAGGTGAATGCCAGGAGCTTGAGCATCGTAACTCTCCCTAAGAACGAGCGCTGTTACCGCCGGCCGCTTTTTTGTTCCGGAACACTTTGTTCCCGGATAACAAGATTCATATTGTCGACGGCTCCCGCCTGCAAGGGTCTTGAATTCGATTTGTTGAAGCGGTTTGTCCCGATCATATCGGGGGCTCTGTAAGCGGCGCTGCACTTTATGACGGCCCAGATAATGCCGGCGGCCCCGGTTGCGAGCGCGACCGCGATCCTTTTCACCCGCCGCATCCTTAGACACCGGGCCGGTGCTTTTTATCTTGCGACATTCTGTTGGCTCTTGCCGCCGGTCCCCTTTCACGGTCTCAGAACCAAGCCCAAAGATTAGTCCAACACCTTGTATTTCTTGAACCAGGCCTGCATTGACAGCCAGGCGTCCTGGGCGGCGTCCGCGCGAAAACTTTGCCGGTAATCGGCGAAGAAACCATGGCCCGCGCCCGGATAGATCTTGAACGCCGCGGTTATCCCCGCTGCCTTTAGCATTTCCTTCATCGCTTCTACTTGATCCGGCGGTATTCCGCTGTCCTCGACGCCGTAGAGGCCGAGCACCGGCGCCTTGACCTCGACGGCAAGGTCGAAGGCGTTCTTCGGCATGGCCGCGCTCGGGGGATCCATCAGACTTCCGTAAAAAGCAACGCCCGCCTTGAGGTTGAAGTTATGCGTCGCATAAAGCCACACCGTGCGTCCGCCCCGGCAAAAGCCGACGATGCCGAGCCGGTCCGTATCGCCTCCCTGGGACTTGGCCCAATCGACCGTCGCGTCGAGATCGGAAAAAAGCTCATTATCGGATTTGCCGTTGACCAACGGCATCAGTTGCGCCGGTTGGGTGATTTGGGTGAGGTCGCCAAGCCGAAAATAATAATCGGGCGCGATTGCGAAAGCGCCGAGCTTGCCTAGCCGCCGTGTCACATCCTTGATGTGCTCATGCAGGCCGAAGACCTCCATCGCGACGAGGATGACCGGCGGCTTCGCGGCGTCGAGAGGCTTCGCGTAATAGACCGGCATTTCGCCGCCCGGCACTTTCACTTTTGCCGTGTCGGCGGAAAGACCTTCCGTGCCGGTTTTGATCGCGGCGGCGCGGACCGGGCCGGCGGCAAGCGTATAGCCCAGCGCCGCGGCGGCGCCACTCGTCAGACAATCGCGGCGCGAGAGCGTCTCGTTTACTTGCACTGAGGTTATGGAACGCATGCAATCAATCCTTTTCATGGCGGTGGCGTTCACACGCCGGAACGAAACGCGCCAAGGCTTTATTCGATCCAATCGGTTTTGCAACGTTGGGCCGGTTCAATCAATCGCGCGCGGGTTCCCGGTAAGAGTGCGTTGGACCGCAGCCCGCCATCCCGCGATCAAACGGTCCCGTTCGGCTCCCGCCATGCGCGGTTCAAATCGTGCGCCGGGCGCCCAGGCGGCGGAGATGGCGGCGAAATCGGGAAACACGCCAATTGTGAGCCCGGCAAGAAAGGCGGCGCCCTGCGCGGTCGCCTCGAGGGTGGCCGGACGTTCGACGGGAGCCGCGATGATGTCCGCCAGAAACTGGCAGAACCAGTCGTTGCGCGCCATCCCGCCATCGACACGCAGCGCGCGGGGCGGCCCATCGCCCATGATCGCTTGCATAAGGTCGAAGGTTTGGTAGGCGGCCGATTCCAAAGCAGCGCGGACGAAATGCGCGGGGCTTGTATCCAATGCGAGACCGCAAATCAGTCCCCTCGCGTCAGGGTCCCAGTGCGGCGCGCCGAGGCCAGTGAAGGCGGGCACCAAATAAACTCCATTGTTCCCGCCGACCGCCGCCGCCATGGCGCTCGTCGCCGAAACATCCTGGAAGAGTCCCAGCCGGTCGCGCAGCCATTTGAGCGTCGCTCCAGCGGCGAAGATCGATCCCTCCGCAGCATAGGCGGGCCGCCCATCCATGCGGTACGCCAAGGTCGCCAGCATACCCTTTGGTGGGGGCTGCGCCTCGTGACCCGTGTTGAGCAAGATAAAGCAGCCCGTGCCGTAGGTCGCCTTCGCCATTCCAGTATCGAGGCAGGCCTGGCCGACCAACGCCGCATGCTGGTCGCCCGCCATGGCCGCGACCGGAATTTCCCTATCGAACAAGCCCTCGGCCGTGACCCCATAACGAAAACTGTTGTCATGAACCTCGGGCAGAAGCGCCTCGGGAATACCGAACAATCTTAAAAGATCGCCATCCCAACATTGGCGGTGGATGTCGAACAACATGGTTCGCGAGGCGTTGGTGGCGTCGGTCGCATGCACCCTGCCCCCGGTCAGGTGCCAGAGCAAGAAACTATCGATGGTGCCGAAGGCGAGTTCGCCGCGTTCCGCGCGCGCCCTCGCGCCCGCCACATGATCCAGAATCCAGGCTAGTTTCATTGCTGAGAAATAAGGATCGAGAAGTAAGCCCGTGCGGCCGCGAACCAGCGCCTCGACGCCGTCCCGCCGCAAGCGCTCACATTCCGCGGTGGTGCGCCGGTCCTGCCATACGATGGCGGGATAGATTGGCGTGCCGTCCGCGCGTTCCCAGACTACGGTGGTCTCCCGCTGGTTCGCGATGCCAATCGCGGCAACCCGCGCATGTGACGCAGCGAAGACCTCGCGCGCGGTGTGCAGCACGTCGCGCCAGATCGTCTGCGGATCGTGCTCGACCCAACCCGGTTGCGGATAGGACTGAGAAAACTCGCGTTGGGCGCTGGCGAGCAGCCTTCCCGATGTGTCGAAGAGGAGGCTCCTCGTCGAGGTCGTTCCCTGATCGATCGCGAGAAGACGGCTCACGCGTCAGTTTCCTAGCAGTTACCGGTGAACGAAAGGCGGAACGTTGGCGCTATCTCGCTTTTCGATGATCTTACCTCATGGGCCGCGAATAGCGATACGGTTGGCTCCCGTATCGCGGAGAAAAGGCCCCGCATTGCGGGGCCTTTACGATATCCGCTCGTCTCCCTTCACAATTCCCAGGAGCGTTCGGCGCCCCCGGGTTCATCGAAGACGCTTTACTCCTTATCTACGAATAGGCCGGGAAGGATCTGAGTGCCTTCAAGACGCACGGCTTCGAGTTCTTGAGGCTCGAGCCCGAGGGCTTTGAGGATGGTTGGCGCAATCTGCGTCGTTGCCACCGGCGTATTGATTGAGCTTTCTTTGAGAGCTGGATGCGACACTAGAAGGGCGACGTGCGTGTCGTCTTCATTGAAGCCGCCATGTTCGGCGATCTTCGATCCCGTAGTATAAATCACGCCGATCCTGGCGATACCGATGATGTCCGGCGTGCGCGAATCGTGGGCGGGATCCTGATAAGAGAGAGGGAGCAAGGGGCCGGACAACCACTCGCCGATGCCTGTGTCTCCGAAAGCATTGAGCGCGGCGACGGCGTCCGCGGTTTTTGTGCCGGAATTGTCCTTGAGCCAAATCAGGACGCCATCATCTCCGATGTCGAAGGCGAAATTGGCTCCGATCGGCCCGGCGATCACCACGCTGTCATCGAGCGCTACGCGTTTGGTCCGGTCGATCGGCGATTGACCGTGTTTGGCGCTGACGATGATAAGGGTTCTTTCGGCCTGTCCTCGGCTTTGCAATGCGCTTATCATTTGCCCGATCGACCTATCGACAAAGGCAATGGCGTTGGCAAGGTCGCCGCTCGGCGTCGCTGCGGGATCAAGGTAGCCGCAGCACTTGAGCTTCTGCCCAACGCTGACGGATTGGAAGTTCATGCCAAACAACACCGGCATGCCGCGCAGGCGTGTGCCGGTATGATCGAGGCCCATGATTTGGTTGAGAGTGGCCCGAACCTTGATTCCGTCATACCATTCGACGCCCGCGATTGTCCCTGTGAAGTCCTTACCGGATACGGGCGTGGGATCTGGCGCGGTCGAAAAATTGGGGCCGAGCGTCGTGTGAATCAAATTAATATTGGCTAGGCTCAAGTCCGAGTTAATCTCGGGAGCGAAGAAATCGTCAACATTGGTGCCCGGCGCGGTGGCCGGCTGCGTATCCGGGTCGTCGCCGTTGATGATGTCGTAGGCCGGGTGCTTGTCCGACCAAGCCGTCCGAAGGCCGCGCTTATGGAGCACGCCAAAGGTGGTGTTGGTGCGAATAAAATAATGCGGCCATAATGGCTTACAGTTGCCGCCAACCTTCTGGCCCGGCAGATTATTCGGATCGATCGCGATTGCGGCATTTAGTGCCGTCAAGCTGGCTGGAACACCGCCAGCGATCGAAGTTTTGTCAAATTCCGTATTTTCCGCGAGATTGACCTCGGCGCCCGGCCCCGAAGCGCATGGCGCTGGCGGATTGCCGGCGGGCTTGAATAGCGTGCGATCGTAGCTGTCGTCATAGAAAACACCGGTCGATTTCGACGTGCCGCCGGTGATCTGGGCCAACAGGCCGGGAAAGGAATCCGAAGGCCTCGTGGTCGATGCGTTGGTGTAGGTGAAGCCGTGGTCCGACAGTTTTTCCAGGTTCGGACAATTGCCTGTCTTGATACAAAACTCAAGGTCCACGGCATGGAAGCCGTCAACACTCAAGAGCAACACATGTCGTACTTTTTTGTCGTCGTCGGCGAACGCGGATGTCGCTGGTAAAGCCGACAAGGAGAGGCCGGTCGCAAGCGCCGTCCCCGTTAAGACTTGTGCCAAAACTTTCATTCTCTGCCTCCAAGGCGATGTAAGCCGGCCGACATGAGCGCCCGTGGGCCGAAACCGGCGGCGCCAAGAAAGCTCCTCGCTCTCATCGTGTTTCCTCCCCGCCTGAAACGCTGATTTCCCAGTGAACCGGGGCGGTATATCGGGCCGCCGTGACACTGGTGAGACGATCAAGGTAAATATCGCGGGGTTCGTCTTGGAGATCTGGCAGATGAGCTATCTGATATATGAAATATATAAATTGATGTTAGAAGAGAGTCGTTCAGATATTTAAGGGCGAGGCGCTGTTTTGGCGGCCACAAGAGCTGAAACCGGGTCCAAGGCGTTGGAAAGCCGAGATTCAACTTGCTATTGAATATGATTTATCTTCAATAGTTATAGAATTGAAGAGCAAATTGATCTTTTTCTTTAGGGTGGCCCTCCTATCGTTTGTCTTATATACCTGCCTAGCCAGCGAGACGAAGGCGGCACCGAAGTCTTCCCTTGCTTCATGTCCCCGTAGGGCATTCTCGATATTCCAGAGCAGGCCATTCACGGACTTAAGCTCGGCCTGGAGTTCGGCTAGCCGCGCGCCGCCGAGGTCGCATTCGCTCTTCAGCTTCCGCAACAGCGTGAGTTCACGCCGGATATGCTCGAGCTTCGCTGTTTCCCCAATGTGACTTTCCTTGATCTCCAAGATCGTGATCTTGTCGATGAGCTCGCCAACCGTTCCGGGGATTGTGATTGCCATCATTGCGCGCGATGCGCCCGTCAACTGGCCAGTTTTTTCCGTTACCTGTGCGGCGATGCTCGATGCGATCCGCTTAAAAACGGGCTCCCAGTCCCCTTTTTCGGCTTGGCGAAAGAGCCGCATGCTGGGATACCAAGGGCAATCCTCGCGGTGCATCAGCCAACGCCAATCCGGCACCCGTTTCAGGGCGACAAAAACCGGCCTTCCCAAGGCCCCGGCAAGATGCGCGATCGCGGTATCCACGGTAACGACGAGGTCGAGGCTGTCCATCGCCGCCGCGCAGTCCACGAAGGAATCTGGTCCGGAATCGAAATCGTTTCCCAAGCTCTCGATCGTGAACTGCCCACCCGCCGGCGTTTCCACCTCGATGGCAGCTTGAACCTTCATGAGGCTGATCAGCCGCACGTCGTCTACGGCCGCGAGCGGCGCGAAACAAGCAAGCGGAATGACCTTTGAAGATCGATCAATTTGTTGCCATGCCAACCAACGCCGATTCGGAAACCTTCGGTGCCGATTCGCTCGGCCCATTTCGCGACGAGGCCCGGTTCTGGATGAAGGTAGGGGATTGGCGCCGGAACGGTCTCCAAACTAGTTTGGAAACCGCAAGGAAGGCTCATGAGTGCGCTCTGAAAAGCAAAGTTTTCGTTCGAATCGAGGGCATCGACGAGGCGAACCGGCTTCGGCAAGGTGCGCAGAAGCCGGTGCAGGTTCTTCCGGCACAGCAAGGCAACGTCGGCGCCGGCGTCCACGAGACACAGGAGATAACGCGAAAATTGGATCAGGTCGCCAAGCCCCTGCTCATCCCATACGACAATTGCTTGCCCGGCTAATTTCTGGCCCTGCCATATCGGCAAATCCGAGATGAAGCTTTTGGGCGGCGCATTCGAGCGATGCCAGCGGCTTTCGAAATCCTCGAAGCCGGCTTTCAAGTTGCCCTTGAGGAGGAGCGCGCCGGCCCGGTTGTTTCGCGCGTCCGGATAGCCGGGCTTATGTTTCAAGGCCTCGTCGAAACAGACTAGAGCCTCGCCGATCTCGCCTGCCTCTTTAAGAGCGACGCCAAGACCGGACAGGGCTTCGGGATAATGAGGCTTGATGCGCAGAGCTTCATTATAGCAGGCCACGGCTTCCAGATGGCGATCAAGTTCCTGCAAAACATTGCCGCGATTAAGCCACTTGTCCGGGGCGGCGGGATTAAAGGCGGACGGCTTCATCGAGACTGGCTAGAGCCTCGCCCAGACGTCCGAGCTTGTGGAGCGCCGCGCCGCGAATGCCTAGACTCTGCGAATGCTCCGGGGCGCGCCGCAAGACCTCGTTGCAGGACAGAATTGCCTCTTCGGCACGGCCCAATTGAAGCAAAATATTGGCGCGATTGGTCAAGGCCGGCAAAAACCCCGGCCGGATTTTTAAGGTATGTGCGCAGGCGGCAAGCGCGTTTTCGAGCTGGCCGAGCTCGTGCAGGATGTTGCCGCGATTGCAGGAGGCTTCGTAATAGGAAGGATCGAGCGCAAGCGCGGCATCGTAAGCCGCGAGCGCATCCTTGGGCCTCCCAAGCCCCTGCAGGGCTATCCCTTTGTTGTAGAGCGCCTGCGGGTAACCGTCGCGGTATCGCGAAGACAGGTCATAGGAGGCGAGCGCTTCCTCGAGACGGCCGAGCTTTTGCAGAACATTGCCTCGATTGAGCTCCGTTTCCGCATCGGGCCGACCGCGCCGGGCGGCTTCTTCATAAGCGGCGAGAGCATTTTCGAGGCGTCCGAGTTTTTGCAATACGGAGCCCTTGTTGAACAGGTTCGAACTATCGCCGGGCCTTATCGTCTCGATGGCGTCGAAGCAGGCGAGGGCTTCGTCAAGGCGCCCGAATCGTTCAAGCAAGACGCCGCGATTCGTCAATGCCTGGCAATGCGCGGGGCTCCATTGCAATGCGGCCTCGTAAGCGGCGAGCGCATCGGTCATGCGCCCGAGGCTCTGCAAGACGGCGCCCAGGCTAAACAAGGCCTCCGCGTCGCGCGGCCGGAGTTTTAAGATCGCTTCTAATGATTCCAGGGCGTCCTGTGGCTGACTAAGCCGCTGCAGAACGATAGTGCGAGCGGAGAGCGCTTCCGAAAAGCCTGGTTGCAAAGCAAGCGCGCGATCGAACCATGTGAGAGCATGGCGCAAATCGCCGGCATTGAAATAGATCAGGCCGAAGATATAGCATCCGGCATTGCTTCGGGCGGCAAGATCCGCATATTGCGTGATTTGCGCGATCGCCTCTTGCCGCGCGCCCGCGTTAAGCAAGGCAAAGGCTTCCGTGATCGCGGCTTGGAGAAGCGCCCTGCGGCGCAACTCGTCACGCTGATCGAGGCTATCCAATTGTTCAAGCTGGGGGACTCTTATTTGCCCGTGCTCATCAGTATGAGGGACATCGAGCCCGAACCGCATGCTATTCAATGGGTTATCCGGTACCGGCGGGAGAAATCAAAAGCTGTCGAGGCGAGCGGCGCGACGATCACGATGAGGCGCCCCACGAAACGCTGGACTCGAATTGAAGCGAAGAAAACTTTTGCGGGCCTGACGCGCGCCCGGCGGCCCCTGTCAAAATCCGCAATGATCCCGCGCCGCCACGGATGGCTATTAAAGCTGCTTCAATGCCGCCTGACGGAGACCGACTTGCCTGTGCGATCAGCCGCACGATCGCGGCGCTTAAGCTGGCGAAGCGTCTGATCGGGCCCATTCGCTGTTGCGGCTTTATTGCGAGCGCACCCGAATTGGTCTGTTACGCCGACCCAATAGTCGCCTAAGCCAGTGTCGTATTTCAGTTCCGACAGCGGCACCGGATAGTAATCCTAACTAATTCCTAGAATAGCCACCTATGAGGCGGGAATCCGCGTTAATGGCGCTGCCGCGACCTTCCTGTCGTCGTGGGCGAGATCCTTCCCTCTCTTGCCAGATAAATAAGGCATGTCCCGCCAGGAACATCAACCCCGCGCTAAGGATTGATCGGATCTAATCAAGCCAGATCGTGTTCAATGCAAGATATCGCCGTCAGCCGCATAAGGGTCTATCGCAATGCAAATGAAATCCGCGCTCGCACTGGTCATCCTCTCGCTGCTCATGACCAGCCCCGCTCGCAGCCAATCCGATCTGCGGTCACAGCAGCAGGCGGCATGCGAGGACGACGCTTACCGTCTCTGCCCTGACGAGGTTCCTGATGAGGCGCGGGTAGCCAGTTGCATGGCACGCCAGAAATCCAAGCTCAGCCCAGGGTGCCGCGCAATGTTCACGCCGTCGCCTCGCCATCGCGCCCGGCGCTAAGCCGGCCGCCTGCTTCCGGTCACGCCACCTCCGCCAAGGCCGTGAGCGCCGCGGCCAGGTCATCGACGACTCCCTCGACAAGATCGAGCTTGTCGCCTTCGCCCATGACCCTGATGACCGGTTCGGTGCCGGATGCACGCACGACGAGGCGGCCGTTTTTGCCGAGCTTCTCCCGGCCATCCTCGATGGCCCGCGTGATACCCGCATCCACCAAAGGCCGTCCGGCCTTGAATCGCACGTTCCGCAAGACTTGCGGCACCGGATTGAATCGACGGCAGACTTGGCTCACCGGCTTATCTTGCTGCTTGACAATTGCCAAGACTTGCAAGGCGGCAACGAGTCCGTCGCCGGTGGTGCAATGATCCAAGAGGATAATATGGCCGGATTGCTCGCCGCCGAGGTTGTACCCTTCCTGCCGCATGTGTTCGAGCACATAGCGATCGCCGACCGCGGTGCGTGCGAGGGACAGCCCGTGCCCTTCGAGATAGCGTTCGAGGCCGAGGTTCGACATGACCGTCGCGACAATGCCTGGCCGCGACAATCTTCCATCTTCCTTCCAGCTCTGCGCGATCGCGGCCATCATTTGGTCGCCATCGACAAGTTTCCCGGCCTCGTCGACGATAAGCACGCGATCGGCGTCCCCGTCGAGCGCGATACCGATATCCGCCCGCACTTCCCTGACTTTCTTGACGAGCGCTCCCGGCGCGGTGGAACCGACATCCCGATTGATATTGAAACCATCCGGCTCCACGCCGATCGACACGACGTCGGCGCCCAATTCCCATAAGGCTTCTGGGGCGACCTTGTAGGCGGCGCCATTGGCGCAATCGACGACGATGCGCAAGCCATCGAGCGTGAGACTGCGGCTCAGGGTACGCTTGGCGAATTCGATGTAGCGGGCGCGATCGCCCTCGACCCGCATTGCGCGGCCGAGATCCGAGGGTTTCGATACGTTGAGCAAGGACGGCTGATCGAGCCCCGCCTCTATTTTCGCTTCGATCGCATCCGGCAATTTATATCCATCCGGCCCGAACAACTTTATGCCGTTGTCCTCGTAACGATTATGCGAGGCCGAAATCATGACGCCGACATCCGCCCGCATCGAACGGGTGAGCAGGGCAACGGCGGGCGTCGGCACCGGCCCGAGCAACAGCACGTCGATGCCGATCGAGGTGAATCCCGCGACCAAGGCATTTTCGATCATATAGCCGGAAAGCCTTGTGTCCTTGCCGATCACCGCCCGATGGCGATATTCGCCGCGTTGAAACATGACTCCGGTGGCCTGGGCGACTTTCATGGCGAGCTCGGGCGTGATCGCGGCATTGGCAACGCCCCTAATGCCGTCCGTTCCAAAATATTTCTGTGCCATCGGTGAACTATCCTTCGACGCAAAGCTGTCCGCGTTCCCTTCGGCGTCCAGCTTCTCCCGCCGGCATCCTTTGATCCCTGCCCCGGATAGGGCAAAGATGGGGCCGCCTTAGGCGCGCAGAAGGCCTTTGGGGTTGCCTGCGCCAATATTAATAGCGGTAATGATCTGGCTTGAACGGGCCAGTCTGCGGCAGCCCGAGATAGGCGGCCTGGACGGGTGTGAGCTTGGTCAGCTTAGCGCCGATCTTATCGAGGTGGAGGGCCGCGACTTTCTCATCGAGATGTTTTGCCAAGGTATAGACCTTGCGATCGTATTGGCCTTGCTTGGTCCAAAGTTCGATTTGCGCCAAGGTCTGATTGGTGAACGAGGCCGACATCACGAAGGAAGGGTGTCCCGTCGCATTGCCGAGATTGACGAGCCGCCCTTCCGACAAAAGGATGATCCGCTTGCCGTCCGGAAACTCGATCTCGTCGACCTGCGGCTTGACATTGTGCCATTTGAAATTGCGCAATCCCGCCACTTGGATCTCGGAATCGAAATGACCGATATTGCAGACAATGGCGCGATCTTTCATCGCGCGCATATGGTCGACCGTGATGACGTCGACATCGCCGGTGCAGGTCACGAAAATATCCGCGCGGGGCGCCGCATCCTCCATGGTTGTGACTTCATAGCCTTCCATCGCCGCCTGCAAGGCGCAGATCGGATCGACCTCGGAAACCATCACGCGGCAACCGGCATTGCGCAGTGACGCGGCCGAGCCCTTTCCAACGTCGCCGAAGCCCGCGATCATCGCGACCTTGCCGGCCATCATCACGTCCGTGCCGCGGCGGATGCCATCGACAAGCGATTCGCGGCAGCCGTAAAGATTGTCGAATTTCGACTTGGTGACCGAATTGTTGACGTTGATCGCGGGCCAAAGAAGCTTGCCGTCGCGCTCCATCAGATAAAGCCGGTGGACGCCGGTCGTCGTTTCCTCGCTGACGCCCTTGATGGCTTTGCCGCATTTCGCGTACCAGCCGGGAATGTAGGCGAGCCGCTGCTTGATCGTCGCGAAAAGAACCTCTTCTTCCTCGTTGCTCGCGTTGTCGAGAAAAGCCGTGTCGCCGGCCTCGGCGCGCATGCCGAGATGAATGACCATCGTGGCGTCGCCGCCGTCGTCCAAAATGAGGTTCGGCGTGCCACCGTCGCTCCATTCAAAGATCTTGTGGGTGTAATCCCAATAATCGACGAGGCTCTCGCCCTTGACGGCGAAAACCGGCGTGCCGGTCGCGGCGATTGCGGCGGCGGCATGATCCTGGGTCGAATAAATGTTGCAAGACGCCCAGCGGACATCGGCGCCAAGCGCCTTCAACGTCTCGATCAGCACGGCGGTCTGGATCGTCATATGCAGCGACCCGGCGATCCGCGCGCCCTTGAGCGTCTGGCTCGCGCCATATTCGGCGCGAACCGCCATCAAACCCGGCATTTCGGTTTCTGCGATAGCAATTTCTTTGCGGCCCCAGGCGGCAAGCCCGAGGTCGGTAATGGCGTAATCATCGGACGAGTGGGTCATGAGCTCCTGGCGCTCCGGAAGGATGATTCCGGGCCTATAACAGGCTCCCGCGCAAGAAGCAATAAAGATATAAGCAAGTCTTTATATAAATGTTTCAGGTGAATATTCGCAAAATCCCACCCTTCACGCCCCTGGCGTCCATTTTAGAATGGGGATTCGCGCCGCGCGGGTCTCGTCGAGGCGGCGGCGGGGCGCATAACGAGGCGCGCCGGCAAAGCGCCCAGTGTCCCCGCGCTTTGCGGCAAGGGCCAGATCGCGCAAGGCCGCAATGAAAAGATCGAGCGAGGCTTTCGATTCCGATTCGGTCGGCTCAATCAGCATCGCGCCATGCGCCACCAGCGGGAAATAAATCGACATCGGGTGAAAGCCTTCGTCGATCATCGCCTTGGCGAAATCGAGCGTTGTGAGTCCAGTTGGCTTCAGCCACGTCTCGTCGAACAAAACCTCGTGCATGCAGGGCCTGTCGCCGAACGGTCCGGACATGAGATCCTTGAGGCTCGCGCGGATATAATTCGCATTCAGCACGGCGTCCTCGGCGGCCTGCCGCAAGCCGTCGGCGCCATGCGACAGCATAT
>Ga0073928_10006868_pt1 | contig 15080 bp, 18 predicted proteins | sample PaiPotPPA55metaG_FD_76969 | JGI IMG/M metagenome (GOLD analysis project Ga0073928, IMG submission 76969) | Iron sulfur acid spring bacterial and archeal communities from Banff, Canada, to study Microbial Dark Matter (Phase II) - Paint Pots PPA... ... | reverse complement strand
GAAGGATTCCGAATTCGCGAAGTTAGTGGAGCGAGAAACGACAAAGATGTTGGAGTCCGAACAACGGCTCAATATAGCGGATTCCATCAGCAAAATGCTTAAAGAACTTGGCCACGATATAAGCCCCATGCTTCTAGCGGATGCTCTGCAACGAACACAGCTAGGCGTACGGGGAGGGGAGGATGACCCGGCTACGCCTCACAAATCAAGGGTCGAAAAGAAGCGTACCCGTGAGCGCGAGGCAGGCTGAACGTTTCGTTACTTGAGCAACTGATTTCTGACTGTGCTTGCGCACCATTGCCGTCCGCGCGGAGTCTTTATTCCTCGGTCATTGAGCGCAAGTGCTATTTGGCGAAACGTTTTTCCTTTTTGTCGCCAGGTTGTCATAAGATTAAGAACCTCTGGAGACGGCCTTGCGGCCTGATGCGCTGCGACAGCCTTGGCTCTCGCTTCGGCAAGGCGAGGATTCCCGAGTTTCACTGCGCGGTCTGCCGCTGCCCACAGACTAATACGGATTTTCGACGACGTCGCCCACTTCTTCCCTTGTTCTACGGCAACAGCCAATTCGTCGGCCGCAAGGGGTTTGCCAGAACCACGTATTTCAGCGATCAACGAACGCCGGGTTAGCTCTGGTCTATCGAAAGCAAGGAACTGCAATCCGGAACCTATTAACATTGTAGTGAACAGTCGGCCTGAGATCTTGTTTTCAAGTCGCGAAGAGACAGAGGGAATCAGCAGAACACACCCCATGGCGTAGCATGCTGTGACATTTCTGTAGTATCGCCAGTCAGCGTAGTCCATATCGTTGGCGGCTTCGCTCTCCATAAACAAGTCGAGGAGCGCGCCGCGGAGTACGCCTTTACCTTCCATAAGGCGGCGAACACGGTCAATTTGTGGCATATATTCGCGGAAGTACTCTGGAGCAATTAATAGCACTCGATGGGTGTCCTCATCAAATTCGCAGTGCCATTCCGTGGAGGAATCTTTTCCTTGCGGGAAGGGAAGCGTCTGTTTACGTGGCATCACCTAAATATTAGCTCTGTACACTCCTGCGCCACTGAGATTCAGCATTTAACCATCCGGGAGGTTTAGATTTGTACAAAAAAATGTGCGATTTTCGCTTTCTGGAGGGGTTTCGAGTGTTATTCTCAAAGATGTCCGGATATCTCGGACCAAAAAAAAGAGGCTTCTGACAAACTGGTGGATTGGACGCTAACACGGGCGCGTATGGGTCGAAGCCTCTGTGACGAAGGGAAAGAAAAAGAATGTGTCGAGGAACATCATCTAGCAGCGCGGCTGGTTCTGAGCAGTGCGTATCGTTCAGCGTTACGCTTGAGCGGCATCCCTCGATGAAGGCGGTCGTCACATTTCGATGTCAGCGCAGTCTTTAGGAACTCCGTTCAATGGTTACGAAGGCTCTCATGACGCTCATTGACGTTAAGGAACTCTCGAAGCGGCTCTGCATGGCCAGAGGCACGCTTTACAATTGGGCTTCGCAAGGCCGGTTACCCTTCAAGAAAATCGGGCGCTGCCTAAGGTTCGACTGGGACGAGATCGAAGAAAAGCTGCTTGGCCGATCTACAATGGAGAAGGCCGGCAAGAGGTAGAAGGAGCTATCGAAAATGGCACTCTACCGAAGGAAGAATAGCCGAGTCTGGTACGCGGACTTTTACGACGGCAAGACGCGGGTGCAGGTGAGCACCGGCACCGCGAACAAGCGTGAGGCGGAGAAGTTTCTGGCCTTGCGCGTATCCGAAGTCGAGCGAGGCGAATACGTCAAGCCGGCCCGGATCACGCTTGCCGAGTTCGGACAGCGATATATGGATTACGCCAAGGCCAACAAGCGCTCGTGGCTGCGGGATCAGCAGATTCTGGAGCACCTCAACGGTGCGTTCGGTAATCTGTTGCTCCCCGACATCACGGCGCTGCCGATCGAGCGCTATAAGCTCGCGCGGCTGCAGGCGGTGAGTCCGGCAACGGTAAACCGGGAGCTGGCGGGCCTGAAGCGTCTTTTTAATCTGGCGGAACAGTGGGGGCTGTACCGAGGCCGGAATCCCGTCAAAGGGGTCCGCTTCCTGCCCGAGGACAACCTCAAGACCCGTACGCTGTCGCAAGGGGAGGAGAGGGCGCTGTTGTCCTGCTGCTCTCCGTACCTTCAAGACCTGGCGAGGTTCGCGATCAATACCGGACTTCGGCTCGGAGATATTCTCAATTTGACGTGGGAGGAGGTGGATCTGGAAAGCGGCATTATCGAGCTGCGGGTTCGCAAGAACCGCCGCAGGCTGGAACTGCCCTTAAACGACGACGCGATGTCCGTGGTGAAGGGCTGGCTCGGGATCAGGAAAAGCGAGTACGTGTTCTACAACCCCGAGACCGCCGGGCAGTGGAAGGACCTGTGGCTGGGCATGAAAAAGGCGTGCCGCAAGGCTGGGCTTAACGACGTGACCTGGCACACGTTCCGCCACACGTTCGCGTCGAGGCTCAACAGCAACGGCGCGGACCTGGTGACGGTGAAGGAACTGCTCGGGCATGCGGACATCAAGACGACCATGCGGTATGCGCACACGAACCGGGAGGCGAAGACGAGCGCCGTGCGGCGTCTTGCCAGCAATGGTGACAAAGTAGTGACACTGCCCCCGCCGACCAAGAAGTCGGCGTAGTGACAGTGTGCGGAAGTGGTTGGGAAATGGTAGGATAGAGGAACGGTGAGGTGCGAGAGCGGTTGAATCGGGCGGTCTCGAAAACCGTTGAACCTTTGCGGGTTCCGTGGGTTCGAATCCCACCCTCACCGCCAGGTTTTGTGCCTTTGCTTTCACTCAGTTAACGGCCTCTCTCGTCCCGTGTACCTGCGGCGTACCCTTCGTTTGCGCGAGTGCGAGCGGATCATGGTCCCACGTCCGTTTCACATCGGCTTCCAACTGCTCCTGTCGTGCCAGCACCCAGGGCGCGTAATGCTTCTCCGTCACTTTCACACTCCCGTGGCCGAGGAGGATCGAAACTCGCTCCAACGGAACGCCTGCGAGAAGCAATTCGACCGCGAACGTGTCGCGAAATCGGTGAGCGTGTCCGTGCTGGACTCCGGCGAGCTCAAAAATCCTTCTCAGCCGTGTCATGTAAGTGCGAGCTACCCCGTCGCGGCTCGATGCGCCGCTCCAGAAGTAGTACGTCTTGTTCAGGACCAGGATGGCGTACGCCGCTTGAAGAGCGGCAGCACGCTGGGATGCTCCCTGGGGAGCCGCCGGTTGCACGTGGATGGGCGTATAGAGTCTATCAATGCCATTCACCGCATCGAAAACCGCGGCCTGAAAAATCCCAGTGCTGCGCACCAAGGCAGGAGGTGGGGAAAGCGGGGGCACGAAGGTTGCTTTCAAAAAAATGTTGTTCCAATCTGTGACTTCGTCGGCGCGGGCAAGCGCGCCTCCGAGCGCCAATACCATTCCCAACAAAGCCGCCTGTTTCATGTTTCCAAGCCTTTCTCAGGAGAACCCTTCGCGTCCTCATAACCGCTGTCCATTTCAACTGGTTGCGACTGGTCTCCATGATTCGTTTCCATCCCTATCCGGTCACCCTTAAAAACGTGACCGGTGGGTACCGTGGGGTCACCCCCAGGTCCCGAATGCCGCCTCGGCCAGAGGGCGCCGATCAGCATCAGGGCGCACCGATTCGCATGTCGATAGGATGCAGCTAACGGGGCGGAGATAGCAAGCTTGAAGGAGTACGAAGAGGGTATCATACCCTTGAACGGGATTGAAAACATGAGGTATCCTTAACCAAGTGCCATCGGTGAAATCTGAGGAACAGCCCGCGCGCCGACAACTGGACCGGGTACTTGAGAGCGCCGGTTTCGCGCGCAACGAGCGCATGTCCAGGTTTCTGCGGTTCGTGGTCGAGCGGCAGTTGGCGGGCAGGGATCAAGAGCTGAAGGAATCCGTGATTGCAGTCGAGATTTTCGGGCGCAGTCCGGATTACAACCCCAAGCGCGATCCCATTGTGCGGACTGAAGCCAGCCGGCTTCGAGCTCGGCTGAGCGAATACTACATCGGAGAAGGAAGGGCCGATACGCTGGTCATAGAGCTGCCGAAGGGCGGCTATGCACCCGCGTTTCGTCAAGCTGAAGCAGCACCTGCGGGTATACCAGCTTCCGCCGATCCACAGCGGACTACCCGCTCGGCGCGGGTTTGGCTTAGGGTGGCGCTTGCCTGCTTTGCGGCGGTGGTGGCGGCTGTGGGTTGGTGGCGATTTCCGCGTGCAGCATTGCCCATTCCGATCGCAGTCCTGCCATTGGTCAATCTGAGCCAGGATCCGGCTAATGAGTACTTCGCCGACGGCCTCACCGCCGAGATTATCCGTAATCTGGCCATTATTGAGGGTTTGGCAGTGCGCTCCCAGACCTCGGCTTTTGTCTTCAAAGGCAAGCCTCGAAATATGCGCGAGGCCGGACGACAGCTTGACGCCGATTATATCCTGGAAGGCTCGGTCCTGCGCGCTGGCGAGCGATTGCGGATCAATGCCCAGTTGGTTCGCGTGCACGACGATTTTCCAGTGTGGGCGAACCGGTATGACCGGGAGTTGAAGGATGTCTTTACCGTTCAAGACGAGATTTCCCGCGGAATCGTCAATAGCTTGCGGTTGAAACTGGGAAAAGGCCGCCGACGCTATGAGACCAGCGTCGAAGCCTACGATTTCTACCTTCACGCGCGCGCTATGCCGATTCAGAAGGGCGCATTAGGCTACGACCAAAGTATTGCTCCCCTTGAGGCGGCCATCGCCAAAGACCCCTCATTTGCGCCTGCTTACGCGGGTCTCGCCGTGGCTCATGCAGCCCGATCGGGTCAATTCCGTTTCGATCTCGCCGATGAGATGTCAAGAATGAGAGCCGCAGCAGAGAAGGCGATCCAGTTGGACCCTCTGCTAGCCGAAGCGCACCACGCGCTTGGAACGGCCTACTCGCGCGATGCACAATGGGAACAATCTGAAAAGAGCTTCCGGCGTGCGATCGAAATCGATCCGAACAGCCCGGAATCGCATGGTGATTTCGCCCTGTTCCTTCTTCTGCCGCTTGGGCGGATGGAGGAAGCCCTCCAGCAGGCGCACGCTGCGGAGAAGGCCGACCCGCTCTCACCCTGGATGCACAGCTATGTGGCTTACGTTCTCACTTCGGCCGGCCGATACGATGAGGCGGCGGGCATTTGCGAGAAGCTGCCGGCGGACTATGCCTTCAAGAGCCATTGTCTGGGGCGAGCCCGGTTAGGCCAGGGGAGGTTCGGCGAAGCCATCCCGATCTTCGAAACAGCCTTAAATCAGGGCTTCCCGCCGGCCGACGAGATGCTGGGTGAGCTTGGCTACTGCTACGGACGGGCCGGTCGTCGCCAGGACGCCGAGAAACTTGCAGCTGCTTCTTCTTCGCGACACCCATTCAACCAAGCGCTCATTTTTGCAGGCTTGGGCGACAAGGACCGCACTTTCGAGGCTCTGGATCGCGCCGCTGCCGCAGGTCCTTTTCGAATAGGCCGGGCGCTCACATGGCCGGAAATGTCACTGCTTCGTGGCGATCCGCGGCTGAAAGCTCTTCGCAAAAAGGTCGGTTTACCGGAATAGAACCCTGAGCGGGCCACCAGCGTCTCGATTGGTGCGATAAAACAGTGCGGTCGGGCTCTCCGGCGGCGAAGTATCGCAGGGACTCCCGCAACGGAATTGTCTGGAGCAGTTACATCGCCTTTCGCACGGCTCTGCGCCAGCACGAAGCCGGTCGCGCTGCTGCAATCTTCGGAAACTTCCTATTCGGCGTCTTTGGATGCTTATAACATGGCGTTAAGAACCTCGTGGATGTCGTAACTGCGGAGAAGCAATTGGCATTGGCGCGTCTTTCATCGGTTTCCGCTCGATCGCGAGTATTTACCGAAGCCGTTCGCCTCGAATCGGTGACGGGCAATCTATTGCGGAATCTGCCGTCCGCGACCACGACGCATGGAGAGTGACTATGAAAATGCCGCTTGAGACAGTCAGCTTAGTAATTTGTATCCTCTGCGCCGGATGCAGCCGCGCGCCTTCTGTGTCCATCATCGGATCGTTCTTTCCCATATGGATGATCTGTGTCGCGGCGGGCGTAGTCGCGGCTTTTATCGCGCGGGCGGTTTTGGTGCGCTGCAGTCTTGAAAACTACGTGGGACCTGGTTGGCTGTTTTATCCGGCGACCGTGACTGTTTCCGCCTGCATGTTATGGGAGGTTTTCTTTCGATGGGTAGATCTCTTCCTGATAAGCTCATCGTTTCCGACGAGATCTTTTCAATCTGCGGGGCGAGTAGCTCTTGTACGTGACTCTCTCCGAAGGGCTGATTTTGCTTCAGTTCCCAGCCGGTCGGAGAAGCGAGCACCAATCCCGACATCAATTTCATGCAGCCTGAACCGGCTCGACCGTAGACATTTCCGCGGCGATCCGCAACATACGGGTCCGCCGGTAAATGATGCGCACCATTGCGAGCGTGGGCACCGACAGGAATGCGCCTGGAACGCCGGCGATCTCGGCGCCTGCAAACACACCGAATAAAACGAACAGCGGATGCAATTCCGTGCCGGCGCGCATCAAATGCGGTGACAGCACATAGTCTTGAAATATCCGGAAGACCAGCAAAAAGACCACCGCACTCACTACCGGGCCGCCGCTTACAGCCGTTACCAACACTATGACAGGCCGGCCGTGAGAGGACCGATCATTGGGATGAACTCGAGGGCGCCCGCCAGCGCGGCCAGCAAAAAGCTATAGGGGATTCCCAGGATAGTGAAAAATATAGAGTAGGCGGTAAACGCCGCCAGCGAGAGCAACAAAATCGCTCGCATATAGTGCGCTAATAGCAGGTTCATATCGGCCAGAAATTCATCCAGCTCGGTGCGCCAGGGGCGATTTTCGATCAGTTCGAGAAACCGTTGCCGAAGGGCGCGGCCGTCTTTCAGGAAGAAGAAGGCCAGAATAGGAACGATCACCACATAAACGAGGTCTCCAGCCACGTTCAGAATTTTCTCGCCTGCTTTGGGAAGCGAAGCTATCAGATCGCCCGAACTCTTGTTGAAATACTCCTGAACTTTTTGTAGCATCTGTGCCTTGAAGGAGTTTACAGCTGGCGGAACGGATGAGCTGGTTGTTGAAACTTAACTAGCAACGGGGGCATGGATTTGGCCAGCGAATTAGCCTGCTCCACCACGCGGGAACCGATCTGTGTGAGGGCCACGAACAGCAGCGCGATAAAGATCAGGTAAGCGATGGCCAGCGCGGGCGTGCGAGTTCTGCGGCCGGGAAGGAAGCGGTCGATCACGTTCACCAGCGGCGCCAGCAAGTAGGCGAAAAGCAAAGCCACCACAAACACGAACAACGTGCCGCGCATCAGGTACACCAGGCAAAGGAGTATCAGCATGAGAGCAGCAGTCCAGGTGTATCGCGCGGCGCGCGGGTCAATGCCGAGCATAAAAGTCTGTAGGCATTCTAACCTTGCCTGGGTTTAGGTGGCGGCGACATGCGCTCAAGCGCACGTGCGGCGCGATGCCGTTCCATTTCGAGCGGGCTGCCGCTCGTTCAATGAGACGTCGCACGGTGCGCAGGTCATACACAATGTGTCGCCGCTTTGCCGGTTCCCGATTCAGAGGTCTCGCATCGCATCAGATGGTGTCGGCCAAAGGCCCACTCAGACTGCCCGGCGGCCACGGCCTATGAAGAACGCTAGAATCCAAATCACCAAAAAAACGACGAACAGAACTTTGGCGATTCCAGCCGCCGCGCCAGCAATTCCGCCGAAGCCGAGAATTGCGGCAATTAACGCAATAACCAGAAACACGAGACTCCAGTGAAGCATTATTTGATCCTCCGGCTCCATTCAATGCAGTTGACGTGCCAAACCGTGATTCGCTGTCCCACCTCGTCACGGCGCTGGCAACCGTGTACGCCTCCGTCGCACCCGGAGGCGGGTTTGCAGGTCCAGTCGCATTCGAGGATCGAGGGATCTTGCACCTGGTCTTCTACGCCGGCGAAGCAAATTAATGTGATCCGGCTATCGGACTCATCGGGACCGGCATGTTGGGCGTCCCGGTACTGGCGGGATCTTGCGCCTATGCCATTGCAGAAGCGGCGTTCTGGAAAGGAGCGTCGCTGAGCAGAAAGCCGCGCTGGGCGTCGCAATTCTACGTGGTCATTGCGGCAGCCATGGTGGTGGGACTGGCCCTCGATTTTGCTGGGTTGGATGCAGTGAAGATGGTCTTTTGGTCGGCTGTAGCGAATGGTGTGCTCGCGCCACCGCTGGTGGTTTTGGTGGTGCTGCTGACGAACGACAAGAGAGTAACGGGCAGCGGACGAACTCGCTGGGAGCGAAAGTACTGGTATGGACCTGTGCGGCGGCGGCGGTGATGAGCGCGGCCGCTTTTGCGCTGCTGGTTACGTGAGGAAGTGCGACCTGTCGAATCCAAGAGCAAAACAGAGCCGCAGACGGGATGCCATGCAAATGCTAAACTCGCTGTGAGGTGCAACCTGGTCAACCTTAATCTCATTGAGGGGAAGCCGGTCCGGTGCAGGCAGGTCCGTTACTACGATGACAGGTTGACTAAGACTTAGTGGGAACGTGACCGCTACGGGCTACTTTCGGGAGTTGAGCCACGGCGATCCAGAACCGCTCTATCGTTTCCACTATCGCGCCCAGCATATCAGGGTCGTCGGGTTTTTTGATGTACCCGTTTGCGTAGTAATCATAGGCCGTGTGCATGTCCGTATCAGCCTCAGAGGCCGAAAATACAAGGACCGGAATTCTTCGGAGCCTGGTGTGCCCCTTGATGCGCTGAAGCACCTCACTTCCGTTGACCTTAGGCAAGTTCCAATCCAGCAGAATAAGGTCGGGCAACGGCGCGCTTTCTTCCTCCTCAGCGAATAATATTTTTATTGCCTGCTCGCCATCTTCAGCTACCGTCAACTCCCAGCGGATTTCTCCCTGGCGGGCCTGAAACGCTCTTTGGATAAGGTATAGATAAGCACCATTATCTTCCACCACCAGTAACCGAATGACACGCGTCTCGCCCATGATGGTCTCCCGCTGGCAACCTAATGGCCATAGCCATTTGGATATGTCCCGGCATTTTTCGCTTGGGGGTTACTGGCGGAAGGGGCGGCCGGAGTCAACAGCCGGGCTCTTATTTCCCCCTGGCCAACTCAGTTATCGGGCAGCGTGAAATAAAATGTTGCGCCCTGGCCCGGCGTGGCTTCCGCCCAGATGCGGCCCCGCAGCCGATCTATTATGTGCTTGCAGGTGGCAAGGCCAATACCACTGCCCGGCACTTCCTTCCCGTGCAGACGCTTGAACGGCAGGAAAACCTGTTCGACGTATTGGGGATCGAAGCCCTGTCCGTTATCGGCGACGGATACAATCCATTCCCCTCGGCTCCTGAGGCTTTCAATCTGAATACGGGGCGCCTCTGTCGCCCGTCGGAACTTCAGCGCATTGCCGATCAGGTTTTGAAATACCAGCGCCAGGAGCGAGCGATCCGCCTTCAGAGACGGGAGCAGGCCATAATGCACCAGTGCGCCGGTCGCGTCCAATTCTGATTGGAGATTGGTGAGGGCCGTCTGCAAGGATTCCTGCAATGGAATCACTCTGGCATTCTCCGCGCCTCCCACCTGGGAATAGGTCAGAATATCGCCTATCAGCCCCTGCAATTGCTGAAGTCCGGTCATAGCCATAGACAGCCTCTTCCATTGCTCGCCTTCCAGTGCCGCCTCGCGATCCACCAAACTCAATAGTGCCACCGACGAATTGAGGGGTGAGCGCAGATCATGCGCGGCGAACATAGGCAAAACGCTGGGAATCCTCGTTGGAGCGCAGCAGTTCTTCCTCAACATGCTTGCGGCCTGTTATGTCCTCGATCGCCAGCAAAATGAGCTCGCCAGGATAGCCTTCACGAACAAGCTTTCGGCCATTTAGCAACATCACCCGCCGCCCCAGCGAAGGGAAATCATGGGTCAGCTCGAAATTAACCAGCGCCTTTCCCTTGGGCAGGATTTCTTCCAGCAGCAACCGCAGCCGTGGAATATCCCATTGCCCCTTGCCAAGATGATAAAGAGACTGCCCTTCCGTCATGGCGGCAGTGACGCGAAAAGTCTCGTAGAAGGATTGGCTCGCCAACCGGACGCGCAGGCCTCTATCCAGCACAATCAGGGGGTATTGGATCGTGGAGAGAATCGCCTTCAAAGCCACAAGACCCGACACCGCCTGATACGCCGCCGCTGCGAACTCTCCCAGCGTCGTCAGTACTCTCGCGTCTTCCGCGTCGAAGCGTCGGCTCTGATCGTGCGAGATGACCCAGATGGTTCCAACAGCTTCCCCTCCTACATGGAAAGGAATCAGCGCTTCGTCGATGCGGGGCGTAACTTCGGCGAAATACGAGAAGTGACGGTCCAGACGAGACATTAGTTGCACGGCGTCTGTGTCCAGCACCGTGCCGCACGGGCTGAAATAACGCGGAGTCGTGCCCCAGAGATGTGGTTCGTATTCGCCGGCAACGCCATGCCAGCGGAAAATCGGTTGCCCGTGCTCCTCTTCCAGTAAGCTGATCCCCGAAGAATGCGCGAGGCAGAGGCTCAGCGCGGTTTCCGCGAGTTCTTGCAAGATGCGTTCAGGCGCATTGGCCAGCGTCTGCGATAAGGATACCAGAGCGCGGATGAGCGCCTCATTGTCTCGGGGGCGCGGCGGTCGAAGATTCAATTCCTCGGTGTAGATGATCGCTTGCAGGGGGACGGGGGATCACCTGTGGCACGGGAATACTTCTGCGCGAGTGTGGGCGCGGTAGACGAAGAAACGATCCAGAAGTATATCGAGAGTCAGCGCAGGGACGAGGCTGGGCTGATGTGCTGCCATTCGGGAACCGCGGGAGAGCGTCTGATCATGTAGACATGCCGGATAGGACTGACGGTTGCAGGTAGCGTTGAGAAAGCATGACGGAGACTGACAACACGAATCTGCGCCTGGGTCTTTGCGGCTGGAACGGATCGCAGCGGACCTACTTTGGCGATTTCGACTGCATCGAGATACAGTCGACCTTCTATGATCCGCCAAGCTTGCAGGTGGCGCGCAAATGGCGATCCTCCGCGCCTCCTGATTTCCAGTTCTGCATCAAAGCCTGGCAGCTAATCACGCACAGGGCCGCCAGTCCAACTTACCGGCGGCTGCGGTCACCACTCCCGGCGAACGACCGCGAGGCCGTGGGTTCATTCCGGCAAACCGAGCAAGTCTGGCAGGCCTGGCTACGGACTGTAGACGTGGGGCGCGCCGTCGATGCGCGCGTCATCCTGTTCCAATGCCCGAAGTCCTTTCTGCCCACGAGCGAAAATCTCATCAACTTCTCAGCCTTCTTTCGTCGAGTAAGCAGAGACAGCTTTCGTCTGGCCTTCGAGCCGCGCGGTGAACCGTGGACGGAGGACATCGTGCAGGATTTGTGTGCAGAGCACGATTTGCTTCATTGCGTTGATCCATTCGAAACGACATCGGTTCATGGCGATATCAGGTATTGGCGCCTGCACGGGCGCGGCTCGTACTCTTACCGTTACACAGACGCGGACCTTGCTGCCCTCAGGCAACTGCTAATCGAGCGACCGCAGCCCGGTTATCTGATGTTCAATAATTTCTCATCGAAAGCGGATGCGCTGCGATTCCGGCGACTTGGCCAATTGCGAAGTCCCGAATAGGGCCGACGAAAGAGGATGTTCCACTGCCTACGAATGCGGTTTGCCGGGTAGCAAGCCGTGCAGGATCGGACCCAGTTTCAAATACTCACCATATTCGGAAGGCTTGCGGAAATAGCCATTGGCGCCGTGGTTCATGACATCCGCGCGATCCTTCTCGGAACCGGATGTTGATACGATCAGAACCGGAGTCGCAGAACAACGAACGCTGCGGCGGATGTGCCGAAGAATTTCGCCGCCACGCTTCTTGGGGAGATTGATATCAAGAATAATCGCATCGGGGCACGGTTCTGAGGAATCAAGATCCGTTTCATCGAAGAAGCGGGTTGCCTCCTCACCGTCCGTGACCACACAGATTTCCGCTTCCAGACCCGCCCCCTTGATCGCTTCCCTCACCATATGAACGTCGGCGGGATTATCTTCAATCACAAGAATGTGGAAGCCCGCACCTGTCAAATTGTCGTTATACGGGGAGGGTGAAGCGGAAGATTGAACCCTTTCCGAGTTCGGATTCGACCCAGATCCGGCCGTGATACTGTTCGACAATCCGCTTACAAATAGCCAGTCCGATGCCGGTGCCGGCATATTCGGCGGTATTGTGTAGGCGCTTGAAGAGGCCAAAGACATGGTCGTGATATTCTCTTGCAATGCCAATACCGTTGTCGCCGACCGAGAAAACCCAGTAGCCGAGTTGTCGGGCGGCCGTGACATGCACGCGCGGCGGCTCGTGCCCGCGGTACTTGATGGCATTGCCGATAACGTTTTGAAAAAGCTGCTGTAAGTGGGTCCTGTGAATCCGCACGGATGGGAGCAAATCAGATGCGACCTCCGCGCCCGCCTGCGAAATGGTTGGGGCCAGTATGCTGAGGGTCTGTGCAAGAACTTCATTGGCATCGGTTTCCCCTGTACTTTCCTGCCGTGCCGTGACTTGCGAGTAAGCGAGAAGGTCGCGCACCAGCATTTCCATTCGCGTCGCGCCAGCGCTCAGATAGCCCAGGAACTCAAGAGCTTCACCTTCGAACTTGTCGCCATAGCGCCGGCTCAACAATTCGCTATACAGCTTGATGTTGCGCAGCGGCTCCTGCAGGTCATGGCTGGCCGAAAAAGCGAATTGCTCCAAGTCTTGGTTTACCCGCCTGATCTCGGCTTCCGCTCGCTTGCGTTCCGTGATGTCTCGCGCAATCTTTGAGGCCCCGATAATGGCGCCTTCGGCATTCCTGACCGGTGAAATCGTCAGGGATATATCGAGCAGCGTACCATCCTTTTTCCGCCGAACCGTCTCAAAATGGTCCACGCGCTCTCCCCGTCGGAGCCGTCCCAGGATTCTCGGTTCCTCGTCCAGGCGGTCTTCCGGAATGAGTGTCATAACGGACATCCCGATTGCTTCCGCAGCCGGGTAGCCGAATAGGCGCTCGGCGCCGCTGTTCCAACTCATGATCGTGCCGTTGAGGTCTTTGCTGATGATCGCGTCGTCCGAAGAGTCGACAATCGCGCTGAGCAGGCGGTTGTTCCGTTCGGCTCGTTTTGTTTCGCTCGTATCGCGGGCGATCTTTGACGCCCCGATGATCTGTCCACTCGCATTCTTTACCGGCGAAATCGTTAGAGAGATGTCCAACAAAGTACCGTCTTTGCGCCGACGCAATGTCTCGAAATGGTCGACGCGCTCGCCCTTCCTAAGCCGCGCCAAAATCTCCGGTTCCTCATTTTGGCGGTCTGGAGGGATCAGCAGCGTTATCGATTTGCCGATGAGTTCTTCCGCCGTATAGCCGAACAAGCGCTCCGCGCCCTTGTTCCAGCTTGTGATGGTGCCATTGAGATCCTTGCTGATAATGGCGTCGTCCGAGGAATCGACGATGGCGCTCAATGACGAAGCAGCGGCTTCCGCCTCGATTTGTGCTTTTTTCCGCGCCGTAATGTCGACTAGGAGGTTGATGCCGCCGGTGATCTGCCCTTGCGCGTCGCGAATAACCGCGGGGTAGGCCGCGAACCAAAATCGCGTGCCGTCGGGACGTTCGGCCAGGTATTCCAGCCCGGGGGTGACATCGCCGCCTTGAAGAGCAATCGCCATCGGACATTCATGTTGCGGGAGCGGCCGCCCATCGGGAAGAAAACTCTTCCACGTGACGCACAACTGGTCGACACCTAGCTGCGGAACCCGTCCCGAAAGCGCCGCAGCAGCCTCGTTGAAATAGGTGAGGCGGCCTTCCGCGTCTGTGAGATAAATGGCCACGGGAAGGGCGTCGATCATCTGGCGCACTAGGGGATTGGTTACGTTTCCCATGCCAGCGAGGGTTTTGCCGACATCGCTTGTCATGAGCCAGTCTGCGGGCCGCTTGCTTCGGCGCGCCTCCTCTCCAGAAGTAGGCCGCTTACGATGGCGCCGAGGCGCACGAATTCGTCAACGGTGGAGGGCTTTGAAAAGCACACAAGCCCTTCGTGGGCCACGAAGTGTGGACCGAATTGCCCCGACATGGCGCCGACCCGAACTCGGCGGCCATCGCGGGTTGGTCGCAATCGGTTCAGAATAGCATCCCCGTCGTGCCGCGGCAGGTGCATGTCAACAATCAGTAAGTAAAGCGTCGTGGCCTCAAATTCCCCATCAGGACGGTCGATGAGCGGCCAGCGCCTTGCCGCCGTCGCACGAGATTTGAAACTTACACTCGACATGACGATCCTTCAGCGCCTCCCGAATAATCGCCATATCGGCAGGCTTATCTTCGGCGAGAGGAATCTGGAAGGCCTTCTTATCCATGGCACCGCGTATCGATCACAAACCCACGACGGTTTGTGATGTACCTCCTAGTTCTGGCTCTGCCGGGCGCTTAATGTGTTCGGGGCCGCTACGTAGCGCCCGTCTTCACCATAGCATTCTCGGAGAATGCGAAGGGTCGAAAAAGCCATTGTCGCGCAAGCAGACGTTGCGCGCCGTGAACCCCAAAGAAAATGTGGTAAACGACGCCCGCGCAAAGCGCCGCGAAAGCGGCCGCGTGGCAATCGGCCACCAGGGCGGCAGTGTCGGTCTTAGCGCGCCGCGGCCGGCAGCTTCGATCAGCCCCTCAGATAGCAGAGCCTTAACAAGCGCGCGCCCGTTTCCGGGGCGTCAATCCTGCCGCTGCCTCCAACTCAGCCAGTCCCCACGGCAGCCGGGAGCGTAGATGCCGGAGCGCCGTACGCACCAGAAGCGCGGAATACTGCCCGATCGTCGCTTTCGCATCGATACGCATTTCGTTTCATCATAGGACCGAACCAAAGGGAGTTCGTCGTGACTAGCAGGCTGCGGAAAAACTAAGTCGCAACGAGTTACGCAAGTTATCGCGATTCTTTATTAAATCAGCCAGCGTGATTGATTGAGACCCACAAGAATGTGGGT
>Ga0073928_10006867_pt1 | contig 15083 bp, 16 predicted proteins | sample PaiPotPPA55metaG_FD_76969 | JGI IMG/M metagenome (GOLD analysis project Ga0073928, IMG submission 76969) | Iron sulfur acid spring bacterial and archeal communities from Banff, Canada, to study Microbial Dark Matter (Phase II) - Paint Pots PPA... ... | reverse complement strand
CCTCGAAGATCTCCACATCATAAGAGGGCCCGAGCCCGGAGGCCGCCATGGACACCAGTTTGGCCACCACGCTCACACCCACGCTGGTATTCGGAGCAATGAGCACCGGAATGTCCTTCGCCGTCCGCTCGAGGATGCCGCGGGTCGCCGCATCGAACCCCGTCGTGCCGACCAGCAGCGGCACGCCCGCCAGCGCACAGGCGCGGGCATTGGCTGCGACGCAGCCGGCCGAGCTGAAGTCGACGGCAACCGCCGCGGCTTTGAGGCTCACGCCCGCATCCGCCGTGATCACGACACCCGTAGGATCACCCTCGAGCGCCGCATCCTCACCCAGCGCAGAACTGGCCGACGAAGCGATGCCTCCGCAGAGACTCAATGCCCCTCCCGCCCCCTGGGCCTCGCGCAGCGCGCGCACCAGGGACTGCCCCATGCGCCCCGTGATTCCAAAGACGACGAGCCCAGGCATACCCGACCTCCTTCGAAGCTATCTACTACACGTACCGCAGCGCCACGGGGACATCGAGCGGCTCGTACCCTCGGCACCGTATGTCGACCGACTCCAGTATTCGCGCGGTGGGGTCAGGAGAGCCGGCGGGCAACTGTATTCTTCGTTGCCCGCCGGCTCTCCTGACCCCGCCGCACGATTGCTATCTCAGTCGACTGCTCCGGTAAAGAACTTCTTGACGCCCTCGAAGAAGGACTGTTCGCGCGGCTGATGGCTGCCCTGCTGCAGCGAGTCCTGGAATTTCTTCAGCAGCTCTTTCTGCTCGGGTCCCAGGCCGACGGGAGTCTCCACCACCACCTTGCAAAACAGATCGCCCGCCGCGCCGCCGCGCACCGGGCGAACGCCTTTTTCACGCATGCGAAATACACGGCCGGATTGGGTCTCGCTCGGTATCTTCAGAATCACCTCGCCATCGAGCGTCGGCACGTCCACCGAACCGCCCAGGGCGGCGGTCGTGAAGCTGATCGGCACCTCGCAGGACAAATGACTGCCTTCGCGCTCGAAGATGGCGTGTTCGCGAACCCGCACCTCGACATACAGATCGCCGGCGGGTCCGCCGTTGCGGCCTGCCTCACCCTCGCCGTTCAGGCGAATGCGGTCGCCGGTATCGACCCCGGCGGGTACGTTGACGGACAGGGTTTTTTCCTGGCGCACCCGGCCCTGGCCGTAGCAGCTATCGCAGGGGTTGCTGATGATCTTGCCCCGGCCCTTGCAGCGCGGGCAGGGTTGCTGGATGGTGAAAATCGACTGCTGCACGCGCACCTGGCCCTGACCGTGGCAGGTATCGCAGGTCTTGGGTGTGGTCCCCTTGGCGGCGCCCGAGCCCTTGCAGGTCTTGCACTCGGCCAGGGAGGGAATCTGGATGTCGGTGTCGGTGCCGAACACGGCTTGTTCGAGATCGAGCTCCAGCTCGTAGCGCAAATCGGCGCCGCGAAACACCTGCGACCGGCCGCGCTGTCCGCCGGAGAAAATGTCGCCGAACATTTCACCGAAGATGTCGCCGAAGGCCTCGCCGGCAGTGAAGCCGCCGCCGCGGCCGCCTTCGAGTCCGGCATGTCCGAACTGATCGTAGACCGCCCGCTTTTGCGGGTCGCACAGGATCTCGTAGGCCTCCTTGGCCTCTTTGAATTTATGTTCCGATTCCGGATCTGGATTGCGATCCGGATGGTATTTCATGGCGAGGCGGCGATACGCCTTCTTGATGTCCGCCTCCGTCGCGGTTCTGGCCACATCTAGGAGCTTGTAGTAATCCTGCTTCGCCATTGCTCACCTTATGGGTGACGCCCATAAAAATGAACCGCCGGTATCGTCGTGTCCCGGCGGCTCACCTCACCTGACCTTTCCATCCTGAAGAGGCTTTAGGCCTTCTTACGATCGCTTTCCTTGACTTCCTCGAACTCGGCATCCAGCACGTCATCCTTGGGCTTTTCCGTGTGCCCGCCTGCCCCACCAGTATCGCCGCCACCGGCGCCCGCCGCCGACTGCTCGTACATTTTCTGCAGCAACGCAGTCGATGCCTGCTCGAGAGCCTGGGTCTTGCGCTCGATCTCCTCGCGGTCGTCGCCGCTCATCGCCGTCTTGACCGCCGCAACAGCCTCGCTCGCCGCCTTCTTCTCGTCGTCGGAGATCTTGTCGCCGACATCCTTGAGCGCCTTTTCCACCGTATGGATGGTCGCATCCGCCTTGTTGCGCGCGGCTACGAGTTCGCGGAACTTCTTGTCCTCCTCGGCATGGGCCTCGGCGTCGCTCACCATGCGCTTGATCTCGGCCTCCGACAAGCCGCTGGACGCCTTGATGACGATGCGCTGTTCCTTGCCCGTTTTCACATCCTTCGCCGAGACATTCAAAATGCCGTTCGCGTCGATGTCGAAAGCCACCTCGATCTGCGGCATGCCGCGCGGTGCCGGCGGAATATCCGTGAGATCGAACCGGCCCAGCGATTTATTGTCGCTGGCGCGGTCGCGCTCACCCTGCAGCACATGGATGGTCACACCCGTCTGATTGTCGTCCGCAGTCGAGAACGTCTGCGACGCCTTGGTCGGGATGGTGGTGTTCTTCTCGATCACCTTGGTCATGACGCCGCCCAGGGTTTCTATCCCCAAGGACAAGGGGGTCACGTCGAGCAACAGCACGTCCTTCACGTCTCCGGAGAGCACGCCGGCTTGGATCGCGGCACCGACCGCCACCGCCTCATCGGGGTTCACGTCCTTGCGCGGCTCCTTGCCGAACAGATCCTTCACCGCCTGCTGCACCATGGGCATGCGAGTCTGGCCGCCGACCAGGATGACCTCGCTCACGTCCTTCATCGACAGGCCCGCATCCTTCAGCGCAATACGGCAGGGCTCCATGGTCTTTTGGACCAGATCCTCGACCAGCGACTCGAGCTTGGCGCGGGTCAGCTTCATGTTCAGATGCTTGGGGCCTGCCGCATCCGCCGTGATGTACGGCAGATTGATTTCGGTCTGCTGGCTGGAGGACAGCTCGATCTTGGCCTTCTCCGCCGCCTCTTTCAGGCGCTGCATGGCCAGAGGGTCCTTGCGCACATCGATACCGCTTTCCTTCTTGAATTCGTCGGCGAGATAGTTGATGACGCGCAGGTCGAAGTCTTCACCGCCCAGGAAGGTATCGCCGTTGGTCGACAACACCTCGAATTGACGCTCGTTGTCCACTTCGGCGATTTCGATCACGGAGATGTCGAAGGTGCCGCCGCCCAGGTCATAGACCGCGATCTTGCGGTCGCCGCCGTCTTTGTCGAGGCCGTAGGCCAATGCGGCCGCCGTGGGTTCGTTGATGATGCGCTTGACGTTCAAGCCCGCGATGCGCCCGGCATCCTTGGTCGCCTGGCGCTGCGAATCGTTGAAATAGGCCGGGACCGTGATGACGGCCTCAGTGACGGGTTCACCCAGATAATCCTCGGCGGTCTTCTTCATCTTCATGAGGACCCGCGCCGAAATTTCCTGAGCCGCCATTTTCTTGCCCTGCACCTCCACCCAGGCGTCGCCGTTGTCGGCCTTGACGATCTTGTAGGACACCATGCTCATGTCCTTCTTCACCACTTCGTCGGTGAACTTACGGCCGATCAGCCGCTTGACCGCGGCCACCGTGTTCGCTGGGTTGGTCACGGCCTGGCGCTTGGCGGACTGCCCCACCAGCACCTCGCCGTCCTTGGTAAAGGCAACGATCGACGGCGTCGTCCGGTCGCCTTCACTGTTCTCGATGACCTTGGGCTTGCCGCCCTCCATGATCGCGACGCAAGAATTGGTCGTGCCGAGATCGATGCCAATCATTTTACCCATGTGAAAACCCTCTAAGAAATTCTTGACCTATGACCGCTAAGTGGGGGAGTCCCCGGCATTTTCAATTGCCAGCGCCGCCCGGAGTTCTACTCACGATGACCCGTGCCGGCCGCAATAATCGCCCGTTCAGCGAATATCCCTTTTGAATCACCGACAGCACCGTATTCGCCGGATGCTCCTGGCTTTCCTGGACCGCCATGGCCTCATGCCACTCAGGATCGAAGGGCTGGCCCGCAGGGTCGATGATCTTGATCCCACCCTTGTCGAAAGCGCGGTGCAGCTGCCGCAATGTGGCTTGGGCTCCTTCCAGCAGTGCCGGACCGGGAGTCGCGCCGCCGGCATTGATCCCGGCCTCCAGGGCATCGCCGACGGTGACCAGTTCCTGCGCGAAGCGCTCGATGGCGAACTTGCGCGCATTTTCAACCTCGCGCTCGCTGCGCTTGCGGAAATTCTCCAGCTCCGCGACCGCGCGCAGATAGCTGTTCCGGTTCTCGGTGGCCCTGGCCTCGGCCGCGGCCAACGCCGCCGACAGGTCCGCGCCGCCCTGCGGGCTCATATCCGCGGGAATCGTGCCTTCGGCATGATTGGTTTCGTTCACAAGCTTGACCTCAAAAGGAATGGCGGCATGAATGCCGCTCGAAGTGACTTGGGTGGGGGCTATTTACGGGCGTTCAAGGCCGAACCCAGCAGTTTTGCGGTCAGATCCACGATGGGAATGACCCTCTCGTAGGCCATGCGGGTCGGGCCGATGATGCCCAGCACCCCGACCACCCGGTTATCCAGCGTATAGGGCGCCGTGACAACGCTGATATCGTCCAGAATCCGGTAGCCCGACTCTTGACCGATGAAGATTTGGATTCCTTCGGCCCGCAGACAACTGTCCAACAAGCGCAGGATATCGTGCTTCTCGTTGAACGCCTCGAACAGGCGCCGCAGCCTATCGACATTGGACAGTTCCGCGAACCCCATCAAATTGGTTTCGCCCGCAATGACGTATTCGACCCCCTCGTCCGGCTTGGCATCGAAGACCTTCTGCGCCATTTGGATGGCGTCCTGCATGAGCTGGTTCATGTGCTGCCGGGTCTCGTGCAGCTGCCCGACCAGCTGGGTCCGGACATCCGTCAGCGAGCGTCCCGCGAACGCCTCATTGAGATAATTGGCGGCGCGCCGCAACTCCTCCGTCGAATAGTAGCGGTCGAGCTGGACCACCCGGTTCTGCACCTCGCGGTTGCTCATCACCATGATGGCGAGCGCGCGGTTCTCCGACAGGGCGATGAATTCGATGTGCGACAGCGCGACATAATTAGGGTTCGGCAAGGTCACGAGCCCCGCCATATGCGTGACGTTCGACAGCATCTGCGACACGGTCTGGACCAGCGAGCGGCCGTTGGCCGCATCCGAGCTCAAGCGGCGCTCGATTTCCTCGATCTCCTCCTGGCGCAAGGGTTTGAGCTTGAGCAGGGTGTCGACGAACAAACGGTAGCCCTTGTCGGTGGGTATGCGCCCCGCAGAGGTATGCGGCGAAGCGACCAAGCCCAGATCTTCCAGGTCGGCCATGACATTGCGAATGGTCGCGGACGACAGACTCAAACCCGAATCGCGCGACAGAGTTCGCGAACCGACGGGCTGGCCGTCGCGAATGTAATTCTCAATCAGGGCCTTGAGCAGAAGCTGCGCCCGCTCGTTCAGCCCTTCCTCGGTACCTTCTGTCATACGCTCCATATAACATGTTTGAAGGTGCCCCGCGTAAAGTCAAGACCCGCGATTCGGCCTAAGCTTAAGTTTAAGCGCGTGACCGGCTCGGCGCGGTCATGCTACAAGGAATCGCTCATGTCCCAATCGTTTCAATCCATCGCGCTGGTCGGCAATGCCAAGGATTCGCGCGTCGCCGAATGCATGCTGAGCCTCGCCGGTCATTTCCATTCGCGAGGCGTGCGCGCCCTGGTCGATCCCGGCGTGGGGCTCGCCTTTCAGGCGCATAGCGTGGTGCCCTGCCCGGAGGCCAACTTTCCCACCCGGGCGGACCTCATCATCGCCATCGGCGGCGACGGCACTCTGTTGTACGCGGCGCGGTTGGTGGCCGGACACCGGGTGCCCTTGCTCGGAATCAATCGCGGACGGCTGGGATTCTTGACCGACGTGAGCCCCAATTCGATGCTGGAGGATGTGGACACCGTGCTCGCCGGGCGCTACAGCGAGGATCGGCGCTCGTTGCTGGCCGCGCGGCTGGAAAAACAAGGCGGCGAGACGGTGAGCGCACTGGCCTTGAACGACGTGGTGGTCAATAAGTGGGAGACCGGCCACACCATGGACTTCGAAACCTCGATCAATGGGCGTTTCGTCAACTCGCATGGCGGCGACGGCATGGTGATCGCCACGGCCACCGGCTCGACCGCCTATGCGCTCTCCTGCGGCGGCCCCATCGTCGAGCCCGACCTCGACGTGTGGGTGCTGGCCCCCATCAGCCCGCACACCTTGAGCGACCGTCCCATCGTGGTGCGGGCGGGCAGCAAAGTCCAGCTGCGCATGTCCGATCGCTTCGAGTCGCGGGCCCAGGTCACCTGCGACGGCAGCGCCCTCGGTGACCTCGAGCAGGGCGACAATCTGTACGTCGAGGGAGCCGACGCCCAAATCACCCTGCTGCATCCGCCGGGTTACGACTACTACCGCCTGCTGCGCTCGAAGCTGCATTGGGGCCGCGGCGCGTACGGCGGCCAGAGCAACAACGGCGACACCGATTAGGCCCGCATGCTCACCCACCTTCAGCTGCGCGATCTCGTCCTCGTCGATCAAGCCGAGCTCGAACTCAAATCCGGCCTGACCGCCCTCACCGGCGAAACCGGCGCCGGCAAGTCCATCGTCGTCGACGCACTGCTGCTCATCTCCGGCGGCCGCGCCGGAGGCGACGTGGTGCGCCAAGGCGCGGAACGCGCCGAGGTGGCGGCCAGTTTCGACGCCCTTCCCCCCGCGGCAAAAGCCTGGCTCGAGTCGCAGGCGATCGAGCACAACGGAGATCTCGTGGTGCGGCGGGTGATCGGCGCCGACGGCCGTTCGCGCGCCTATGTGAACGGCCAGATGGTGCCGATGCAGGCACTGCGCGAACTGGCCGAGTTCCTCATCGAAATCCACGGCCAACAAGAATTCCAGCGTCTGGTGAATCGCGGTGCCCAGCGCGAGATGCTGGACTACACCCTCGCTGATCGGGGCCTGCGCGAGGCCGTCTCCGAGCTCTACGAGCGCTATCGCGCCCGCCGCCGCGACTTTGAATCCCTCAAGTCCGCCGCCGAGAATCGCGACTCGCGCCTCGACCTGCTGCGCTATCAGCTCGCCGAGCTCAAGGCCGAGGTCACCACGGTGGCCGCCATCGAAGAGCTCTTTGTCGACCAGAAACGCATTGCCGGCCGCGGCCGTCTCGCGGCCGCCGCTCGGACCTCGCTGACCGCCGCCTACGAGGCGGACGGCGACAGCGCCCACGATTTATTGGGCAGAGCTCACGCGGCGCTGCGTCAGGTCGGGGATGCCGACCCGACCCTCGCTCCTGCGGCCAAGCTGCTGGAAGAAGCGATGATCAACACCCGGGAAGCCGCGGAAGCGCTACGGCATTACCTGGACGTTCTCGACATCGATCCCGCCCGCCAGGAAGAGATCGAGCGCCATGCCGCCGCGCTCGAGGCCTTGGGCCGAAAGCACCGCGTGGGGGTTTTGGACCTTCCCGAGCAGCTGTCGCGCGTCGAAACGGAACTGGCCGCACTCGACAACGCGCAGCTCAGCCTGGCCGCCCTCGAGGCGGAACTGGCCACGCTGACTCGCGAGTATCGCGCCGCCGCACAGCGTCTGACCTCGGCACGCAAGGCCGCCGCCGACCACTTGAGCCGCCACATCACCCAGCTCATGCAGGGACTCGGCATGGCCGGTGGCCGCTTTGCGGTGAGTATCACGCCGAACGATGCGGAATTTGGCGCGCAGGGCAGCGATGACATCGAATTCCTGGTGAGTGCGAATCCCGGACAAGCGCCCAAAAGCCTCGCCAGGGTCGCGTCCGGCGGCGAGCTATCGCGCATCAGCCTCGCGGTGCAGGTGGCGGCGGCCGCCAAGACCTCGGCCCTTTGCATGGTGTTCGACGAGGTGGATGCCGGCATCGGCGGTGCGGTGGCGGAAATCGTCGGGCGGCAATTGCGCGACTTGGGGGAACGTGCCCAGGTGTTGTGCGTGACTCACCTCGCGCAAGTGGCGTCGCAGGCTCACAGCCAGTTTCGAGTCACCAAGCTCTCCGACGGCAAAATCACGCGTACGTCGGTGAAGACTTTGGGCCCGCCCGAGCGCGTCGACGAAATTGCGCGCATGTTGGGCGGCATCGACATTACCGAGCAGGCCCGCGCCCATGCGCGCGAGATGTTGACGCGTGCCGCGCCGGCTGAGGCCAATCTCAAGAAAAAACGCGCTCCCTCGGCGCGGCGCTGAGCGCAGCTTCAGGCGCAGCCGTCGGCCTACTTGACGTTCGGACGTTTCTGATTGGGACAATTCGGCTTGCGGCAATGTCCATACAGAATCAACGCATGATCGCTGATCTCGAATCCTAAGCGCTTAGCCACCGCGTTCTGGCGCTCTTCGATTCCACCGTCCATGAACTCTTCGACACGGCCGCAGTCCACACACACGATGTGATCGTGGTGCGCACCCTGATTGAGCTCGAACACCGCCATGCCGCCTTCGAAATGATGACGCGTGACGAGACCGGCCGCCTCAAATTGGGTCAACACTCGGTAGACGGTCGCAAGGCCGATGTCTTCGTTGGAGACCAGCAGCTTCTTGTAGATGTCTTCAGCGCTCATGTGGCGCGCTGAGCCGTCTGCCAGAATGTCGAGGATTTTCAAGCGCGGCAGCGTCACCTTCAAGCCTGCATTGCGCAGGTCGTTGCTTTCGCTGGTCGTGTCGGATTTCAGGCGCTGCGGCATGCTGTGCCCTCGGGTATGATACGGTCCGATTATCAATCATTTAACGGCTGCGCACCACTTTGACGAAAATATTTTATCGGGTTCTCTTGGGAATGGCCTTGGGCGCACTCGCGTCGGGATGCGTCTACCGCATCAATATTCAGCAGGGCAATTACTTGGATCAAGCGGCGGTCGAACAAGTCAAGGCCGGCATGACGCGCAGCCAGGTCCGGTACCTCCTCGGCACGCCGATGGTCGCCGACAGCTTCAACAAGGAACGCTGGGATTACATCTACTACCTGAAGAAGGGGCGCAGCCGTCACGTCGATTCGCGGCGCGTCACAGTGTATTTCGACGGCGACAAGGTCGCGCGGCTCGACAAGCCGACGGCGGCCGAGGCCGCGGCGCAGGATGCTTCCGCCGCCAAGATCAAGAACGGCCGGACTTACTAGGCGCTGCGCGGGCTTGTTTGGCGCGTTCGCGGCGGGCGACTTTGGGATCGGCGGCGAGCGGCCGATAGATTTCGATTCGATCGCCTTGCTGCAGAGCGTGATCCCTCGGGGTCAGCCTGCCGAAGATGCCGAGTGGGGAATTCGCGAGATCCACGCCGATGAAATCAGGGTCGAGAGCGGCCTCGCGCAAGGCATCGGCAACGCGGGAGCCCGGCGGGAGGTGCAACACCTTGACGATGACGCGCTGCGGCTCTGCGTAGGCGATCTCGATCTGGAGCGGTGCGTCGCTCAATGGCCTAACCCGGATAGATCGTCCGCGCCCGCAGCACGAAGGCATCGATGATGGTGCCGCACATCGACTCGAACACGGCGTTGAACGCGGTCGCTGACAGGCGGTTCTTGAACTCGAACTCGATCCGAAAACTCACGCGCGAGCCGCGCGTGCCGATCGGCTCAAAGCGCCATTCGCCGGTCAAATTGCGGAACGGCCCGTGCATCAGCTGCATGTCAATTTGCGCATCTTGCTGCAGGGTATTGCGAGTGGTGAATTCGGTCTGCAGCACGCCGCGCGCCACTTTCAGGGTCGCTATGCGTTCGCCGGAGGAAACGTCCTCGACGCGCGCGCCCACGCACCAGGGCAGAAATTCCGGATAGCGAGCGACATCGTTCACCAAAGCGAACATCTGCGCGGCCGTGTAGGTCACCAGTGCGCTGCGCTCGACTACCTGCATTCGTGCTCCCTAGCGGCATCGCCGCTCATGCGGATTCTCCGGCAAAAGCGCGGGCGCCGCCACCGTCGGTTCGGTAGAATTCTCATGCGCTTCGCGCAACCGCCAACGGGGCCGAGGCGGCCCCGTCCGAAAATTGTCGTGAATAAACATGAAAACAGCCGATAAATTGCCGCCGATCGCCGTCAACCGGAAGGCACGCTTCGACTACTTTATCGAAGAGCGCTTCGAGGCCGGCATCTCCCTCATGGGTTGGGAGGTCAAAAGCATGCGCGCCGGCAAGGCGCAAATTGCCGAAGCCTACGTGTATCTGAAAGGCGGGGAGGCCTTCCTCTTCGGTGCCCACATCAACGCGCTGAACTCGGCGTCGACTCACGTCGACACCGATCCCACGCGCACGCGCAAGCTGCTGCTCAACAGGCGCCAGCTCGATCACATGGTCGGAGCGGTCGAGCGGCGCGGATACACCATCGTGCCGCTGGAACTGTACTGGAAGGAGGGCCGGGCCAAGCTGGAAATCGGCCTGGCGAAGGGCAAGAAGCAGCACGACAAGCGCGCCAACGAGAAGGATCGCGACTGGCAGCGCGACAAGGGCCGGATCCTCAAAGCCGCTCGGCGCTGACGGGGCGCCGGCCGGGTCATTTGGTTCGGGGGAACATACCGCGTACACTACCGGTTGGATTGGGGCCGACCGGTTTCGACATGGGTTGCGAAACTGCAGGGGCGTACCGAGGTGCAGGTTCCTCGTTAAACCATTTGCAAACTTATAGTTGCCAATCAAGACAACTACGCTCTAGCCGCCTAATCGCGGTTGAAACCCAAGCGGCTCGTGCTGATGCGAACGTTTGGGTGTAGCGCTCATCAGATAGTGGGGCACACGTGTCTGGGGTGTGTTCAACGAAAAATTACCGGGCTGGCTGCGCGCTTTCCCTGCCCGTTGGGTAGTGCGCGGTGAGAACAATAGACGCGGCTACGTACGTAGATCTTGTAGCGTAGGACTTATGGACGGGGGTTCGATTCCCCCCGGCTCCACCACCTCCCCGGCCTTGCGGCTGGACGATGGGGCGTTTCCGGACAGTTACAGACCGGCATTCGCGCCCAGCCTCGGGAAGGTCAGGGTGCGATGTCGTGGACCATGCTCTGCGTGATCGCAGAGCGCTGCAGCTTGTAATCCTGGCCGGTGCGGTAAAGCGCCTTGAGAAGGGCTGTGTCCCAGGTGCTCAAACCCGTCGGCTTGGCCTCGTCGGAGGCGGAGAATAAGCGCAAGATGGTGGGCGCAGATCCGGCGTCCGCGTCAAGCTGGATCTCGGCCAACCCAACCATGGCGGCGTAATCCGCGAGCTGGTTCAGATTGATGTCCTTCGTACGGCTGCTGTCGAAGGCCACGATGACCGACGAAAATGCTCGTACCGCGTTGAACACGATGTGTGAGGCCTCGACGTCGTTGCACATCATGACAGTCTCGGGGACCTTAATGCCCAGCCGGACGCCGGCCGCGTAGGGAAACCCACTCGCTTTCGCACATTTGCTACTGGTGTTGCGCCAGACGCGCACGGCCCGAGCTGTTCTGAGCAACTCATCGATCCGATATCCTGGAGCGTCGCCAAATAGGTGGTAGTCGCGCGCGTACCAGGCCTTCAGTACCGCACCGGGCTCCGCCGACACGATAACAGCAAAGTTAGCCTGGCAAGGCTGCGGCGCCAGACGCACGCCCGCTGCCACCGCGGTCTTGGACAGGCGCGCAAGGACGAATTCGCCCTCTTCCGGCGGCAATCCCACCGCAAGGGGACAGATGGGCCCATTCCAGCGCGCGAGAGACGCGTCGAACGGTCTCCGGATGCTGCTCGAGACGAATGCCTGCACTCGGCGTTCCGTGGCCTCCCGTTGCGCTCGGATCGTCAGCTCCGGCAACGGCGATTGCGTGGAAGGAACCTGATCGGCTTGCTTGTGTGGCGGTGCATCGGCCTTGGCGTCCGCTGCAATGCATGACAGCCCCGCCAGGACAGCCAAGGCCCAGACCACGAGGTAACCGCTCCGCAACACCTGCGTTTCCCTGATGGCAGTTGCCGCAAGTTCCGTCACGGAATCTCCACTCCAACCGAGCAGAGGCAACATCGCATATTTGGACCGGTCGCATCAAGCGCAGTAGGCTCTTTGGCAGCGTCCCAAGTGCGTGTCGATTGTCATAGCTGTCTCGCGTACCTGAACAGACTGTCGAGACATCCGGTCCATCCGTGTTCGTGGCTCTTGCGGGCCGCCTCGTCCGCAATCCGTTCGTGGGTAACAATGACCTCGGTCGAAGTCTCGAGCCGTTCGAAACACACGGTAACGCGCTCCGCGGGCCCTGTTTGCGACTCCAGCTTCCAGGTGTAGATGAGGCGATGAGGTGGTTCGATGAGCTCGAATATGCCCGCGATCCACACAACGCTGCCGTCCGGAAATCTGTTGGCTATTCGGTAGGCACCACCTATTCGCAGATCGATTTCAGCGGCCGGACAGGCAACGTTCTGTGGGCCCCACCAATGCACCAGGTGCTGTGGTTGAGTCCACGCGGCGAACAGCTTCTCAGGCGTCGCGTGAATTAGCCGTCTCACGATAAGAGTTGCGGCGAGCTGCCCGCGCGCTGCGTCAGTCGGTGGCGGGGTCATGAAGGCCTCTGAAGCTCACCCACGATCATTGGCCTGCTCTTCAGTGTAGCGGGCGAGCGCCTCAAGCCTCTCATTCCAGAAGGCTCGGTAGCCCGCGAGCCATCGCTCAACCTCCTGCATCGGTCCAGGCGTCAGCACACATCGACACACACGGCCGTCGGCGGTGCGCGATATCAGCTGCGCCTTCTCGAGCACACGAAGATGCTTGGACACGGCGACTCGGGTCATATCAATCGGCTCAGCGAGTTCGCCCATCAAAGCCGGACCTGACGCGAGTCGCTTAAGCAGCGTTCGGCGCGTCCGGTCCGACAGTGCGTGAAGAATCGCATCGAGGCGATCGTCATCGGAAAGGCGGCTGGTTCGAACTCTCAAGGGCATTATCTCTCTCCTGAGTTGTATATGAAACCATTTGGTGTCATATTGCAAGCGCCCAAGAAGCACAGCAGTACAGGGGAGTGCGCAATGTTAGAAAAAACAACACAATCCTTGCGGGGATATGCTTCCAAGCGTCGCCAGATCATCACCGGAGGAGCGCTTGCCTTTGCCGGTGCTGCGCTGCCGGTCTCACCCCTAAGGTCCGACGCCAGCGATGAAATCTCGCGTGCAGCAGAGTCGATCCATCAAGAGCTGCGATTCAACGCCGGCCGAAAGCGAATCTACGATGCGCTTACCGTCACCAAGCAGTTTGACAAGATCACTCAGCTGACCGGCGTCATGCAATCTGCGGGCATGGCGAAAATGCAAAAGCCGACGGAAATCAGTCCACACCGGGGCGGCCCTTTCGCTCTGTTCGGTGGATACATTACCGGCCGGCAAATTGAGCTTTTGCCGGATGAGCTAATCGTCCAGGCGTGGCGCGTCGGCAGCTGGGGGCCTGGCGTCTATTCGATCGCCAGGTTTGAACTTGTCGCTGAGCACGCAAGCACGAAAATCATCTTTGACCATGCTGGATTCCCAAAGGGTGAAGCCGAGCATTTGGCCTCCGGATGGCAAGAGCACTATTGGGATCCGCTCGCGAAGTATCTGTCGTAGATTTCCGAAGGGCGGCGCTCCTTCCCGGCGAATAGACGCCCCCTCCCCGCTCTACCACTCATCCTTGCTGCGATGCGTTAGCAGGAGCCTCAGGCGAACGCTCGCTGCCGCCGGCGCGATAACCACAAACCCTCGCCCGCGTAGATCAGCAGCGCCGCCCAGATGAGCGCGAAGCCGATGGCGCGCGTGCGCGCGAACGGCTCGTGAAACGCGAACACGCCGCACGCGAACTGCAATGTCGGTGCGATGTATTGAAGTACTCCGACGGTGGAGTACGGAAGCCGGCGCGCTCCGTACGCGAACAGGAAGAGCGCGATCGCTGTCAGCGGCCCGCTTCCGATCAGCAGTGCATTGATCGCGGGTTCCGCATGACCCAGCGCGCCGGTGCCCGCCGACTCACACCAGAAAAGATACGCCACGGCGAACGGGAGCAGCACGAGCGTTTCGGTGGCGAGCCCGGGCAGCGATTCGACCTTCACGACCTTGCGGATCAGACCGTAGGTTCCAAACGACAGTGCCAGAGTCAGAGCGATCCACGGCGGACTGCCGGCCATGATGGTGAGATAGACGACACCGGTTGCTGCCAGCGCAACGGCGATCCATTGCGCGCGGGTCAGTCTCTCGGACAACAGGGCCACTCCGAGCAACACATTGACCAGCGGGTTGATGAAATATCCCAGACTGCTCTCGACCACATGGCCGTTCGCGACGGCCCAGACGTAGACTATCCAATTGATGGTTATCAACATCGCGCTGACGGCGAGCCGCCAGACGACGCTGCGATTTGCCAGGGTGGCGCGTAGGCTGGACAGTTCACCTCGTATTGCCATCCAGACGAGCACGAAGATGCACGACCAGACCACGCGATGGGCGATGACCTGGAACGGCGAAACCTGCTGCAGCGGGTGCAAGTAAAGAGGAAATACACCCCAAATCGCGAACGCGGCGGCGGCGGCAGTGAAACCCTTGCTGGTCTTCGTCACAAATTCTCAACCATTCCGGGAATAAACCGCGCCCGCCCTCAGTCTTTTCCGACGTCGCCGGCAAGAACCGTTTCTCGCCGCGCTCGACGGGCACTGTGCGGGCCGAACGTTCTTAAGGGGGCGAATATCATGAAGTATAGACTGGCGGCGCTGATGGTTTGGATGTTCGGCACGCAGGGGCCGCTACAGGCGGAAGCTGCGCAGCAGCCTGCGACCGAGGCGCCGGCGGGCTTTGACACTCCCACGCTCGTCAAGAATCCCGGCTCCAAGAGCCAGAGCAACGGAATTGCCGAGCCATCCGGCGACAGTTTTGCGCTCGACCAGCAGATCTATGAAACGCAGCATGATGTGAACAGCGGACTGGGTCCGGTGTTCAACGGCCGCGCGTGCGCCGAATGCCACCAGAACCCCGTCAGCGGCGGCGCCAGCCAATTTACCGAGCTGCGGGTCGGACATCTCGACGCCAACGGCAACTTCGTGAACCCCACGGTGCCGATCGACCATG
>Ga0073928_10006866_pt1 | contig 15084 bp, 10 predicted proteins | sample PaiPotPPA55metaG_FD_76969 | JGI IMG/M metagenome (GOLD analysis project Ga0073928, IMG submission 76969) | Iron sulfur acid spring bacterial and archeal communities from Banff, Canada, to study Microbial Dark Matter (Phase II) - Paint Pots PPA... ... | reverse complement strand
TCAGCCAGATCAAGCCGTCGCCGGTTGCGCCCCCGGCAGGTTCCTGATCGCCTTCAGGTGCCCGGCCGAGGAGAGGACCCCACCCCTACCCGACCACCCGGAACCGCAGCCCGACAGCCCAGGATGCTCTCCGAGGGAGGTGCCCGCCGGAGGCGTAGTTGACGTTGACTTTCCATCAACCACCAGACGCAGGGAGCCGACGCGACCTCACGCGCAGGCCGAGAGTGCGCGTGGAGGACGACCGGAGGGAGGACGACGCAGTTCCCCGTGGGAGCGGAGCGAGTAGGGCGAGGGTTGAGAGGGATGGGCGGGCGGGAAAAGCCAGCGCAGCGACCCCATAGCCAGCGCAGCGCGGCCCGAACGAGGAGCGCCAGCGACGTAGGCAGGGCCGACCACCACCGCACCCAGACCTACGAACGCGGCAGAGGAGCCGAGTTATCCCCCGAGCAGAGCTCCCGCCTGTGGATAACTTTTGAGTACACAGCGAGCTGGGGACTAACACAAAGACGATGGACCTGCGCACGCCGCGTAATCGGGGCGCTGTGCACACGGCTCGGCGCGGTTGTCCCCAGCTTTATCGGGGTTATCCCCAGCTGTGTCCTTTTCGTGATGCGTGGCTGGGGACAGATCGTCGAGTTATCCACAGGATTTATCCACACCGTGGACAAGATCTGTGGATCCTGTGGAAAAGTGGATGGCCGCTGTGGATAACCCTGTGCATCACGGTGGATTCACCGGGTGTTCGCGCATGCGAAAGCGGACGTCAGCGGGGCCTGTGCGCCCGGGGACGTCCGCTTTCCACTGTTAGTGCGATAGGTGTCGGTCAGCCGGTGTTGCGCAGGCCCGCCGCCACGCCGTTGACCGTCAGCAGCAGCGCCCGGCTCAGCTGGGGATCGGGCGCCTCGCCGGCGGCCAGTGCGTCCCGGTGCCGCTTGAGTAGCGCGACCTGCAGGTAGGACATCGGGGCGAGGTAGCGGTCGCGGACCTCCAGCGTCCGCGCAAGCACCGGGTCGTTGCCCAGCAGTTCGCTCTGTCCGGTCACCTTCAGCACCTGCCGGACCGTCAGGTCGTGCTCCTCGACGATCGTGTCGAAGAGGTGCTTGAGGTCGTCCGGCACCAGTTGCTCGACGTACAGGCGGGCGATCCGCAGGTCTGTCTTGGCCAGCGTCATCGCGACGTTGGACAGGAAGTTGCGGAAGAAGTGCCAGTCCTCGTACATCTCCGCCAGCACGTCCGCGTGGCCCGCCTCGTAGGCCGAGGCCAGGCCCGTGCCCACGCCGAACCAGCCGGGCACGATCTGCCGGGACTGGGTCCAGCCGAACACCCACGGGATCGCGCGCAGCCCCTCGAGGCCCGCCCCCGAGTCGGGACGCTTGGACGGACGTGAGCCGAGGTGCAGGTCGCCTAGCTGGTCCACCGGGGTCGAGGCCAGGAAGTAGCGCGGCAGGTCCGGGTCGTCCGAGAGCTGCCGGTACCGGGCGAACGCCGCGTCCGAGATGCCGCTCATCGTCGCCGTCCAGCGGGCCAGCGCGTCGGCGCTCTGCCGCGGGCCGAGGTGCAGCACCGAGGCCTCCAGCGTGGCCGCGACCGTCAGCTCCAGGTTCTCCCTGGCCAGGCTCGGCAGCGCGTACTTGTCCGAGATCACCTCGCCCTGCTCGGTGACCTTGATCTCACCCTCGAGCGTGCCCCAGGGCTGCGCCAGGATCGCCTCGTGGGTCGGGCCGCCGCCGCGTCCGACCGTGCCGCCGCGGCCGTGGAACAGCCGCAGCCGCACGCCGTGCCGGTGCGCCACGTCGCGCAGCTTGCGCTGGGCCAGGTGGATCTCCCACTGGCTGGTCGCGATGCCGGCGTCCTTGTTCGAGTCGCTGTAGCCGAGCATGATCTCCTGCACGTCCCCGCGCAGCCGGACCAGCTTCCGGTACGAGGGGTCGTTGAGCAGCTCGCCGAGGATCGTGTCGGCCTGCCGCAGCTCGGAGACCTGCTCGAGCAGCGGCACGAAGCCGATCTCGGCCCGGCCGCCGCGCAGGTCGATCAGGCCCGCCTCGCGGGCCAGCAGCACCGCCGCGTACACGTCGTCCACGCCGCGGCACATCGAGATGATGTAGGACTCGATGACGTCCGGGCCGAAGCGCTCGATCGTCTCGCGGATCGCGGTGAAGATCCCGAAGGTCTTCGCCCCGGCCTCGTCCAGCAGCGGCGCGGCGCCGCCCCATGCGTCGAAGCCCTCGAGGCCGTCCCGGTGGATCTTCTCCGGCAGCTTCGCCAGCGGCCGCCGCGAACGCAGCTCCTTGGCGAGCAGGCCGGCGCGGTACTCGCGCGGCATGTCCTCGTAGCGCCAGGACTCGATGCCGAGTCGGTCGATCAGCTGGCCGATCGCCTGGTGGTGCGCGTCCGCGTGCTCGCGGATGTCCAGCGTGGCCAGCTGCAGGCCGAAGGCCGAGACGGTGCGGATCACCTGGTCCAGGCTGCCGCGGGCGATCAGCTCGCCGCGGTCGGCCAGCAGCGAGTCGCGCATCAGCAGCAGGTCGGCGACCAGCTCCTCGCCGTTCAGGTAGTCGTGCCCCGGCACGTGCGGCCGGCCCTTGCCGATCCGCTTCCTCGTGTTGAGCAGCTTCTGCCGGACGCAGGTGGCCTTGAGCCGATAGGGCTCCTCCTGGTTGAGCCGCTTGTACCGGGCCGGGATGTCCGGCAGCGCCGCCAGATCGCGGGCCACCGACTCCTCGAGCTCCGGGCTGATCCGGGCGATCCGCTTCGAGGTGGACAGGCTGTTGCGCAGGCCCTCGACGATCTTGAGCGCGTCGTCCACCGCGCGCTCGTGCTGCAGCGCGAGGATCTCGAGCGTCAGCAGCGGGGTGACGTTCGGGTTGCCGTCCCGGTCGCCGCCGATCCAGGTGCCGAAGCTCAGCGGCCGGGCGTCCACCGGCAGCCGCACGCCGATCCGCTCCAGCTCCGCGGCCAGCTCGTCCAGCACGTCCGGGACCGCGCCGCTGTGCAGCTCGTCCAGGTAGTACAGGGCGTTGCGGGCCTCGTCGGTCGGCTCGGGGCGGGACACTCGCAGCTCGTCGGTCTGCCACAGCGACTCGACCAGCTCCTGCAGCCGCCGCTCGGCGCGCCGCTGGGCCACCGGGTCGGTCAGCGTGCCGAGCTGCGGGAACGGGTTCGAGTCGAGCAGCAGCGCGATCTGCCGCAGCTTGCCGAGGATCGTCCGGCGGGCCGCCTCGGTCGGGTGCGCGGTGAACACCGGGCGCGCCGAGAGCCGGCCGACAACCTCCTCGACCCAGTCCCGGGTGACCTTCGACTCAGGGTCGTCGATCGCCGCGCCGATCCGGTCCACCGCGCGGGCGAGCCAGGAGCCGCTGGTCGCGCGCTCGGTGTGCAGCTCGCGGGCGCGGTGCACCTGCTCGGTCACGTTGGCCAGGTAGAAGTAGTTCGAGAACGCGCGGACCAGCCGGATCGCGGTGGCCAGGTCGAGCTCGGCGAGCCGGGACTGCGCCTGGTCCGCCGCTCCGGGCTCCGCCGAACGGGTAAGCGCCCTGATCTGCTCGACGAGGTCGAGCAGGTACTGCCCCTCCTGGCGCACCAGCGTCTGGCCGAGCAGTTCGCCCAGGGCCTTGATGTCTCCGCGCAACGCGGCGTCGGGGGCTGGGGTGGTTACGGCATCGGTGTCGGCCACGGCGGCACACTCCTCGATAAGCGGGCGAGCTGGACGCGCCGGACCTCATTGTCCGTGCTTAGGGCTTCGTCGCCATCGTATGCGGCGTGCGTCACATAGACGACACCTGGCCAGGAACTGAGACGGCGCTCAGTGCCGGTGGAAGGCCAGGTGCGGCGGCAGCGCCGAGCCGAGGTACTCGACGTCGGTGACCAGGCTCGCGAAGCCCTGCTGCACGGCCGCCTCGGAGATCTCCTGGATCTGCACGGGCAGCGCGACCAGGTGCCGGGCGAAGTCGTCGAAGTCGTTGCCGATCCGGATCAGCAGCTCGTTGCACACCGACGCCGCGTCCCGGGAGTCGCGGTCGCGCACGTCGTCGTCGTCGAAGTACCAGACCGAGCCCAGGTCGTTGCCGCGGATCTTGAGCACCAGCATGCCGCCGCGGACGTAGCCCACGGCCAGGTACTCCTCGGTGAACCGGTCGAACAGCGCCTGGTTGGCGTAGACCAGCTCCTGGTGCGGGTCGGACCTGCGCACCCCGAACAGCCAGCCGTCGGCCACGAAGCCGCACTGCAGGTTGACCGCGGGGGTCAGCGGCCGGCCGCCGTCGGTGCCCGCCAGGAAGCGGCGGTAGGAGACCGGCAGCTGGAAGCCGAGCTGGGACTCGAGCAGCTGCATGCCGTCCTCCGGCACCGAACCCGAGCGCTCGAAGGCCACCGGCTCGAGCATTCCCTCGTGCCACAGGCCGGTCTTGGTCCGGTCCAGCTGGAGCGTGGCGATGCCGCCGTGGTGCCGGAAGGAGCCGTTGAGCTCCGCGGGCACCAGGAACAGGCGCCGGGTGCGCGCCTCGTGCGTCCAGGTCCAGCCCTCCGGCGTGGCCGTGGGCGGGCGCCCCTGCTGGTAGATCGGGTCGCCGGTCTGCGCCGCGATCATGTTCGCCGCGATCACGTCCGTCACCCGCACCTCGTCCACCGAGAGCTCGGCCGGCGGGTCCGCGATCTGCACGGCGTGCCGCGCGTAGACCGAGAAGTCGGGGTAGCCGTGGAAGTTCAGGTAGACCCCGCGCGGGTACTTGCGGTCGAGTTCGACATCGCTGAACTCGATGAGCCGCCCCGCGAACTGACCGTTGGGTATTCCGGCCGTGTTCGTCGGAAGGCCCGTGCCCGTTCCCTGCGTCATCGTTATCCAGTCCTTTACGTCGCCTCGCGCGTGCGGGACCCGTGGGTGGCCCGGCATGCAAAAGTGCTCTCGGACGACGGTACCCGGACCGAGGGGGCTGGCGATAGGCGGGAGCACCGTCCAGGTGGGGGGATTTCAGGTCGCGCGCCCTTTTCGGGCCGAATTCCAGACCGCTTCGCGGCGCGTCGGTGATCATGATCTCAGCCGGTGGAGTTCGGCTGTCGGTAGGAGTGCGTACTCTAGAAGGACACGAAACCCCCTGCCCCCCTCTGGGCTGTTTGGGGTTACTAGGCGTGCAGCGGCTCGCCCCCACGGAAGGTTTTCCATGACCCTCTCCGGTCTCCTTCAGCCTCTACAACTGGACCCGGCGCTGCTGGCCGCCACCGAAGCCGCGCGCGCCGCGAACCGGCCGCGCCTGGACCTGACGGCCGTCGGCGGCCTGCGCGCGCCGGCCCTGGCCGCGATCGCCGGCACCGGCCGCCTTGTGCTGGCGGTGACGGCCACCGGGCGCGAGACCGAGGACCTGGCCGCCGCGCTGCGCTCGCTGCTCGGCGAGTCCGCGGTCGCCGAGTTCCCGTCCTGGGAGACGCTGCCGCACGAGCGCCTCTCGCCGCGCTCGGACACCGTCGGGCGACGCCTGGCCGTGCTGCGCCGGGTGGCCCACCCGGAGCCGCACAGTCAGCTGCAGGTGGTCGTGGCACCGATCCGCTCAGTGCTCCAGCCCCAGGTGGCCGGGCTCGGCGACCTCGAGCCGGTGCGGGTGACGGCCGGTCGGGAGATCGAGCTCGACGAGGTCACCAGGCGCCTGGCCGACGCCGCGTACCTGCGCACCGACCTCGTCGAGAAGCGCGGCGACTTCGCGGTGCGCGGCGGCATCCTGGACGTCTTCCCGCCCACCGAGGAGCACCCGCTGCGGCTGGAGTTCTGGGGCGACACGGTCGAGGAGATCCGCTATTTCAAGGTGGCGGACCAGCGCTCGCTGGAGGTATCCCAGCTCGGCCTGTGGGCGCCGCCGTGCCGCGAACTGCTGCTGACCGAGAACGTGCGCAAGCGGGCGCACGGCTACGCCTCCGAGTACCCGGAGCTCGCCGACGTCTTCGGCAAGATCGCCGAGGGCATCGCGGTCGAGGGGATGGAGTCGCTCGCGCCGGTCCTGGTGGACCGGATGGAGCTGCTGGTGGACGTGCTGCCCGCGGACACCCACATCGTGGTGTGCGATCCGGAGCGGGTGCGCACCCGGGCCGCCGACCTGGTGAGCACCTCCCAAGAGTTCCTTGAGGCCTCGTGGGCCGCGGCGGCCCTCGGCGGCAAGAGCCCGCTCGACCTCGGCGCCGCGTCCCTGTGGCCGCTGGCCGACCTGCGCGAGCACGTGACCTCGCTGCGGCTGCCCTGGTGGTCGATCACCCCCTTCGTCGCCGACGCGGAGCTCGCCGAGTTCGCCGCCGCGGGCGAGGGCATGGAGATCGACCTCACCGAACTGTCCCCGGCCACCGAGGCGCCGGACTACCGCGGCGAGGGCGCGAAGATGCTCGGCGACGTCCGCCGCTGGCTGCGCGAGGGCTGGCGCGTGGTGCTGACCACGGAGGGCCACGGCCCGGCCGAGCGGCTGGCCGAGGTGCTTCGGGCAGCCGACCTCGGCGTGCGGCTGGTCCCGAAGCTGGAGGACCCGCCGGAGCCCGGCATCGCGTACGTCGCCTGCGCCTCGTTCGGCCGCGGCTTCGTCGACGAGGCCGCGAAGCTCGTGCTGCTGACCGAGTCGGACATCTCGGGCCAGCGCTCGTCGACCAAGGACATGAACCGGATGCCCTCGCGGCGCCGCAACATGGTCGACCCGCTGCAACTGCGCACCGGGGACTACGTCGTGCACGAGCAGCACGGCGTCGGCCGCTACATCGAGATGGTGCAGCGCACGGTCGCCGGGGCCACCCGCGAGTACCTCGTGATCGAATACGCGGCCTCGAAGCGCGGCCAGCCCGGCGACCGGCTCTACGTGCCCACCGACCAGTTGGAGCAGGTGACCAAGTACGTCGGCGGCGAGTCGCCTTCGATGCACCGGCTCGGCGGCGCGGACTGGCAGAAGGCGAAGTCGCGGGCGCGCAAGGCGGTGCGCGACATCGCGGCCGACCTGATCAAGCTCTACTCGGCCAGGCAGGCCGCGCCCGGATTCGCGTTCGCGCCGGACACGCCGTGGCAGCGCGAGCTCGAGGACGCCTTCCCGTACACCGAGACCCCGGACCAGCTCGCGTGCATCGAGGAGGTCAAGGGGGACATGGAGAAGACGGTCCCGATGGATCGCCTCATCTGCGGCGACGTCGGCTACGGCAAGACCGAGATCGCGGTGCGCGCCGCGTTCAAGGCGGTCCAGGACGGCAAGCAGGTCGCGGTGCTGGTGCCCACGACGCTGCTCGTCCAGCAGCACTTCGCCACCTTCGCCGAGCGCTACGCCCAGTTCCCGATCACCATCAAGGCCCTGTCCCGGTTCCAGACCGACAAGGAGTCGACCGAGGTGCTGCGCGGCCTCGTGGAGGGTTCGGTCGACGTGGTGATCGGAACCCACCGGCTGTTCGCCAAGGACACCAAGTTCAAGGACCTCGGCCTGGTGATCGTGGACGAGGAGCAGCGCTTCGGGGTCGAGCACAAGGAGCACCTCAAACAGATGCGCGCGAACGTGGACGTGCTGACGATGTCCGCGACCCCGATCCCGCGCACGCTCGAGATGGCGGTCACCGGCATCCGTGAGATGTCGACAATCCAGACCCCGCCGGAGGAGCGGCACCCGGTGCTCACCTTCGTCGGCGCGTACGAGGAGAAGCAGATCGGCGCGGCGATCCGGCGTGAGCTGCTGCGCGAGGGCCAGGTCTTCTACATCCACAACCGGGTCGAGTCGATCGACCGCGCCGCGGCCAACCTGCGCCGGCTGGTGCCGGAGGCGCGGGTGGCCATCGCGCACGGCCAGATGAACGAGCACACGCTCGAGCGGCTGATCGTGGACTTCTGGAACCGCGAGTACGACGTGCTGGTGTGCACCACGATCGTCGAATCAGGCATCGACATCCCGAACGCCAACACCCTGATCGTCGAGCGCGGCGACAACTTCGGCCTGAGCCAGCTGCACCAGCTCAGAGGGCGGGTGGGACGAGGCAGGGAGCGCGCCTACGCGTACTTCCTGTACCCGCCGGAGAAGCCGCTGACCGAGACCGCGCACGAGCGTCTGGCCACCATCGCCCAGCACACCGACCTCGGCGCCGGCATGTACGTGGCGATGAAGGACCTCGAGATCCGCGGCGCCGGAAACCTGCTCGGCGGCGAGCAGTCCGGCCATATCGAAGGGGTCGGATTCGACCTGTACGTGCGGATGGTCGGCGAGGCGGTCAAGGACTACAAGGAGCAGGCGGCGGGCCTGAACAGCCCCGACGAGGCCCCCGATATGCGGGTGGACCTCCCGGTCAACGCGCACATCCCGCACGAGTGGGTCCCCGGCGAAAGGCTGCGCCTCGAGGCCTACCGCCGCATCGCCTCGATCGCCAAGGAAGAGGACGTCATCGCGGTCCACGACGAGCTGGTGGACCGCTACGGCAAGCTCCCCGAGCCGGTGGGCAACCTGCTCGCGGTCGCGCTGTTCCGGGCGCACGCCCGCGAGGCGGGCCTGGCCGAGATCGTCCTGCTGGGCAACTTCATCAAGTTCAGCCGGGTCTACCTGCGCGAGTCCCAGGAACTGCGCCTCAAGCGCGTCTTCCCGGGATCGATCGTGAAGAAGCAGTCCGACCACATCCTCGTCCCCCGCCCCAAGACGAACGGCTTCCCCGCCGAACCCGTCACCGGCCTGCCGCTGCTGGAGTGGTGCAGGTCGCTGATCGACGGCGTGATCAAGCTGGGGGCGTGAACGCGCGTTCGCTCAAAGGTTCGACTGCTCCAGACGAGTGAACCGCGACCATTCGCCTGTGGCGGGTGATCGCGGGGCTCGACACTCGAAGCCTGGCAGACGAACTATGGACGGAGAGTTAGCATGACGCTCATGGAGAGTGCACCGCTCACCGAGTCCGAGATGCATTGGCCGATCCCGCCTGAGGGCGGCTACTGCGCCGAGGACCTGGACACCATTCCCGATCTGCCGCCGCACACGGAGCTGATCGACGGGAGTTTGGTGTTCGTGAGTCCGCAGGTGCTTTTCCACAAGCGAGCCATCACCAGGATCGTGCAGCAGCTGTCCGCCGCAGCGCCGCCGGAGTATGCGATCCAGTGGGAGATGACCGTGACTCTCGGGTCGAAGCAGCGCCTGGAACCGGACGTCATGGTGACGCGAGCGGCGGCTGAGCTGAGCGACGAGCAGAGCGACTTCAAGCCTGAGGACGTGCTCCTCGTGGTCGAAGTGGTATCCGCGGAGTCACGGGTCAGGGACCGTGAGCGCAAGCCGCGGCTCTACGCGGAGGCCGGTATCCGACAGTTCTGGAGGGTCGAGAATGCGGGCGGCCAACCTGCTGTCTACGCGTATGAGCTAGATCCTGCGACGGACAGCTACGTTCCGACCGGCATCTTCCATGATCGCATCGCGATGGATCTGCCGTTTCCTCTGGACATCGATCTGGGCGGGATCAACGTACGCAAGCGCTGAGTCCTGCCCAGTAGGCTGACCCTCGTGACCGGTCGCATCGTTCTCGTGCCCTTTTCCCCGCGGGTTGCGCCGGGGCTGCTTTCGGCCGCAGCTTGGCGGGTGGTGACTACGCCGAGGGCGCGGGTGCACGCGGGAGCGGCCGAGCACCCGATCCTCGAGTTCCTGGACGACGTGGACGTCGAGATCGAGCTGATCGAGGGCGAGGCGGCCGAGGTGGCCGAGGAGCTGGTCAAGGAGGCCGCGGCGGGGGAGACGGTGGTCTGGCTCGCTGATCCGAGCGGGGATGACCAGCCGATCGTGCTGGCGCTCGGGGAGCTGCTGACCAATGCCTCGGCCGACGCGCCGGACGTGGAGCTTGAGCTTCTGCCCGGCAGCTACGACCTGCCCGGCGCGCGGATGCTTGACCTGGTGGCCGTGATGGATCGGCTGCGCTCGCCCGGCGGGTGTCCCTGGGACCGGCAGCAGACGCATCAGTCGCTGGTGAAGTATCTGCTCGAGGAGGCGTACGAGACCGTCGAGACGATCGAGGACGGCGACTTCGAGACGCCGGGGGAGGGGCGGGACGCGCTGCGCGAGGAGTTGGGGGACGTGCTGCTTCAGGTGGCGTTCCACTCCCGCATCGCGCAGGAGCACGAGGACGACCCGTTCACCATCGACGACGTCGCGCAGGGGATCGTGACGAAGCTGATCCGGCGCCATCCGCACGTCTTCGGCGACGGGACCGCTGGCACGTCCTCGGACGTCGAGGCGAACTGGGAGCGGATCAAGGCGGAGGAGAAGGGGCGCAGCTCGGTGGTGGAGGGCGTTCCGCTGGCCCAGCCGGCCCTCTCCCTAGCAGAGAAACTTTTCAAACGGGCTCGGAACGCGGGAATCGATGTAACGGTTCCGCAACTCCCGCAAGGGTTTCGGCAGTCGGTTGATATTCGAGACGGTGCGGAAAAGGAGCAGGTCGGAAGGCTCCTGCTGGCCGTCGTCGGGCTCGCCCGGGAGCTCGGGGTGGATCCCGAGGAGGCGCTCCGGGGTGCGGCCCGGGGGCTGCGCGAGGAGATTCTTAACCTTGAGGCCTCCCGATAGTCGGGTAAGTGCGGTTAGTCTGGTCAGAGCACCGGCGCCGGAACCCCCACCAACGGTGCGTGGACCACGGCTACGGCATCAAGATCTTAGGAGTGCGGAACATGCTGCGTGGCGGACTAGAGCCCTGGCACATCATCATCATCCTGGGCCTGCTCGTGCTGCTGTTCGGCTCGCGCAAGCTGCCGGACGCCGCGCGTTCGATCGGCCAGTCGCTGCGCATCTTCAAGTCGGAGATGAAGGCGGCGGCCCACGACGACACCCCGGCCTCCCCGGCCCCGCAGGCCTCCACGGTCGCGGCGCCGCAGGCCGTCGAGGGAGCGGTCATCAACCCGACCGCGGCGGCGACGAACGACGCCGTTCCGCAGCCGGTCGCCGAGCAGCGCTGAACCATTCGTCCGCGGGTCCGTCGGCCTCCTCCGGCCGCGGGCCCCGTTCGGCGTACTCCGCCCCGCTACGCCTACGCGCGATCCCGCCCCGGCCGCGAGCGTTCTGCTCGCCGCCCGGACGGGATCTCGTCGTTTCGCGCGTCCACGGCTCGGGTCTATCGCGCAGGCTTGGTGCGTCGGATCGTCATAGAGCCCCATCACGGTCGTGCCGCTCATCCCGACCGTCTGTTCGGCCTGGGCCAGACCCCGCTGCATCTGCTGCAGCACGGAGGACGCCGGCGTGGTCAGGGTCCCCGGCGATCGAGTCCTGACCTGGTCTAGTCCATTCACTCGTTCCGGTGACACTGGGGACTTCAGGTTCTCAACTGACCCGGAAGTCATATATTTTCCCGCCGTGGACATGGCACTCGCGCTCACCGAGACCCAGACCGAACGACTGCACCGCGTCGCGGAGTACGAGCAGTCGACGACCTACGAAGTCGTCTTCCTGGCCCTGGAGGAATATCTCTCCGGCAAGGAAGACCAGCATCAGCGCACGCACAGCCGCCGCGAGGCCGAGCGCCGCCGGGAACTGCTGCGCAGCTTCGCCGGGATCGACCGCGGCTGAGCTCTGCCCGAGCCCCCGTGTGACCATGGAGCGGTGACCGAGCAGTCCACGACCCCGTCCGAGACCCCCGCCCCGCCGCCGCTTTTCGATCGTGCGTTCATCAACGACCCGTACCCGGCCTACGCGTGGCTGCGTGAGCACTCCCCGGTGCACCGGACCCGGCTGCCCAACGGCGTCGAGGCCTACCTCGTCACCCGGCACGAGGACGTCAAGGCGGTTCTCGCCGATCCGCGTCTTTCCAAGAACGCCGCGACCTCCTTCCCCGGCTGGCAGCCCGGCCGCACCGGCATCCCCGGCGAACACCGCTCCGGCATCGCCGCGCACCTGCTCAACCTGGACCCGCCGGACCACACCCGGCTGCGCCGCCTGGTCTCCAAGGCCTTCACCCCGCGCCGGATCGCCGAGTTCGCACCGGAAATCCGCCGGATCGCCGACGAGCTGCTCGGCGAGTGCGAGCGCACCGCGCGGGAGGGCGACGGCACCGTCGATCTGATCCGGGGTTACGCCTGCCCGCTGCCGGTCGCCGTCATCCTCGAGATGCTCGGCGTGCCGCCGGAGGACCAGGCGATCTTCCACGAGTGGGCCTTCGGCGTGGTGGACCGCGGCGGCGGCGCGCGCGGCGGCGTCGGACGCTCCGTCAAACGGATCCGCGGCTACCTGCGCGACATCATCCACAAGAAGCGGCTGAACCCCGGCGACGACCTGCTGACCGCCCTCGTGCGCGCCTCGGATCAGGGCGAGCACCTGAGCGAGGACGAGGCCGCGTCGATGGCGTTCATCCTCTTGTTCGCGGGTTTCGAGACGACGATCAACCTCGTGGGCAACGGAACCCTGGCCCTGCTCACCCATCCGGAACAGCGGGAGCGGCTGCGCGCCGAGCCCGGCCTGCTGGACAACGCGGTCGAGGAGCTGATGCGCTACGACGGTCCGGTCGAGTTCGGCACCTGGCGCTTCACTACCGAGCCGATCAGCGTCGGCGGCGTGCGCATCCCGGCCGGGGAGCCGGTGCTGGCCGTGCTCGCCGCCGCCGACCGCGACCCGGAGCGCTTCCCCGAGCCGGACGTGCTCGACCTCGGCCGAGCCGCCACCGGCCATCTCGCGCTCGGCCACGGAATCCACTTCTGCATCGGCGCGCCGCTGGCCCGGCTCGAGGGGCGCATCGGCTTCGAACGGCTGCTCGCGCGATACCCCGAGGTGGCGCTCGCGTCGCCCGCCGAATCGTTGCGCTGGCATTCCGGATTGATCATGCGCGGGCTCTACGAGCTGCCGGTGCGGCTCGCCCCGTGAACGCCGAAAGACGGACGACCCGTGCGTTCCGTTCGGCCGTTGAACTAGGCTGCCCCACGAAGAGAAATGACAGGTTGACGAAGGAGTACGCACGTGGCGTCCATCGAAGCAGTCGGCGCGCGGGAGATCCTCGACTCCCGCGGGAACCCCACCGTCGAGGTCGAGGTCGCGCTCGACGACGGAGTGATCGCCCGCGCGGCGGTCCCCTCCGGCGCGTCCACCGGTGCCTTCGAGGCCGTGGAGCTGCGCGACGGTGACGCCGCGCGGTACAACGGCAAGGGCGTGACCAAGGCCGTGCTCGCGGTGCTCGACGAGATCGGCCCGGCGCTGATCGGCTTCGACGCGCACGAGCAGCGGCTGATCGACCAGGAGCTCAAGGACCTGGACGGCACCCCGAACAAGAGCCGGATCGGCGCCAACGCGATCCTCGGCGTCTCGCTCGCGGTCGCCAAGGCCGCCGCCGATTCGGCCGGCCTGCCGCTGTTCCGCTACCTCGGCGGTCCGAACGCGCACCTGCTGCCGGTGCCGATGATGAACATCATCAACGGCGGCGCGCACGCCGACTCGAACGTCGACATCCAGGAATTCATGATCGCGCCGATCGGCGCGGAGACCTACGGCGAGGCGCTGCGCTGGGGTGCGGAGACGTACCACGCGCTCAAGTCCGTGCTCAAGGGCCGCGGCCTGGGCACCGGCCTCGGCGACGAGGGCGGCTTCGCCCCGAACCTGGACTCGAACCGGGCCGCGCTCGACCTGATCCTCGAGGCCATCGAGAAGGCCGGCTACACCCCGGGCGAGGACATCGCGCTGGCCCTGGACGTGGCCGCGACCGAGCTGTTCAAGGACGGCGTGTACGAGTTCGAGGGCTCCAAGCTCTCCGGCGCCGACCTGTCCGCCTACTACGGCGAGCTGGTCGCGAACTACCCGCTGGTCTCGATCGAGGACTCGCACAGCGAGGAGGACTGGGACGGCTGGAAGTCGGTCACCGACCTGCTCGGCACCAAGGTGCAGCTGGTCGGCGACGACCTGTTCGTCACCAACCCGGAGCGCCTGACCCGCGGCATCAAGGGCGGCCAGGCCAACGCGCTGCTGGTGAAGGTCAACCAGATCGGCTCGCTGTCCGAGACCTTCGACGCGGTCACCCTGGCGCACCGCAACGGCTACCGGACGATGATGTCGCACCGCTCCGGCGAGACCGAGGACACCACGATCGCCGACCTGGCCGTCGCGATGGAGTGCGGCCAGATCAAGTCCGGCGCCCCGGCCCGGACCGACCGCGTGGCCAAGTACAACCAGCTGCTGCGCATCGAGGAAGAGCTCGACGACGCCGCCCAGTACGCGGGCCGTACGGCCTTCCCGCGCTTCGGCGCGTAACCGGAATAGCATGGTGGCGCGTCCTTCGGGGCGCGCCACTGTTCTTTTGGGTACGGAGCTGAGTACTGAGGGGGTGTTAGGACGGATGACGGACAAGCGGACCGGGGTTGGCGCCAAGCCCGCGGCCAAACCGAAGCCGAAGCAGCCGAAGCCCGCCGCGCAGGAGTCGAGGCTGGGTCTCGTCCCACCCTCGCGCACCGCCACCTCCGATGCACCCGCCGCCCCCGCCGCCGCGCGCTCTAAGCCTCCGCGGCCCGCGGCACGTCCGCCGAAGCCGAGGTTCCGGCTGACCCGGCGGGCCACGATCCTCGCGCTCGCCCTGTGCGCGGTCGTCGTCACGATCGCCTACCCGCTCCAGGAGTACCTGGCGCAGAGCTCCCAGCTGGGCGGGGTCAACCAGCAGAACGCGCAGATCACCAAGCACGTCGACCAGCTCCAGCAGCAGATCTCGCTGTGGAGCGACCCCGGCTACGTGGCGATCCAGGCGCGCTCCCAGCTGCACTACGTCAAGCCCGGCGAGGAGGGCTTCACGCTGCCCGGCTCCACGATCGGCGGCGAGCAGCTCGGCATGCCCACCGCGACCGCCTCGCCCTGGTACGACACGCTGTGGGGCACCGTGAAGTCCCCGTCCACGACGCCGACCAGCACGTCCACCAGCCGGTAGTACCGTAGAGCGGGTGAACAGCGTGCAGAGCGCGGCGGTGGACGCCGTGGACCCCAAGGATGTCGCCTCGGTCGAGGTCCAGCTCGGGCGCGCGCCGCGCGGGCTGCGGGCGGTGGCGCACCGGTGCCCGTGCGGCCGGCCCGACGTCGTCGAGACCGCGCCGCGGATCAAGACCGAGCGCAATCCGGACGGCGAGCCCTTCCCCACGCTCTACTACCTCACCTGCCCCAAGGCCGCGTCGGCGATCGG
>Ga0073928_10006863_pt1 | contig 15084 bp, 14 predicted proteins | sample PaiPotPPA55metaG_FD_76969 | JGI IMG/M metagenome (GOLD analysis project Ga0073928, IMG submission 76969) | Iron sulfur acid spring bacterial and archeal communities from Banff, Canada, to study Microbial Dark Matter (Phase II) - Paint Pots PPA... ... | reverse complement strand
TGCCGTCCCTGAGAGGCATCGAATTCGTGAAACGTGTCAACGGGCTGGAGTCATTCACGCCAGATGGCGAATTTATTCTGGGCGAGGCGCCGGAGGTGCGCGGCTTCTTTGTCGTCAGCGGCTTCAATGCCTTCGGCGTCGCCGCGGGCGGGGGCGCCGGAGTCACCGGAGCCCGTGTCGGCGCCGCCGTGACGACGGCGTGCGTCGGGGAAGGCGCGGCCGTGGGCTGCATCATCGAACCCGGCGAACTCGTCGCTGCGGCCACTTTGGTGGACGCAGCGGACGCGGACGCCGAAGCCGATGCGGCCGGCGAAGATGCCGCCGGCGCAGGAGTTGCGCCGCCGGGTGCCGCGGCGATGGCCGAAACGGACGCGGCCGCGATCAGCGACAGCGTGAGTTCGCGCATGCTCATGATTTCTGCGTCCAGGTGACGTTGGTGATAAACATGCCGAGCGGATTGCGAATCACATCGTCCTCGGTTTTCGGCGGTGTAAATGCGACGCTGATGCTGGCCTCCCAGTTTTGGGTCGACGTCACGCGCCCGGTCAGGTCGCGGATCGTTTCGGTCCACTGAACGACGTAGGTCTGGTTGCTGACCGGCAAGATCGCGGTGACGGCGACGACGTCGGTCTCCTTCGACGCGCGATCGAACGGCGAGTGGCCACCGACGGGGTAATACTGGTCCAAGTAGCCGGTGGCCGCCGAACCCGTCTGCACCATCGAGTACACGCCGTTGAGGTTCTGCTTTTCGACGATGCGGTCGGTCACGACGCTGCGCGCGTCGGTGATCCAGTTCGCAAGCTCCGCGTGCACCACGCGCTGGTCGATCGGTCCCGACTGTTCGGCGATGTGGACGTTGATCGGCAAGCCTTCCTTGTTGACGTCGACGACGTACGGCACGAACTTCGTCTGGCTCGCGACGTAGATCAAGCCGAACACGCCGACGATCAGCGCGATGGCTTCGAGCATGGCGATCAACCGCCAATTGTAAGCGGACTGAATGAAGTGTCCGTATCGTTCGAGCCAGACGTTCTGCGCGTTGAGATACGGGCTTTCGGGGGCGGAGGTCGCCGACTGAGACGACTGCTTGCCGGGCATCCTGAGTTTCATGGGACCCTTCTTCGCGGAAGGCGACGACTAGCGCCGAGGATCGAACGTGTTGTGGCGAGCGACGAGATGAAAGACCGGCGAAAACGGCGGTCGAGACCCGACGTAAACGGGCTTCGAATCGAAATATGCGTGGGTGTAGTCGATGACGGTGAATCCGGTACCCACCGCCTGCGGAACATTGTAGACGGTGCTGATCTGAACCTGGACCTGGTTGTGGGCGAGCCGCGGAAAGGCGCTAATGATACTCACCCGCATCACGTACCGGCCGTACGGCAACCGAAAGAAATGGAAACTGCCGTTCGAATCGGTTTTGGTGGTGCGAGTGTACGGAACGAGCCGGGGGTCGTCGGGACTCGGCCCCCCGGACTGCGAGGTATCTGAGCTCTTGTTGATGTTGTTCGCCGTCTGAGCGAGCGCCCATTCCGTATACGGCAGGTCCGGCAAACACTCGACGGCCGCCCCCGACTGGGGCTTTGCGACCCCAACGCCGAGTTTGAGGACGAAAGTCCCATCGATGCGCCCGTTGCCGCGCTTCGAAAACCGCACGTACTGGCTCGTGTCGAATGGCGGGGCGGGCACCTCGGCCGCCGGCGCCGGGCTCACCTGAGCGACGACCGCCGGCGTGAGGACGGCGAGGATGATCGCGAGCATTTATGTCTGGTCCGGCGTCGGCAACTGGACGGTCGCGAGCGGTGCCGGGAACGGATACGCGACCGCGTTGAAGAGCGCGGCGGTCTGATCGCCCTGCTGCGTCGCTTGGGCCTGCCAGGGCAACCACAGCTGGGGCTGCACGTTCTTGATCAAATAGGTGTCCTTTTCGTACGCGACCCACTGGGCGGCGGTGACCATGCTCGTCGGTGCGTTCTGCGCCTGGAGCCCCGACGCGATCGTTGAGTAAACGCTTGCCGACAGCTTGCGCTTGCGGATGATCGTGGCGACCAAATCGTACGCCCGGTTCTGCAGCCAGTTGCACGTCGCGATGCGCGGGTGCGGGTCCGCGCTTTGGACCGGGGTGCCGTCGGGCTCGTTCAGGCCTTTGTACATGGCGTCGTCCGGATTCGCGCCGCGTGAGATCGCACCGACGGCGGGAAGGCCGACGGTCTGGAACTGAGCGTCCAAGGCCGCCGCCGCCGAATCGGTCGGTATGGGCGTCGGGTTTCCACCGTTGTGCAGCGAGTTGGCCATCATCTCCGCGTCGTTCTGCTGGGTGGCTCGGTATTGGATGTCGGTCTCGTAAGCGTCGGCGATCGTGCCGCGCGGAATGACGATGACGGTCGCGTTGTCCTCGAGTCCGTACACGAGCACCCAATCGATGACCGGAACCGCCGGCGCGGCTTGATAGACGTTCGTCCCCTTCGGCACGGGCGCGCCCGGCGGAACCTCGACGTCGATCGGCGTCGGCGGCCCCGTGCCCGCCCCCGCGATCGGCGACGACGTCGGGATCGCCGTGTAGAAGCGGATCCGGTTGGTCAGCGGATACGGCGTGTAGCTTTGCAGCCACGCCATCGGCTGGTTCGTCAGCGTATCGAAGTAGCGGAAGTCCTCGGTTTTCTGCACGCAGTTCTGGGGCTGCGAATTGGTCGTGTCGTATGCGGTAATCGTCCCGCTCGCGCTCGGCGACCCGTTGGGGCCCGCGCCGTTGCCGGCGGCCTGCTGTTGTGACGAGCACGCCGCGAACGCCGCGAGCGCGCCCACGATCAGTAGGGCGGAGCGGAGCATGTTGCAGCCGTCGGGACGGGCGTCGGCGGAACGCCCGAGGGTACGGGCGTCGGCAGCGGCGCGAGATTTTGGCAGGCCACTGGCGTGAACGAGAACTGCTTGATGTACTTCACGTCGAAGCCGGGCGAGGGCGACGTTACGACCGACAGCTGCACGAGCTGGGGTTGGATCGGCTTCGCAACGTAGGTGACGTACTTGTCGGCAACCCAGCCGACGTTCGAACTGGCAATGGGCGGCGCGCTGTTCGCGGCCAGCGTGGCTTGCACGCTCGTGTACGCGTTGTTGACGCGCTGCGTGCGCGTTTCCCGGTGCCACACGAGGCCGTAGCTCGTGGCCGTGAGGAACGCGCAGGCGAAATCGTACTCGTGCGGATCCTGCGCATTGGGATCGCCCGGGCTGTCTTGGAAATCGGTATCGCTGATCGCGCTACCCATATCGATCGCGGCGAGCTGCTGTTGTTCCGAGGGCGGCGCCGTCGCGGGCGGGGGCGGCGGCGGCGGCTGCGCGCCGTTGAAGACGTCATCCTTCAGCTGCGCGGCCGGGTTCGGGGTCGGCGGAATGGCGCCAACCAGTTGCGCGTTGCGCGCGGCTTCGGCCCGGCTGGCCGTGAACTGGATGTGCGCGACGTAGTCGTTGAAGAGCTTTTGATCGGCGGCCGAGTCGAGCGGGAGAACTTCCATCGTTGAGGCGTCGTGAATGTTCCCGTTGAACGAACCGACGATCAGGCGGGTCGTCGGGAATACGATCCGGAGGGCGCCCGTGCCGAGGTTCTTGATCGTCCACCTCCAGGCCATCGATACCTGGAACCACGGCGGAACCCACGCGACGACTTGTTCGTTCGGCGAGATGACGATCGGCGTGTTCGTCGCCGAATCGATCAGCTGGACGTTCGGCCCGGGTTGCGCGCAATTCGGCGGCTGAGCCGCCGACATGTTGAACTTGGGCGCCGTGGGATAAGAAAACGGCGTCGGGCTCGGCGTTGCCTGGGACTGCGCTTGGTTCTGCGAGTTCGAGGAGCTGCATGCAACCGAGAGCGCGACGCCCAGCAGCGCAGCGTAGGCAAGAACCGCCTTCGTCATTGGATTTGCTGCAGCGGCCTAAAGCGCCCGGTCGGGACCGTCGCGCCGCGATCCGGCTTCAGGTCGAACGAGGCGACGTTGACCTCGAGCCGGCCGTAGGGCTGCGGCGTCGTAACGACCGCGAAATAGCGGCCAGGCTCGAGCGCGCTGCACGTGAAGCGGCCGTGACGATCGATCGGCGCGTAGCGCACGACGTGCGAGAACTGCGCGAGGTCGGTCGCGGAAAACGCAGCGCCCGCTCGCGGCGGCAAGCCGAGCTTCAACCGGACGATGTTGAGATATTCGGCTCCGTACGGTTCGACCGGAACGATTTGCACGACGCTGGGCGTGCTTTTTCCGCCGACCGGCAGGAGGCCCGAGACACGCTCGCCGCCCGCGTCCGCGCACGTGTGCGCCGCCGCTTGCAATCCCGGCGCATTCGGCATGAACGAGTGCGGCCCGAACACCAGCGTCGCAAGCGCCGCCACCCCGAGTATGAAACACGGCATGACGAGCGCCCGCAGCATTAGAGCTTATCCGGATTCGTTACGCGGATTTGAACGGCGGACGGCGGCTGTTCGCCGGCGGGTACGGCCTTGGCGGCCATTCCCGCGTAGTCGGTTTTCTGGCCGGCCTGAGACAGATTGCTTGCGAAGTTGTTTCCGAAGTTTTGCTTGTAACCTGAGACCGCCGCATTGCGCAAGTCCGGATTGCTCATGATGACTTCGCGCTGCGCTTCCGAGAGCGATTGGTAGTTGCTCTTGGCCGCCGCTGCCCGCAATTCGTCGGGCGACATGTTCGAGATCTGTTCGGCCGAGTAGGTTTCGAGCGGCCGAACTCGTCCCTCGCTCGCCGCCGCGTCGGAGGGTGCCGTGCTCGAGCTCGACGATCCATCGGTCGACGACCCCGATCCGGACCCGGACCCCGAGCCGGTTCCATCCGATGAATTGGACGAATCCGACGAATCCGACGAATCCGCCATCGCGGTATCGGGATCTTCTTCGTCGCCGTACTGGTCCCAGGGCGCCGAAGTATCGGAACCGTCGCCTGCGCCGTCGCCGTAATTGGCGCCGTCGTCGCTCATCGAGTCGGCGCTATCGTAACTGCCGTCGTCGCCGCCGCCGCCACCGCCGCCACCGCCGCCACCGTTGGTCGACATGTCGCCGCCGCTGTCCGACATGCTAGCGGCGCCGGCGCTCCCGCTTCCGCCGCTACCGGACGACCCGTTTCCGCCGAGCCGCGCACCGGCGAGGTTTCCGACGCTGGTCGCGGCCTGCCACCCGCCTTCGTTACCCGTGTCGAACGAACCGCCGCCTTCGCCGCCGCCGCTCTCACCGCCGGCCGAGCCACCCGACGGTGCTGCGTCACCCGATGGAGCCATCGACACGTTGTTGCTGCTGCTCGAGCCCATTTGCTCGGACGCGCCGGCGCCGGTACCCATGCTCGGAGACCCGCCGCCGCTGCCGCCGCCGTGGCCCGCGCTCGCGCTCCCGCCGCTCTTGCCGGCGGCGCCGGCCAGCTGGGAGCCCATGCTGAACGCGCCCGCACCGGCGCCCATCGCGCTTTGGACGGCCGAATTTTGAAGCCCCGCACTGGCCGACAGCGCCGAGGTGCCTTGCAGCAAGCTGCCGGCGAAATTCGGAATCGCCGCGACCAAGATGCTCGTGACGACGCAGATGACCGGAATCGGAGAGGACAGCGCGACGATCGCAATCGATCCGGCCCCGAACGGAATCGCGGCTCCCGCGATCAGCGACGCGATCGACGCGCCCAGGGACGAGTTGCCCTGGCTGACAACGTTCTGCAGAACCGCGACCATAAAGTAGAAGACGAAGAACTTCGTTCCGACGTTGACGGCGTAGCTCATGTAGCCCGACGAAAACTGGGCCGTGAACCGGCTGCCCTGGAACGCGAGGAAAATGACGCCGATCGCGATGACGATCTGCGTCTCGAACGTCAGCAAGAGATAGGTCAAGAAGATGCCGGCCGCCGACATCACGCACGTCATCCCGAGCGCAATGCAGAACAGCGCGAAGTTCTCGTGGCCCATGAGAAACGCGGTCGAGAGCCCGGGGACGCCGGTGCCGAACACGACGATGCCGGCGGCGGCCGCTTCGGCCGAGTCGGCCGCGCGGCTGATGTCCGCCGCAGCGAAGTACTGCACGGCCCAAAGGAGCATGTTGGTTTCGAGGCCGGCCGGGTTGCCGGCACCCGCTCCGGACGAGCAGCCGCCGGTGCCCGCTCCCGCGCCCGAAACGTTGATCGCGACGTTACAGAACGTGTTGACGATGCCCGGGAAGATCGTGTTCGCGTTGCCGATGATCGCGAGGAACAAGCACGCGACCAGCGTCTTGAACGCAAACGTCTGCATGAACTCCGCGATGTTGTCTTTGTAGAGCGCACCCTGGATGCCGACGACGACCAGCTCGATCGAGAACAGGCCGACATAGACCGTTCGCGCGTTGTCCTGCAGCGTCGACATCCAGCCGCCGGTGCTCAGGCCGCTCGTGAACATGGAGTCGTTGAAGTTGAGCTGCGCGAGCGCGGCGGTCGGATGCACCGAAGCGAGCACGAACAGCACGCCGATCGCGCCGAGCACGATCAGGTGGAAGCGCTTCATGAAACCGCCACCGAGTGGGCCTCGGTTCCGGCCTCGTGCACGACGCCGTTGGCCGGCATGTAGTAGTTGACCCAGGCGTCGGCCGCATCATCGCGTCCGTGACGGCGCAGCCATTCGGCCGGCCACGTTTGGCGGAAGCGTTTCAAGATGCCCATCGCGGCGTCGCCTTCCTCGCGGCCGCCGACCCAGTGCGCGGCGGCACCCTGCTGTCCGCGCCGCCAGAGCCATTCCGCGGGCCAATCAGCGCCGTACGACGCGACCAGCTCGCGAACTTTGATGAGATCTTCTTTGCCCGCCGCACCGACGAAGCTGAGCGCGATCGGCCCGAGGCCGAGGTCGAACAGGCGCTGCCCGAGCGGGCTCGTGTAGTAGTACTGGCGCTTGGGCGTCGCGTACGAGAGGATCTCGATCTGCCGCGGTGTCAAGCCGATTTTGCGATAGGCTTGCGACGAGATTTCGCTGCGGGCTTGCGGGTTGGGCAAGAAGATCTTCGTGAGGCACGATTCGAGCACGGCCGCGGTGATCGGCTTGTCGAGCACGTCGGTGACGCTCTGCGTTGCGAAGACGACCGCTGCGTTCTTCTTACGCAGCGTCTTGAGCCAATCGCGGATGCGCTCGGCGAACAGCGCGTCGTCGATCAGCGCCCACGCTTCGTCGAGCACGATGAGCGTCGGGCGGCCGTCGAGCCGTTGCTCGATGCGGTGGAAGAGGTAGAGCAGGACCGGAACGATGTTCTTCTGAGCATTCGTCCCCGATTCCATCAGGTGCTCGAGCTCGAAGACTTGGAACGGATCGTCGCGCAGTGAATCCGACCGCGAATCGATCAGCGTTCCGAGCGGGCCATCCAGCGTATACCGGTCGAGCGCTTGGCGCAGCGCCGGTTCCTGGAGCGGGCCGTTCAGCAGGTCGGTCATCGTGCGGCTTTCGCTGTCCGCCAAAAGGCCGAGCGCGTGCTGGATCGCTTTGCGGTGCTGAGGCGTCACGTAGATGCCTTGCAGCGTGATGATCGTCTCGAGCCACTCGCCGGCCCAGGCGCGTTCCGCGGGGTCGTCGACGTGCGCGAGCGGGCAGAAGTTCGGGCTATTGTATTCGCCCATCAGATCGTAGTGCTGGCCGCCGGCGGCCGCGACGAGCGGAAGCGCCGAGTAGCCTTTGTCGAAGATGAAGACCTGCGCGTCTTTGTAGCGGAATTGCGAGGCCGTGATCAGGCCGAGGAGCGTCGACTTACCGGCGCCGGTCGGGCCGAGGATCAGCGTGTGGCCCACGTCGCCCACGTGCAGCGATAGGCAGAACGGCGTCGCGCCGCTGGTTGCGGTGAACGCGAGCGGCGGGCTATTGGGCGGATAGAACGGGCACGGGTTGTTCGGTTCGCCGGCCCAGACGCTCGTGAGCGGAATGAAATCGGCGATCGTTCGCGTGTGGACGAGGGGCTTGCGGACGTTGGCGTAGCCGTTGCCCGGGTGGGTACCGAAGAATGCCTCGACCGCGTTGATGTCCTCGACGCGCGCGTTGAAACCCAGATTGAAGAGCAGCTTGAGGACTTCGCGCGCCTGCGTGTCCACCACGGTCGTGTCCTCGTCGGAGAGCACGATGACGCTCGTGTAGTAGCCGAACCGCACGCGGTCGGCCGAGAGGTCGTCGATCGCCGCCGACGCATCCGCCGCCATCGAATCGGCGTCGTTGTTGACGGGACCGGACGACGTGCCCGTGCCGGTTTGCTCGGAGAGGTACGTCCGCATCGATTTGCGGCCCATGGCCCACTTCTTGCGGTACGATTCCATCTTCTTGCGCGCGTCTTGCGGATCGAGGAAAATGAAGCGGTTCGACCAGCGATAGCACATCGGCAGCCGGTTGAGCCGCTCGAGGATGCCGGGGTAGCTTTCGTTCGGAAAACCGGTAATCGCGACGCACCGAATCTGGCGGTGCCCGACGCGCGGCTTGAGGCCGCCGTAGAAGTCGACGCTGCCCAGCAGCGCGTCCAGGAACATCGGCGTTTCGGGCATCCGCACGGGATGCGGCTCGCACGTGATGCACATGTTGATGTGCGAGAGCAAGTCGTCGAGCGTAACCGGCTCGCCGTCGATCTCGGTCTTGCGCATTTTCAGGCGCCGGAAGCGAAGATTGAACGAGAGGTTGTCCTCGAACTCTGCGATCGCCGCCTTGAACGTCCGCAGCGCCCGCGCGCCGCTGTTGGTGTCATCGGACGACTTGTCGCCCTCGACGAGGAACTGCGTGACCTTGTCGCTCGCATCCGGCGGCGGCAGGTAGGTGAAGACCAGTACGTAGGTGGTCTCGAAATGCGACGATTCCGCCTGATGCTGCAGGCGGCGCTCTTCGTCGATGATCTCCGTCGTGCGATCCGGGAAATGGGCGCCGGTCGGATAGTTGCGTGCCGGGCGGCGCACCGCGTCGACGTGCATCATCCAGCCGGTATCGCGCCGCTTGAACGCGTTGTTGGCGTGCTCGCAGAGCGCGTCGAGCTCGAGGTTGCTCGACGAATCCATGTCGTATCCGCGGTATTCCCAACCGGCCAGCAGCGAACCGTCCTTGTTGAGAATGATGCCGTCCTCGATGACGGCGGCGTAATTGAGAACGTCCGCATACCCCTTGAGGTGCGTGCGGAACTCCCGGAGCATCGTCGGCGATTGGCCCCGCAAACCAAAGAAGAGAAGTGCGAGGATGACGATGGTGGCAACGAGGATCAGAACCATGGGCGCATCCTATTGGTGCTTTTTGATCTCCGGATCGGCGGCCGTGAAGTGGGCGCGGGCCGGGTAGAAGATCTTCTTGTTGACGTGGCGGATGTAGACTTTCGAGAGCTGGGGGTCGTGCTTGGCCATCCGGCCGAAAATCGCAACCGAGATCAGCCAGAACGAGACGCCGATGATCCCGGCGACCAGATTCGAGACCGAGAAGATCAAGATCGCGGCGATCATCCCGGATGCCATCACCAATTCGCGCTCGCCGCCGAGCACCAAGAGCGGGCGCAGCAGCGAGCGTCGAATCGGATTGCGGACCGGATGGTCCGTCACGTTACGGGACCAATGCTCCCGAGGTCGTGAAGAAGCTGCCGGCGATGGAGCTTGCGCCCAGGATCATCGCGACCGCGATAACGACCATGAGCAGGCGCTTGGCGAAAACGCCGAGATCTTCGCCGAAGATCAGCGCGAGGCCGGCGACGACGATCGCCACCATCGAGATGATCTTGGTCGGCGTGCCGGTGATGAAGCCCTGAAGGGCGGTCATCGTGTTGGCGAAGCCTCCGACGTCGTTCGCGCGGGCTGCGACGGTCGTCATGAGATACGCCATGCCGAACGACGCGGCATTACGGACGGAGGTACGGAAGCGGTTCATACGGGTGCTCCTTCTGCTGACGGGGCGATGGGTTCGATGACGTAGTGGCCGTTGTTGTCGAGACCGTGCGTTCGCGCGAGCTCGGTGACGCGACGGCTGGTCGCGGTTCTCGTGATGAAGGCGATGACGTTGACGGCTTCGGCGATGAGCAGCGGTTGCGGCTGAACGTTTTTCGCTTCGGCGATCAATTGCTCGAGGCGCAGCAGCCCTGCCGCTGCGCTGTTGGCGTGAACGGTACAGAGGCCGCCGGGGTGGCCCGTGTTCCAAGCTTTGAGGAGAGCGAGCGCCGCATGATCGCGGACCTCGCCGACGCAGATGCGGTCGGGCCGCAGGCGCATCGTTGCCTTGAGGCAGCCGGTGGTATCGACGTGATCGCTCGTGCGGAGTGCGACGACGTTGGGCGCCGTGCACTGCAGCTCGACCGTGTCCTCGATGATGACGATGCGCTGGTCGGCGCCGGCCACCTTGCTGATCTCGTCGAGGATCGCGTTGGCGAGCGTCGTCTTGCCCGAACCCGTCGAACCGACGATCAGGATGTTTTCACGCGCGCGGACCGCCGCTTTGAGTTCGTCGGAATGCGTGCGATCGAGGATGCCCCGTGCGACGTAGTCGTCGAGCGTGTAGACGAGCGCGGCTTTCTTTCTGATCGCGAACGCCGGCGCCGAGACGAGCGGGCGCAGGATGCCCTGGACGCGGCTGCCGTCGATCGGCAGCTCGCCCTGAAGGGTCGGATTGTCGTTGTTGATCGTCACGTCGAGCATTGCGGCGATCGTGCCGAGCATGTTCTCGGCTTTCGCGGCCGCGATGCGCACGCCCGAATCGCGCATCCCTTCGCCCAGAACGTCGAACCACAACACCCCATCGGGATTGAGCATGATCTCGACGATCTTGGGATCCGCGAGTGCGTTCATGATCGGCGGGCCGAGTTCGCGGACGAGCTTCTCGGTGATGAGCTTGCGCTTTTGGTCGGCAAGCGTTTCGGGGACCGCGTCCCTCCGTGGCGCTTCGTTCATTGCGGTATCGCCGCTTCTACCGCGGGTGCCGGTTCCGCGGCAGCCTCAGCCGGCGGCGCTTGATCTGGAGCCGCGGCCGGTGCGTCGTGATAGGTGATGACGGGGGCCGGAATCTTCGCGCGCACCGAAAAGACCGGATCGGTATAGTACTTGATCTTCTTGCCGTAGATCGGCGGGTGGCCGGCGACGAAGATCAGCGAGTCGTCGGGCGGCAGGCGCCGGGCTTCGTCGGGCGTCAGGAGCGGGCGCTCTTGATCTTGGACGGCGACCGTGACTTGGTTGCGCATGATGTTCATACGGCCGCCGGAGTAGGTCTTGTTCTCGGTGCGGATCGTCGTGTTGCCGGCGAGCTTGGAGAGCAGCTCCATCGTCTCGATCTTGTTCGGAGCGTAGGCGACGAGGCAATGGCAATTCGCGACGATCGATTCGTCGTGGCCGCTCGAGCCGCCGTAGGCCGCGGTCAGCTGGCCGAGATCCTGCGTGATGAGATAGGCCTTGATGCCGTAGCCCGCGATGTACGCGAGCGCGGTTTGTAGGATCTCGAGCTTTCCGAGCGACGGCAGCTCGTCGATCATCAGGAGCAGCCGGTGCTTGTAGCCCGCGACGCTCTTGCCGTCCTTGAATTCCATCTTCGAGGTGAGCACGCGCAGGATCTGGTTGATCATCAATCGGGTGAGCGGCTTCACGCGATCGATGTCCGACGGCGGAACGACGATGTACAAGCTGACCGGTTTCTCGTCGTTCATCAGGTCGCTGATCTTGAAATCCGAACCTGCGATGTTACGGGAGACGATCGGATCGCGGAAGAGCGTCAGGAACCGGGTCGCGGTCGAAAGCACGCCCGCGGCTTCCTTGGGATCCTTGTTGAGCATGTCGCGCGCGGCCATCGCGACGATCGGGTGCGTGCCGGTCGCGTTTCCGAGCGAATCCTTCCAGCCCATCGAGAGGTCGGGGTCGTGCGTGGCGTTGAGCATGTACTGGAACATCTCTTCGGTCGACGTGAACGTCGGATCGGAGAGGAACCTCGCAACGCCGCCGACCGACTTGTCGGGCTCGGCATACAGCACGTGCAGCGCGACGCCGGTGAGCAGCATGGAGCTCGTCGCGATCCAGTGCGCCTCGCTGCCGCCGCCGCCCGTGCCGTCGGGATCGACGACGATGCCAACGATGTTCTGAACGTCCTGCACTTCGTACTCGGTGCGCAGGCGGACTTCCATGAGCGGGTTGAACCGCGCACACGAGCCGTCGATCGCGGTCGGATCGAACTTCAAGACGCGGCCGTTCAGATCGCTCGAACGCCAGCCGGCCGTCAGCGCCCAGTTCTCACCCTTGATGTCGTGAACGACGACCGAGTGCGGCCACGAGAGCAGCGTTGGGAGCACGAGGCCGACGCCTTTACCGGAACGGGTCGGTGCGAAGCACAGGATATGCTCGGGCCCGTCGTGGCGCAGGTAGTTGATCTTCTTGTGCTCGTCCTCGTACGCGCCGACGTACACGCCGGAGCCTTTACCGAGCAGCCCCGCCTTCTGGACTTCTTCTTTCGTCGCCCAGTGCGCCGAGCCGTGGATGTCGGAATGCTTGTTCTGTTTCTTCATCGTGCGCGCGCCGAGATACCAGCACAATCCGACTGCGATGAGGATACCGATGCCCAGCACCAGCCACTCTTGCATGAAGATCTTCGAGATGGCCGGACTTTTGACGGCGTGCCATTTGAACGCCCATACGATGCCGTCCCACGGCATGTACAAACTGCCCGCGAGCGGCGCGCCGAGCCAGCCCTTGATGCAGGCGGCCTGACCGCGGCAGATCGACGATGCGAACTGCGCTTCGGTCAGCTGCGTCGCGCCCCAGAACGCGAACATCAGCAGGAAAAATGCCGTACCCCCGATGCGAGTGATCGCATTGATCGGGTCGTCCTGGCTGGTTTGAATCGAATAGAGCCCGCGCGGTCCCGAAGAGGCTGACATTCCGCTCCCTCACGCCAAATACGACGACCGCTCGCACTTGCGCGCCGGAGCGGTACCTGGGGCTTCGGTTCGTCCGGGCGACTTCCCCTCGCCGCGCGGGCCGGAACGACGACCGGCGGGTGGGACGTTTGGACCGCTAGGAGGCTACGTCGGCGGCGGGTAGCGGGCGACGAGCCACGCGTGGAGCGCGAGTTCGTTGAAATCGCATGGCTGCTCGTCGATCTGGCCGCGGGTCGCGAACGCGCCTTTGTACGCGCCCAGGACGCGCGTACCGGTGGCGTCGGAAAACACGAGCCCGTACCGCGCGTCGAGCGGCCGCGCGCTCGGTGTCGGCCGGCTGGCTTCGATCGCGGCGAGCGCCGACTCGATCACGGCGGCATCCTCGATGTCGTCGACGACGACGTCCGGAAAGGATTCGAGCGCGGCCGGCGAGATCGCGCTCAGCGTCGCCGTGTCCGGCGGAATGTGGTACACGGTGAGCTTGACGGCAGCCGAGCGAGCGTCGCGAACGCGCTCGACCGGGTCGTTCGAGGTTGCGGGCGCCATCAGCGGTCCATCCCGGCCGCGGCCGGCACCCGGGCGGTGTCGCGCACGGCGGTCATCGCCGCGGGGTACTCGACGCCGGGAACCGGGTGCGCGTGGAGGCGCGTCTGCTGCGCCGTATTTTGGTACAGCATCCGGCCGTCGGCGGTCAGTTCGACGGTCGCCGTGTCGTTGTGTTTGTGAGCGTCGGCCAGAACAGGTTTCGCCTGGGCTTGGGTGCCGCCCATCGCGAGCGAGAGTTCCTCGGTCTTCAGCTTGATCTCGTGGGCGGGCGTCTTCCCATCGGCCGGGACGTTGAACTTCGTCCACCCGTCCTTGCTTTCACCGACCGTTCCGGTGAGCTTGAGCGGCGCCGACTCGATCTTCTCGCGGCCGTTCTCTTCGACCGTCAACGCGGGCTTCCGGGAATCGAGGCCGTGCACGTTGACGACCGAGCCGTAGTGCGAATGGCGGGCCGGATGGTGGCGCAGCGCCATGTCGCGGGCTTCGGGTCCCTCGATGACGCGCTGCTCTTCCATGTTCTCGTAGTTGCCGGCGGGGATCCCTTGCAGGGTGGAGATGCCCTCGCGCCCGAGCATGTGGCCTTGTTCGTGCATCGCCGCCGTCACGACCGGAACGGTGGTGCCGTTGAACGCGTCGCGAACGGCGGTCGTGTCGTCGACGTGGATCGTATTGCTTCCGGGTTCGTAGCGATCGTTGCGGTCTTCGCCGTGATGGACGCGGTACGTGAGCGGCTTCCCGCTGCTGTTCTGCATGTGGTAGAGCTGGGCGAGGCCCTCGGGGTCCTTGCACGCCTCGCGCTGCAGATCGGCGAACCGTTCGTACTCGGTCTGTTTGACCTGCATGTTGCCGAGATGGTAGAAGCCTTGGGCATCGGCCTTCTGGCCCTTCAGGTCGAGCATCCCCTCGACCGTCGTCCCCGCTGGAGCGGGGGCAGTGGCTTCCTGGCGCGGGATTTTTCCGGTCGTTTCGACGGCATGGAGAATCGCCAGCTGCTCGGGCTTTCCGCCGATCGCGCGCTGCGCGGTTTCGAACGAGAGGTAATCGGCGCGATTCTGGAAGTCGAGCTTCCCGCAGTGGTAGTGCCCGTCGGTGGAAACCGTATGCTGCAGCGCCTTGTCGAGCGTGAAGTCCTTCGGCGCAGGCGGTGTCTTCGCGTAAGGCTCGCTCATGGTTCTCGTTTCTGGGCGGCCGCAACTGGCGCCGCCTTCTTCAAGGCGGCGAGCAGCGGCGCGGGATGGTCATAGGCGACCCGCGTGCCGTCGATGACGCCGCGGGTTCCGAAGCGGTCGGCATAGGCGGCGAGGAGCCGGTGATTCGAGCGGTCCAGGAACACCACGCCGTACCGCACGTCGGCCGGCGCGCTGCCCGTTTTGGGTGCGCTCGCTGCGAGTGCATCGAGCATGCTGCGAATCGAGGCGGCGTCGGTATGCGTCCAGACGCGCACCCCGTGGAAGCTTTCGAGCACCGCGGGGCTCACGCCGATCAGCGTCGTGATCGAAGGGTCGAGCGCGTACACACGCATCGTGCGGACCGCGCTCGGGTCGCGGCGCAAAGCGGCCAGTGCCGAAGCATCGGCGCGCGCCGCGACGGCCGCCGCGGCGAGCGCGGATCCGCAACCGGCGAGAAAGCGGTGACGCGGGACGGTTTCGCTCATCGCCTCTCCTAACGCACGGCAGGCACGTGATCGTAACTGGCGC
>Ga0073928_10006862_pt1 | contig 15084 bp, 13 predicted proteins | sample PaiPotPPA55metaG_FD_76969 | JGI IMG/M metagenome (GOLD analysis project Ga0073928, IMG submission 76969) | Iron sulfur acid spring bacterial and archeal communities from Banff, Canada, to study Microbial Dark Matter (Phase II) - Paint Pots PPA... ... | reverse complement strand
GGAGAAAATGCGTGGTACAGGGCGCGATACATTGGCAGCGATGCCACCGTGATGAGACAGCTGGCAACCATCGGCGTCATAGTATTTCCGGCGGCATAAAAAGCGCGCGCGTAAAGTCCTTGCGCCGCCCAGAAAACCAGCGAAAGCGAAAACCAGAAAAAGAAAGTGGCCGTGGCCTGCGAGTCAGCGAAAACGAAGTGTCCGTGCGGCAAGCGGTATACCAAGTCAATCAGCGGTAGTGCGGCCGCCATCATCAAGCTTGAGGCCAGGAGCGCGGCAGCAGCCGTGCGATAAACGGATCCATTCACGGTATTGGCAAACTCTGACATGCGTTTTTCGCCAAACAGGCGGGCAAAAAACGGCAATGAAGCTTGTCCCACCGCTTGCCCAAGGATCGCGGTAGGCACTTGCAGCAGGCGCTTTGCATAGTTGATGTGGCTGATGGCGCCTGCGGCATCGGAAGCGAAGTAGCGCAGAATCCAGTCATCGGCGCTGACCAGCGATACTCCGACCATCAACGGAATCGACATTCGCACCCATTCGCGAAAAGCCGGATTGCGGACATCGAACGAGATACTGAATCCTGTCCCCACGCGAGCAGCACCGATTGCGTTGATCAGAAATGGTCCAACGAACGTCCCAATCAGCGCCCCGTAAGCCAGTGCCGCGATTCCGAGTGAGTGGGAAAGCGTGACGCCGCCAAGGATGATGAAGCCGTTGTAGATCAGCGGCCCCAAGGCGGGGAATAGAAAAAGCCTGCGGGAAGAAAGCACTGCGGCGACAATTCCGCCGACATAGAAAAAAATCTGCGCCGGCAACAAGACGCGAGTGAGACGCACGCATAAATCAAGCTGGGCGGGCTTGAAGTTGTGAAACATCAGCCGCGTAATTTGCGGGGTGAAGATCTCAGTCAGAATTACGCCGATCCCGAGAACGACCGTCATTACCGTAATAATTACGGAGAAAGTCTTTTGCGCGTCTTGCTCTCGTTTTTCTGCGAGGAATCGCGTGTAAATAGACACAAAAGTAATGGAAATTGTGCCGCCCGCGACTAGATATGCCAGGAAATCCGGAATCTGGAAGGCCGCGACGTAAGCATCCGTGGTCGACCCCGCGCCAAACGCCCAAGCCGTATAAGCCTCGCGAACATAGCCGACAATGCGCGAGAGCACCATGGCGATCATCAACAGGATCGTCGCCGAAAAGGCGGTGTGTTGGTGCGATGGCCGGATAAGCCGCAGCCAGCGGCGTGCGGCAGTCACCTTATCGGCTTCAGCATCGGTGAAATTCGCCATCAAATGGCGATTCTACACGCAGAAGTTGGTCCGTCTGGTTGGGTCGGATGGTTCCGGATAACCATGGTTACCGGAATGGAATCAAAGTCACGGTCGGGCAAAAAGTTAATTTTGACAGTCAGGCGCAAGCCGCGCATAATCCAAGCCGTGCCGATCGCAGCCAGTCCCGCTTCCTTTTCCGCCTTATTGCGGCGCTCTTTCCGCAAGGCTTTTCCGCCCGCTGTGCGCGGCCAAGGTGCTTATCTTTGGGATGCACGCGGCAAACAGTATCTCGACTTCTCCGGATCTGCTGCGGTGAATTTCATCGGACATGGAGTAGGCGAGATTGCCGCGGCAATGGGGGCGCAGGCGAAGCAGGTGGAATTCGTACACAGCGGCCAGTTCACCACCCCGGTAGCCGAGGAATATGCGGCAGAATTGCTCGAGTTCGCGGGCAAGAACTTTGAGGGAGGCTGCATTTACTTCACTTGCGGTGGTTCGGAATCGGTCGAAACCGCCCTCAAACTGGCGCGCCAGTATCAGGTGGAGATCGGGCAGGCAAAGCGTCATCAGATCATCAGCCGCGGACAAAGTTATCACGGGTCGACTCTTGGAGCTCTCGCAGTCTCAGGAAACCGGCGCCGGCGTGAGATGTATCTTCCGATGCTGCGCGAGTCTGCGCATATCGCGTTTCCATATTGCTACCGTTGCGCCTTTGACTGCACTGACGGCTGCCGCAATTGCGGCCAGGAGTACGCGGCGGAGCTAGAAACGGCAATCGAAGCCGCAAACGGAGAGGTTGCTGCATTCATCGCCGAACCAGTCAGCGGAGTCACGCTCGGCGCAGTTGTGCCGCCACCCGGGTATTTGCAAAGTATTGCCGAAATTTGTCTGCGGCACGGCGTTCTCTTCGTCGCCGATGAAGTCATGACCGGAATGGGTCGTACCGGAAAAAACTTTGCGGTTGAACACTGGGACGTTGCGCCCGATCTCATGGTCACAGCCAAAGGCCTGTCGAGCGGCTACGCGCCACTGGGCGCCGTCATAGTCTCGAAAAAAGTGGCCGATGCCATTGCCTGCGGTTCAGGAACTTTTCTGCACGGTTTCACCTACAACTCGCATCCCATTTCGCTGGCCGCGGGTAGGGCTGTACTCAAATTTGTACAAGAGCATGACCTGGTGCAACACGCCGACTGTGGACAACCAGATTCAATCGCAGCCACGCTGCGTCAAGAATTGCAAGCCTTACCAGAGACGGACGCGGTTGGCGACGTACGCGGCATCGGATTGTTGTGGACCGTGGAACTCGTGGCTGACAAAAACAGCAAGCGCCCATTCCACCCCGAGTTGAATTTTTCCGCCCGAGTAGCTCAAGCCGCCATGCGGCGCGGATTGCTCGTTTATCCCGTGCAAGGATGCGTAGATGGAATTGCAGGCGATCATTTGGTAATCGCGCCCCCAGCCATCATCACCGAAGAGCAAGTTATCGGCGCCGTAGAACAGTTGAGAGAAGCAATTAAAGAAAGCCTGGGGACCTAACCAGTCGCGCCAATTAAAATCAATCGCATGATCGATTCTCACCGGTTCGTACTTTTTCTCGCCTCGGCCACGTTGCTTGCGATTGCGCCAGGGCCGGGAATGTTATATGTGCTGGCTCGAACGCTCGCGGGCGGACGCCGCGAAGGAGTGCTTTCCTGTCTGGGAACATTTGCCGGCGGCCTCGTCCATGTTTTGGCGGCAGCAACCGGATTGTCGATTGTGCTCGCCACCTCGGCCACCGCTTTTGCGGTTGTTAAGTACGCGGGCGCCGCTTATCTGATCTACTTGGGCACGCGCATGATTATCAGCGCGCGGCGAGATTCTGATGGCGAAGTCCAAATCGCATCGAGCCAGGCGCCCAAAAACCCCTTCTGGCAAGGTATTGCCACGGAAGTCCTGAATCCGAAAACCGCGATCTTTTTCCTCGCATTTATTCCCCAATTTGTGAACCGCGCAAGTGGCGGAGTGTTCTGGCAATTTCTGTTGTTGGGCACAATCTCGGTCGTGCTGAACACGTCGTGCGATCTCATAGTGACGTTCGCGGCCGCACCGATCGGCGCGCGCCTGCGATCATCCGCGACCTTGCGTCGCAGACAACGCACGGCTACGGGACTTACGCTGATCGGTTTGGGCGCATTTGTCGCGGTTTCCGATTCCAGGTAATTGCTTATTACGCGCCAGCCATCCGAGTGGTTTCCCCGAAGCCGAGGTTGTGATACCCTCGCACTCCATGTCCCAATCCAAGTCAGAACGGCGGTCGCGGGAGCGCGTACCTGCGCGAGTCGGCGTCTCCATCCAATCCCCTGAAAGTCAGCCGGATACTGGATATACCCGGGATTTGAGTGCCAGCGGCATCTTCCTTTATGCGAACTCGCAAATGAAAGTGGGAAGCGAACTGGAGATGGTTCTAATGCTGCCCGCGCAACTGACCGACGGAGAAAAGCGTTGGGTGTGCTGTCAGGCCTCGGTTCTCCGCGTGGAACCCGGCGGAGCAGACGGCCGTTTTGGCGTAGCTGCGAGCATTCGCAATATTGCAACACTGCCCGAGATCCCAGGGTGAAGGGCAATGAACAACGAACGGTGCAGAACGCGGGACGGTTTGTGAAAAGTTATTGAATACTCATAATTCTGCTTTCTTTCCTAGGTTCAATGATGCCATAATGCTGGCCCTTGGATTGCTCTGCTCCAAGACATCGTTATTAAAAATTGCAAATGTAGGTGATTTGGTCATGTGGATGGAAAAGCTATCCTACGGTGTGCTGCGTGTGCTTACGCCGCTGGGGCCCCGGTATCTCAATCCTTCATTCTGGCAACGGCTTCACTTGTTATGGATCTTCCGCAACTTCGAAACTCTGCCGGTGAAAGTGCTTAGCCAGCGGCAACAAAGGCGTATTGAAGAAATGTGCGCGCGCTACGGATTCGTCTCCGTGTTGGAGCGTGGAGTCGCAGACACCCCGCTGCTTGGCACCCTGGAACAACGCCCGCCGGTCGCGCCCGCGCGTTCTTCCGAGCGAAGCGTATCGGATGCTGTCTCGCCATTCGCCGCCGATCTTTAATCGTGTCCCTGACAAATCGCATCCTTGTAGAGAAGTAGCTAGCTACGCCTCTACCGGCCCAGTGTGGTCGCGAAATTCCGGAACAGGGTATTATCGTGCTTAACCAGGCTGTTGACGGGCAAAATCGCGGATGAAAAAACAACTCACTCCTCCAGAGAAACGCAGCACCCTGCGCAGGCAGGAGCATAATCGCAAACACACACTCCTGCGCCGCGAGTGTTACAAGTGGCTAAGAAAAAACATGCCCGAGGTTTACGAGAAGCTGCGAAAAAAAGCCGGGTTGACCAGACCCGGCCGTCCAAAAGCCTGATAGAACCCCCCGGAGCTAAAATCACTCGAACCTCAATTCACCGTAATGCTTACCGCCTTCGACGGGATTCCATTTGCCACGACCACCAGCGAACTTGCTCCGGTCTCCATTTTTGCAGGCACATCGAAGTTGGTTGAAACGATGGCGTTGCCCGTGGCGACCGCCATGGTGCTGTGGTCATGTGTCTTGGCGTAGAACACGTGATGCGTAGCCTGATTCGTGATTCGCACCAGAGGATAATTTGTCGCAGTCTGATCCTCGTCTCCGAACGAGGCTGCTTGAGACAATCCGTTAAATTGCTTCCCCGAGATTTTGTAAGTGGAACCGCGCGTGACCGACTTTGGATATGTAGTAATCGCAGGCGCCCACGCAGCTTTAAATGTCCCGGTTGAAGTGTAGACCTGGCTACCCCCGACAATAACCTGTCCCGTAGGAAGCACCATCAAACTACTGCCTCCCGCAAACGGTCCGGCAATGAGGTTCTTTCCATCAAACTCATAAAGCGTTCCGGAATTGCCTAACACCAGTGGACGACCGTTGGGCAGCAACGCAGCAAAGGAATCGCCCGCGTTATCGTTGTTGGGGAAATCGGGGCCGACCGTCCATTTGCCCGGATCGGTGGGATTCTTTCCCGGCGTGTAAATGGCCGTGTGGCCGGCGCCGCTGCCGCCGTTCGAACCTGAACCCGTAGCGAAAACAGTTCCATCGGTTTGCAGAATGCCGGGACCTACTTCTCCCGGAGGGTTATAACACCCGCCAGGATAGGGAATGCAGCCTCCCTGATGCGGAGAATGCAAATCGACAATTGTGCTCCCGGCTGTGAACCATTTTTCCATCGAATAAATGTATTTCTCCGAATGCGGAGCACCCTTAACGTCGTAAGTCAAGACCGAACCGTCGGGCATGAGGGTCCAGCCCTCCTCGGCATTGAAATCGCGTTTGCCCGTGGAACTCAGTTCCGTCCACGTGAGCGTCTTGGGATCCAGCACCGCCATGCGCTCATCAAGCTTTCTTCCCACCATAAACTTCCCATCTGGCAGCACGACTGCCGGCGAGTCTCCTATGTAACCCCAACCCGTCGGATGGCCGAGCGGAGTCCATGTATTCGCCTTGGGATCGTATATCGCAGCTTTATTGGTAAGCAGAAACTGCAGGTTGTTGTATTCTCCGCCAACAATAACCAACCGGCCATCCGCTAACACGGCAGAGGCGAAATACAGGGGCACGTAGCCTGAAGGCAGACTGGCGACCTGCGACCAGGTTCCGTTTAAATAACTCCCGTGGATATCGGGCGTGAGCTTCCACCAATCCGACTGGTTGTTGCCTTGAAAAATGGCAGTGCCGTCGGTCATTAAAAAACCTATTCCTGCACCGTCAGGCGGCTGGTTCTTGAGGTTCTGGAGCTTCTGCGCCAGCGAAAGAGTGGAAAAGAAGGAGACGAGCACGATCACCGCAAACAACAGTTTTTTTACTAACATGATTCCCCTTTGATTGACGCGTATGAAAATCAGCGCCCCGCGCGGCTTTCCGCCTGAGCGAAAACGGCGCGCTCGAAGTCTACTCGAATTAGTGAGCCTCGCACAATGGGTTAAATTGGGAGTTACGGGCGGGCTGGAGTGTTCTGACTGAGCACCTGGTGCTCTTTGATCCAATCGTTAGCCTGCTGCTGCGCTGCTGCGACTTGCGCGCGTGTCATTCGCGAGGCCAGCACAGAAACCCTATACTTACTGGCTTCATCTCCGCCAGCCTGGGCCAGCACCGACCAGAAATAGGCTTTGACCTGATCCTGCGGAACCCCGCGCCCCGCCCAATAGTAGGCGCCGAGCGTAGCTTGGGAGACAATGTGCCCTTGTTCAGCGGCCAGTGCAAACCAGCGTACGGCTTCGACATAATCCTGAGGAACGCCGTCGCCTGTGGCATAGGCCGCGCCCACAGAAAATTGGGCCGCGGCATCGCCCTGTTCCGCTAACCTGCGCAGACCCTGGAAGCCGCCAGTCACCGCGGCAACCGGCATCGGAGCCTTAGCAGCGATTTTTGCCGGTTGCTGGACTGCGGAAGAATTACCCGCGAACCGGGCGAAGTCGGCCGGTGATATAAGCCACACCGCCGCACATATGCCCCCTGCCGCCGTCGCAGCCAGTAAAATCTTGCGGGCGCGTGAAAGATGCACAAAGGGCAGATCTGCAGATGTCTCGTGGGAAAATTCATCATCCGCTAAAGCGGGCAATGGTGCGGGCTGAATGGACTTCCCATCCGCACGCTCTGGTTGAGGATAAAGAGGATAAATTGGTTCAGTCTTCTCTTCGGCTCCCGCACGATAAATAGCGTTAGAAATGATTCCCGCGAGCCGCTGGAGCACCACCGGGTCATTGGTACTGAACGCGTAGGGCTCGGGAGAGAACACTTCGAGCAAGCCGATGACGGCGTCGCCCCACAGAACTGGTACTGCGATCATAGAACGAATGCCAAGCGCCCGGCAGCTTTCGCGATCGACCAGCGGATCGGTTTCTGAGTCTTCACATCGCAACAATTGCCCGGTTCGCACGCATTCCCCGGAAAAACCGGAGCCTGTGGTCAGCCGCGCGCCAAGGCTGGGCGCATCTTGCCCAGAACTCGCGCGGCAAATCATGCTTGCGCTTTCGGTTAAAGCAATCGCAGCACCGGTGCAGCGGGTGAAAGTCTGGGCCCTTTGCGCCAGCAATTGCAAAGTTGAATCAAGGTCCGAGCCCAATGAATCTACTTCTCGCTTGACCGCGGCCAGAGCTGTCAGAATCGAGGTGTAGTCGGCAGGAGCCGCCGGTTCAAGCTCCTGACGCATCCAGTTGACGAGAGCACTGTTCTCGGTAGGTTTCTCGACAAGATCTGGAGCTGGGCTTTGCGGCAACCGCTCGGCTGATATCAACTGCTTTGCCGACGATCGGTCGGTATAGAGCTGAGTTAAGTGGTCAGCCTGGTAATTGACACAAGCCACCATCAGATTTACAAACATCCATTCTTTAAGCTGGCGAGCTGCGTCGCCTTGCATCTGCGCAAAACTGATTCCCACCCGCCCTGACCCGTCCGCCCAGACCACTTCGCCGGGAGTGTTAATACGAGCTTTGGTCGCAGCCAGATCGAGACACAAAGTCACATCGCGCTGAATGTGCAACGGAAACGAAGCCTGAATGGCCATTCCATCTTCGTTGATGTCTATGATCTTGCTCAGGTCAAGCAATTGGTTATTCGAATTTCCAAGCAGACTGGCGTAAGCGGGAGTGTGAACCTTTTGCCGCACTCGCCGGCGGCGAGTGTTTAAGCCAAGAGGCAATTCCCGGCCGGCCTCTACCGGGTTCGTTCGAAGCGTTCCCATACCTTCGCAGGGTTACATATTACTCCAGGTTGAAATTCTTTTATAGGATCAAACAACGTGGGCAGGTTTTCTAATCGGATACGTTTCAATCTGAACTTTGCGACATTTCTACTGCACCGCGCAGGCTTGTTGCTTTCCCGTCTGTTTTGTTGACTTGGATGGAATCGCTCCCTCGCCTTGCGCACTCGTCGAGAATAGCCGCCACTTCGAATAGCGCTTCATTCCAATATTTGCGGGCATTGCCGCGCAATTTGTCAGCTGTCTGACCATCGAGTAGGCCCTGCACAGCCGATGCAATTTCTCGGAAGCTGGGCACCACAATCCCACAGCCCTGCTCAGTCACCCATTCCGCATTGTAGCGCTCTTGCGGCAAGGTCTTGGCATTGCATTCGACGATTACGGGCAAGTGAAACTGCAGGGCTTCGCTGATCGAACCCGGCCCTGGCTTCCCAATGAAGAAATCCGCCAGAGCCATGTAAAACTCTACATTCTCGGTAAATCCTTGCACCACGATTGGCTTTTTGGTTTTCAGATTTTTCAGCTGAGCCGCAAGCGCATGATTATGTCCACAGAGCAAGATCAACTGGACGACGCTGTTGCTCTGGTCAAGTCGCTTCACGATATCCACCATCACCCGGGACCCGTGGCCTCCAAAGAGCACAATTCCAGTTGGACAGTCAGGTTCAAGTCCGAGCCGCTTGCGTTCCGCAACTCTATCCACGGTACTTTTCTGATAGAACCTCGGTTTCAAAACCATTCCTGAGGTTTCGAAGATCCGTTCTGAAGGGTGGCCCATCCTTATGGCTTGTTGTTTGGCACGCGACGTCGCAACGATGATGTATTCAGACTCCGGCTCAATCCAAAACCGTGGCGGATAATCCGCCAGGTCGGTGAGCAGCGTAACGAAGGGCGTTTTCTCCGTTCCTTGAAGACTCTCCGCAATTTCACGATTGAAATGCGGAATTACGGAAAGCACCATGTCTGCTGGATGTAGAGACCAATAAGTTCGAAGCGCTTTGACGATCGGCTGGTGGCAAAGCCGAATCGTGGTTTGCAGAAGCACCAGCAGTTGCGGCGTAAACCGCGTCCAACCCTTTCGTAAAATCAGATTGTAGGTGTCTTCTACGTGCAGCCCCGTGACGCGGTGAAGCAGATCGAGAGGCGCGAGCACTTCCTGCATGTTCAGAAGATTGACGTCCCAAGGCTGTTCTCGTTCTGTAAGGATAGATTTCAGGGCATCGGCCGTAGCGCGATGGCCGCCACCACCGTGATGGAAAACGATGGTCAGCTTGCGCAAGCGCCTCCCGGAAACTGGCTGAGACAATCGATCTCAGTTTTCAATGTTTTCGTATTCTGCATCTTTGGAGATCTCCAAATCGTCATTCGAGTTAAGAACTGCGTCGCTGGTTTCTGAATCCTGATGGTCAGCTTGCGCGCGATATTCGTGAATGCGCACTCCGCTTGGGTCGATGGTCACGTAGGTAAGCCGCTTATCCACCCATCCGCCCGCGTTGTAGTAGTGGATGTTCTCTTTCTCCTCGTGCATGGCTTCGTGAGTATGGCCGCAAAAAATCCGGTCAGCTTTATGCAGGCGAGCATGGAACAGCGCGCCTGATGCCACTTTGTGCGACATCCGCAGCCAACGGGTATTGATGCGATCGATGAAGCGGGCCACTGGTTTGCCTTTCAGATCAAGCCTCTGCAACTGCAGATAGAGCAGCGTGCCAAAATAATTCAGGCGGAGGTTGTTGGCCAGAAGCCGGTCAAACTGATGGCCGTGAATAGCGAGGTGCCGCAGGCCAGCGTATTCCCATGAATACTGCTGATACACCCGCACTCCGACCAGATGCGACATAATGTCAGCAAGACCTTGGTCGTGATTGCCTTCGACCCAAACCACTTCCAAACCGCGTTTAGGATTGGAAAGCTTGCGAATGAATCCGAGAAATTTCCAATGTTCTTTAGTCAGCCGCCGGAAATTCAGGTCTGCGAAGATGTCGCCCAGCAGAATCAGCCGCCGAAAACGATTTTCCTTAAGCACGCAAGTGGCCTCGCGCGCATGGCTGGTGTCGGCGCCCAAGTGGACGTCCGAAAGGATCAGCGTATCGTAGACGGGCGGATCCACTCTTTATTACTACCGCAACAATGTTACGGCTTGATGAAATACTGGTAACAATTGGGTAAACAGGTATCTTTTAAGGTAACCGTCGTGTGCAGTACTTTGTAACGCGAAATGTCGAAAATGACTGCGAAATCGCATGCCTTGAACTCACGCAGGCTGGGATTGTGGCTAGCGATTTTCACAATGAGCTGTTCGCTCGGCGCTGCCAACGCGCAAGCGCAAATGCCGCCGCAAGTCATCTCATCAGCGGATGCGCAGAGCCTTTCCGAATCATTTACCGACAAACACGGAATACTGACGTCCCCAGATAAAACTTGTCTCTTTTACCGCTACTGGCCGGCCGTCGGAAGTGTTTCCGCTAATCGCATAGTCATAGTTCTTCATGGAATCGGGTATGAGAGCGGCCCGTACAAAGTCATCGCCGATGCCTTGAACCCGCAAGGCATCGACGTCTACGCTCTCGACGCGCGCGCTCATGGCTTGTCCTGTGGAGGTCGCGGTTATGTCGCTAATCCGGCCCAGGCTGCAGACGACGTTTCATCCATCGTGCACTTCGTTCACGAGGAACGTCCCGACGCAAAGATTTACCTGCTAGGCGAAAGCATGGGAGGAGCCTTTGCCCTCAACTATGTTCGGAACAATAGCGGCGAACTGCATGGCCTGATCCTCTTAGCGCCCGCGCTCGGACTGACGAAGCACGAGGTTTTACAAATCGGAAATTTAGCTTTGCTCCCATATTTTCTGTTTGCCCACCGAGCCGCAAAGATCAGCTTGATAGGCAAGCGTCTCGAAGAAAGCTCCCGGGACCCACAATTCATAGCGGAACGCCGCACTGATCCTTGGGCATACAAGAAAGTAAGTTTCGGATACCTATGGGACATCCAGCACCTGATGAAGAATTGGAAAAGTGAAATCGCGCCGAATCTAGCTGTGCCCACGCTGATTGTTCAAGGCGGGAAAGATATGATTGTGAGCCAAAAAGACTGCAAGCTTCTGGCGCAAATAAAAGCAACTCACGGAATCGCCGACAGGCAATATAAAGTCTTCCCAAAAACTCGCCACACCACTCTCTGGGACCCTGACACCCCTGAGATCCTGAAATTTGTCAGCCAGTGGATACTCGAGCACTAACGCAAGAGGAACTTATTTCTGATCAGGCGGAACGTTGTGTTGTGGATTTGAAAGGGCTCGGCTCCAGCCGAGCCACCAGCAACAATGAATTTATAGGAGTTTCAGCCGCCGAGATAAGCAATACAGCTAGTTCACGCCGCGCGTCTCTTCTTCTCCGACAAGCTCCGCAACGTGATCGAATACCGCAACTCCTTCACCGCCGGAATGCTGTGCTGAAAATTCCAGCGCGCCGCACCACTCATCACATAAATCGAGCGCCGCTCCAGCAGCACAGAAATAATTTCGCCGTCACCATAGTTCGGCCTAACGTAAGGCTTGAGCCGCAACCGAGCCGCGCTGCGAAGCGAAATCCCAATGATGGTCCCAAACTGCGGCGAATCGCGATGCCACCCAATCGGAGTCCCCACCGAATACTCCGTCACCATGGCCTGCACAATCTCCTCCGCGGACATGCCAGCAACGCCAGCCGCCCGATCCCGAATCGCCAGCAAATATTCCGGAATCACCTCCGCCGAAATGGCCATGCGCCGAGGGCCGGCCTCATAGCCGCCCCCATAAGCCACCACCCGCCGTTTCGCAACGTACCCACGAAAATCGTAAGCCCCAAATTCCAGCCCCTCGAAAGTCCGCGAGAGATTCGCTTCTTCAACCTCACTTAAGAAGTTCGATTGATAGAGAAACCCCTGAGGCCACTCCGCCGGATCAGCAAATCGTTTAGCAGGCATACTTGCTAACTAAGTTGCAAACCCTGATTCGAAAGTTGCATCTAGTGTAGGGCGGACATTCCTATCCGCCGCCGTTGACGTTGGTTTTGTGCCACGAGACTCACCCCTTTTCCCCAATCGCACCCCGCAAAATCCACCAGGCTTCACGATACTCTCAAACTTCGACCGCTTGTTCCGTCTAGCCGGAAACAAATTCATCGACCGCCTACAGTCAGCGCGAACCTCCGCGACGGCCGCGTCATCACCGTGCCGCGCGTCTGGTATTCCCGCCAGATCGAAGCCACACCGAAGAGCGCGACAGCGCATCGCATTAGCCAGTACCTTCGTAATCCTCCCCTCGCGAATTCGCTAGGGTACGACCATGGACCCAGCAAATACTTCCAGCATGAGGAACTTTTCCATTTTCGCCACGCTGCTGTTCTGCGCCTTCGTCGCGAACTCATATGCGCAAGATAGCTACTGGAGAGCTGCCGACAGCGAGACGATCCCTCTGGAGCCCGCCAGCCTGCACGCCGGCCGCGTCTACCATCCCGCTGTCGGGGGCGGCGGCATGCACGTGCACATCGACTCCAGATACCCGGTCACCGTGGCCATGACTTGGGCCGACGAATGGAACGCCGCCATGCGGAGCCCCGGAGCCCCTGCGAATTTCAGCTTCCTCTGCGTGAAGGAGCATGTCACCAGCGCGATTTACGAGTGTCATCTTCCCTCCGAACGCCCGATGGTCATCACCTTCCGCGATGAGCGCAGGCCCGAGAAGCCCGTCCTCTCGACCATTGGCGCCATCCTCGGACCGGGAGCGCGGCAATTCATGTCTCCCAACGATCTCCACATCCAGTACTACAATTACCTTCAGCCTGAGTTCAGCTGGCGCCGCATCCTCAACGAAAAATACCAGATCACGTCCGTGCCCAAGGTCTATAGTCTGATGACTCCCGACCACGACGGCCAGGAGCTCAGCCTGAAGATCAAGTCGCCCATCCCCCTGACGATCGCTCTGCTGCCCTCGCATCTTGCCGACCAGGTCTACGACAAAACCGTGACCCTCACCGACGCACTCGACAAAACTGGCTGCAAGGAGCGTGGCGTGCAGTCGATGAACTTCAACTGCACGTTCAATGTCGCCAATGGCACGCAAACCCTGCTGATCCTCCCCGACATCGATTTTTCCGGCCACAAAAAAGCCACGGTCGAGGCCAACACGGTAAAGTGCGTCGAGCATTGTGAGCTACTGAGCCCTCCTCCCAATCCGTAGGCGGAAAATCATGTGAGGGTTGCGCCACCCTCACCATCTCATCCCGAAGCGGAAAAGGCCACGCTCATGTCTGAACGTGGCCTTTATTTATGCCGGCAACGACCTACTCTCCCACACCCGTGTGGCGCGGGCATTCTTGCCCGCGAAAAGCCCATCCCAGCATTCCCTTATTGGAAGCAATCCGGTGTTTTGCTTATTACTTCTCTTGACCGAATGATCGGGAATCCTAGAATCTGAGTGGGGACAATCTTCGTACGCGGACAAGAATGTCCGCGCCACACGGTACTTATGCTTACTAACAGGTACGAGTATCGCAGGCGGCTGCCGCATTTTCAGAAGGCGGATCGTCCGATCTTTATCACGTTCCGAAGAGGGCTACGAACGCCTCTACCGGATGATTGCCGCGACGAGGTTCTACGGTGTTGTTTGCGAGGGAACGGCACTAGATTTCATCTGCATGCGGCAGTGGTCATGCCAGAACATGTACACCTGCTGCTCACTCCGATGAGAGATCCGAATGGAGACATGTTCTGCCTGGTCGACATACTGAAAGGGGTCAAAGGCGCATCGGCGCGTCGCGTGAATCAGGTGTTGGGAAGCTGCGGACCGCTGTGGCAGGAAGAATCGTTTGATCATGTGATTCGCAACGAAGAGAGCATGCGGCAGAAGATAGACTACATCCAGCAGAATCCGGTCAGAAGAGGACTAGCGAAAGTTCCAGAGGAATATCCGTGGCTTTGGGTCGAGCCCGTGTAGAGCGTGTGGGGCGGACATTCTTGTCCGCCGACTTTTCCCCGGCCCACGCCTTTCGCGGGCAGGAATGCCCGCGCCACACAACACAAAGGGTTCTACTATGGCCGCGATCCACAACGATTCCAGCAGGACACGGTCCTCCAGCACTCGCGAATGTATGGGTTTCGCCCTGCGGAGGATTGTGCCGTCACACGCTTCTATACCTCTCCACACATTCGCCGAGCTATGGAACGGATGCATGAAGCGGACTCCGCTCTGCGTGACAGGATAGTTCGCAATGGCGACCAAAAGGTTAATTTCATCGAACTGGATCCCAACGGGAATATTATTCCGTGTAGTCCGGCAAAGATCCTCGCGTCGAACATATCGACCGTCCAGCCGCATCGACGCATTTTGCCAGTAGGTTTTCAGACGGATTTCAAAACACGGCTCCTACCAATCACACAGAAGATCGACGCCAAGCTAAAAACCTTGGGGGTATTCCCAGGCGCGGGCGAAAACCCGGACCCCATCGAGGTAGATCTTAATGAAGCTATCGAGTTACTAGAGATGCTAGGGCCGACACTTGTCGATTTTGCCCCAGGATATGAAGATCGATGGGACCCAAAAGAATATCAGGCGATCTTGCGACAACTGAGTGAATCGAGTGCCGATAGTTCACGACGCGGGACGGTTCTCTTACTTGTCCGAACTGGCCGCAAACTTTCGCGAACGGTGCAAGTGGGTTCGCACGCGGAGTTCTCCGACGCGCCGGATACAGCCAGAACTGAAGGCACTGTTGCCAGGCAATTTGCTCAGGACCTACCCTTGCTCATGTTGATTAGGCAAAATGGGCGACTCGCAACAGGGATGGCGCGACTGCCCATTCTGGTGGCCAGTGATTCTACCGCCGGCGAACATGAGAACAACTCTGTTTGCTCGGTAGGCGTGACGCACCAAGAAGAAAAGGAAAAGGCCACGCTGCTTTCGCAACGTGGCCTTTATTTATGCCGGCAACGACCTACTCTCCCACACACTTTCGCGTGCAGTACAATCGGCCCTGCGGGGCTTAACTTCCGTGTTCGGGATGG
>Ga0073928_10006858_pt1 | contig 15091 bp, 12 predicted proteins | sample PaiPotPPA55metaG_FD_76969 | JGI IMG/M metagenome (GOLD analysis project Ga0073928, IMG submission 76969) | Iron sulfur acid spring bacterial and archeal communities from Banff, Canada, to study Microbial Dark Matter (Phase II) - Paint Pots PPA... ... | reverse complement strand
GCATCAGCTTCGTCGTCGACCCGCACAAGACGAGCTTCGTGAACCCCGACCTGACCGTCTACGTCAACCGGCTGCCCGTGGACGAGTGGGTGATGGTCGACGCGACGACATGGCTCGAGCCACACGGCACAGGGGTAGCGGAAGGCGCGCTCTACGACCGGAAGGGAAGGATCGGGAGGAGCGTGCAGGGCCTGCTCGTAGAGAACCGGGCCTGAGCTCTACTCGGTCGCTTTGGCTCCGACAGATGCGAAGGCCGGGTTGCAGCGCGATTCGACCCATGCGCCGTTGCCCTCCAGCAGCTTGTGGGTGAGACGCCGCAGCGCGGCCACGTCGGCTTCGGTGAGGTGCATCGAGAACGCCTGCCCCAAGGCTTCGCCGAAGGCGCTGCGCGCGTCCGCAAGCACCGACGTGCCCCGCTCGGTCAGCGTCACGCGGACCACGCGGCGGTTCTCACGCGGCGTCTCGCGGGCGATCAACCCGTCCCGCTCGAGCCGGTCCGCCATCCGCGTGATGCCGCTAGGGCTCCCCAACAGCTGCTCGGCGATCTCGCTCATCTGGAGGGGATGCTCCGCCGCAAGCTCCAGCCGCCACAGGACCTCGAACTCCGCCCACGAGAGATCCGTGGCGGTCTTGAGCCTGTCCTCGAGGACCGTCTGGATGACGCGGTTGGTCTGCTGGAGGTTGATCCAGGCGGCGACCGTCTCCTCGGTTGGCCGCGCTCGCGTGCCCTTCATGGCCGCCTACGGTACGCGGAATAAGTTGACAGTGCAACCTTTTCTGAGCTATAGTTGCCTCTGCAATATTTGTATGAAGAAGGAACCGCCAATGCCCGTCCAGACCGCTGAATTCACGGCCCCCGCCTCGGAGGCCCAGCTGGAACGGCTGGCCGCGCGGCTGCGGGAGCGCAACTTCGAAGCCGTCATCGTCGACGACGCGGCCGCCGCCCGCAAGGCCGTGCTGGAGCGGCTTCCCGACGGCTCGGAGGTCCACGCGGCCAAGTCCAAGACACTCGAGGATCTCGGCCTGGCGCAGGAGCTCATGGAGTCCGACCGTCACGATTTCCTCCGCCGCACGTACTTCAAGATGGACCGGAACACTCAGGCGCGGGAGATGCGCAAGCTGGTCGCCGCCCCGGACTTCATGCTCGGCAGCGTCAACGCGGTGACCGAAGCGGGCCAGCTCGTCGAAGCCTCGGCGAGCGGCGGCCAGATGGGGCCGTATTCAGCGGCCTCAGGCAAGCTCATCCTCGTCGTCGGCAGCCAGAAGATCGTGCCCGACCTGGACGCGGCGCTCCGGCGCATCCGCGAGTACGTCACGCCGTACGAAGACGCCCGGCTGCGCGCGCAGATGGGCATCGGCACCAAGCTCGCCCGGGTGCTGATCCTGGAGCAGGACTTCATGCCCGGCCACACCACGGTGATCTTGGTCAAAGAGCCGGTCGGCTACTAGGCAATGCTCCGCTCGGGCATCATTAGCGCCATGGGACACGTTGAGCACATCCACATCGCCCCTGCCGAGGGGCAGCCGGTCCAGTCGGTGGACGAGATCGAAGCGGTGGTGGGAGTCGGCCTGGTCGGCGATCGCTACGCGGACCACTCGGGCCACTGGGACGACTCGAAGGTAGGGCGCGAGCTCACGCTGGTCGAGGCCGAGGCTCTCGAGATGCTCGTGCGGGACCACGGCATCGAGCTGCAGGCCGGTGAGACCCGCCGTAACCTGACCACGCGCGGCGTCGAGTTGAACGACCTCGTCGGCCAGACCTTCCGGGTAGGCGACGTGCTCATGAAGGGAACGGAGCTGTGCCATCCGTGCCAGTACCTGACCGACATGGTGGGCAAACCGATCCTGCGCCCGCTGGCTGGCCGCGGCGGTCTGCGCGTGCAATTGCTCAGCAGCGGCGTGATCCGCACCGGCGACCAGGTAGAGCGCGTGGCCGAGAAGGCGCTGTCTAGCTGACCCCGACCGCGCCGCCATCTGCCGGCGCGGCGAGGACTTCGTGCAGCTTGTCGAGCAGCTCGTCCGCCATGAAAGGCTTCTGCAGGAGCTGAACGCCGGGGGTGAGGACCATGGTCCCTAGCGCTGGTTGAGCATGACCGGACATGAAGAGGACCCTTAGCCCAGGGTTGTCCGCCTTCAGCTTGTCGGCGAGGTCCGGCCCCAGCATGTTCGGCATGACGATGTCGGTCAACAGCACGTCGATCTCGCCAATGTGCTCGCGCGCGACCTTCAGGCCGGCGGCTCCGTCTTGTGCGACGAGGACGCGGAACCCGGCGGATTTGAGGATCTCCTCAATCAGCTCCCGAAGGTCCGCATAGTCCTCGACAACGAGCACCGTGCCGCTCCCGCGATCGTGGTGCACGGGCGCGACCGGGACCTTGTCCGGCACGACCGCATCGGTCGCCGGGATCAACACGGTCACCGTGGTTCCGTGCCCGAGCTCCGAGTAGATGCCGACGTGACCACCAAGCTGCTTGACGATTCCATAGACCGTCGCCAGGCCGAGGCCTGTGCCCTGTCCGACCGGCTTGGTGGTGAAGAAGGGCTCGAAGACGTGTTCCAGCGTGTTCTTGTCCATGCCGGTGCCGGCGTCGGAGACCTGGAGCTGAACGTAGCGGCCGGGCGCCATCTCGGGGCGGTCATGCGCGTAGGCCGCGTCCACGGTGATGTTGCCGGCGGTGATCGAGAGCACCCCGCCCCTGGGCATGGCATCCCGCGAGTTGACGGCCAGGTTGATGATGACCTGCTCCAGCTGCCCCGGGTCCATCAACACCGGCCACAAGTCGTCGGGCAGCGTTGCCGTCAGGATCACGTGGGATCCGAGGGTCCGCCGCAGCAGGTCAGTCAGCGCGGCGACCTGCTCGCTGACATTGAGCACGGTTCCCTGCACGACCTCGCGGCGCGCAAACGCCAGGAGCTGGCGCGTCAGGCGGCTGGCACTCTGGGCCGCCTTTTCGACGCGTTCGAGGTCGCGGCGTGAGTCGGACCATCGCTCTCTATCAGCGACTTCCGCGAGCTCGGTCTTCAGGTCGGCCGTGACGTTGAGGATCACGCCCAGCAGGTTGTTGAAGTCGTGGGCGACGCCCCCCGCGAGCTGCCCCAAGCTCTCGAGCCTCTGGCTCTGCTGCACCTGGCGCTCCATCTTCTCCTTGTCAGTCACGTCCTCGATCATCGCCACCCAGGCGGGGCGGCCGGCACGCTCTACCGGGTAGGTCGTGCCAATGGCTCTGATTAGAGAGCCGTCCTTCTTCCGAAAGCTGAGCGGCCCGTACTTGACGGAGGACGTGCTGATACCTTCGCGCAGAGCCTCGACCTCGCTCCTCTCGTTGTCGTCCGCCGGCATGAACATCGAACGGCTCTGGACCGCGAGGAACTCGTCTCGGGTGTATCCGAACACCCGCATTGCGGCCTCATTGACGTCGACCACGTTATCGGTTGCGGGATCCGTGACGATCATCGGGAGCGGGCTGGCTTCGAACAGCTGGACGTAGGTGCGCTCCGCACTCTCGCGCTCTTTGAACTCCCAATTGACGGACGCGATGAGCTGGTTGATGTCCTCGCCTAGCGTGGCCACCTCCCGAGGCCCGGCCACAGGGACGGTGGGCCGCGAGGTCGCGCCCCGAGACGATCGCACCGCCGCGCTCAGCGCGGTTATCGGCCGTGCGACCTGGCGGTACGCGAGAAAGATGGTCAGCATGACGACGACAACTCCCACCGCGATGATCACGAAGTAGCTCTGCTGGAGTTGAGCCGCGCCGCTCAGCGCGGTCGCCTTGTCGGCGCCCACATAGACCTTCCAACCTGAAGGCCCGACCGCCGTCGAGTACCAGCGTGGCGTGCCGTTGACGTCGACCTTATCCGTGGCGCTCCCCGCGGCCGCGAACTGCGTGCTCGAAATGTCGGCACCGACCCACGTCGCCGGGTTGATGGAGCGAGCGATCACCGTGTGTCCGTCAGCTGTCGTGATGAGGAACTCGAGCTGATTTACGCCGCTCCCGAACTGCTGCGCCAGGTTAGGGCCGACGGAAGCCAGGTCGATGAACCAGGCGATGTCTCCACCGCTTGTGACGGGGTATACGACTATCGCGACCAGGGAGGCGGTCGCAGGGTCGGCGAGCGGCCCGACCACCGTCCCAGGGCTTGCCCGAAGCCACGGCTCATCGGCATACACGGCACCGGAGGGCTTCAAGGCCGAGGAGGTGCACGCCACCGAGCCGTCAGGGCGGATGAGGTCGATATGCCCGGAATCCAAGGCGCCGACCGGTGCGAAACCGAGCGTGCACCCTGTGGGATTGGCGAGCAGCTGAGCCGTGCTGGGAGCGGCCGCGATCGGAGCCATGACCTGGCGGATGAACTTGAAGTCCGCGTTCAACTGGGTGGCAGCTTTGCGGGCGGCGAACCCGGCGTCCGCGGTCGCGGCCTGCCTGGCGTCGCCCGCCGACTGCGCGTACACGTAAGCCCCGGCCGCACCCGCCACCAGCACGATCAGGACGGCCAGGATCGCGAAGTAGAACCGCAAAGACCGACCTGGGCGCCCATCGGCTCGAGAAGCGCCGCCGTGGTCCGCCAAAGTCCTGACCTCCTAGCCTCGACCCCGCGCCCGCCAGCACGGCTGGTTAACGCGGCGTTCAGTATGGGCTTAAGAGATCAGATTCAGGCTGACTTAGGTCACACGCAGGTAAGGTGTCGGATCAGAGCACCGGCGTCTTCGGGCCCGGCCAACGCGTAGGCGACCATGGGGAAGATCCCCAACTCGATCAGCTGCAGGACAAGCGCGTATTGGCCACTAGGCGAGGGGAAGCGTCACCGCGAAGGCCGAGCCGCCCGGGCTCGAGTACAGCAGCGCGACGTCCCCGCCTTGCCGGCGCGCGAGCTCTCGGGACAGGTACAGGCCCATGCCGGTACCGGCGACATACCGCAGGTCCTTGCGAGCGACGCGCGAGAACGGCGAGAACAGCCGGGCCTGGTCTTCCGGCGGAATGCCGACGCCGTGGTCGGAAACGGTCACCCGGCCGAATCCCGCCTCCCGCGAGAAGGCGATGGTGATGTCGCCACCCTCTGGCGAGTACTTGATCGCGTTGGAAAGCAGGTTGCTGACCATCGTGTGCAGGCGGTCCGCGTCCCCGACGACGTTGAGCTCTTCCGGGAAAGCCTCGATCCGGATGGGGTGGCTGCTGCTGCTGTCAAGCGCCTTCATCGCCTCGATCGAACGCTCGACTGCGCTCGTCATGTCAAACCGCTCGGCCCTCAGGTCCATGGTGCCCTCTTCGAGGCGAGCCACCTCGACCATCTGATCGACCAGGCGTCCCATCTCCACCGTCCTCGCCTCCAGTGCAGGCAGGGATTTCTGCGCCAGCTCATACAGCGCCTTCTGGTCCGCGTCCCGAAACAGGGAGATGTAACCGCGCAGCACCGTCAACGGGCTGCGAAGCTCGTGCGCGACGAGGTTGAGGAAGGTGGACTTCGATCGCTCGAGCTCCTCGAGCCGCTGCCGCTCGAGCTGCCGGGCGGTCATGTCCCGGGTCACCTTGGCAAAGCCGGTGAGCCGGCCGCTCGGATCCCGCAGCGCGGTGATCACAACCGTCGCCCAGAACTGCGTGCCGTCCTTGCGGACACGCCAGCCCTCGTACTCCAGGGCACCGGTCTCCGTCGCTATCGCGAGGTTCAAAGCGGGTATCCCGTCGGCCTGAGCCTCGGGGCTGTAAAAGACCGCGTAGTTCTGGCCGACGATCTCGTCCTCCTCGTAGCCTTTGATGCGCCGCGCGCCCTCGTTCCAGCTCGCCACCCGGCCTTCGGGATCAAGCAGGAAGATGGCGTAGTCGCGGACGCTGCTGACAAGGAGCTCGAAGCGCTCGGCCAGCCTGATCTGGTCGGTCACCTCCCGGTTGACCTCCAGGATGATGCCGCTCTCCGGATCAAGCACCCACTTGGCGTCCACGTACAGCTCGGCGCCGTCATGTCGGGTCTGGACGAGCCTGCCGTCCCAACGCCCCTCGCGTGTAACCTGCTCGTATGCGTCGTCTTGGCCGGTAGATTTCCGGGTTTTCAGCAGGACTCCCGATACCTGGCCGACCGCCTCCTCGCGGGAATAACCGTACATTCCCTCCGCTCCCGCGTTCCAGTAAGTAATCACATGGCTGTTCGCATCAATGGCAAAAATGGCGTCGAACGCCAGGTTCAGCAGTCGGGACGGTTCAGTACGCCGCCTTTCGATGCCCACTCGGGCAAGCGTACCGGCGCCCGGTCTGGTTTTCCAGCGGGGGGGCCCGAGCCGCAGGCCCAATCGCGCCGCATCCTTTTCATCGAGGACGATCGGTTCATAGCGGACATGTACCGCATGAAGCTGGAGAGCGAGGGCTGGACCGTGGAGCTGGCCTATGACGGCGAGGACGGGCTGCGGCGCGCCGTGGCCGACCCTCCCTCGCTGGTGCTGCTCGATCTGCTCCTTCCCCGCATGGACGGCATCGAAGTCTTGCGCCAGATCAGGACTTCCGACGAGACCCGCACCGTGCCGGTTTTGATCCTGTCGAACGCGCTCGGCCTTTCGGGCCGAGAGGCCGAGGCCCGCAGCCTCGGCATCGTCGACTGGGTGGTCAAGGCCAACACGACACCCGCCGCCCTCTCAACTCGGGTCGCGAGGATCCTCGGGGACTAGCGCACCCGGTAGTCGACCCCCAGCCGGCGTTTAAGTCTTCGTAGGAAACCACGTGTCTGCGCAAAAGGTCGCCAACCTCCCGGCTGCCCGGCGAACGGCCCGCCGCCCATTCGATCCCCTCCGCGCCACCGCGCTGCTCTTCATCGCGGCCGGTCTCATCCTGATCATCAGCTTCTTCTACGTGACGTCGCAGGCGGTCGCCGACCAGCAAAGGCTCGACCAGGCGTGGCGCAACGACGTCCAGGCGCCGGCCAATCCGCCGCCTCAGATCGATCCGAACATGCTTCGGCCGGTGAATGGGGTGGACTTTGCGATCAGCATCCCGAGGCTGAAGTACTTCGCGGCCGTCAAGGAAGGTATCAGCTCCGGAGCCCTGTACAGCGGTCCGGGCCACTATCCCCAGACCCCATGGCCGGGACAGCCGGGCATGGTCGGGGTCGCCGCCCACAACGTGTACTGGATCAACTTTCCCGAGCTCACCCCCGGCGACGAGGTCGACCTCCAGACGAGGTATGGGAACTACCGCTACCACGTCACCGGCAGCCGCATCGTCAATCCTTCGGACACGACGGTGATGGTGCCCAGCGCCGCCGGCTTTCACCTGACTCTGACCACGTGCTGGCCGCTGTGGGCGGGAGCGTTCGCAACTCGGCGCTACGTGATCTTCACCGAGCAGGTCTGGCCCCGAACGCAGAAGCCGGGAAACATCTAAAAGGCCAGAACCACCCGGGAGCCCCCAGCGCTGCCGGGATGGGACACAACCTTAGATCACGAAGTAGAAAGCTGCTCCTTCTTCCACCGCACCCTCAGCCCAGATGCGTCCACCGTGCCTGTTGACAATTCGCTGAGCCGCCGCCAGGCCGATACCTTCTCCCGCGAACTCGCTCTGGCTGTGCAGGCGCTGGAACGCCCCGAAAAGCTTGTGGGCGTAGATCATGTCGAATCCCACACCGTTGTCGCGGACGAAGAGGCGGACCTCGCCGCCAACCGCCTCGCTGCCGACGGTGATGCGGGCCCGCTGCTCGTTGCGAGTGAACTTCCACGCATTGCCGATCAGGTTCCCGAGCAGGATCCGAACCAGCTTGGCGTCGCCGGCGACCCGGAGCCCCTCGGCGACCTGGACATCGACCTCGCGATTCGTCTCCTTCGACCTCAGGTCGTCGACGATGTCGAGCGCCATCCTCGTGACGTCGACGTCCTCGCGCCGGATGTCTCCGCCCGTGAGCCGGAACAGCGTCTGCATCCCCTCGAACAGGTTGCTCAACTGCTCGCTTGTCTGGCGCACGCGCACGAGCTGCGCCCGGGTCGTCTCGTCCAGGTCCCCGGCGCTGTTCGCGAGCGAGCGGGTCAGCGTATCAAGCGTCACGAGGGGTGCCTTGAGGTCATGCGACACGAGGTAGCTGAAGCCCTCCAGCTCGCGGTTGATGGCGGTAAGGGCCGCGGTCCGTTCCTGCACGAGCGCCTGGAGCTGGTCGCGGTATCGGCGCAGCTCCTGCTGCGCCTCATAGAGGTCGACGAACGCCATGACCTTCGCCCGCAGGATTGCCGGCACGATGGGGGAGAAGACGAAGTCGACTGCGCCGAGCTCATAGCCCCGCCCCATGTCGGTCTCGGCTCGGTCGAGCGCGGTGACGAAGATGATCGGCGTGAGCTCCGACGCCGGCCGCTGTCGGATCAGCTCCGCAGTCTCGAAGCCATTCATGATCGGCATTCGGACATCGAGCAGGATGACGGCGAAGTCCTGCTTAAGCAGGTGTCGCAGCGCGTCCGCGCCGGACTTCGCCTCGACGATGTTTTCTCCCAGCGGGTCGAGAACGCTCCGCAGCGCCACGATCTTCGCGTGGTCGTCGTCGACGATGAGGATATTCGTCAGCGGCTTTTCCGGCGGGGTGTGCGGGCTTGCATGCGTGCGTCGGGTCATCACGGCCGCACCTTGCGGTAGACGCCGCCGCGATCCTGCTCGCGCGTGAATCGGTTTCTCATGCGCCAGTGGATCATCGACCCGAGCCTCCCAGCACCAGGAATCCGGACCTGACAAGACTTTCGAAGAGGAGGCTATGAACCTTCATGACGATGTTCCGGCGCAGCGGGGCACGCAGTCGCGAAAGTCGTACCGCCGTGGTGCAGCGCGATTCCCTCCAGCAGCAGATGTATCTCAAGGTCCTCCAGGCTTAGGCTCACGGAGCCATGTTGTGATGCCATCAGCGGGCGAGATGGGTCAGCTTGTGAGCCAGGCCCGCAGCATCGAAAGCAAGTGCTCGCTGTTCACGGGCTTGGCGATGTAGTCGGACGCGCCGGCCTCGATGCACTTCTCACGGTCGCCTTTCATGGCCTTCGCGGTAAGCGCGACGATGGGCTGGTCTTTGAAGGCGGGCAGCTCACGCATCCGGCGCATGGTCGCGTACCCGTCCATCTCCGGCATCATCACGTCGATGAGCGCGATCTCGACGTCCGGGTCCTCGCGCGCTATGCGGATCGCCTCCATGCCGTTGTCGACCGAGATTACCTGCATCCCCTGTCGCTCGAGCATCGCGGTCAGGGCGAAGATGTTGCGGATGTCGTCGTCGACGACCAGGACCTTCTTGCCGGACAGCGCCGGGTCGGCGTGGCCGTTGCCACCGTTGCGCTTCACCGCCGGCGGCTCGGCCGGCTGAGCCAGCAGCGCCGTCAGCTCCTCCCGGAGCCTCTCGGGCGATCGGATTTCCTTGATGGCGATGCTCTTGGTCGCCCGGCCGAGCCCCAGCTCTCCCTTCCGGGTGAGGTCCCGCGCCGTGTAGACCACGAGCGGAATCGTGCGCAGCTCGGCGCTGGCCCGGATGTGGTCGATCACCTCCCAGCCGCTTACGCCTGGAAGGCCAGGGTCGACCACCACGCAGTCGAAGCGACGCCGCGACAGCTGTTCCATCGCCTCCTCGCCGCTCGCCACACCGACTGCAGACGCGTGAATCGGCTCGGCCATGGCGATGATGTGCTCCCTCTGCACCGGGTCGTCCTCCACGATGAGCACGCTCTTTGGCCCATGCCCGCTCCCATCGGCCGTTGGGAAAGTGGCCGCCTCTGCCTTGCGCCGGCGGCCGCGCTCGATCGCGCTCGGCTGGGGTTCGTCGAGCAGCTGCGACGAGGCTGTGCTGCCTGCGAGAACCGGCACCTGGCGGTGATCGGCCTCAGATGGCGGAGATGGATCTGACTCGGTGCTGCCGTTGGTCGGCTCGTCCGAGGCCCGGCGGCGTGGCGCGGGAATGTGCCCGGCCGGCAGATAGATGGTGAACGTGCTGCCTCGCCCTGGTTCGCTCTCGAGCGCAATCTCGCCGCCCAGCAGGCTGACCAGCTCGCGGCAGATCGAGAGGCCCAGGCCTGTGCCGCCGTACTTGCGGCTGGTCGTCCCGTCGCCCTGGGCGAAGGCCTCGAAGATCGAGCGCTGCATGTCGTGTGGGATGCCGATGCCCGTGTCGGTCACGCTCATCGCCACGACGCCTTCCGCGGCGCTCAGGCTGGGGTTCGTCCACCCGCTCGCCGCCGGCGTGGCCCGGAACTCGACCCTGCCCTTCTCCGTGAACTTGAACGCGTTGCTGAGCAGGTTGTTGAGAATCTGCTGCAGGCGCTGCGGGTCCGTCGGCAGCGTGCTCGGAACCTGGGGGTCGATGTCGATGGTGAATGCGAGCTTGGTGACCTCGGCCACGTGCCGGAACGTTCGCTCGAGCAGGGGCTCGAGCTCAGAGATCGGCCAGTCGTTGATCTCGAGCGTGACCGTACCGGACTCGATCTTCGAGAGGTCCAGGATGTCGTTGATAAGCTTCAGCAGGTCGCTTCCGGACGACCGGATGATGGTCGCGTACTCCACCTGCTTCGGCAGCAGGTTGCCGTCGGGGTTCTCGGCCAACTCCTGCGCGAGGATGAGGAGGCTGTTCAGCGGCGTGCGCAGCTCGTGGGACATGTTGGCAAGGAACTCGGACTTGTAGCGAGAGGTGATCGCGAGCTGCTCCGCCTTCTCTTCGAAGAGGTCCTTGGCGTCCTCGACCTCGCGGCGCTTCTGCTCGATCTCGGCGTTCTGCTGAGCGAGCTGGTTGGCCTTTTCCTCGAGCTCTGAGTTGGTCCGCTGGAGCTGGTCCTGCTGGCTCTGCAGCTCGTTGGCCAGAGACTGCGACTGGCGCAGCAGGCCCTCGGTGCGGCTGTTGGCCTCGATGTTGTTGAGCACGACCCCGATGCTGTCGGTGAGCTGGTCCAGGAAGTCCTGGTGGACCTGGCTGAACTGCTGGAACGAGGCGAGCTCGATGACCGCGCGGACCTCGCCTTCGAACAGGACCGGGAGGATGAGGATGTTCAGGGGGGTGCCCTCGCCCAGGCCCGAGCTGATGCGCACGTAGTCCGGCGGCACGTTCGTGAGCAGGATGCGGCGCTTCTCGACGGCGCATTGCCCCACGAGGCCTTCGCCCAGGTGGAACTCCTTCGACAGGCCCTTGCGCGGCTTGTATGCATAGCCGGCCTGGAACATCAGGTAAGACTCTGCGCCGGTTGGGTTGACCATCCCGTACAGGGCGCCATGCTCGGCGTTCACGAGCGGGGCCAGCTCGGACAGGATCATCCGCGACACCGTGAGCAGGTCGCGCTGGCCCTGGAGCATGCGCGCAAAGCGCGCCAGGTTGGTCTTGAGCCAGTCCTGCTCCTTCGTCTTCTGGGTCGTCTCCCTCAGGTTGCGGATCATCTCGTTGATCTTGTCCTTGAGGACCGCGACCTCCCCGCTGGCCTCGACGCCGATGGACCGCGTAAGGTCGCCCTCGGTGACGGCCGTCGCGACGTCTGCGATGGCGCGTACCTGGGTGGTCAGCGTCGCCGACAGGCGGTTGACGTTGTCGGTCAGGTCGCGCCACGTGCCGGCGGCGCCGGGCACGTTGGCCTGGCCGCCCAACTTGCCCTCGGTACCCACCTCGCGCGCGACCTGGGTCACCTGGTCGGCAAAGATCGCGAGGGTGTCGGTCATGCTGTTGATGGTGTCCGCCAGCTCGGCGATCTCACCTTTGGCCTCGAGCACGAGCTTGCCTTCGAGCTCGCCGTTGGCCACCGCCGTCACGACCCGCGCGATGCCTCGCACCTGGGCCGTGAGGTTGCTGGCCATCGTGTTCACGTTGTCCGTCAGGTCCTTCCAAACACCGCCCACGCTCTCGACCCTCGCCTGGCCGCCCAGCTTGCCGTCGGTGCCCACCTCGCGGGCGACACGGGTCACCTCGTTGGCGAAGGCGTTGAGCTGGTCGACCATGACGTTGATGGTCTGCTTGAGCTCCAGGATCTCGCCCTGGACGTCGACGGTGATCTTCTTGGAGAGGTCGCCTTGCTGGACGGCGGTGGTGACCTCGGCGATGTTGCGGACCTGGCTGGTCAGGTTGCCGGCCATGGAGTTGACGTTGTCGGTGAGGTCCTTCCAGACACCGCCGACGCCTTCCACCTTGGCCTGGCCACCCAGCTTGCCCTCGGTGCCCACCTCGCGGGCGACACGGGTCACCTCGTTGGCGAAGGCGTTGAGCTGGTCGACCATGACGTTGATGGTCTGCTTGAGCTCGAGGATTTCGCCCTGGACGTCGACGGTGATCTTCTTGGAGAGGTCGCCCTGCTGGACGGCGGTGGTGACCTCGGCGATGTTGCGGACCTGGCTGGTCAGGTTGCCGGCCATGAAGTTCACGTTGTCGGTGAGGTCCTTCCAGACGCCGCCGACACCTTCCACCTCGGCCTGGCCGCCCAGCTTGCCCTCTGTGCCCACCTCGCGGGCGACCCGGGTCACCTCGCCGGCGAAGGCGTTGAGCTGGTCGACCATCGTGTTCACGGTGTTCTTGAGCTCGAGGATTTCGCCCTGGACGTCGACGGTGATCTTCTTGGAGAGGTCGCCGTTGGCGACGGCGGTGGTGATCTCGGCGATGTTGCGGACCTGGCTGGTCAGGTTGCCGGCCATCAGGTTCACGTTGTCCGTGAGGTCTTTCCACGCCCCGCCCACGCCCTTGACCTGCGCCTGGCCGCCCAGCTTGCCCTCTGTACCCACCTCGCGAGCCACACGGGTCACCTCTGAGGTGAACAGGCGCAGCTGGTCGACCAGGGTATTGACCGTGCGGGCCGTATCCAGGAACTGGCCCTGCAGCCGCCGGCCGTCGATCTCCATCGGCATCGTCTGCGAGAGGTCGCCGCTGGCGACGGCCTGGATGACCCGGCCCATCTCGGCGTTCGGACGCGCGAGATCTTCGATCAGGTCGTTGACCGCGTCCAGCGTGGTGGCCCACGCGCCACCGGCGTCGCCGAGGGGCGCGCGCTTGATCTGACCTTCCTTGCCGACGCGCTTGCTCAGGCGCTGCAGCTCGCGCTCGAGCCTTTGGTTCGACTCGATGATCTCGTTCATGGCGGCCGCGACGCGACCGGCGGCCCCCGTCCAGGTCGCGGGCATGCGTGCGGAAAAGTCGCCCCGCTTGACCGCGCTCAGGACCTTGAGCGTGACTCGCGGATCTACTTCGTCTTTGCTTACGACTCGGGCCGGCATTGCATACGACTCCTCTCTCGTGATTGCGCGCCTGACCTCATGGCCAGGGGCGCGCCTCTTTGCTCATGTGCCGGTGGGGACCCAGAAGGTGACCGTGGTGCCGGCCCCGGGCTCGCTTTCGAAGCGGCACCAACCGCCCGCGAGCTGCGCGCGCTCGCGCATCGCCACCAGACCCAGGTGCCCGGGCCGGTAGAGGCTCTCGGCCACCACGAACCCCGTGCCGTCATCCGACACGGTGACCTCGATCCCGCCGTCCACCACCTCCGCCTTGACGCCGACGCGCGTTGCGTTGGCGTGCTTCTCCACGTTGCTGACCGCCTCGGCGATGTTCCGGTAGATGATCGACTTCACTGCTACCGGGATCCGCTTCGGGAGCCGAAGGTCGACGTCGGGCTCGATTCCGGTGTGCGCCTTGAGCGTGGTGAGCCGGTCGCGCACGGCGTCCGCCAGGCGGACATGAGCGTCCTGTGCCGCCGGGCTGACGTTGAACAGGAGGTTGCGCAGCGACTCCTCCACCTGCTTGATCGTCGACTTCAGCTGGTCCAGGGAGGCCGCGTACTTGGTGCTCGTGGCCTCGATCCGGATGCGCTCGAGCTGGAGCTCCGCGGCGGTCAGCTGCTGGAGGACGTCGTCGTGCAGGACGCTCGCGAACCGCCGCCTGGCTTCGTCACCGCCTGAGGCAACGTTGTCGAGCAGGTGCCGGCGGGCCGCGTCGGCGTCGACCAGGCGCTGGTGGGCGGTGTCGAGATCCTCCTCGGCCTGCTCCAGCAGCTCCGTCACGCGGGCGCGCTCGCGCTCGGTGCGCTTGAGCATCTCCTTGAGCTCGACCACGGAACTCTTGCCGGGATCGAGATCGCCCCCGTTTCCGGGGTTGGGGGTGTGTGCCAGGGCACCGGGCCGGGCCGTGGCCTCGGGGCGTGGGGTGGGAGAACGTTTCGACCGGACGCGCGCCTGGGCGTCCGGTTTCGTCGCAATGTCCAAAAGGGGTCTCCTGGCGGGGTTTTACGGCACGTGTAAATCAAACCTTCCAGGGCACCCCTCCGTCACCGTACAAGTGAGGTAGTCGTCCGGCGGCCCGTCGGGGCCGCCGAACGACCCGATCCGGTGGGTTAGGCCGTCATGCGCCGGCCGCTGACCAGCCTGAGCAGGGCCAGCAGGATGATGGCCCCCAGGAAGGCGACGATGATGCTGCCGATGAAGCCGATGCTGCCCTGGATGAAGACCCCGGCGATCAAGCCGCCGACCAAGGCGCCGATGAGTCCGACCACGAGGTCACCGATCAGTCCGAAGCCGTGGCCGCGGCTGACCTTTCCAGCGAGCCAACCCGCGATGAGTCCGACCACCAACCACGCAATGATTCCGCCGGGCGATAGGGCCATGGATTAGTCCTCCATCCTCTGAAATTTGGTGGGCCCGGATCCTTGCGGATTGGGCCCATCTCAAAAACGTCTCGCCGGCGCCCCCTACCTTCCCGTTTACGCCGGCGCGCGGAGGCGAATGGAGGAAAGAGACCGGGCCCGCGACTTTCGCGGGCCCGGGTCGAACGATTCGGTTACTGGCGGCGCCTCCAGCGGAGGCCGATACCGCCGATGAAGACGAGAAGCGCACCCAACGGTGCTCCCAGGAGCGGGATTCCGGTCACTGCCAGGGAGATCCCTGACGTGGACGCGGTCGATGCGCTGACGCCTCCGGTCGCTCCGGTGGTCGTGCCGCTGACGCCACCTGTTTGGCCACCGACGCCCCCGGTCGTGCTGGTCGCGCTGGGCGCGCCAGTCGTGTTGCCGGTGGAGCCGGTCGAGCCGACGTTGGCGCTGGTCGCGCTCGGGGCGCCCGTGGTATTGCCGATCGAACCGGTGGAGCCGACGTTGGCACTCGTGGCGCTCGGCGCGCCAGTGGTGTTGCCCGTGGAGCCGGTGGAACCG
>Ga0073928_10006857_pt1 | contig 15096 bp, 10 predicted proteins | sample PaiPotPPA55metaG_FD_76969 | JGI IMG/M metagenome (GOLD analysis project Ga0073928, IMG submission 76969) | Iron sulfur acid spring bacterial and archeal communities from Banff, Canada, to study Microbial Dark Matter (Phase II) - Paint Pots PPA... ... | reverse complement strand
CGGCCAGCAGTACGCCCAGGCGGCCATCGGGCAGCCGCCACAGGTCGAAGCAGTCGCCGCCGGTCATCGATGCCGGCAGCGTCCAGCCGACGGCGCTCAGCCCCGGGACCGGCGGCGCCGATATGGGGATCAGCTTCTCCTGCGCCCGCCGGGCCAGGTCCATCTCTCTTCGCATTTCCGCAGCCCGGACCGCGTCCATCTGGAGCTGATGGCGCTGCACCGCCACGCCTGATTGATCGGCCAGGAGCTGCACCAGGGCCAGATCAGAATCGGTGAACGGCCCTCCAACCTTGTTGAGGCACTGGATGACGCCGAGCGGCTTGCCGTCAAGCCCCTTCATGGGAGCGCTCAGCAGGTTGCGGGTGCGGAAGCCGCTGCGGAGGTCCGGCTCGCGGTTGAAACGCGAGTCGGCATACGGGTCGAGCACGCGAACGACCTCGTTGTTCATGAACGAGTATCCGACGATGCCGACGTGGCATGGCGCGCGGATTTCTCCGCTCTTGATGGCTACCTTCGTCCATAGCTCGTTGGTGCTCGTGTCGTGCAGAAAGATGCTGGCCCGCTCGCACTCCAGCAGGTCGCAGGAGATTTCGGCGATGCGGCACAGCAGCCGGTCCAGGTCGGCCGGGACGGCCAGCGTGCGCGACACGTCCAGGATCATCCGCATCTGCAGGGCAGACACGTGCGGCAGCCCGTCCGGCCGGTCCGGCGAAGTTTTCAGCGCCTGTTCCATTGGGCCGGTCGCGATGTGGTTCCCCATTGCACCGATCGTCGCCCCGACGATAGCAGCACTGCTCTTGATTTCAACAGAAAACCGCACGGCGCCTTGCACGCATCCGCTCAATTGAATTTTCCGCTTGACTCTGGGTCAGTATGTACCTAACATATACCAAACATACGAAGGAGGACTCTTCATGCTGAAATCCGTCTCCGGCCTCGTGTCGTATTGGCGTGCTCGAGGATCATCGCAGAATTCCCGCGCCACCCCTTTCTCTGGGCGGCGGGCCGAGCGTATGTTGATCGGTCCGTGGTCTGCTGCAAGTCCCGATTACATCGGGGTCTGCCCTGGGTTTTCTAATGGAAGGGTCCCGAGCATGATATCGTCTGTGGTTCTTTTCCTGGCGACCCTCGCCGGGTGCACCGGTGTCGTCGCCGATCCGTTAGTCGCCAACAGCGCCGCGCCGCAAACACCGGCCGGACTGTCGTCGCCCGCCACGCCCACCCGCACGCTACAGCTCGGCACGAATCTGGATGCAAACTCGTACTACGATTCGGGCGGAAGATGGGTGAACGCATCCCACCAATTCTCAGGGTTTTTCGGCTGCAAGGACTACACCGATCAGGGATACCCCCTGGAGGATGCCGACGCCATCTGCGAGATGAAAGGGTATCCCGCCGGGACGTACCATCTCTCCTACCAGGGCACAGCCACGATCGTGATCCCCGGGGCCACCGTGCAGAATGTACAGGGCCCCACTGCTGCGGCAGGCGCGGATGGCGTCACGACGGCTGAGGTGGTCGTTGCGCAAGCCGACAACTTCCTGCGGATCCATGTCAGCAAGCTCGACCCGCAGCACCCACTGCGCAACTTGAAACTCATTTGTCCGGGATATCCGGTGGACACGACGCAGGTCTTTCGCCCCGAGTACGCGAAATGGCTCGCCCCGTTCACGACCGTGCGGTTCATGGACTGGGAGATGATGAACTCCAATGCACAACAGCATTGGAACCAGCACATCAAGCCGGACCAGTGGGACCAGACCAGCTTCGGCGTGGCGTATGAGTACATGGTGTCGCTGGCCAACGACGCGCACAAAGATGCGTGGGTGTGCGTCCCGCTTCAGGCCGACGATGACTACGTCCGGCATCTGGCCCAGCTCTGCACGCAGTTCAAGCAGAAAGTACATGTCGAGCTTTCCAATGAGCTGTGGAACGACGGCATGAGGGTCAACTTCATGGCCAACTGGACGCCAGCCAACGATCCGGTCGTGGGCCTTGCCTGGGACGGGAAGTTCGAGAACGGCAAGATCGTTCCCTACACCGATGCCAACGGCCACCAGGTGCCCGGGACCGACGGCCGCTGCCGCTCGGCGCGGCGGGCGGCGGAACGCGCCGCACAGGTCGGCAGGATTTTTCGCAATGTCTTCGCAAGCCGTGCCGGCCAGTTGCGCATCGTCTGGGCGGGGCAAGCGATGTGGGACGCCTGGGCCCGCGACGGCTTGCAGTGGATCGACGCCAAATGGCCCGGCGGCGCGGCGGCGGCCTTCGACGAGCTGGCGATCGCGCCCTATTTCGTGTTTCGCCAGGACCTGCCGGCGCACGCGACGATCGAGCAGTGCTTCCAGTCGTGCCGCAACTATATCGATCACGACTTGTCCCCCAACCTGGATGCCCACGCGGTCCTGGCCACCAAGTACCACCTGGCGCTGATCACATACGAAGGCGGCCAACATCTATTCCCGTGGGGCGAGCCCATCACCGGCCCCGGAAACCTGCCCACTGCCATGCAGACCGATCCACGGATGGGCCAGCTCTACACCCATCTGCTGAACGTCTGCCAGCAGAAGGGATTCGTGCTGTTCATGAATTTCAGCTACATCAGCCCATGGTCGAAGTGGGGCTACTGGGGCGTGCTCCAAAGCAACCTCGGCCCCGCGACCCCGCGATACCAGGCGCTGGCCGACTGGTCGGCGGGTAAAACCCCGCCGGCCGATGCGCAGCCGTGACCTTGCCTCGGAGCTGAAATGCGAATTTGCTTCATCCTCCCGTTCCTCATGGCGGTGGCGGCGGGGATCCCTCTCTCTGCCGCCGACGGCAACCGCCTGACCTACCTCGACAACCTCGATCCCTATTACGTGTCGCGCTCATTCCCGAGGTTCACCACGCCGCAGTGGGTCGGAGAGGAGGGCGTGGATGCCGTCGTAATCATGGCCGTCGACGATATGCGCGACGCCCCTACCTACGAGAAGTTCCTGCGGCCGATCCTCGACCGCATGGAGCAGATCGATGGCAAGGCCCACCTGAGCATTATGACGTGTAGGATCGACCCGAAGGAGCCGCACCTCCAGAAATGGCTGGAGGAGGGGGTGAGCCTGGAGACGCACACCGTCGATCACCCCTGCCCACTGCTCCAGGGCGGCGACTTTGCCAAGGCCAAATCCACGTTTGACCGGTGTGTCGATCAGCTCAGCGAGGCGCCGAACAGTCATCCCGTGGCGTTCCGGATGCCGTGCTGCGATTCGAAGAACACGCCCAGCCCGCGGGCCTGGGCCGAAATCTTCAACCAGACGACCCCGCACGGGAATTTCGTGCGGATCGACACGTCGGTGTTCGACCTGTACACGCCTAATGATCCGACGTACCCGCGCGACCTTGTGATCGATTCGGACGGGCGCGGGCGATTCGCCAAATATCTGCCGTTCGAGTCGTTTGCCAACGCGATCCAGGACTACCCATACCCCTACGTGATTGGGAAGCTCTGCTGGGAGTTTCCGTGCGTCGCGCCCAGCGACTGGGAGAGCTTCAACATTCAGGGGAAGGTAAGCCCACGGCTGCTGGAGGACTGGAAAGCGGCACTGGACGCCACGGTCCTCAAGCAAGGGACGATGACCCTGGTCTTTCATCCCTGGGGGTGGAGCAGCGCACGGCAGCACGTCGAGTTTATCAACTATGCCCAAAGCAAGTACGGCAAGCGAGTGAAGTTCCTCAGTTTCCGGGACGCCTTGCAGCGGCTCGAGATGAATGCCCTGGGCGGCCAGCCACTCCGCGCCGCCAACGGAAAAGATAACGGCGTCCGCCTGCTTGATCTCAACAACGACGGCTACATGGACGCGGTCATCGGCAACGACAACGTCCGCCAGACGCGCGTCTGGTCGCCCCAGAAGCACCAGTGGATCGTCAGCGATTTCCCGACGCCGATCGTCAATGCCGACAACAGCGATGCCGGCGTACGATTCGGCATCTTCCAGCAGGACGGTTTTCCCTCCATGCTCGTGAAGAACCAGACCGCCAACGCCGCATGGCGGTTTGACGGCGGCAACTGGGTATCGGATCAGACCCTGCTCGCGGGGCTGGAGTTGAACGGCCCCCTGCTCACCAGCGATCGCGGCCGCGACCGCGGCCTGCGGTTTCACGACCTGGACAACGACGGCATCTGCGAGCTGATCGTCGCTAACGAAAGCCAGCAGGCGGTCTTCTCCTGGGACCCAATGCAACGCCGGTGGACCAAGCTGCCGTTTGCCCTCCCCGCCGGCGCCTCGGTCGTCGATTCCCAGGGCCGCGATGCCGGGCTCCGGCTGATCGATATCGACGGCGATGGCTACGACGACGTGCTGTTCTCAAATGATGACCATTATTCGCTCAGCCTCTTCACCTCGATGCGCGATGGCTGGTCGAGGCAGGTCCGCGCCGGCAAGCGCGGCGATAAGGATGAAATCCCCGCCCTCGTTCGCAACGGGACCAACAACGGCGGATGGTTTCTCAACCGCACGCTGTGGGTGCAGAACGAGCAGACCGCCGCGCTGCCCGATGGCGTCGATCGCCGAACGTTCGCCCAACTGCTCGAAGGGGTCTTCGCGACTGCCCACTCGCCCGAGGCATCGCTTCACAACCTCCAGCTTCGCCCCGGCTTTCAGGCCGAATTGGCCGCGTCCGAGCCCCTTGTGCAAAGCCCAATTGCCATCGCATGGGGTCCCGACGGTCGATGCTGGGTGGTGGAGATGAGCGATTACCCGCTCGGTGTGGACGGCAAAGGGAAGCCCGGCGGCCGCGTCAAGATCCTCCAGGACACCGACGGCGACGGCAAATACGTCAAGTCCACCGTCTTCCTCGACAATCTCCCCTTTCCCACCGGCGTGATGCCGTGGGGCAAGGGCGTGCTGATCGCCGATGCTCCCAATATTCTTTATGCCGAGGACACCAAGCGCGACGGCCACGCCGATGTCGTCAAGATCCTGTTCACCGGGTTTGTCGAAGGAAACCAGCAGCACCGCCTCAACGGCCTTCAGTACGGGCTGGACAACTGGGTCTACGGCGCCAACGGTCATAGCGGCGGGCACGTTAAATCCATGAAGACGGGCCAGGTCGTCGACATCAGCGGCCGCGACTTCCGCATCAAGCCCGACGAGGGAATCATTGAGACCACCACAGGGGTCACGCAATACGGCCACTGCATGGACGACTGGGGCAACTGGTTCGGGTGCGACAACAGCAATCCCGATTTTCAGTTCGTGCTGGACGATCACTATCTCCGCCGCAACCCGCATTTCGCCCCCCCGCCTCCCTCGCACGACGTGCCCGACATGCCGGGGGCGGCGCCGGTCTATCCGATCAGCCCCGATTTACCGCGTTTCAACGACTTCTGGGCGCTGCACCACTTCACGTCCGCCAACAGCGTGATCATCTACCGCGACGACCTGTTCGGCCCGGTGTTCTACGGCAACAGCTTCGTGAGCGAGCCGGTGGGGAACCTGGTTCATCGCGAGATCATGAGGCGCGACGGCATCCTGTTTCACAGCAGCCGCGCTTCTGACGAGCAGAAGTCCGAGTTCCTCGCCTCCTTCGATGGGTGGTGCCGGCCCACCATGCTCCGCGTCGGGCCCGACGGCGCGCTGTGGGTCGTGGACATGTACCGTCTGGTGATCGAACACCCCGAATGGATTCCCAAGGAATGGCAGCAGAAGCTGGACCTGCGCGCCGGCCACGACAAGGGGCGAATCTATCGCATTTACCCTGTCGGCGTATCGCCGCGGCGAATCCCGCGCCTGGATGCGCTCGACGCCGCCGGCTTTGTCGCGGCGCTGGACAGTCCCAGCGGCTGGCAGCGCGACATGGCCCAGCAACTGCTCGTCCAGCGGCACGACCTCACGGCCGTCCCGCTGCTGGAGAAGGCCGCGATCGAGAATGCTCGTGACCTGTGCCGGCTGCACGCGCTGTGCGCGCTCGAGGGCCTGGGCGCGCTCAAGCCGGAGGTATTGGAGAAGGCCCTGTCCGACTCGCAGCCCGGCGTCCGCCGCCAGGCGGTCCGCATGTACGAGGCGCTGTTCACCAAGGCGCCGCAGCTCGGCCAGCGCGTGATGAAACTTGCCGCCGATCCCGACCCGCAGGTCCGCATGCAGGTGGCCTACAGCCTCGGCGAATGGGACGATGCGCGCGCCGGCCAGGCCCTGGGCCACCTGGCGGTCGATAACAGGGGGGCCCCATATATCGAGGCGGCGGCGATGACGTCGCTCTCCCGCGGGAACCTGGAACCGGTGCTTTCCGCGCTGCTGTCGAGCGCGCAGGGCACGCCCCCGCCGGTCGGCGTACTCTCAAACCTGCTGCGGTTCGCGCAAGCGGTGGGCGACAGAAACGTCATCGCGTCGGTGCTGCTGACGGTTTGCGAGCCGCGGGATGGCAAGTTCGCCCCCTGGCAATTCGCGGCCGCCGGTACCTTGCTCGACGCGCTGGACGCCAACCGCACGTCGCTGCGAAGTCTGGCTGTCGACGGCAATGAGCAGATCAAGTCGGCGGTGCAGAAGCTGTCGGCCGTCTTCGGTGCCGCTCGGGCTGTGGCTTCGGATGGGACCGCCCCCGATGCGATCCGTGCCGCGGCCATCGGTCTGCTCGGCCGCGATGACCAGCACCGGCAGGAAGACCTCGGGGCCCTTGGCTCGTTACTCGCCCCGCAGATCCCGGCCGACCTGCAGTCCGCCGCCATCAGCGCCCTCGGCCGCCTGCCGGGCGACTCCGCTCCGCCAGTGCTCTTGCGGGGGTGGCGGACCTACAGTCCCGTCCTCCGGGTGCAAGTGCTCGATGCGATCCTGAACCGCCCGGAACTGGCATCGGCCCTGGTTGACGCGATCGAACACAAGCGGGTCCTCGCGGCCGACCTCGACGCGATCCGCCGGCAGCGGCTGCTCAGCATGAAGAATGCCTCGCTGCGCGACCGAGCCGCCAAGATGTTCGCCGGAGTCGTCAAGCCTGACCGGCAGAAGATCGTCGAAGCGTACCAGCCCGCCCTCGAGCTCCATGGGGATGCGGCGCGCGGCGCGCAGGTTTTCGCGAGAATCTGCACCCAGTGCCATCACTTCGGCGGTGTCGGGAACGCGGTCGGGCCGGACCTGGCCTCCATCGGCGACAAGTCGCCCCCGACGCTCCTGGTCTCTATCCTCGACCCCAACCGCGCTGTCGAGCCGAAATACGTCGCCTACGTCCTGGAGACAAAGGACGGTCGCACCCTCAGCGGCGTGCTCGGCACCGAAACGGCCACCAGCATCACGCTTTTGCAAGCCAACGTCCCGCCCGTGCAGGTCCTCCGCACCGATATTGCCGTGCTGCGGAGCACCGGCATTTCCCTCATGCCCGAGGGGCTGGAATCGGGCCTGAGCCAACAGGACCTTGCCGACCTGATCTCCCACATCCGCTCGTCCGGGCCTGCGCCGCGGCGGAAGGAATTCGCCGGCAACACGCCGCAGGTGATCCGGCCCGACGCCTCCGGCAAGCTCATGCTGTCCGCCTCCCTCTGCGAAATATATGGCAGCACAATCACTTTCGAGCCGAAGTACGGCAACCTGGGATATTGGCACACTGACGACGACAGCGCCGCCTGGACGGTGCACCCGGAGAAGCCGGGCAAGTACGAACTCTGGATGAACTACTCCTGCCAGGACAGCACCGGCGGCAATATGTGGGTCGTCCAGTGCGGCGCAAGCCGCCTGGCCGGCAAGATCGAAGGCACCGGCGGCTGGGACGATTATCGCCGCGTCAGGCTCGGCGAAATCGATCTCACCGCAGGGCAGCAGCGGGTCACCTTCCGTTCGCTGGGGAACCTCAATGGCGATTTGTGCGATCTGCGGGGGCTGGAGTTAATACCTGCACGGACGAAGTAAGTCACGGCCCCACGACGCCGCGGCGTGGCGCGGTGGGGTTGGCGAGGCCTCATATGTGGCACGGCCGACTCGGCCGTGCCACGATCGGCACCAATGCGCGGCTGCTGAAGCGCGCGAAGGCGCGCCGCCTGCCGCAAACGTGGTTTGAGCAGACCGATTGCCCGTTCACGCCGACCAAGGAATGATCCACGCCGGAGCGTCGGGCGGCGAGAGTGCGCACCTTACGGCGCGACAAAAAACTCCTCGACCCGGCAGCGAAAGCTCGGCAGCGCCGGGTCGCCGGTGATCGAGTCGTTCTGATGTAGCACGCTGCTGGCGCCGCCCGGTCGGTAGATGGTGATCGTTCTCAGGTGCGGGTGCACGACCCAGACGACGCCGAAGCCGGCGCTCAGATACTCTTCCACCTTTTCGGCCACCTCGTATGCCAAGTCATTGGACGAAACGACTTCGACGACCAGATCGGCGGCAATTGGCATGTAGCCGCGATCGCCTTGAATCTCGCGCAGCCGGTCCTTACGGACCACGGAGGCGTCCGGCTTTCGAACCCGGTTGGGGTCGTCCGGAACGCACTGGTAACCGAGGTCCGCGGCATAGACGAAGGCCTCGTGGGTCCGTTCTGCTACGTTGCCTAGCAGCCGACCGACCTGAAGTGCCACCCGGCTGGATTCGATGCTCACGTTCCGCTCCACCAGTTTCCCGTCCACCAACTCGTACCGGCCCGCGTCCGGCATGCGCAGAAGGTCTTCGGGGGTAATCGTCCCGCGTGCGAGGGGACTGGCTAACGTGCTCATGGCTGCTTCACCTCCGGCCGACGGCCCATCGTATGCAGTCGGCCACCGTGCAGCATAACCTGCCGTTCTCTCTCGCGAAACGACGCTTTGGGTCACTCGCGCCAGGCCTTGGTCACGACGCCATGGTGGATTTCGACGTAGGCGGTGTGGGTGGTTTCGTTTTCGTTGTGGCCGCCGAAGATGAGGAAGACCGCCCCGCTGCTCTCGCGCCGCTCGGTGTAGGTCCATTTGAGGAGCTTGCCGTCATCGCCAATGTCCGTCTGCGAGCTGGGAGGGCCCAGCGTCGCGCGCACCCACTGCTCGGTCGTCTGTCCCGGCTTGATCTGGTTGAACGTCGTGTCCGAGACGTACGTCCCCGTTCGCGTCTGATGTGACTCACTGCTGACCAGACACCCGCAGACGCACAGCAGCAGCGTTGATGCCAGCAGGGCACTGACGAAGGTCTGGCGTCCCGTGAAGTGGTTGCAATTCATAAGAGCTTCCCTTTTGGAAGAGAGGATACCGCCGCGGGCCGATTGGCAGCACTCGTGGCGTTGGCCGCTCAGACGCTGACATTAGACGGAATTTGCCCGCCGCACCAGTGCGTAGACGCACAACTCCTTCCCGTGCTCCCCGATGCCCATAGCAAGAAATGCTTGGCCGATTAGAACATGTGACAGGACGAAAGCAAGAGTGTGTCTCCGGAAACCATCTGGGACCACGCAGGCGCGGCCATCGCGATGTGGCGGCAGCACGCCGGGCGCGGCTCGCGTTCAGGATGGTTGTCCATCCGCATGAATTCGTGGCAGAATATGCGGGCGAGGCGTCCATGATCGGCCAAAAAACCATCGATGAAGCAATCCGGCGCCTGGTGGAGGCGGCGCCGGCGGGGTCGGAAGTGATCCTGTTCGGCTCCTACGCCCGCGGGGACGCGAGGGAGGACAGCGATCTGGACTTTCTGGTGGTTGAGCCGGAACTGGTCAGCCGCCGCGAAGAAATGGTTCGGCTCCGGCTCGTGCTGCGGCCGCTGCGCATACCCGTGGACGTGCTGGTCGTTAGTCGCGGCGCCTTTGAGGATTGGAAGGACACGCCCAACAACGTCATCTTTCAGGCGGTGCGTGAAGGCAGATCGTTCACTCATGCGGCTTGACCCACCCAACCTGTTGCTGAAAAAGGCCCGTGAAGACGAGCACCTGGCGTTGCTCGTCGTCAACGACTCCAGCGTGTCGGATGAACAGATCGGGTTCTTTTGTCAACAAGGCATCGAGAAGGCGATCAAGGCGGTGCTGTCGCTCCGCGGAATCAAATACCGACGCACCCACGATCTGGCGGAGTTGCTCGATTTGGTGAAAGACAACGGAATCGGCTTTCCGTCGATTATGGATACGAGCATCGCCTTGACACCCTTCGCAGCGGAGTTGCGCTACGATTATCTGCCCCCCGAGGCGACTGCGGAGCGGCCCTTCGATCGCGCTGGCGCCGTGGGGTTGCTGCGCGCGGCGTTGGAATGGGCCGAAGGGATCGCGTCGCGCGGCGCCTGATCCGCGGGATTACATGACGCAGCGGCCGGGGCAGCCGCGATCCCTTCTGTCTTCCAGGCACGCCAAGGTTATCGCCGTGAGCCAGCGAATCGTTACCCGAAGAAACTGAGTGGTTCAGATCTTGATGAGAAACGCGCGATGGTATCCGGACGGATTTGTGCCACCGCCGACGATTTGGTCCTGGTCGTTTATGCCGTTGGCGGTGGTGAGGGTCCAGCCGGTGTAGGGGAGCAGGTTGTTGAGGTCGTGCATGACGCCGTTGCGGTAGAGGAAGGCGTGGTATGTGTAGTAGTTGCTGTCGTAGGCGTAGCCAACGATGTCGCCATTATTGTTGATGGCGGTGGCGACGGTGTTGGGCAGGCCGGGCAGTGAGCCGAGGTCCTGCATGCGGCCGTTCTGGTAGAGGAAGGCGTGCATGGCGGCGTCGCTGGCGACGAGGGATTCGCCGACGATCTGGCCGCGGTTGTTGAGGGCCAGGGCGTAGCTGCTGTCGCCGCCGAGCGTCCCCATGTCCCAGAGCCGGCCGTTCCAGCGGACGAAGGCGTGGGCGTTGCGGTCGCCGGGCAGTGTGGAAGCGCCGACGATCAGGCCATAGTCGTTGATGCCGAAGGCGGCGCTGATGGAGCCGCCCAGCGTGCCTAGCGCCTGCATGGAGCCGTTGGACCACAAGAACGCGTGTCCGACGGCGCCGGCGTTGTATGAGGTCCCGACGACTTGGCCATAGGAGTTGATGGCGGCGGCGGACGAGCCGACGTCGCCCGGCAGCGTGCCCAGGTCCGACATGCGGCCAGCACTATAATAGAGGAACGCGTGGCGCGCCCCCGACGCGGGATAGGCGGCGCCGACGATCTGGCCGCTCGCGCTCACACCGCGGGCGGTGCTGTAGTTGCCGCCGAGCGTGCCGATGTTGTATGGGACCCCGGCCCAGTCGAGGAATGCGGGCTGGGACGTTCCGGTGGTATTGCCGCCGGCGATCAGGCCGGCGTCGTTGATCGCGTTCGCCTCGCTGGTGAACCCGCCGAACGTTCCCAGATCAGTGACCGCCGACCCTGTGGCCGTCGATGGGGGTGCTGCGGGGGTGACCTCCGACGTGCCGCCCGCGGTCACATTGCCGTGAATCACGTTGTTGTAGCTCGGCGGGTTGACTTTGATCGGGTGGTCGACGTTCCAGATCAGGTTACTATAGACCTGATATCCGTTGGAGCCGTTGTCGAGGTAGACCCCGCCGGCGCCGTACCCGCCGGTGTGAATATTGTAGATCCAGTTGTAGGCGATGACCGTCCCCTGGGCGCCGGTGCCCCAGTCGTAGATGCCGCCCAGATCGGTGGTCTGAAGGCCGACGTCGTGGATGATGTTCCAGGTGATGCGGCCTGCCGTGGCGAAGGTGTCGTGGATGCCGTCGCGCCCGGCGTTATAGATGGTGTTGCTGACGATGCGTTGGCGGGCGCCGGCGACCTCGATGCCGGCTTCATCGCCGCCGGCGTAATCGACATCGTGGATGGTGCATTGCCATACGACATTGTCCCACCCGCCGACATACACCCCGTCACCGGAGCTGTAGGCGATCGTGCTGTTTTGCAGGACGTTATTGCTGCCGTTGAGGACGATCCCGGTTGAGGCGCCGCGGTTGTGCCCGTCCCAGGGGACGGGATTGAGCATCTCGTGCGAGACGTACTGGGCGTTGATGTTGCTGATCGTGACGTGGTTGGAGCTGGCGTCGGTGTCGATCGTCGAGGCGAACAGCCGCACACCCTGAAGATTGATGTATGACCGGCCACTCAATTCGAAAGCGTAGAGCCGGTGCTTGGCCTCGATCAGATGAGCGGCAGGGCTGTCGCCGCCCGGCGTCCAGACGTAAAGCTGCCCGGTGGACGGATCGCGGTACCATTCGCCGGGGGCGTCCAGCGCGTGGAAGCTGCCGGTCAGATAGAAGCGGTTGGCGGCGGTGGGGACCTCGTAGCTGGTGAAGTGTTGAAACGCGAACGTGAGCTCACCGGGCGTCGAATTGAGCACGGTGCCGGTCTGGACGACCCACCCCTGACCGCTGGCGATGTGGATGGTGGCGCCGGCCCACGCGCCGGGACCGCCCGGCAGGTTCGGGTTGTCGATTGTGGCGGTGGACGGAAACAGCCAGCCGGTCTCGGGCGACGTGGTGAACGCGGCCGACGCCGTGGCGAAGGTCGGATGCGACACATCCAGGCTCGTATTGGGCCAGCGGGCCTCATTGATCATCTGGCCGTCGACGAAGACTTGATTGTTGCCATCGCCAAGGTCCCACGGCTGAGCGGCGCGGAAGATCGCGCCACCATAGCCGGACCATCCGGCAACCGGGTCGGCCCCGCTGAGGATGACCGGCTCATTGTTGTACGCCTCGAAGGTAATCGGAGCCGCGGCCGTCCCTGAGTTGGCGGGCGTCACTGTTTCTCGATAAGTGCCGCCGCGGATGAGGACCATATCCCCGGGCTGCGCGAGCGTCGCGGCCTGCTGGATGGTGTGCAACGGCGCGCTGAGCGTACCCGGGTTCGCGTCCTGTCCCCACGGGGCCACAATCCAACTGCGGGACAGCAGAACCCGACGTTCCAGCGGCTCGATCAGCATAAGCGAATGATTGTGCCCTATTGGGGAGGCCGGGCAAGAGGGAATCCGAATGTTCCGCGTCTTTTCGGGAACGGATGGGCGGGCTCAGGTGGGCGTCGCGCTCGGGCGCGCGGCGCTGCGGGCGCGCCGCGGAACGGGAGCTGAGGTCCGGTTTCGTGTGAACGCCACCGGGACAGGCAAAGCCTGTCCCGGCACGCTCACAAAGGATGCATCTTCCCTCCGGAAGACGCCGTCAGTGATTTGGCAACGGCGCGGGCAAGTTGGACGGCGTCGTCGGCGCGTAGGGCTGCTGCGGCTGCGCCGCCGGCGATTGGTTCTGCAGCGCCTGCAGGGCGATGGTTGCGTCAGCGGCCGAGCCGGACGCACTGGGGTTGGGGCCGTCCGCCAGGCGAATCTGCGACTCGGCCAGGCCGCGGCCCTTGAGGTAATCGATGACCGACTGGCGGGCCTGCGGCAGGTCGCCGCCGGCCGGCAGGTCCAGATAAACGATCAGCGGTTGCGATGGCTCCCCGGCCTGAAGCATCAGGTCCAGTTTCTGCTGCCCCAGCGCATTGAGCGCGCCGGCGTCGAAATGCTGCTTCCAGAGCGTGGCGTCGGCGCGGGCGCCGGCGGCCTCCTGGGCGGCGGCAATGTTCTGCGTCGCCCGCGGCTGCTCGTCGGGCGGAAACAACTCGGCACGCGAATTGGGGCGGGCGGCGTGGCCGCAGCCGGCCAGCAGCCCGGCGCCCACCGTCCCCACGATCCATCCATTTGTCTTCATGACGCCTCCCATTGCAGCGAGCCTCAATTCGTTCGTCGGCTATTGGAACAGCGAACTTTTCAAGAGCTGTATGACCGTCGGCCCGGCCAGGACGATAAATGTCGCCGGGAAAATGCAAAGCACCAGCGGAAAGCTCATCTTGACCGACGCCTTACCGGCGGCTTCTTCCGCCGCCATCTGCCGGTTCAGCCGCAGCGTTTCGCTGTGGACGCGCAGGGCGTCGGCGATGCTGGTGCCGAACCGATCGGCCTGAATCAACATGGCCGACAATGACTGGAGCGCCGCGTTCCCGGTCCGCAGGGCCAGGTTCTTGAGTGCTTCGGCCCGGGGCAGCCCGACGCGGGTTTCCATATGCGTCATGCCCAGCTCGCGGCTCAGTGCCGGGTGCGCCAGCGACAGCTCCTGCCCGACCCGCTGCATGGCCGCGTCGACGGTCAGCCCGGCCTCGACGCACACTACCATCAGGTCCAGCGCGTCGGCCAAAGCGTTGGTCAGCTCGCGCTGGTTAGTGGCGGTCTTGGCTTTGATCCAGAAGAGGGGCGCCAGGTAGCCGCCGATGCCCCCGAGCGACAGTCCGAAGAGGAGTTGCTCGAACTGCATGCCGGCGACATAGCCGACCAGCACGCCCAGCCCCAGGCAGATCACCTTGGCGCCGATCACCACCCGGATGGCGGAGGGCGTGTAGATCCCGGCCCGGGCGAGACTGCGGCGGATGACGTACTGCTTATGCGCATCCTTGGGCATGAACGGCTGGGCTGCCCACTGCCCGAACTGCTGAAGCAGGTCCTTGAGCTTCAGCTTGTGCTGGACGACGCGACGGGTATCGACACCGCTGCCGGTCAGTCGGTTGCGCAGCCGGCCATCCGTATTCCGCTCGGCCAGCACCTGGTAGACGAAGTACGTCAGGAGCGCCGCCGCCCCGAACGCGCACAGGATAATGAGCAGTTGATCGTCCATTTCCATTTGTCCCTTGTCATTGGTCCTTTGTTCTTTGTTTTGCAAAGGACAAAGGACCAATGACAAAGAACTCCTTAGACCCGCACGGTCGTGATCTTCTTGATCAGGAACAGTCCGAGCATCTGGAGTCCGAAGGCGATTCCCAGCAGTATGTGTCCCTGTGGGGTCTGGAGCAGGACATTTCCGTAGCTGGGGTTGAGCGTCCAGGCGATGAAGAACATGACCACCGGAAAGGCGACCATGATGTATCCGGTAAAACGGCCTTCGGCGGTCTTGGCCCTGACGCTCTGCTGAAGCCGCAGCCGCTGGCGGATCATGTTGCTGATGTTCTTGAGCACTTCGGCCATGTCCCCGCCGCTCTGCCGCTGGATCACGACGGCGGTGGCGAAGAAGGCCACGTCCGGCGAATCGAGCCGCAGCGCCATCTCCCGCAGACCCTCCTCCAGCGGCTGCCCGAGGCTGTGTTGGTCGTAGCATCGGCGAAACTCGGCGGCCAGCGGCTGCGGCAGCTCATCGGACATCATCTGAAGGCCCGTGCTGAAGCTCTGCCCGGCGCGCAGGACGCGCGAGAGAAAGTCCAGCGCTTCAGGGAGTTGTTGGGT
>Ga0073928_10006856_pt1 | contig 15098 bp, 14 predicted proteins | sample PaiPotPPA55metaG_FD_76969 | JGI IMG/M metagenome (GOLD analysis project Ga0073928, IMG submission 76969) | Iron sulfur acid spring bacterial and archeal communities from Banff, Canada, to study Microbial Dark Matter (Phase II) - Paint Pots PPA... ... | reverse complement strand
GGGTGGCGACAATCGGATTGCCGGCTCTCGTTCTGATATTCCATCCCTACAACGCAAGGTCCTTTGAAATGACCTGCGAGGGGCTGGCGCGGTGGAATGGGGCGCTCGGGTGGCAAGTGCATTTCCGCCAAAGGAGCGATAAGCCAAATACGATTCGCTCTTACCGGATCGGTAGTAATGGCCCATCGTACCCAGTAGCGCTGAAGGGGCGCGCCTGGATCGCAGCGGACAGCTACCAAATCCTGAGGTTGGAAACAGATCTGATCGCGCCGCTGCCGGAAATCCGGCTGGCGACGGACCGCGCCATTATCGAATATGGCCCCGTCCATTTCCAAGAGGGCAAGGTGGATATGTGGTTGCCGCAGAGCGCGGAATTGTATTATGACTGGAAAGGACGGCGCAGCCATCGGCGTCATAGTTTCAGCAATTATTTGCTGTTCTCAGTGGGGGACAAGCAGAATATTTCTGCGCCGAAAATTGAGGAATGAGTCGCCTTCCGACCCAGCCGCACAAGTCATAAAAACCGAGTTACTGAAAGACTTTTATTGTTAGCTGGAACCGGTGGCGCGAAGCGCGCCCAGCCAGCCCCTCTGACTGCAACCTTATTGTTATAGTCTCTGATATGCCTCTGGGGAGCGTAACCATTGCCGCGTTCTTGGGTCTTCTGTGCGGAGGGATGCCCGCTCAGAATGCTGAAGACAAAGCGCCCGACGGCGGCAGCATAATGGCGAATCCGCCTGGTCTTTTCTTTGTGCTCAAGACAAAAGACGATCAGCGGCGCATTTATCACGTGGGAGAAATCGTCGAAATTCAGGAAGATTACTCCGCGAATATTCCTGGGCGGTATTTGCTCCTGCAAAATCCTTACAAGCTCAAGGGAGGGTCACCCTCAAATCTAACGATTGTGCCTGACGCGTCGGTAGTTGACCGCGTGCGACACAGTTGGATAAGTGCTGCTGCAATTCTAGGCTCTCGCTGCGAGGGCGATGGAAGCGGCGGTGTAATTGGTGCCTGTGCAGATTGTGATGGCGTTTACAAATTGGGGAGCGAACCTATCCATTTTCCGTACGCTTTGAATTATCGGTTTGCCATTACGGCACCCGGCCACTACACGATTCAGGCCCGAGCTTCGAATATCGTAGTTGCGGAGAATCCCAGCAAAGTGCTTCAAGTGGTTTCGACGCCTCTAAACATTGAAATCATCCAGGATGATTACTGGTCTCACCAACAGTTACGAGCGGCGGTGAAGCGGTTCGAGGAGATCCACGAAAAGTATATTCAGAATGGTTGGAATTTTAACGATCCACGCGGGGATGAAGTTGCCGAACACGTGGGAACAGCTTTCGAAACCGAAAAATCAATGGAGATAATTCGTTACCTCGATACCGAGGAGTCTCTTCGAGAGGCGGTGCGGTTGTTCGATGGTTCACCCAGAATTGCAGGGTATGAAAACATGTTTTTGACGATAATTGTTGAATCAAGCCATCGAGATTTGGCTGTATCGCTTTTGGCGCATCGCCTGCTGGACGAAGATTTCGAGGCCTCGGCGAATCTCATCGACGCGCTGAGTGGCATGACCATTCAATCAGAGGAGCCCTTTATTTTTGCTCGGGATGACCGGTCTTCACGGCAACAGCTTAGCCCGAGGACGCTTGAAATCTTGCGGGGATATGTTCTGGCTCTCGGCCATAGCATTCCATCAAAGCACCCGGAAGTCCGCGATATGGCGATAAAAACTTTCGAACACTATGCCAATGGGGAAAACTGCACGGGTGAGCCGCTGATAGAAAAAGAATTAGCCGAGCAGATCCTGCGGCAGGCCGGTGTTTGAGTGGTGACTGTGATTAGCGGGCCGGCTGCTTCGGCCATGTCCATGCGTAGCGGACGATGAGTAATGTCAGGGTGATTTCTATCAATCCGAAAAGAACATAGTAGTGCCAACCACCCCTGATCACCAGAATCATGATCACGCTGTATACCGCTCCGAACACGATATTCATCCAGCGATTCACTCCTGCAGGCAGGGCGAGCGACAGAAACGGCATCAGACTCGGGATTATCATGACCGAAGCCATGCCCAACAAGGCCCCTTGCGAGATACCACCGAAAGGCATCCTTCCAGAGAGTACGTCCTGCAATTTCCCAGGTTGATAAAGCTCGAAATAGTCCCCATAGATGTAAAAGAACATTACGGAACACCATAACGCGAAGAGCTTAAACCTCACATGAACCTTGATGTCCTCGAATGCCAGGGTGTTCTTCTCATCCATTATGATCATCTTCAAGTCCTTGCGTGTCTGCTCGACTAGGGGAGTCCTTCGTCTTGAAGACATGACGCGAAACGGAGCACAACGTTTCAGTCTTCTGCGTAGGTGGGTTTACAGAGCGACGGAAGTCGTCCAACTTCACCGAAGGCCTGAACGAAAAGCTGAGGGCCATCGTCCGCTGCCAAGTGCCATGTTCCGCTGCGCAGTTCGAGTTGAACAGTGAGTATTCCGTTCTCCAGTTTCCCCGCGGGCACGCGGTTTTGATTGGCGACGATCTCATCGGCAGCCGCAGATTGTGCGATCGCTGTCGCCGGCAGAACGCAGAACAACATCAAGCAACAAAAAGTTCGTGAAATGGTGGGTGCTTTGTAATCTGAAATTGGGCGCGATTATGCCACAGAGGAGTTGCGGCGTCTCCGCGTGTCAATATGTGAGCAATGAGTGCATTGACGAGCTTGCGCCGGGCGCTGCAAAACTCACTTATTCTTCGGCTTGATTTTGGTAGCCTGTCTGTGGGCCATCCATCGCTTTTTTAGAGATCATTCAAACTTTTAAACGAGGAACCTTTTGACGTACGAGCTGAAAGGGTCGTCCAACACGTCCGCGCCGCCATTGTCCGGGAGACTTTCGGGCCCTGGCGCCCTGAGTGGAACAGTGGGCAGCGCGGATGCGACACCTAAACACAACAAGCATGATGAACTGCGCTTGCTCGTGAATTCGCGGCACCCCATCATCACCGCGGAGACGGCGGAAGAAGAGCGCCTGGAGCTGATGCTGCGGCAGGTAGCGGCGGAATTAGAGGTGCCGCTGTATGAGTGGACGGTCACGGCGGGGTTGGCAAAATGTGATGGCGCGGCGATGTACAACACAGAGCAGCCGGAGCAGGCGGTGGCAAATATTCCATTGATTCAGGGCGATGCGATTTTTTTGCTTAAAGACTTTGCGCGCTACTGCGACAACGACAAAATCTGCCGCCGATTGCGAGACCTGGCGGAGAAATTCAGGACGGCGCGGCGAGCGATCGTGATTTCTGGCGCGTCAATGCAATTGCCGGCGGAACTTCAGTCTGAAGCGGCGCCGTTTCAACTGAGCTTGCCGACAGTGGAGGAGTTATTGCCGGGAGTGAAGAACGTGCTCACAGAAGTAAATCGCGAGCAGCACATTCTGGTGACGCTGGACGTCGCGGGAATGGCACAAATCGCGCGAAACCTGGCCGGGCTTTCCGGCGAAGAGGCCATGCGCACGCTGCGGATGTGCATCTTGTCTCGGGGACGGGCAGATGTGGGATTGTTGAATGATGTGCTGGATGCCAAGCGCCAGGCGCTGCGTAGCGACGGATTGATTGAGACTGTACGGCGCGATACGTCATTTGGAGATGTGGCCGGTTTGAAGCGTCTGCGCGAATGGATCGCGAAACGCAAAAGCGCGTTGACGCCGGAAGGCCAGCGATTTGGGCTGGTGCCGCCGAAGGGAATTTTGATTACCGGCGTTCAGGGATGCGGGAAAAGTCTGGCGGCGCGGGCAGTTGCTGGGGAGTGGGGATTTGAGCTGGCGCGGCTGGATGCGGGAGCGTTGTACGACAAATTTGTAGGGGAGAGCGAGAAGAAGCTGCACCGGGCGCTGGAATTGGCGCAGAAGCTGTCGCCGATGGTGCTGTGGATCGATGAGATCGAGAAAGCGTTTGCGTCGGCGGGTTCAAGCGGGGACGCGGACGCAGGATTGTCGCAGCGGCTGCTGGCGACGTTGTTGACATGGATGCAAGACCGCGAGAGCGGCGTGTTTTTGGCGGCAACGTCGAACAACATTACGGTTTTGCCGCCGGAGATGATCCGTAAGGGGCGATTCGATGAGATTTTCTTTGTGGATTTGCCCGGAGTTGAAGTTCGCGCGGCGCTGTTCGAATTGCATTTGAAAAAGCGCGGGCGTGACGTGAGCACGTTTGATTTGGGGAAACTTGCCGCGGGAAGCGAGGGCTTCTCGGGAGCGGAAATCGAGCAGGCGATTGTCGCGGGGCTTTACACCGCGTTTGCGCAGAAGCAACAGCTGACGACGGAAGTTTTGCTGGGCGAGATTCGCTCGACGCAGCCTCTTAGCGTGACTCGCGCTGAAGAAGTGGAGTCGATCCGGGAATGGGCCAGGACGCGGGCCGCGCCGGCGGATTGATTCGGCGAGACCCAACAAGCGAAGATGCAACCTTTGAAAATTCACGAGGGGTGCGGCACCCCACTCGGGAGTTAAGTTTCGGCCACCCAGCAGGTCACTCATTCCGCAGAGCACGCATGGGATCGATGGAAGCAGCGCGACGAGCGGGTATCACTGCTGCAAGCGCCGCAGATACGGCGAGCACAGTTATGGCCAAGCCTAGAATGGGCGGATCGTAACTTTTCACGCCATATAACTGATTGGCAATGGCGTGACCAGCTGCGATTACAACTGGGATCCCGATGCCAAGGCCGAATAGGATAGGCGCCATGGCGCTCCGCAGGACCATACCGAGGACTTGCTTGCTATTCGCGCCGATGGCCATACGCAGGCCAATCTCGCTAGTTCGACGTGCGACGGTGTAGGCCGCCACACCGTATAGCCCTACACAGGCCAGTACCAAAGCCAAGGCTCCGTACAATGAAGTGAGTTGAGCGATGAGGCGTTGGCTGTTGAGTCTGGAATCGAGTTGCTCTTCCAGGTTAGTTATTTTGATGGCGGTCAAATTGGGATCGATTTCGGTTAATGCGTTACGGACCTGAGTCTGGAAATTTTCAGGACGACCGGCAACATGTAGTTGCACTCCGTCGATGTAATTCCCCCAGACTTGATAAGCTTTCTCCGTAGGACTTTCATAGACCACAGTCTGTAACAGAGGCAGGAATACCATAGGCTCCGCAGGAATTTTTGGGTCGATATACTTCGTATCTTCCACGATGCCCACGATTTCATAATCGCCTGCGTGGCTAATGCCGTTGAATCCCAGATGTTTCCCGAGGGCATCAGCAGGCGAAAAAAATTTGCGGCTGAACGCATCATTGATGACAACAACATGGCCGGAGCTTGACGTATCGCGCTCTTCGATGGGACGGCCGCTCAAGAGCCTCGTACCGATGGTTTCAAAATAGTGGGGCCCGACAAAGTCGTATTGGACATTGTCATCCGCGGAGTTGGGCGAAGGCGCGCGGCCTGCAATGGCAACATCTCCGCCCCAATTCCAGCCATCCATCGGGCTGTGCAGAGCGATGCTCGCGCTTAACACGCCAGGAATGCGGCTGAAGCGATCCTGGAGCTGGCGGTAAAGTCCAGGCAGACGTTCGAAGGTGTAGCCAGCGAGCGCCGGATTGAGGCGCACGATCAGGCGCGATCGAGAATCAAAACCGAATTGCTGTTTCTGCAGGTTGCGAAGGCTCTGGGTCATCAAACCCGCTCCAACCAGGAGCACAAGCGACATGGTGGCCTGCAAGGCAACCAGTATCTTATGCGGCAGAGCGGAATTATCGCCGGTGGCACGTCCTGCGCCGCGCAGTGTTCCTCCCGGATGCGCGCGAGAAGCGATCAAAGCAGGCGCGACACTGAAGATGATTCCGGTAATCAACGAGAGCACAAGGGCGAAGCCCAGGACCGACAATGAAGGGGTGGCGTCAATCGGAACATACTTTGCGCCGCGAAAAGCGAGCAGCAGAATTGCTCGTATTCCGATAAAAGAAACGATGACACCTGCCACGCCACCGAGGAGCGATAGCAGAATGCCTTCTGTAAGCATCTGCCTGATTAATCTGGTGCGCGACGCACCAAGAGCCACGCGCAGGGCGGTCTGCAAATGGCCGGCGGTCGCTCGCACGAGCAAAAGGTTGGCAATATTCGCGCACGCGATGAGCAAAACCAGCGCTGAAATCACCGTAAGCATGTACAGGCCATGACCATAGGTGGTGCGTAAACGGGTCACCCCGCTGCCCGCAGGAGTGAGGGAGAGACGAAGCGTTCCGATCAGTTGACGAGTGCGCTCAGAGTTGCCCTGTTGATCGCTTAGCCACTGCTGAATTTCCTTTTTTACCTTGGCCTGCACTTGTGCAGGATCGGTGCCGGGCTGTAGTCGGCCGACGGCGTACAGCCAGAACTCGCTGGATTGGTTCAAGAACGAGTCGTCGCGATCAAGATTTGGTTCCATGGCGAGGGGAATCCAGAAATCGGCGGGATCGCTACGAAGCGTATCGCCGAAGAATCCCGGTGGCATGATGCCCACGACGGTCATGGATTGGCCATTGATGGCGAAGGTGGCGCCGATCACAGATGGATCGGATCCGAGACGCTGTGACCAAGTACGGTAACTCACCACAGCTACAGGTTGCGCATTGGGCTGGTCGTCGGCAGCAGTCAGCGTTCGTCCAGCAAATGCGCCGATCTGAAAGAGCGAGAAATAATTACCGGAGACAAACTCACCAAAATAAGGTTCCGCGATAGCGGGGACGCCGCTGCGGCGAACGCTCAAATTAGCCAGCCAGGATTGGAATGCAGCGAGGTGGGAAAATTCAGGAGTGTTATCGCGTACGTGTTGGTACAGCGGAAAAGAATAGAGTGCGAAATTGTCGTGCAAGGGTGAAATGTCGGTGGTATCGCAGCAGAGTTTAGTATTACCCAAGCTATAGAGTTGCTCCGGCTTAGGAACGGGCAAAGACTTCATCATCACAGCATGGACGAGCGTAAATATTGCGGTATTGGCGCCGATACCTAACGCCAGCGTAAGAATAGCGACGGCGGTGAATCCCGGATTCTTGCGGAGTTGCCGCAAACCAAAACGTGTATCCTGGATTAAACGCTCAAGCCATGTCCATCCCCATGCTTCGCGAACATCCTCCGCCACCAAAGTGGTGTTGCCGAACGCACGGCGGGCGGCGTACTGGGCTTCCTCGGCAGACACGCCCTTTTCCTGCTGCTCTTCGGCCTCAATCTCCAGGTCGGTGCGCAATTCGCGCTCGAGATCTTTCTCTTGCGTGTCCCTTTGGCCCACCATCCGATCTAACAGCACCCGCCAGATATGCATTTTAGCTCTCCGGACTCGGCCACATTACGTTCGAAATTGCCGCCGTCAATTGTTTCCACTTGGATTCGTCCACTGCCAATTGCTTTCTGCCAGCCGCGGTTAGACGGTAATACTTGAACTGACGATTGCCCTCCGTTGCGGTCTGCCACTTCGCGGAAACCCAACCTTTGCGCTCCAGACGGTGAAGCGCGGGGTACAGCGACCCATGCTCTACCTGGAGGACCTCTTCCGTGGTGCGCTGAATGTGTTTGGCGATCTGATGGCCATGCGCGGGGCCAGTCAGGAGGGTACGGAGAATGAGCATGTCAAGAGTGCCTTGCAGGAGAGCCATGCGGCTTGAAGCTTCTTTGGTCATGTTGGTAGACATCCTATCATCAATTGCCTCTTGATGGTAGACGCTCTGCCTTGGAAAACGTAAGCGGAATTGAGTGCGAGTTATTCGAAGATTGCGCCGGAAGGACACGGCAATTGGAGCGGCTGTTCGGGTAGCGCACAGCTAAGAAGCAGCTATCAGTCATTTTCGTCGCGCACGCACGATTTATTTTATACTCCACGGTTCTCTCGAACCGCATGGTCCTACCGACTCACCGTGACAATGGTAGGAAACAATGGAGGTCCTCAATCGTCTAGACTTTAGCGGTCGTCGAGGTCTGTCTAAAACAAGGGGTTGCGTCATGAAGAATCTTTGGCTCAACGTTCGTTATGCTGGCCGGCTTTTAAAGAAGGACCCGGGCTTTACATTTGTGGCGTTGTTAGCGCTCACACTGGGCATCGGGGCAAATACCGCGATTTTCAGCGTCGTTTACGGGGCTTTGCTGGCCCCTTTGCCCTATCCGAATGCCGATCAATTGGTAATGGTGTGGTCGAAAATCAACGGACGCTCGAACGCGGTTTCAGCCGGCGACTATTTGGAATGGAAACGCCAGAATTCGGTGTTCCAGGACATGGTGGCGTGGAGCGGAAATACCTTTAGTCTTTCGGTGTCCGACCGCCCCGAGCCGGTGCAGACGAGAATAACCTCGGCAGGATTTTTCGGGATGCAGGGAATACCGTTGTCGCTTGGGCGAGAGTTTGCAGCGACCGAAGGCGAGTTGGGTAAGAACCATGTACTGATCATGACCAACAGGTTGTGGCGGGAACGTTTCGGCAGCGACCCCAGGGTTATTGGCCGGCAAGTGCGACTGAATGGGGAAGCCTACACCGTGATTGGCGTGTTGGCCGCTGGGATGCCGGACCGTTTTGAGTCTCCGCTGTTCGTGCCGCTGACGTTCCGGCAGGACCAGATCAATCATAATTTTCACTGGTTGACGGTGATGGGCCGGCTGAAACCGGGGATTACGCTGCAGCAGGCCAATGCAGATATGGACGGCGTTACGAAGCGCATTGCCGGGGATTACCCGCTGTCCAATAAGGGCTGGGGCGCAAGCGTCGAACCTCTGAAGAATGATTTCACCAGCAGCCAAACGATTAAGAATCTGTGGCTGCTGCTCGGCGCAGTGGGCTTCGTATTGTTGATTGCTTGCGTGAACGTCGCCAATCTGCAACTGGCGCGCGCGACAACGCGCCAGAAAGAGGCGGCGCTGCGGGCTTCGCTGGGTGCCACGCGTTGGCAACTTTTCTCCCAATTCCTGACGGAGAGTGTGGTTCTGGCGCTGCTGGGAGGAGCCTTGGGAGTAGGGCTCGCCTCCATCGTTTTGAAGGTAATCGTGACTTTGCTGCCGCAGTTTTCCATCCCAACGGAAGCGGATGTGCGGTTGAACTTGCCGGTGTTGTTTTTCAGCCTGGGACTAACGGTGATGGCGGGCATCGTCTCCGGCTGCGCTCCAGCATGGCAGATTTCTGCCCGTGATTTGAATGATGCATTGAAGGAGGGTGGACGGTCGGCGTCGGGTGCCGGTCGAAGTGGATTGCGGCGGTTCCTGGTGGTTATTGAGTTTGCATTGGCTCTCACTTTGCTTACCGGCGCGGGCTTGGTCATCCATAGCTTTTGGAAACTAACGCGGGTGAATCTCGGGTTTCGAGCCGATCACATACTGACTTTTGTGCTGCCGATACCGGTAGAGCGCTTTACGGAGTCCGACCGAATTACGGCGTTTTATCGCCAGATACTTGAAAAAATCGAGGCTGTTCCGGGAGTATCTTCCGCAGCTGCTTCCACCGGCGCACCTGTGATCGGCACGAGTTGGGGGATGGCGTTCAGCATTGCTGGTGGCCCGGCGGAGGATCCAGCGTCGCGACCCAACGCTGGATTCACGATGGTCTCTCCGGGGTATTTTCGAACTTTTGGAATCGCGATCGTGAAGGGACGCGACTTCAATGAACAAGACGTGGCCGGCGGAATGCCGGTCGCGATCGTTAACGAAACGTTTGCCAAAAAGTATCTTCCTAACGTTGATCCGCTGACGCAGCGAGTTGTGGTCCAGCAATTAAGTCCGCGTCTGGGTCCGCTCGGGGCACCGATTGAGTGGCATATCGTTGGCGTTTACCATGACGTTCACAATGGCGGGGTTCGAAGGGAAGGCTTTCCCGAAATCAACGTTCCCTTATGGCAGAGTCCAGTACCACTGGTGCGTATGGAAGTCCGCACCAGCAGCGATCCTGCAAGTATGGCCAATAGTATCGCCGCGGCGGTTCGATCGGTGGATTCCGACTTAGCTTTGGACCAGGTCAGGACCATGGAACAACTGGTGGATGAATCTTTGGCGGGTGATCGCTTTGTCACGGCGCTTTTCGGCGCGTTCTCCGTTGTAGCACTGACGCTAGCTGCTATCGGCATTTATGGGGTCATGTCATTTGCGGTTGCGCAGCGAACGCAGGAAATCGGGGTGCGCATGGCACTCGGGGCAACGCCTGGACAGGTGCTTACGATGATGTTGCTCGAGGGAATGGCGCTGGCTGTTGCCGGATTGATTTTGGGCTTAGGCGGCACGTACTTCGTCGGCCGTGGGCTGAAATCTTTGTTATATCAGGTGACTACTATTGATCCGATAGCGGTGAGCAGTGTCGCCGCGGTGCTGATGTTGTTTGCCATTTTTGCCTGCTACTTACCCGCAAGACGCGCCACGCACATAGATCCTATGGCTGCGCTACGCCAGGAATGAAGATGTGATTTGCCCCTGTGGTCAATAATAAATTCAGGTAGCAGACGCTCGAGCAGTTTTTGACTCTGAAGAGCCGATTTTGAACTTCAAGCTAAGCTGCGGTAAGACGCAGTCACGAGTGAATCAATCGATGATCCGACGTTGCGACCAAGGCGACTCAGAGTTGATTTGGACCATCATCAACGATGCGTCGCAGGCTTATAAAGGCGTTATTCCCGCAGATCAGTGGTCAGAACCATACCTGTCGAGTGAAGAAATGCAGCACGAAATTGCCGATGGTGTGGTGTTCTGGGGATTTGAAGACGGTGGTGAATTAGTGGGAGTCATGGGGATTCAAAAGGTGCAGGACGTGACGCTGATTCGACATGCGTATGTGAGAACCGGTCACCAGAAGCTCGGGATTGGAGCGCAGTTGCTGGCTCACCTGCGTCGATTGACGGAGGATCCTGTCTTGATTGGAACATGGGCGGATGCGGTTTGGGCGATTCGCTTCTATGAAAAACATGGCTTCCGAATGGTTGGCTTGGCGGAGAAGGACCGGCTGCTCAAAAAGTATTGGAAAATATCAGAGCGGCACAGAAAAACGTCTGTTGTTCTGGCAGATTCGAAGTGGCCGGGAACCGATGTTTGATTCGGTTTGCTATCCCGAGTGGTAAGCCGCATTTGCTGAATGCCGATTTCATAGCGAATGGCCACTATTTATCGAAGCTGCTCTTGCTGGGGGCGAACGGAGCGGGATAAGCTTGGCGCGAATTCCTCACTCCTGTGACTTTATGAAGCGCCACGTGCTCATCTATGGGTTAATCGGTGGACTGCTGATTTGCTTGCTTAAGTGGACTGAGTACCGGTTCCTGATAATCGAACATTCGATCGAAATTTACGGGGGACTGACGGCGGCGACCTTTGCCGTGCTGGGTATCTGGCTCGGGCTTAAGTTGACAGGAAGGGAGCAGAGGATCGTTGTGAAGGAGATCCAGGTGCCTGGCGGGAAGCCGTTCGCTCCGGACGAGAAAAAACGAGAAGACCTGGGCATCACGCGCCGCGAGCTGGAGATTCTTGAACTGATGGCCCAGGGTATGAGTAACCGCGAGATCGCCGAGAAACTGTATGTGAGCGAGAACACGGTCAAGACTCATTCCAGCCGCGTCTTTGACAAATTAGGAGCCAGACGACGAACGCAAGCCGTGCAGTTCGGCAAGGAATTCGGTTTGCTGCCTTGAATTGGTCGCGCAAACGAACAATTTTTCCCCTCCGCGACGAAAATCACCCGAAAGAATGACGACAGAGACGGGGGTTGATGCGGTATGGTGCGTTCGAATCGACACTCGCACCACTGGAGGAAGATATGAAGAAAACGATACTCACGTTCGGGTTGATTTCCGGCGCCATTTCCTCGTTGATGATGGTAGCCACGGTGCCGTTCGCGGACAGGATAGGTTTCGATAAGGGCGCGGTCATTGGCTACACGTCGATTGTGCTCTCGTCTTTGCTGGTGTTCTTCGGCATCCGCTCGTACCGCGACAATGCCGGCAACGGGCAGATCACCTTCTCGAAAGCTTTTGCTGTGGGGATCTCGATTACGGTGATTTCGTGCATCTGCTATGTGGTTACTTGGGAAATTCTTTATTACAACTTCCTGCCTGATTTCATGGACAAATATGGCGCTCATATGATCGAGAAAGCCAAGGCCTCGGGCGCGAGTGCTGCCGCCGTTCAGGCGCAAGTTGAGCAAGTGAAAAAATACAAGGAAATGTATGCTAATCCACTAATCAACGCCGCGATGACCTTCATCGAGCCTTTCCCGATTGGGCTAGTGATCACGCTGATCTCGGCGGCGGTGCTTAGGAGAAAGCCGCGAGTGCAAGGGGAGCAATCGGTTTTGGCGGCGTCCAGTTAAACATGCCCAGGCAAGTCCGCATTTCTCCCTTCGATTGTAGTCGGGGAAATAGTAGTTTTACTGCAGGGTTACTTTTCTTGGGCCGTGACTTGCGACTCGAGGGCCTGCCAATCTTTCGGCGGAAATACAATCGGCCAGAAATCGGGGCAGGGAGTTTCAAATTGGAACGCAACCACGAGTCCCCGCCTAGCGGGTGATTGTTGGGTCCTAACGACAGTGCACTCTCGCGATATACCGGTTTTGGAGTTTGTCAGAACAAATTGTTGACCAGCCGAGACGTCCATCTCCAGACTGAGTAGTCCGCCATGGGCGTTGACGACTTCTGTATAAGTGGCTTCTTCTGTGACGATCCCTTCATTCGCAGTAACAGAGAGAAGAACGGGGACCCTCAACATCACCCTTTCGCTCCTCCGCTTGTCTACGCCATGGATCGTTGCTTCAGGAAGGGTTTTTTGGGGGTCCATGGTGGCATTTCCTTGATTACAGGCAAACAATACTTAAAATCTTAGAGATATAGAATATAACCAGAATGGAACTGACAGACGCAATTAAATGCGGCGCTGTGCTTATGTTGAGAGCCTGAGCTCCTGAAACGATTATTCGGCCGTGCTCGTAACGGCAGGGATTTCATAGGCTTGTCCACGGATGATTGGCGTCAGGCGATTAACTCCCGAGCGGGACTGCTTTACCGGAAGGTGAGTTATAGGATTCTGGTAACGGTGACACGTATCTGAAATATTCGCATATTCGGGTAGTCAGATGGCTTTTTGCGGCGACTTGGGTATAAAGGCGAGCGCAGGTCTTGCGACCTGCGCTTTCTTTATTCTGGTTCGCGAGCATAGCGGTGTTAGCGGACTATGAGCAAAATCACGAACAAGGCGGCGATCAAAATTACGTGCGCTGTTCCGTGCATGTCGTAGAGCAGGATGTTGATTTCGTCCATGTGTATCTCCTGAGAGCTAGTGTAAAACCTGGGAGCATTGTGGAGTGGTTCGGCCGAAACGGAAATAGCTAGAGCGTACGGGCGAGAAAAACCGAGGTTCCTAAAGGGTCGGATCTGGTTCGAATGTCTCGCTCAAAATTGAGAATAGCCAGTGGTACTACGAGGACTAACTCGAGTGCTGGTACCAGGACTAGCCGCTTACTCGGTTTGAGGTCGGCAATGTCGATGAAAAAAAAGCAGTTGCGGCGCTTTCGCATCTGGGAGTTTGGCAAGGGTCACGCGTAGTTGATTTCTTCGAGGCGGCGGTTTTTGGGCTCAATTCCAAAGATCAGTACCAGAACGATTTCGATGATTAGTAGCCCGATCAGCATGATGATTACGCCGCCGACCCCGTAATGCCGAAAAAGGGCGACTACAAGGAAAGGCGTGACGATGGTGGCGCCGCGTCCGAAGGTGTTGCAAATGCCAGACGCTCGCAAACGTACTTCTGTGGGAAACAATTCCGGGATGTAAACGGCGAAGCAGACGGTGACCAAGACGTAGATGGGGATCATCAAAACGATGCCTATTAGTGAAAGCAGAAGCGGGTCTTTTATGAAGGGATAGAAACTTCCAATCAGGATGGTTAGTAGCGATGCGCCGACAATGGTGGGTATTCGTCCCCAGGAGTCAGCCGTCCAAGCTCCGATCGCGGAGCCGATGGGTGCGCCGATGGAGATGATCAGGGAGTAGCTGAAGGATTGGGCGATGCTGCGGCCGCTGTGAACGAAAAAAGTCGGGAGCCAGGTAACGAAGCCGAAGATCAGCGTGTTCACGGTGATGAGGGTGATGCAGCCGACGATCATGCGCGGGAACAAGGCCGGGCTGAGAAGGGAATTGAGCTTTCTGGACGGCGCGATTGGTGGCGTGGGCGACGGCGGAGGAAGCGGACCGTGCTGCTGGGAAACTTCGCGTTCGATGGATTGCAGTAGGGCTTCCGCTTCGTCGTAACGGCCGATGGACTCGAGCCAGCGTGGCGATTCCGGCAGTGCCTTCCGAAGATACCAGACCACCAGGGCGCCGATACCGCCAATGACGAACATGGCGCGCCAACCAAAAACCGGAATGACCAGGGAGCCAACCAGAGCCGTGGCGGGCAGGCCGAGAACGACAATGAAGGACATTCCACCCAGCCATTTGCCTCGAACGTGCGGCGGGATGAATTCCGTCATAGTCGAATAGCCAACGACATTTTCCGCGCCAAGACCGAGGCCCATGATGAAGCGCAGGAATATCAGCACATGAATATTGGGTGCGAAAGCGGAGGCCAAGGATGCAAAACCAAAAACGGCAAGATTGGTCTGATAGGTGAAGCGGCGGCCGTAACGATCGCCGAGAAAGCCGGTGGCAAAGGAGCCGAGCATCATTCCAAGAAAAGTAGCGGCGATGAATTGGGCGTTTTGGCCCAGGGTGGAAAACCCGCTGCGAAGCATGGCGCCGAGGACCGTGGCAATGAGGTAAAGATCGAAGCCGTCGAAGAACATGCCAACGCCGATGAGGCCCATGATGCGGCGATGGAAAGAAGAAATGGGGAGGCGGTCCACGCGAGCGCCGGCGTTTACCGTTGCGGGCAGATTATTTCTCCCTGGCGAGAACGGACAGGCTGCCGATGGTCAAAACTTCGGTGGCCAGGCGGCAATTTTGTTCGAATGAATTTTGCGCGGCAACATGGAAGAATTCTTTGCATTTGCGGGCGGCTGTTGGATCCAGAGCTAAAATGCGCTGGACGAGCGAATTCACGTCCTCGTTGAGGCGATCCGCGGTACTTACTTGAGAGATCAAGCCGATTTGCAAGGCGCGCTGAGGGTCAATGGGATCGCCGAAG
>Ga0073928_10006855_pt1 | contig 15098 bp, 16 predicted proteins | sample PaiPotPPA55metaG_FD_76969 | JGI IMG/M metagenome (GOLD analysis project Ga0073928, IMG submission 76969) | Iron sulfur acid spring bacterial and archeal communities from Banff, Canada, to study Microbial Dark Matter (Phase II) - Paint Pots PPA... ... | reverse complement strand
GATGAGGCTCATGAATATCTGACGCGGTTGAAGGAAATCATTCTCTACACCGGGGTCAGCGACTGCAACATGGAGGAAGGGTCGTTGCGGTGCGATGCCAATGTCAGCGTGCGGCCGCGCGGGCAGAAGGAATTCGGCACTAAGGCGGAAATCAAGAATGTGAATTCGTTCCGCTTCATCCGCGAGGCGCTGGAGTATGAGATCGGGCGGCAGATTGAGGTTCTCGAATCGGGCGGCAAGATCGCACAGGAGACGCGGCTTTACAACGCGAACGAGGGCAAGACTTATAGCATGCGCTCGAAGGAACAGGCGCACGATTATCGCTATTTTCCGGAGCCGGATCTGCTTCCACTAGTGGTGGATGAAACATGGAAGGCCGAGATCGCGCACGGCCTGCCGGAATTGCCCGAGGCGCGCCGGGCGCGCATGGTGAAGGAGTACGGGATCACGGAATACGACGCGCAGGTGCTGACATTTTCGAAGGGGCTGGCCGATCAGTTCGAGGAAGCCGCGAGAGCCGCGAAGAATCCGAAGCGCGTGGCCAACCTGGTCCAAGGGGAGTTGATGGGGCGGCTCAAGGCGAAGGGGATCGAGATTGAGCAGTCTCCGATTTCGATGCGGGGAGTGGCGGCGTCGGCGGATTTGGTGGAGGCGGGGACGATCTCAGGCAAGATGCTGAAGGATCTTTATGATCTCGCGTTCCTGCGCGGCAAGGATTTTTCGGTTATCTACGAAGAAGAAGGGCGCCCGCAACAGTCTACTGACACGTCTGCACTGGAGAAGATGATCGACGAAGTTCTCGCAGCCAATCCCAAGCAGCTTGAGCAGTATCGTGCTGGAAAGAAGACCATGCTGGGATTTTTTGTGGGGCAGGTGATGAAGGCGTCAAAAGGGCAGGCCAGCCCGCAGATTGTGAATGAGTTGCTGGGGAAAAAGCTGGGGTGACTGTCACTTTAGTCATCTGCCTTTCGGCCTGATGGCTCGCTACCATGGCAACTAGGCCGGCCCCTCCGGGCTGACCCTGGGAGTTGCCGATGAAATTCAAGCTGGACCGCATCATCAGCATTGCGACGCTGGTCGCGTCGTTGGTGGCCATTATTCTGGTGCTGAAGAAACCGGCGCCGGTAGCGAAACCGCAACCGGCTGTGGCTATTGCGGAACATGCGCAGGCATTTGACCAGAAGATGGCGCAGTTCGAGCAGGCATCCGGGTCTACGTCGGGCGGTTCTTCCGATGCATCTGCTTCCCACCGCGATGCGGGACAGGCTGCGCCTTCCACTCCCAAGGCTGAAGTGCGCATCAATTCCGACGAAATCAGCGCCGTGCTGGCGCAGTCGTTAGGCAATGCTGCCGGGGCATCCGGACTTTCTCCCGAATCCAATATTGGCGCCGCAGCGCCCACCATCAAGGATCAGCAGGTGAGCTTCGAGGGCGACCTGGTGCATGGGCAATTCCTGACTGAAGTTGCCGGCAAGGATGTTTGGATCACGATCTCCGGTCACGTCGGTGATAAGGACGGGTACGCGACCTTCGATCCTACGGAGTTTAAGGTGGGGGATTTGAGTGTGCCGGTGTCGCTGGTGAATCCGGCGCTGCAGAAGAAGCTGGCCGAACAGCGGGACCGGCTGAAGCTGCCGGACAATGTGGGCTCGATGAAGGTGGAGAATGGGGAACTGGTGATGCAGCAGAAGTAGAGGCGGCTGCCGGAAGGCACGACGCCGCAAGAAAGACCGCGGCGCTGCGCGCCTGACCGGGTCAGGGGACCCGGTTCCACACAATTCTATTCAGATTCCACCCGGTTCTCGGCGGCTACTTTTGCGTACCAGCGTCCGGAATCTTTTAGCGTGCGCTGCTGCGTTTTGAAGTCTACGTAGGTGAGGCCGAAGCGTTGGCTGAATCCCTCGGCCCACTCGAAATTATCCAGCAGGCTCCAGGCATGGTAGCCGCGAACATCGGCGCCGTCGGCGATGGATTGCGCCAGCGCCGCGAGATATTCGGCGTGATAGGCGATGCGGCGGCTGTCGTGAATCGCGCCGCTTGCATCCGGGCCATCGTTGTAGGAGCATCCGCTTTCCGTGATCTCAATTACAGGGCGATTGTAGTCGCGGGTGACGCGCAGGACCATGTCATAAAGCGCCTTGGGCCAGACTTCCCATCCGCTGTCCGTCTTCGAACCCTGTTGGCCTTCGTCCATCTTTACGGGAAAGAGCCACTCCTGGGTGTGCGTGGCGCGCTCCATTGCAGGGGGCGCTGAAATGATTGCCCGGTAATAAAGATTAATGCCGATGAAATCGAGCGGGGCTCGTGTTTTTTCCATGTCGCCCGACTTGATCCTCATGGCGGTCTCGGGCAGAAACGTGAGCGCTTCGGGATAACGGCCGCGCAGCGCTGGATCGAGGAACCAAGTGTTGGTCATGGCGTGCGCGCGCGCTGCCGCTAGTTTATCGGCCTCGGAATTGGTGGCCGGCTCGCACGGGGACATGCTGAATGCCGAACCCACGCGGGCCGACGTACGAACCGCCTTGAGTGCGCGAAAACCTGCGCCCTGCGCCAGATTGACGACATGCGTGGCGCGAAGAAAGTCGAGCAGGCTCTGGCGTCCGGGAGCGTGCATGCCTTGGAGATACCCCAAATCAACGAAGCCAGCGGGCTCGTTGAATAGCATCCAGTCAGAGACGCGGTCGCCCAGCGCGTGCGCGACCAACTGCGTGTAGTCGCCGAAGCGCGCCGCAGTGTCGCGGTTGGTCCAGCCGCCGGCATCCTGGAGTGCCTGCGGCAGGTCCCAGTGGTAGAGCGTGACCAGCGGCCGGATGTGTGCTTCGAGCAAGGCATCCACCAGGCGGCTGTAGTGATCCACACCCTTGGAATTCGCCGTCCCCGACCCGGAAGGTTGAATGCGCGGCCACGAGATGGACAAGCGATAGCTGTTCAAATTCATGGCCCGCATCAAGGCAATGTCTTCGCGCCAACGATGATAGGAGTCACAAGCTACGTCGCCGGAGTCGCCGTTTTTGATTTTGCCGGGAGTGTGGGCGAAGCGATCCCAAATGGACTCGCCCTTGCCATCTTCATTCCACGCGCCTTCGATCTGATAGGCGGCGGTGGCTGTGCCCCAGAAGAATCCCTTCGGGAATGTAGCTGCGGAAGATGTATCGAACGATCTAGGGGCCAGGCTGGCCCGACTCGGGGGGCTGGCTTTAGAAGATCCGCTGCATGCAGTGAAAGCAGGCAGTCCGGCAGCCGCGCCGGCCCCGAGGATCGATTGGACAAACTTGCGGCGGGTCAGGCGCAAACTGGAGTGGCTCTCCTTGGTATCTTCTCGGATTAGTTAAGAGTCCGAAGCGCACGGAAGCGGACTCTCCATGCGTGATCGGCGGTTCTCTTACGAGAACCAGATTTTAGCGGAAAATAAGCGTGACGGCTGTTTGTAGTTAGAGTCCCGCAGGGGCTAAAGCCCGCATCTTTTCACCCGCTTTACGCGGCCCTCAAAGGGCCGCTCTTCCACGGCGATGCACGCTTTTGTAATTTCCGTTTAAAGCCGTGCCCTTCCCCTCCTACGGCCTTCCCGTCTTCTTTTATTCAGGATTCAGGCTATCAAACAATTTGGCGAGTTTGTCGGGGGTGGCGCGATAGATGATCCAGCCGTTGCCGTTATCGGAAATCTCGCGGAAGAGCAACTCGCCGCGACCGTCGCCGTCGGCGTCGAGCGCGTCCACTAATTCGAGGCGCGGATTAATGTCGAGATGATATTTGTCGGTGACGCCGACGAAGAGTTTGTGCAGGTTGTTATAGATGTCGTGATTGGCTACCAGCAGTATCGAATATTGCAAGTCGGAATCGGAAGCGGAAGCCGCATGGGCAGCGGTCGCCGCCTGCGGAGGCATATGTGCGTCGGCGGTGAAGACCATTACTGGCTGGTTGTTGCCCCAGAGGTCGAATGCTTTCATTTGCGCGTTCTCGAGAATGGGGTCACCGGTTTTGGAGCTCACCGTCTTTGAGGCCGAAGCGCGTCGCGCAGCCTGCGAACCAGTCGACTTCGGTGCGGGCGTTATCTTTGCCTTGGCCCGCGCCTCGACGTAGGCGCGAACTTGTTCCTTGGCCAGCGCCGTGATCTGCTTGAGGCGTTCACCCTCTTCATCCTTGAGCCACTCGAAGGCGAATGACTTGGGCTCGGGCCCGCCGGCATCGGAAATCGCGGGGATGAGTTGGACTGGAGCCTTGTCGGCTGTGGGCTCAGAATTCTTGCCGGCGCTCGCAACGGGCGCCGTGGACGCGACCGCGCCGAGTTTGCTGTAACCCGGCACTTCGTCTTCGGGCAACGGCTCTACGGGCTTGCCGCGGCGCAAGCGCGGACGGTTGGCTTCGCCGGCTCCGCTGTCAGACTGGGGAGTCTGCGGACGATCAGACGGCTTGGCGTCGGTTGTCTTGGAATCGCCAGGCTTCGAATCAGGCGGCTTGGCGTTGCCTGGCGGTGTAGGAGAAGGTGATGGAGGCGCAGACGAAGTCGGCGAGGCCGGAGTGGGACTCGATCCGGCGGGACTCGGAGTCGTCGGACTGGGGCTCGTCTGGTTTGGGTTGGTCTGACTGGGATTCGTTTGGCCCGAACTCGTTGGCCCCGGGCTCGTTTGTCCCGGGGTTGTCTGACTTGATCCTGAAGGTCCGCTCGTGTTCTGCGGCGACGCCGAGGGGGCAGGAGTCGTCGCAGGAGTCTCCTGCGGCGCGCTACCGCTTCGGGTAAGGCGAGGGGGCGCGTCAGTGGGATCGATGCCCACCGGTTGCTTCTCTGCCTTCAGCGAAGTCCTTGGCTTCTCCGCTCCTTCTGGAACCCAGGCTCCCGTGCCGATCCACGGAGTCTGCACGTTGACGGCGTTGCTGTGCAGCGCGCCGTTCACCGTGAATATGCCCATCGAACTGCCGGCACGTTCGGCCTCATAGACCGTTCCCGACTCTAAAGCCATGGGGATGGGATCGGCCTTGTAGGCCCCGGCGTCCCAGAACTTGCCACCGACCAGAATCGCGACGGGCACCAGCGAGGCTTTGCCGTTCGCCGCGATCTGGAGCACGCCCACCGCGCGCGGGCCCGCGTCCTTCTTTCTGGGAGCTTTTCGCTCCCCCGGTGTAATCTGCGGACGCTCTTCCTGCGCACTCAATGAGGCCGCCGACCAAGCAACGCAGACGAGCAGCGCGACGAAAAACGAGGCGCGGTATAAAATCTTGTGGAAAGCCAGTTTGCCGAATGCCGTCCGGTCAGCTTCTACGACATTCGACTTCGATTTGCTCGGAGAAATCCCCATGAAGGTCAATGATAAGGCCCCTGACTTTACTTTGCAGGACGAGAATGGAAAAGAAGTCGCGCTGAAAGACCTGCGCGGCAAGACCGTCGTTCTCTACTTTTATCCCCGCGCCGACACTCCGGGCTGAACCATCGAAGCTCGCGGGTTCCGCGATACATACCAAAAGATGCAGAAGACGGGCGCGGTGCTGCTCGGCATATCGCCCGATACTCCGAAGGCGCAAAAAAAGTTTAAGGAAAAGTTCGATCTGCCGTTCACCTTGCTGGCAGACGCGGACAAGAAAGTGGCCGAGGCTTTCGGCGTGGTGAAAGAAAAGAATATGTATGGGAAGAAAGTGATGGGCGTGGCGCGGACGACCTTCATCATTGGTCCGGACGGCAGGATCCAGCATATTTTTGAGAAGGTGAATCCGGAGGGCCATGCCGAAGAAGTGCTTGAATATCTAAAAGAATCGGCCAAGGCCGAGGCTTAGGATGTTCGCCAAAGCGGCCAGTGGAACAATTGCCACAGGCGCTTCGTATCATAAACAGGCGGAGCTTGTTTCCCTAGTCACGCCATGTGCGGAGGAGAATCATGCGCGGTCTCGCTGGAAGCGTCGCACTTTCTGGTTTTCTGGTCTTACTCTTTTTCTTTGCCGTCGCCGGGGCTATGGCGAAGCCAGCTGCAGGGCTTGCGGATGATCGCAATTCCGTCGTGATCGTCTTCAAAGACGGGCACAGCCAGACCTTCGCGGCGGCTGAGATCGCGCGCATGGACTTCAAGGCTCCGGCGGTAATCGTATACAAGGACGGCCACCAGGAGAAATTTTCGCCTTCCGACATCGCCCGCATCGAGTTCGGCGGCAATTCGTCGAGCGAAATGATGCCGGGACGAGGCCACTATGTGGGCAAGTGGGAAGTGGGCCAGGGCAATGGCAATACCTTCTTCATCACTCTCGACGCCGACGGGGAAGCAAGAAAGACTCTCGGAGCTTCGCACGGAACCTGGACTGTGGTCGATGGAGAGGCTCGCATCAGTTGGGAAGATGGCTGGCACGACGTGATTCGAAAAGTAGGCGCAAAACACGAGAAGCGTGCTTACGAGCCGGGTAAATCTTTCGAAGACCCGCCGACGAACGTCACTGTCGCAAGAAATACGCAGCCCAAACCGATTTAGCTCGTCCTGGAGCGGTTAAGATTTGGTTGCATGCGGAAGTCATCGCAGACCTCAGGTCACATCCGCCAAATTCGTCCTCTTGCGCGCGATTTCTTCAGCCGCGATCCGCGCCGCGTGGCTCGCGAACTGTTGGGCAAGGTGCTGGTCCGGGACGAAGACTCCGGGGCAATAAAGCCCGTGCGTCGCAGCGCTCGCATCGTGGAGGTCGAAGCCTACCTTGGCGCAGAAGATCCGGCGGCGCACGCTGCGGCCGGAAATACTGCCCGTACCGCGGTGCTGTTCGGAGCGGCCGGGCATGCCTATGTTTATTTCATCTACGGGAAACATTACTGTCTGAACGTCTCCTGCGAGCCAGAAGGCCGCGCCGGATCTGTGCTGATCCGGGCCCTGGAACCCATCTTGGGCGTGGAAGAAATGGCTCAGGCGCGCGGAATTGAGATTGGCGGTCCCAAAGACTTGCCCAAACTTACCAGCGGACCGGGGCGGCTGGCCCAAGCTTTCGGCATTACCCGCACTCGAGACAATGGGTGCGATCTGACCTCCCCCGCAAGCGGCCTTTGGATTGGGGACGACGGATATCGCATCAGAAGCATTCGTACAACCTGCCGAATCGGCATCACTAAGGCGGCGGAACAGCCCCTTCGCTACATTCTTGCAGGAAATCCCTTTGTCTCCGGACGGAAAATACCTCTCACATAGCTTTCGACATGCGTTGCTTGGGCCGTGGAAAGCCCGCGGCCTTCCAGGCTGCCTGACCCGGTCTGAGACCCGGTCCCACACCAGCCTTGACAGGCAGGTGTAGACTTGCGTCCGGGTCGAGTATTGCAGAAGCCTTGCTGGAATGGGCCTTTCGCCCGCTACTTGCGTACAATTATCCGCAACCCTGCAGCGCAGCGAATCATCTGATGACGTTAGGAGCCGCATGTCCCGCCTTGCGTGCTGTCGGATTTTGGTCGCTACGCTCGTGGTTTCTGCTGCGACGGCTCCTTTGATCAACGCCGCTGACGGCGCCATTGCCAGTCGTCCCCCGACATCAGCCTCTTATATCCTTGTCGGTTTTGCGGGCGGCTTTGTGCGCCACGATAATGCACACCACGGGCCCGTGAAACTCGCGCGGCGGATTGGACTTGATCTCCCGAAAGGCGACTCGATTCAGATCTTTGAGAACCGCCACAGGAAAGCTGCTTACAAATCCATCCTTCGCTTGCTCGACAGCAATCATGATGGCGTCCTCAGCGATCAGGAGAAATCACACGCCCACATCATTCTCTTCGGCCACAGTTGGGGAGCTTCGGCGGTGGTGCTGTTGTCTCGCGAACTGGATCGTGCGGGAATCCCCGTGCTATTGACGGTGCAGGTCGACAGCATTGCTAAGCCCTGGCAACATGACAAGATCATTCCCGACAATGTTGCCGCAGCGGTCAACTTCTATCAGCCGCATGGCCTGCTGCACGGGCGCGCGCAGATTACCGCCGCCGACGATTCGAAGACGCAGATCCTGGGAAACTACCGCTTCGATTATCAGAAGGAGCCTGTGCAGTGCATTGGAGCATCGTGGCTGCAACGGGTGTTTACTCCAAGCCACATGCAGAGTGAATGCGATCCGCGCCTGTGGTCGCGGGTCGAGGGGCTGGTGCGGGAACACATGGCGCCACCACCCGCCACCGCCGTTGCGATCCCATCCCTTTAGAGTATTCACGCTTGCTTCCGGGACTTCGCGGATTTGCTCCCGCGCAGTTTGCGGTTTCGGCGGAAGTCTAAAGAGCGTTAACCGCCGAGCACGCTGAGAACGGCCGCAGAGAGCGCAAAGAAATACGTCCGCTTCAGGAAGCACTCTTCGTGAGGACGATATTGTCGATCAGGCGGGTGTTCCCAACGAAGGCCGCGACGGCTGCGAGCGCGCCATTGGAAATATCCGCGACAGGGTCGAGCGTATTCGCGTCCACCAGTTCGCAATAATCGAGACGCACAGAACGCTCTTCCTCAAATTCCCTGCGGCCCGCGGCCAACAACTTGGCTGCGTCGCGTTCGCCAGCATCCGCCAAGCCTTGCATGCGCATCAGCGAACGGTGCAGCACTAACGCGCGCTTCCTCTGCTCGGGGTCGAGATAGGCATTGCGGGAGCTCATGGCTAATCCATCTGGGTCGCGCACGATCGGGCAGACCACAATCTCTACGGGAAGATTTAGATCGCGCACCATGCGGCGGATGATTGCCACTTGCGCGGCGTCTTTTTGTCCGAAGAATGCGGTTTCGGGTTCTACGATGTGAAACAACTTCGCCACAACGGTGGTGACCCCCCGAAAGTGTCCGGGGCGCGAACGCCCGTCGAGCTTGTCACTCAACCCTTCTACGGTGACCCATGTGACCGCGCCTGCGGGATACATCTCGTCCACTGAAGGCGCGAAAAGTAATTCCACACCTTCTCGTTCCAGCAATTCGCAGTCGTGCTCGAACGATCTGGGGTATTTCGCCAGGTCCTCGTTGGGTCCAAACTGCGTGGGATTTACGAAAATGGATGCGGCTACCACATCGGTGGATGCGCGGGCCGCCCGCACCAGCGAGAGGTGCCCCTCATGCAGCGCCCCCATGGTCGGAACGAATCCCAGCCGCTTGCCCGCGCGGCGGAGGGCGCGAGACGCAGCCCGCATTTCGGGAATAGTGGTGCAGATTTTCAAAGACGGATATGTGGCGACGGTGGCATGGTTCTACGCCGAAGGCACCCACTTGATTGCAATATGCGCGCTCTGCAGTATCCCGCCCACAATACCCTTGTTGCGGCGAATGGCGACACTATCCTGCTCGGATACCTTTGCGGTGTTTTCAGCCGCCGCTACGACACGGCCATAGGGCCAGTTCGAAGCGGGCAGGGCGGCTAGCGCCGGGAGCAACTCAGGCGGCTTCAGTCTGATTTCTGCGCTATCGGCAACATCGAGCAAGGCCACGCCGTCCGGCCGGATGATGAGATAAGGATTGCGCCAGGTTTTCATGTCGCGAATACGCTCGACCTGCGCCGTATTGGCTGTGGGGATGGCCTGCAAGACAACTTCAGGAGCAGGAGGGATCGCAGTGTTCTGCTGCGAACACCCAACCAGGAAGATTCCTAACAGCAGAATCGACGATACCCGCAGGCGATGAGACTTGCTGATCACGGAGCGGACGTTACCTCACCATCGCGGGGACGTCGTTTTTCGCCGCCCATACCAGGCAGACTATCCATCCGATTACGGTCCATCCCAGGAAAAGATTGAGCAGAAAGATCGAAAGCAGATCGCGCTTGCTTCGTGCCAGGGCGATGATCGACGGCAGAAAATACATCACGAACCCAAAGCCGAAGAATGGGAAGAAGAAAAACGCTGACAGAATCATGACTCGCCTCCCTTTCTATAGCCTAGCATTACCGGGGCGACGCTGCAGCCGGCTACGCTGGCGCGAATTTTTGGTGCTGCCCATGAACGCTGCGTTGCGGTGCGGCACTCCTATGAAGATACGCACGATGTCGGACCCAGGTTCCCGGTTTTCGGGGGGCCATCCAAACAAATCGACGGACCTTTACCGCCGCATGGCCCGCTTTCGCGAAAGAATCTCGTCCAGCCCGGCGCCGGTTTCTTTGGGCAGATGATAGGACTCCTCGTCGGCAGGATATTGGTGCGAACGCACGTCCGCGCGAAAGGCCTGCACCGCATGCGTGATCAGCGCTGCGCCATCGCCGTAGCGCCGCACAAATTTTGCCGAAGGACCAAACGTGAGATTCAAAATGTCGTGAAACACGAGCACCTGGCCGTCGCACTCCGGGCCCGCGCCTATGCCGATGGTGGGAGCGGCGATCTCGGCCGTAATCATCGCCGCCACTTCCCGCGGGATGCCTTCGAGGAAAAGACAGGCGACGCCGGCGCGCTCCAGGGCCGCGGCATCGCGCATGAGTTGCTCAATGCCGCTCAGGCTCTTTCCTTGTACTTTGTATCCGCCCATTATGTTCACCGACTGCGGGGTCAGGCCAATGTGGCCCGCTACTGGAATCTCGGCGTCAACAAGCTGCCGGATCAGGTCGGCACGTTTCTCCCCGCCCTCGACCTTCACCATTTCGGCGCCGCCTTCCTTCACAAAGCGAGCCGCGTTGCTGAGAGCGGTTTTGGAGTCAATCTGGTACGAGCCGTACGGCATGTCGGCTACGAGCAGGGCGTTCTTCACTCCGCGCCGTACTGCCTTCACGTGGTGCAGCATCTCGTCCATCGTGACCGAGAGTGTGTTCTCGTAGCCGAGCATGGTTTGGGCGAGGGAATCGCCCACCAACACCACTTCGACGCCGGCTTCGTCCACCAGACGCGCGGTGGAGTAGTCGTAGGCGGTGAGGCAGGTGATGGGTTCGTGGCGAAGTTTCTGGTCCCGCAGAGATGCGGTCGTGATCTTACGGCGAGGCTCGCCAATCGGGGTCAAACTCATGATGTCCTCCAGTGCCCCTCCGCCGAAAGCGGATAGAGCCTGTACCCATCTGATTTCTACAGCTCGCGCTATTATAGCGGGAAAAGGGTTGGCAGTCGATTAGCTCTAGGCCTTTCGTTTTCAACGGATTAGTTTGGCCGTGCGGCGATTCAAGCCCATAGCAATCGCCGCAGGCGTTGTCACATGGTGTGTAAGACGCCGCTAATGTCGTCTTACATTATGGTAAGATTTAACCATGTCCACCTATCGCACGGTAATTAGTTCCAAAGGCCAAGTCGTCATTCCCGCCGAACTCCGGGAACAACTCGGACTAGGTAAAGGAACCCCTGCTACCTGGACCGAAGAGAAAGGCCGCCTGGTTCTAACCCCGATCACGGAGAAGCGCCTGCGCGAGATTCGGGGATTTCTTAAACCCAAGCCAGGAGAACCGTCCATGTTCGAAGAGCACTTCGCGGAGCGGGAACGCGAGCGCGAACGTGAGCGCAGACGAGAGTAGGCAATGTCTCCTGCGCCCCGTCATGTTGCCCCGCGGCGGTATGTGCTCGACACGAACGCGCTAATAGGCTTCTTCGAAGATCGAGCTGTTGCTGCTGGAAAGGTGGAGCGCCTTGTCGCCGAAGCGCTACGCCAAGACTTACCACTGTTGATGTCAGCTGTGTATTGGGGCGAAGTCTTCTACACGGCATGGAGGCGCCACGGCGAGGCCCAGGCCCGGCAAGCCGAGGCTCGTTTGCTTGAAATGCCCATTGCTGTCATCGGCGTGGATCGAGATCGCGCCACGCGCGCCGCGGCACTCAAACAAAAACACAGCTTAGGATATGCCGATGCTTTCGCCGCTGAACTGGCGATCGAACGCGGGGCATGGTTGGTCACGGCCGATCCGGAATTCTCCAACCTGGGAAAAGCACTGTCGTTGTATTCCCTTCCTCGTTACGAAAAATAGGGGCGGTCACGCTCGTATGCCGTCAGACTCCATCACTCGACACGAATCCTACGCGCACACGCTGTCCGTTTCGCCTGCCTTTAACCACTAGAATCTACAACAACTTGTTAGTACGATAACGCGAACACGGTTCCGCAGCCGTATGGAGCGTTGCAGTTAGGGTCTCCCCCTCCTGAGGTAGATCCGTATAGGGTGCGGTTTTGCTGATCGAGCGCAATTCCGCGTTGCGGACCGTCTCCATCGGCACCGCCGGTGAAGCTGTAGAGCACGGTTTCTGTCCAACCGCCGTGGCCGTTAGGGGATAGTTCAAAAATCGTCCCACCGCCAGAGGCACCGCCACTGTACGTGGTACCGAACAAATGTCCTGAGGAGTCTTCGATTAACCCACCAGGAAACGCCCCGTCGCTGCCTCCCATGAACGAGTACAGCGTGGTTACGACGCCGCTTGAGCTCATGTGAAAAACCGTACCATTGCCCGAGCTGCCGCCCTGGCCGGTAATGCCGTAGAAGCCGCTTGTCCCAGCGGGAATCAAAACGCTGGGATACGTGCCATCGGCGCCATTAAAGCTGTGCAGCAAGGTTTCGCCGCTCCTCGTCAGCTTGTACACGGTACCGCAACCAACGGCGAACCCATTGTTGCACGTACCGCTGCCACCGTAGATTGTGCTCCCAACAAGCCCGCCAGATTGAGGCAGCAGAAGGCTGTTAGGATACGCGCCATCGTTTGGCCCGCCCACGAAGCTATGCAGCACCACCTCTCTACACGCTGCGGCTGCGCCGCAGTTTAGTGCGAAGACGGCGCCCTCATTGTTCGTTCCGCCAAAATACCCTGTGCCAAAAATAGCGCCTGCATCTTGAATTAGACCGGCCTGTGGCGACGCCGCGTCGTTCCCTCCCTGGAAGTTGTACTGAGCTATTTTGTGGCCTTTTTGATTGAGCTCGAATACGGTCCCACCCCCCTCTCCGCCCTGAGAAGTGGTGCCATACAAGTCGGTGCCGGAAAGCAGGACTTGGGTGGTAGGCACCTGTCCATCGGCCGCGCCGGTGAATGCGTGCAAGATTGTCTCCCTGCCAGCCGGATCCAGTTTGTAAACCGTTCCACAGCCCGAAGGGGTGAAGTTGCTGTTACAGCTCGGATCTCCACCGTACCCCGTGGTTCCGTAAAGATTGCCCTTGTCATCCCGGACAACTCCGTCGAAGGCAAGCGCTCCGTCCGTTCCACCGGCGAAGGCGTGAAGTGTAGTCAGCGTCTGCGCTGGGAGCGGCGCAGCGAGAAATGTCAGTCCGATAATCAGTACGGTTACAGACCCTAGAAAACGCGCGGTGCAAGTTGAGCGAAAAGATTGCTGGAATTGCGTAGTCATATCCTTGGTCTTTGGCTGGCGTCCATAGATTTCGGTATCGTTGCCCGAGGGAGCCTGAGTTTCGATTCAACGAGCGGAAGTGAGGTTGTCTAGGAAGTATGGGGCGGAAACACGTTAGTTCTGGCAATTGCTTTGAACTAGAGTCTTAAGCCCGGCAGGAAATCGAACCTGCAACTCTCGGTTTTGAAAAACGATGCTTTATCCCATCAGCATCGCGCCATGTTATTTTCGTGGCGCGGGAGCGAGATCGATTATCTTCTAGGCTCCCACTGCGTCCTGCCCGCCCAGAGGCAGGAAGTATTGCGTGCCTTTAATGGGCTCAGTGACTTTGCGCAGCAGTTCCTGCAGGTCTTCGTTGCGGTCAACAAAGTCTATGTCGGACGTATTCACGATTAGCAAATCCGAAGACGTGTAGTGAAAAAAGAAGTGCTCGTAGGCCTTGATCACTTCCGCGAGATATTCATCGCTCACTGCTCGCTCACCCGGCGCATTCTTTTTCTTGAGCCGCTTTTTGAGCACCTCGGGCGTGGCCTGCAAATAAATAACGAGGTCCGGAGTGGGCAACTGGTCGCGGAAGTGATTGTAGTAGCGGTTATAAGTGTCCAGTTCCTGATCGGTGAGATTGAGGCAGGCGAAGAGTTTGTCTTTTTCGAAGATGAAATCCGAAACCACGGTCTTTTGTGATCGCGGAGCTAAATCGAGCGCCTGCAACTGCTCGAAGCGCCGCACCAGAAATGTAAACTGCGCTTGAAAAGCCGCGCCGCGATCTCCCTCATAGAAAGAGTCCAGAAAGGGATTCGCGTCCGGTTCCATCACGCGTTGGGCGTTCAAACGTTCAGCCAGAATGCGTGCCAGCGTGCTCTTGCCCACTCGGATGGGCCCTTCCACAGCAATGTACCGGGGAGATTCGAAAAGATTGGCCATGAGTCTTGCGTTGTCTCGGAATTGGCAGGATATCTCGGTTGCGGCTGACTGGCAATTGCGGGAAGAGTTAACAGGACAAATTGAGTAATTGGGGAATTGAGTAATTGGGTGATAGAGCATCTTCGTTTCGAGGTGTTTTCAATTAAACAGTTACAAAATTTCCCAATTACTCTCCATTACAATTCCTGCATGCTCGGCCCTATTCTCACCGGAGTCGTCGCGCTTGGCGCAGGAGCCGCGGGATATCAATCGATGGCACCGACGGGACAGTGGTACGGCCGAACATTCACGGGTCTCGCGCGCGGGACAAAAAAACTCGCGCTCACCTACGACGACGGGCCCAACGATACATACACGCTGCGTCTGCTCGAAGTCCTCGCCCGGCACGACGTGCACGCGACTTTTTTTCTGATCGGACGCTACATTCAACAGATCCCTGAAATCGCACGCCAGATCGCCGAAGCCGGCCACGTCGTGGGCAACCACACTTTTACTCATCCGCTGCTGACTGTGAAGAGCGCGGCCGGAATTCGGGAGGAACTTTCCGCCTGCCGCTCCGCGCTGCACGATGCCATCAGTGGAAATTCTCAACTCGTCTCCAATCTTTTCCGTCCTCCATTCGGTGGGCGGCGTCCGGCTGTGCTGCGCGTCGCGCGTGAATTAGGCCTGGAGCCCGTGATGTGGAATGTAACGGGTTACGACTGGAATGCGCCTCCGGCTGCCGAAATCGAACGGAAGGTCGCGAAGCAGATACGCGGTGGCGACGTCGTTCTTTTGCATGACGGCGGCCATAAAGAGATGGGGGCTGACCGGTCCCAGACGGTTTTGGCTACAGATCATCTGATTGCGCGCTACAAATCGGAGGGTTACGAGTTCGTGACGATTCCGCGCATGATGAATGATCGTGTGGAGCCGGGTCGGAGCCTGCCCTGAGCGAAGTCGAAGGGACCGGTCGCGACGCAGAGCGCCGCGGTG
>Ga0073928_10006854_pt1 | contig 15099 bp, 12 predicted proteins | sample PaiPotPPA55metaG_FD_76969 | JGI IMG/M metagenome (GOLD analysis project Ga0073928, IMG submission 76969) | Iron sulfur acid spring bacterial and archeal communities from Banff, Canada, to study Microbial Dark Matter (Phase II) - Paint Pots PPA... ... | reverse complement strand
TTTATTCGCGTACACGACCTCGTTGCCGGTGATGTACAGGTACGCACCTTTAGATCTGCCGATCCACTCAGTTTGACCTTTCACCTGACCCTGGTTTGGTTCGAACCAGACGGTCTGCGCACTCGTGATTCCGCCCAGTAGACCCACAACTAACAGCAGCTTCGTCATCAGAACACCAACCTCAATGCCAATTGAATCGATCTAGGGCCACCGATTTGATACAAGGGATTCAACCCGCCATTCACTCCGCCTCGGCCCAAACTCTGGCTGACCATCTGAGTTGAATATCCAAACTCCGTGCTCTGCAAAGCTCCGCTCGGATCGGCGAACGATGGATGATTGAGGGCATTGAACATCTCGGCGCGGAACTGAAGCCGGGCACGTTCATAGAGCGGAAACTCGCGCCGAATCGTAAAGTTCAGCTGCTCGACTGGAAATCCCCTCATAACGTTCCGCCCGAGAGTCCCCTGTCGGCCTGGATACGTGTTTGGCGTCTCGAAGGCGTCCGGATTGAAGCGGATTCCGCCCGCGACGTTCGGATCGGCAATTGAAAGCCGCTCGCCGGGCACAACATCGGGCCGCCACGTGTACAGGCCGTAGCCGATATCGGCGGAATATGTAACATCCACCGGTGTAGCGGTCCTGATGGATACTATGCCATCGAGCGCCCAGCCGCTGGTAACGCCTTTCCAGAGATGTGCACCTGGTATGTTGTAGCTGAACGCCGCCGAGAATGTTTGGCGAATATCGAAGTCGGAGGGTCCGTAGTCCTGCTTTGGAATGATAGCCGCCGCGATCAGGTGAGAGGCTGAATCGTTTGAAGCATTGTCAAGCGATTTACCAGCCGTATAGGAAATCAGGCCTTGGAGTCCACGCGAGAGACGCCGTTGAAACTGCACCTGCAGAGAGTTGAAATTCGAAAACGAATCGTTACGTAGAATGTATGCGTACGTGATGTTGTCGTTTGGGTTGACCCAGTATCCGTGACGAAGCAGATTGCGGCCCGCGGCTGCCACGTAACCCACCGACAGTGCATTGCTCTTGCCCAGCGCGCGCTCCAGCGTGACGTTCCATTGATAGGTCACTGGAAGCGCCAAGCCTCTTTGGGCCGCATAAATGGAATTGATCGGAGGTGAGAGCGAGAACGGGGGCGCTTGCGCCTGGCTGTCGGGTACGGGGAAAAATGTCCCATTTAGAAAATTCTCTTGCCGAAAATAAGGCCATCCAGAAGCGGCTTGGCTGATGATTCCGGAACCGAGATCGTAGAAGCTTCCGAATCCCCCGCGTAAAGTGGTCTCGTGGCCGGAACGCGAGTCGAGCAGGTATGCGACTCCGAGGCGCGGGGTAATGTTCCTCCAGGTTGTTTTGTAGAGCGGAGTACCAACCGGGGCGGGTTGGATGCTTCGAGGATTTACGTCGTTCTGAAATGTGTACAGTGGCTTCGAGCCTCGTGGGGCGGGATTGATCTCCCACCTCGCCCCATAGGTCAACGTTAGTTTCGGCGACAGCTTCCACGTGTCCTGCGCGAAAGATGAAATATTGTTGAAGAAAACTGTAATATCCTCTTGGGCCTCGATTGTCGTGAGCGTGGTGTGCCCGCCGATCGCGCTGAAGGCCGCAGCGAAGTATCCGAACAGATCATAAGCGCGAGGACTGTTGCGGGTTGCGATGCGGCGATAATCAATCCCGAACTTGATTTGATGGGAGCCTGGTGTGAACGACACCGTATCCACCAGGTTGTACTGGGCTTGACTGTTCTGGACGTTCTTGCCCAGATAGAAGTTCGAGTTGATACCGCCATTCAAAAACAGGCCCCCAAACGAATTACTCAGGTCCGCGAACGAGGGAAAGAACGTTGAAGGATCGAACGGGACTGCGCCGCCTAAGCCGTCTAGCCGGCTGAAGCTTTCGCCGGTAGTGTGGCTGTAATTGAAACGCGCTTCGTTGTTCCAGTGGGGGCTCAAAAGCACCGTCGTGCCCGCCGTTGCCGTTTGGGTGTTGGCGATCGTAGTCGTTGGATTACTGAGCGCGAAGAGCCGCGCTATGGAGTTCGATGGCGCGAAATTGTAGCGGCCGAAAAGCGTCATTCGGGTTCCGATAAGCTGATCGACGCGCAGGCTGGTTGCGTCGAGAGTCGAAGTATCTGTGTAACTCGCCACGAACTGAGAGAAGCCAAATCGGTTATCAGGACCATTCGGCAAAGGAAACGCGCTTAGAAAATTGCGGATTGCTTTTGGGGATGAATTGCGAACGTAAAGCGACGGCACGTCAGTTGACTCGACCTGCGGTTGACGAAGCCGCAAGCCTTCATAGGAGAAAAAATAGAAGGTTCTGTCGCGGCCGTTATAGAGCTTTGGGAGTATGAGCGGGCCGCCGAGTACGCCGCCAAAATCGTGTTGGCGGAGGGCTGGCTTCGGTAGGTTGTACGCGTTTGCAAACCAGTTGCTAGCATCTAAAGCGTCGTTGCGGAAAAAATCGAAAAGCGAGCCATGCAGTTGGTTTGTTCCCGAGCGCGTAAGGATGGTGATCTGGGCACCAGGCATCCGCCCGTATTCCGGCGCGTATCCAGAGGTCTGGACGCGAAACTCCTCGAGCGCCTCGACCGAGACCAAGGTGTTCGTTCCGCCCGTTGCACCGAGGCCAGGTAATGACCCTGACGCAGATTGAACAAGGGTAATGCCCGCACTGACACCGATGTTTGCGCTAACGCCATCGATTGTGAAATAGTTGGCATTTGCCCGCTGGCCATTGACGCTAAATTGCCCCTGCTCCCCGAAAGTTGCTTTCGTCAGGACGACGCCCGGCGTGAGCGCGATCAATGACTGAAAACTGCGGCCGTTTAGGGGGAGGTTCTCGATCAACTCACGGCTGACAACGGTGCTGACGGTAGATGAATCTGTTTTTACGAGTGTGGTTTCGCCGTTCACCGTAACGGATTGTTCAACGATTCCAGGCCGGAGAGCGAAATCGAGCCTCGCCGCCTGGCCGATGTCCAACTTCACTCCAACCTCGCGGGTGGACTGAAAACCCAAGGCCAGAACCTCAATGGTGTACCGGCCCGGAGGCAGGGGCGGCATCGAATACTGCCCCTCGTTGGTGCACACAACTGCGTGCCGGGCATTAGTCTCCTGCTGAATGGCCGTCACGGTGGCGCCCGGAATGGCGGCTTGGGAAATATCGCGGACGATTCCTGACAGGCCTGCCTGTTGCCCGGATAGCGTTTGGACGAAGGTGGCGAACGCGAAGCAAACCACGGCGCTCAGCCGTCCAAACCGTTTGGGACCGGCGTTGTACTCGCTTTCGTGAGTCCAACGAGTACACCGTGTGTTGAGCATCAGCACTCTTCTCCTTTTAAGGATTGTTGTTGTCTGAGGCACACGACCCCTAGAAGTCGTCAGCGACGCGGTTACTTCATTATATATCGGGATCTGGAGAGCCATTTTCATTATGGGCCGTTTCTCGTCTGGCGTGCGTACCTACGCCAGACGAGCTTATTTAGCGGTCCCTCTGTGGCCGCGTAATCGAAAAGAGGATTGCATTCCCTTCCCGCTGTAATCGTCCATTCTTAAGCATTCGGTGTTTGAGACGGCTGAGGTGTTCAGGTGAAATGGAGATGAGGGCCGCAAGTTCCACGTTAGAAAGCAACCCATCTACCCGGACGAAATCGCCGGGGGCTTCTTTTTCCTGAACAATCGCCAATTGCCAAAGCAGCCGTTCGAATCGCCTCTCGGCAGATTCCCCTTTGAGACTAACGACTTCGATGCACGCATTCAATAGATCCGCCGTTTCCTGAGTTCGAAAAAGGGCTGCAGCCTCGATATTGCCGCTGAGGACACGGCTGAGCTGCTCCGTCTGGACCTTGTGCACTCGGGTTTCGGTGATGGTTTCGCCTGATGCAAAGTACTTTGTAGCTAATTCAGCCGAACAGTATTCCGCGAACTGACCTGGTACCCTGAGCCCCAGAATCGTTTCCTTCCCGTCAGCTTGCAAGTACGTGAGTTTTATCAGGCCCTCCTCGATCAAAAACAGTGTATTAGCTGCTGTCCCTTGGTCGAACAGCCGCGTGTGGCGGGGAAACCGGTCCCCGAGATTTAGGTTCAACAGCCGTCGCCACGCCGCTATCGCTTCAGATGCAAACGTCCGCTGAAATTTGAAAGCATCAGAACGTGGGCGCTCCTGCATAGTGTTCGTCTCCTCTTGACGGCTTGTTAACGAATCTTAACTTGTTGCATCGTTCTTTTTTTCTGTATGGATCATCAAAAATACCCTATAATGGCTAATTTGCTTTCCTTATGCTCCCCTAGGATAAACTCTCGCTCAGAGGGCACCATGCAGGAATATCGATTTCTTTCGAATCGTTATCAGATGGTTGGGGGAAAGTGTGTGTAGCGCTCCGTCCATCTTGGATATCCCCTATTTATTATACTTTAACGTCACAAATATGGGAGGGAGTTCGATCAATCCGTGAATGTATCTGTAGAAAAAGAGCAGCTTTTATCCTTTTTTCGAACCCTCCAAAGGCTTGAGGAGCTTTTTGAAAAGCTTCCTTCCATTGTAAAACTTGGGATTGAAGACGTAGTAAACGAACTTCGAGCTCGCTTTATCGAGCACGCAATTATCCACTTGAATCCAGTTGATTGCGATGATATTCGCGAGATGGACCCAGCTCTACGAGGCCACGCTCTGATCTATTTATTGAATCGATATGGCCGGGCAAATGATGCTGAGGGGGCTCTGCCCCCGTCAGAGATGGATCGATGGCGGGAGTGGCTATACGATCTAGAGGGCAAAGGTCATGCGGCTGAGATCCTAGCAGACCATAACATCAAATCGCCACAGGACCTCGCACACTGGTTTCGACAGCGTTGCTCACGTTAGTAGCATTGAGGTTGATGGCATTCCGGAGGACCATTGTCACGGAGTTCTGCTGGCGGCTCTCTTGCGGCTTCGCAGAGCGTTGTTCGGAGTAGCGGAGTATGTAAACTGGTTGCGGTATGGCCGTACCACGCAGGACGGAAATATTAGCCGCAGAACGGCTTCACCGGTAGGCTGTGGCCGAAATCCCTAAACTTCCGGGCAGCGATGATTCCTGGAGGCGTGCGACGACGGTTCAGATTCACGGGTGTGATATCGACGAGCTTGAACAGCAAATTAATAAGGACGATCCATCGACATGAGCTGACATGAGCACGGATATCCTGGCGCCATACTGCTGCTCGTCCTGTTCTTTCGCCCCAGGTCGTGAGCGGGCTGCCGTCTGGACGCTCAAGCTTGCAGAAGAAAACTCGATCCAAAGGGGATCGAGTCGCGACCAAAAGGCGCGGTCGCCAAACGGTGCTGAGCGGGCTTATTGCGTCGCCGCTTCCAGGAACCCGGCAAGCCTGGCCGTGGCTCGGAACTGCGGGATCGGCCCTAGTTCCTTGAACGCTGAAGTGAAAGCCCCCAACCAGAGATACGTTGAGCCACGGATAGCCGTCCACGGGGCTTGCCAGTTTCGTGGTTACGTAAATCCGACTGATTGGTAATCATTTTTCGCACGATAATCATCGCAGCGCTTACAACCTCACGGTTCTCGAGTTTCCCTGGTGCCGGCTCGAATGCGTTTCGCGGAAAAAAACATCGGTATTTTCTAAAGCTTATAAGGAGATGCTCCGATTATTTTTGCAATGGCACAGGTGCCGACTGCACACAAATTCCGCTTCCCTCGGTGGACCGACCTATCCGTCCGCCTCAAGGCACTCGTTGTTGTCGCGCTGCCCATGACTGCCCTCCTGGTTTGCGTGATCCTCGCCTATTATATTGCGTCGGCGAAGACAGAGGCCGAAGATGCCGCCAAGAACACGCTCGAAGTCCGGTCACAGCTGCAGACCCTGTATATCGTTTTGATCTCCGCCGAATCGGAAATTCGAAATTACGGCTTGAACGGCCATGAAGAGGGACTCCAGCCCCTCGGGATGGTTGGCCCATCTGTTGATGCCCTCATCACGAGGATGAGCGAGCTCCTGCACGATACCGATCCGCAAAAGGATCGGCTCGCGCGACTCAAGCAACTCGTCCATGAGCGCTTGGAGGGGCTGAAGGAACTGCGGGCGTACTACGGGTCTGCCGACGGTCGACGCACAGCGCCTCCGGCGCAGCTGTTTCAGCGGGCAAGAATTTCTCCCGATGTGCTGCTGGCGCTCAGCGAGGTGGGCACCAAGCAGACTAAGTTGCAGCAGGAACGAGCCAAGAAAGACGAGGCGCGTCAGGCAAGGCTTCGGCTGGCGATGGTTGGGACTGCCGCCGTCGGGCTCCTCAGTGGGATACTGGCCGCACTCTGGTTTGCCAAGGGAATCGTGCGGCGCCTGCACAACCTGAAGGAGTCTGCATTGCACCTGGCAGACGGTCTGAGATCTGCTCCTGCCTTGGGTGGCAAGGATGAACTCGGAGGACTCGCCGAAGCCCTGGAAACGGCTGGCCAAAGTGTGGCGGCTCAAAGCGAGGAACTCAGACTCGCGCTTGAAGGCGCTGAAGTCCTGATCTGGGACCTAGAGCCTGCCACCGGACGAATCCGATATCAGGCTGGTTCGGGAGCGCTTCAGAATTCGGGCATTCCCGCTGAGCTGCTGCCGGAAAGTGTCGACAAGTTACTCGTGGTCGTCCACGTTGAAGACCGCGATCGCGTGCAGAATGAGTTGCACCGAATCGCGACAGAGCACTGCGCTTTCCAGATCGAGTATCGAGTCGTAATCCGTGGCGGCGAGATCCGCTGGATGAGCGTAAAAGCTCAGCCGCATGCTGCAAGTGGACAGACGACCGAGCATCTATTCGGCGTGTTAAGTGATATTACGGCGCAAAAGATTGCGGCGCAAAAGATTGAACGCCAGGCCCAAGAGTTGGTTATTTCCCGCGAAGCCCTCGAGCAGCAGACCAGAATCCTTCAGTCGATCCTCGACAGCATGGGTGATGGTGTTGTAGTCGCGGATACGAACGGCAAATTCCTGGTATTCAATCCGGCCGCGCGACACATTCTGGGGAGTGACGCCTTCTCCGGGAGTGCCGCCGAGTGGTCGCAGCACTACGGCCTCTTCTTGCCGGACATGATCACGCTCTATCCCGTTGACCAGCTGCCTATTTTACGCGCTATCCGCGGGGAATCGGTTGATGAAGTGGAAATCTACGTGCGTCCTGCTGGTGCAGCGGAGGCCACGTGGGTGAGTTTTACGGCAAGGCCTCTGCGCGAAAATAGCGGAACCGTTCGCGGCGGCGTGGTCGTCTTTCGCGACGTCACGGCATCCAAGCGCGTTGCGGAGGCACTCAAGGTCGCCAAAAAGCAGGCCGAGGATGCCAATCACGCTAAGAGCGAGTTCCTCTCAAGGATGAGCCATGAGCTCCGTACTCCGCTCAACTCGATTCTCGGGTTTGCCCAGCTCTTGGAACTAGACGCCTTGAACGACCAGCAAAGTGATAACGTCCACCAGATCCTGAAGGGCGGGTATCATCTGCTGGATCTGATCAACGAGATTCTCGATCTTGCCCGCATTGAATCGGGCCGGATCAGCTTATCACCGGAGCCGGTTCGCATGCGCGACGCGCTCAAAGATGCCGTCGATCTGGTGCGGCCGCTCGCGATCCAACAGAATGTTGGTCTCAATGCGGACGCGGCGATACGATGTGACCGGCACGTTCGAGCGGATCGACAGCGGCTCAAGCAAGTTCTCTTAAATCTCCTTTCTAATGCGATCAAGTTCAACCGCAACGGCGGCTCCGTCGTGCTTTCCTGCGTGGAGACGGCCAGTAAAAGGCTACGCGTCGAGATCGTGGATACCGGAGCGGGGATTTCGAGTGACGGGTTGAAGAAACTATTCACCCCATTCGAGCGCCTCGGCGCTGAGGTGACCGACGTCAGCGGAACCGGACTGGGGCTGGCGCTTACCAAACGCCTAGTGGAGGCCATGGGAGGAACGATCGGAGTAGATAGCGCCGTCGGATTAGGAAGCCGGTTCTTTGTCGAGTTCGCCCTCCTGGACGATCCCACGCTGTGGCTGGAAACAGAGGACGCAGCTGACGCCTTGATCGGCGGTCATACGAAACCGCAACGGGGCACGGTTCTGTACATTGAAGATAATACTTCCAATCTGAGCCTCGTTGAACAGATTCTGGCACATTGTCAAGGCGTAAGCTTGTTGTCTGCGATGCAGGGTCAGATGGGCCTTGATCTTGCGGAGTTACACTCGCCGGATTGGATCTTGTTGGATGTGCACCTTCCCGACATTCCCGGTGATGAGGTCTTGCGCCGTTTGCGGCTCAATCCCCGCACTCGCGACATTCCTGTCACTGTTCTGAGCGCCGATGCGACAGCCGGTCAGATCACTCGTCTCATGGAGGCCGGAGCGCGCGAGTACTTGACCAAACCCCTCGACGTTCGCAAGCTCCTGAGTCTGTTGGAAAAGACCATGCCAAAGGGGGATGACACCGTCCCCACCCTGCTAAACGGGTATGCGAAAAGAGATCATACAAACTAGCCGCATCCTCATTGTGGATGACCAGCCACAGAATGTGCTGCTTCTGGAGCGAACCCTTCAGGGCGCCGGCTACAAGAATTTGGCAAGCGTTACGGACTCCCGCGAGGTGCTCAATACATTCACCGAGTTCCACCCGGATCTTGTGGCGATGGACCTGCGCATGCCGCATGTGGACGGCTTTGACTTGCTGAGACAACTTCGCTCCCGTGTGCCCGCAGGATCATTCGTACCCGTGCTGATACTGACGGCCGATAATTCTCGTAAAGCGAAACAGGAAGCGCTGGCTTTGGGCGCCAAGGACTTCCTCACCAAACCCATTGACGTGGCGGAGGCCCTGCTCCGGATCTATAACCTGCTTGAGACACGATGGCACAACGTCGAGCTTCAGCTACACAGCCGAACCCTTGAAGAAAAAGGGCGGCTCCGGACCGAGGAACTGGAACAAGCGCAGCTGGAGATCTTACAGCGCTTGGCATTGGCCGCGGAGTACCGCGATGACTCCACCGGTCAGCATACGCATCGCGTTGGCCAATGGGCGGCGCTGCTCGGTCGAGCAAGCGGTCTTTCAAAGGAACATGTTGAGCTGATTCGGCTGGCAGCCCCACTGCACGACATCGGCAAGATCGGCATACCGGACAACATACTCCTCAAACCGAGCAAACTCACAGCCGACGAATACATTCACATCAAGCGGCATGCCGACATTGGCAGAATCATTCTTTCCGGGAGCAAGTTTCCGATTCTGCAAATGGCAGAGCGCATCGCCCTCAACCACCATGAGCGTTGGGATGGCGCTGGGTACTACGGTCTGAAGGGTGATGCGATTCCGCTGGAGGCGAGAATAGTGAGTATCGTCGATACGTTCGACGTCATTACGCACGCGCGTCCGTATAAGGAGGCAGCGAGCGCTGAAGTCGCCCTGGATGCGATTTGCCAGGAGAAAGGGAAGCAGTTTGATCCCGACCTGGCGACAACGTTCATAGCATTGCTACCGACTCGAAGTCTTATCGACTTGAGCGGTGCGCTCTACGATGAAAATAGGCAACTTCTCGCCACAAAGACGAATTGACACTGCTCAAAGATGCACGCACGGTAGGCAGAGAAAAGCAGCAATCAAGTTGTTTAAAAGATGAACAAAACCAAGGGCGATCAAGTCCGATGAATATTGCCAAGATCCTATCAGAACTTCGTTCCAAACGAGAGGCTATTGACCAGGCGTTGATGGCTCTCGTGCCATTGGCTACAGGCGCTGCCAAACGACGTGGCCGGCCACCAAAATGGATGACTCGCGGAGTCGGGGATACCGAGACACCACCATATCCGAGAAAAGCCCGGACGTTTAGCGAGGAAGCTCGGCAACGGATGGCAGAGGGGCAGCGTAAGCGATGGGCGGCAAAGCGAGAGGAAGCGGAGAAAAAAAATAGTACAGAGGATAGCGCACAAGAGAGAACCTGCACGAATGAGGTGGTCTGAGAACTCGGGTCCTCAAGCCGGCGCGCGGATTTTTTCGTAGGGGCGGGAACCGTTCCTCGCGACCTTACCTCTACCGTGAGACGCGAATCGTAGAGGGCGCGTCATCAATGCTTGCAGTATTCGCGCCTCCAGACTATGCGCGAAGAGGCCCATGAGAAACCTGCCTCAACGAAAGGCCGGCCCGACTCAAACGTTACTAAGTGTTGCATAATCGAATTACATGCCAATACAAACGGGTGGTTTGAGCAGTGATGTACTCAGTGCTGCACTCGCGGGGTTAGAAGCGCAGAAGCAAAGGATCGAGGAGCACATAGGACTAGTCCGAGCCTTGCTCGGCGTACGCCCCGACGGCCAGAAGCGCCGAGGCCGACCGCCGAAATCAGCCGCGTCAACGATTGAGGCATCATCGGTCACCGCGCCAGCTCGTGCCCAAGGCAAGCGTAGTCCGGAAGTTCGGGCGCGGATGGCCGAAGCACAACGGAAACGCTGGGCTGCTAAGAAGGAACCCCAAGAGGCGCCGGGGAAAAAGGCTCCTATGAAACGCAAGCTAAGTGCTGCCGGCCGTAAACGGATTATCGAAGCGACTAAGAAACGCTGGGCGGCGTACAAAGCGAAAAAAGCCGCATCATAATCGCATTCGGCCTGCTAATCCTGGACCCACGGAACACTGATAGCACAGCTATCAACGCCGGCGCGGGCGAGTTCGACGTCGACTCGCATGCCGGTCCCATTCAGCGGAGCCGGGCGGGTCGTTCGATATTGAAGGACGGCCATCGAGTGCCGGCGTCCTGTGCGGGATTACGTGGCCCCGTGTTGGCGGGCATCTTCGTCGAGGCAACCGAGGAGGCGGTCTCGATCATGCGCGCCTTGCCAAGGCGTTTGTTTCCGTAGATCCTTCCGCGATGCGCGTAATCTTCCGGAACTATCGGCTGCAGAATGCCATTGGTGCTTGTAGGGCCGCGAGCCGGAGCCTGTACATTTCTGCAAAGGCTTTCTGGTTGTTGCGCGACTCATTGTTCACCTTTCTTGTTCAAGTTAATCTCGTGCGAAGGAGCCGGGGAAATCCCGGCTCCTGTGGATTCCTATTCCACGCAGCCCGTTAGGTCGACGACAGCGACGGCGCCCACGAAAGGTGGGATAAGCTTCCTTCGGTTGACGCCCAACCGGCGATCATGAGGGATAACCTCGAAAGCGTCAAGGATCTCGCTCGCGATCGCTTCAATAGTGTGAATCGCGATGATTTCGTGAGATTGCAACCGATTCCAGACGACCTGGACCGCATCGGCCAGAACGAGCAGTCCGTCGATCTCCACTTTTAGCTGACGGTCAAAGTATCGATACCGCGCGACTTCGCGACGGAGCGCTGTCTCGATTTTGACGCGAGAGTGCCGCCATAGCGGCGCAAATTTCTCGATGTCCGTTGCATCGTGGAACGCCCGCCAACAGCCATATCGAAATCGTTGTGGAATGGGTGACTGCCGCCGGTCTCGTTGCCGCCGCTCAGACTTTCGCTTATCCCGTTTTTGAATGACGATAATCTTATCGTCCGTTGCGCTCCCTCGGCCGCATTCGGCAGTGGGTTGAATACTGGTCCTCACCATTGACATCCTCTTGGGCCATAGTATAAGATTCCTTAATATTGCGGCTTTGCAGCCGAGCTTCCGTTTTGACGAAGTAGAAGGGTCGAGGCGGGAGTGCTCGGCAAGACCATTCGCGGCTAGGCGAACGGTTTTCCTGCGCGATGGAATGACATCCCCATCGCGTTCGAACGGAGGTTGATTCTCCGTTCGGCATTCCCGCAACATGAAATCCTTGGCCTCGTCCTTACAAGGGCATTTGATCTGCCAACCAGCAAGCAACTGGTAAGTACTGGAGCAGATGGTCCATGGACATTTGGAAAAGGATTGATCAAGAGGACCTTACGCCAGCGGTACGCTGGACACGAGCATGGGCTCAGACCTTCATTGTCTGAGCCCTTTTGCGCGTAGGATTTCCATCTACGCATGTATTCCGTACCTCATATACTCTCCCGCGAGAGAGCAATAGTTCGCTGACGGGATACTATCTCTGTATGGCGCCTATTGTGCTACTTTGAAGTGCTATGCATATCGAAACCCGTGATGCAGATCCGTGGCAAAACCCTGCGGGCGATCCTGATGGGTATTTTGACGAAGTATCCTATTTGTTATCTCCCCTACATACCCTGAAAGTCACCGGTCAACAGATTCGGATCGAGGAACCGCGCGCCGCGTTCATGATCATGGCCGATCGGTTGATTCAAGAGCGCAAGCGCGTAGGCATGCGCCCCAAAACGGCGGAAGGCCAAGAGCTGACATACGAGCGGAATAGCTGTTTTCTCCAGCACCTCGAAACCCTTGTTGGCCTATGGTGGAACCCGAACATTCAGGAAAGCCACGAACTCTCAAAGCATTTCCGCAGCTTAGTCCGCGATCAGATCTTTGAAACGATAGACTACTCAGATGACGCTCGTCGAAAGGCCGTGCGATTTACGCCGTTCGGCAAACAGTGTTTGCGGCGGCTTAAAGAAGTCCGTAGGACTGCTTTGGAAAACGTACTGGGCAGGTTGGACTTGCGGTCATTCGCCACTGAAGCCTTCCTAGCCAGTATTTGCACCCGTAGTCGCGAGGCGCGACGCATGGAGGCAGAGGAGCGGCTGTATCGGGCTTCACTGCGTCGCAAACGACGAGGGCGCAAAAAACGACAAAGCTAACGAGGAGCAGGACTTTTTCGCCATCATGCGCAGTCACCGCCGTCGTTTTGAGTTCCTCTTCCTCGCCTTCTTCCAATCCTTCGCCGGATATAAACCAAAACTTAAGATTTCCAGGAGTCCCTTCGAGGCGTCGCCCAGTATCCCACGAAACATCCGGCCATCGTATGGCGCAGCTCACCTCTGCACCTGATGACCATACCCGCCGCCTTCTGAATCGAAACCGTCCTCATCCAAAAACTTTTTCATGAGTCCCGGGCCATCGGTTGCGATCATGGTCTTCGCCCCATATCGAGAAAACAGCGTCGACCAAAACGCGACCACTGCCCGGCGTCTCGCCGTTTGGAGGCGGTCATAATCAACACTGCGAAGCATGCCAACGTAGGCCCTGACTTTCATAACGCGCGGCTTTTCGATCGCGAGCCGTTGCCCGAGCCGCTTGGCCGTCGCTTCTGTTGCGAGCTCGGGTGCTGTCATAAAATCGAACCGTCCGTCATCCTCCAGTAGATCGCTGAAGATAATAAGCGTTTGTTGAACCTCAGCACGATCCGATGAGAACTCTTCGCAGGCAACATCGATCGCGCCCAATATATCCGTCTTCGGCATGGGTTTTCGCAGGACCGCCGCACGAAGATCGGCCAACGCATTGCGAACAGCGGTATCGACCTTCGTTATATCGGCATCGTAAGCCTGGCGCTCCAGCGCGATCTCAAACCGGAGGATCTTTCCTTGGGTTTGGGAACCGTCCCCCAGAATCGGTATGATCGACAGCGCGTCGCCGCGCCTGAGGTGTTTGATGAGAGATTGCGCACTTGCGATCGCATCCGAGAAAGCCTCGGGCGCGATGCTTGCACTAGCATCGACCAACACAACCACATGCTGTCTGGTGTGCGCTTCCTCGCGACATGCTGACAAGAACAATACTGCGGAGACGACTGTGAGATAGAGAATCACACGGTGCATAGAAGCCTCCTTATTCTTCCCGCTTGCCGAACGTGCCAAAACCTCGCGGGCGCTCGTGAGCGGCTTCAGCATCGCGGGCCTTTTCAGCAAATCGGACCCGCTCCAAGTCAAAGTACGAAATGGGTCCCGGACTTTGCCATTGTCGTCGAAAATATAGGAAGGCAATGAACCAGAAGAGCGGAATGATCAGCGCTGAGAGCGGGTAAATGAAAGCAGCCCAGCCAAAGAGGATCGTGTACACCAATGCCACGATCGTGGCGCGCATAATCACGGTCCAATACGGCTCCTGCACGGCGCCGTGGATGCGCCCTCGAGTCCAGTGCTGCTGATAAACGGCCCGGGACTGCTTTCGATCCTCCGAGAGCGCGCGCAAACCGTGATTGAGGCTTTCTTGCGCACCCTCCAATTGCTTCTTGACCGTAGCGTGCTCGCGCCTGAGGGCATGCACGCGTGAGCGCGTTCGCACCCATTCCCAGAAGAGGTGCAGTTCGTCAGCCGCGAAGTGTGCTGCTGCGGCAGCGACAACGGGTGCACCGAGGGACACAAGCACGAAAAAGACCGCCGATAATGTCGGATGCCGGTTTAAGAAATCCCCCAGTGGATTCTCAGCAAGTTTTGCAGCATAGGCGACTTGCAATCCGCGCAAGATGCCCCACGCGATAAGGCCTGCGGTCAACAGTACGCCGAGTGCGCGGCAGGCAAGCTTCCATATGCGCGGCATCCGTTCAGACGTGAACGTCAACCAGCAGAAGTGGTATACGAGGGCGCTTAAGCCAGCCAGGCCAAACGCGGTGACGAGCTGCTCGGCTCGCCGGGTGACGTTTAGCAGATCCATTGCTGGCGCAAGCAATAGCGCCTCGGCATAAAGCGCCAGGATTCCGACAAATGCAATGATCGTTGGCATTGCAACTGGCGGCATGCGGTCGCCGGTCCGCTCCCGAACAGCGTCCCACAACTGTTCGCATTCGGGCAGGACTGCGGCGATGTGTTCTATGCGAGCCTCTAGTCGCTTTTGAGACTCGATGGTGTCTTGCTTGAGTTCCGCCGATTTCTTTTCACATTGAGCATCCAGTTCTTCAAGGCCTGATTCTACTGGAACATCATGCGCACCGTTAAAGAATCCGTCCGCTTCCACGCGGCGCTCTTGTGCGTGGCGTGGTGATTGAACAATTGGTATAAACATAACACTCTACTCCTTGTACTTGTCATTCGAGGAATTCAGAATTGAAAAATGGGGAGTCGATGCTGTAGATCAACTCCCCTCCGTGGTTAGGCCTCGAAAAGTTTGCGGGCCTCTTCGAACTTCTGAAGTTGCCGACGCTTCTCCTTGAGGTCTTCTTCGACTTCGGCAATCTCCTTTCTGAGTTTGTCCGCCTGTTCGAGGAAAGCCTCGACCGGCGTTTTCTTTTTCCACGGTTTACGGGCAGATTT
>Ga0073928_10006853_pt1 | contig 15101 bp, 15 predicted proteins | sample PaiPotPPA55metaG_FD_76969 | JGI IMG/M metagenome (GOLD analysis project Ga0073928, IMG submission 76969) | Iron sulfur acid spring bacterial and archeal communities from Banff, Canada, to study Microbial Dark Matter (Phase II) - Paint Pots PPA... ... | reverse complement strand
GGAGCATCCGAACGTCAAGGGTGTCATTGCGGGTAATGGACCGGTGGCGCTTGGTGCGATTGCGTCGCTGGAGTCGGCTGGGCACAAGGACGTGGTGGTCATGGGTATCGACGGCAGCAACGACGAGCGTGATTCCATTCTCGCCGGCAAGCTCAAGGCGACGGTGATGCTGCAGGCCCAAGGTATTGCGATCCACGGCGTGGACCTGCTCGACAAGTACCTCGCGACGGGCAAGACCGGCGAGCAGGAACGCCAGTTGTTCCGCGGCATCCTGATCACGAAGGACAATGCCTCGAAGGTCCAAGACTTCTACTACACCAAGTAAGCGGTTCGTAGTCAGCGTGTGAATGCGGTTTGAATTTGAAACACCCGCATTCGCACGAGGTCTGTTTGAAGTGAGGACACCATGCTTTATCGAATTCCCGCCGTGCGCACGCTGCTTTTGCCGATCGGCCTCGCGCTGGTGCTGACGGCCTGCCACGTCGTCACCGACACGGAACTGGCCGCTATCCGCAGCCAGGGTCAGCACCACGGACCGGATGCCGCGCAGATTCTTGACAGCCAGTTGGTCCCGTATGCCGACAAGAATGCGAAGCCGGCGGCGCTGGTCGTGGGCGCGTTGGAGCAGAATTTCGATAGCGCCTGCAAGCAGTACGGCTTTCGTCAAAGCGACGCCTTTCCCTGCAGCTTCTGGATCCGGGTGCAGGGCAAGGTGACGCGTATAGACGACTCGTCGCGAGTGGGTAAAGCCTATATTGAACTGACGCAAGCAGCCGGAGGCGAACCGGTGGATGTCGTCTTGCAGATGGGACCGGTCATTGTCGGCACGGGCGTGCGCGACGGGTTTCCCGGCATCAAGTACAGCGACTTCGACGACCAGACCAAGTTCGCTGTATTCGGCCAGGAAATCAACAAACTCGTGGTGGCGCGGCTACAGCGGTCGTTGAAGCTCAAGGTAGGCGACCCGGTCGATGTTGCCGCCGTCTACAGCAGCTGGAGTGCACCCACAGGCGAAATTCGCGCTATACCGGTGGCCTGGAAATGAACCTCAATCCCGAGCATGTGATCGAGACGAAAGGTCTTTCAAAGACCTATCCCGGCACTGCCGCGCTCATTGACGTGAACTACAAGGTGCAGCGCGGCAAGGTCAACGTGCTGATCGGCGAAAACGGCGCAGGCAAGTCCACGCTGATGAAATTGCTTGCCGGCGCGGAAGTGGCCAGCGCAGGCGAGATCTGGATCGACGAGAAGCAGGTGCATATCACCGACGTTCGCAGCGCCGAGCGTCATGGCGTCGGCATCATCTTTCAGGAGCTGAACTTGTTCCCGGAGATGACCGTAGCGGAAAACATCTTCGCGGGCAACGAGCTGACGAGTTCCGGCGTGATCCGCAGCAAGGCCGAGAATCATCAGGCGAAGATCTTGCTGCAGCGCTTGCAGATTCCCATCGATCCACGCACGCGGCTCGGCAATCTCTACGTAGGGCAGCAACAGCTGGTCGAAATCGCGAAGGCTTTGTCCAAGCACATCAAGGTGCTGATCATGGACGAGCCCACATCTGCGCTCTCCAAGACCGAAGTCGAGATCCTCTTCAAGATCATCCGCCAGTTGAAAGAGCAGGGCGTGACGGTGATCTATATCTCGCACCGGCTGGAAGAGATCATGGCGATCGGCGACTGCATCACGGTGCTGCGCAATGGCCGACTCGTGGCCGAGGACGAGATCGCCAACGTGGACATTCCGTGGATCATCGAGGCCATGGTCGGTTCGTCGAAGAAGCGGTTTGCGTTCGCGCAGCATGCGCTCGGCGAAGAAGTATTGAAGGTGACGGATCTCGCGCTCAAGCGTTCGAACGGCATCTATGCGCTCGATCATGTGTCGTTTAGTGTTAGCGCGGGTGAGGTGGTCGGTATCTATGGCTTGATGGGCGCAGGGCGTACCGAGCTACTCGAAGCGCTGCTTGGCGCACAGCCGCTTGCGAGCGGACAGATCGAACTGGCAGGCAAGCGTATAGAGCACCACAACATCCCGCGGCGCATCGATGCGGGTATTGCCCTCGTTCCCGAAGATCGCCAGAAACAGGGCATGGTGCAACTTATGAGCATCCTGGAAAACATGACGCTTTCCAGTCTAAGCAAATTTACTCGCAGGTTTGCTTTCGGCGCACTAGGCCGTATGAAGCAGGTCGATGCTACTAACGATGTCATCAAGCGCCTTGCGATCAAGGCAAGTTCCGTGGATGCCCCCATCACCTCCTTGTCTGGCGGCAATATGCAGAAGGTTGTCATTGGGAAAGCGTTGCTGACATCGCCGAAAGTCCTGTTGATGGACGAGCCCACGCGCGGTATCGACGTTGGCGCAAAAGAGGACGTCTACAAGACCATCAGCTTGCTGGCCCAATCGGGTATTGCCGTCGTGTATGCAACGTCGGAACTTGACGAAGCGATGGCCGTTTCCAACCGCGTCTTCGTGATGGCGAGCGGCAAGCTCACGGCTGTCATGGGGCGTGCCGCATTCGATAGCGAACGGATCGTGCGCGCGTCGACGCCTGCCACCGCCGTCGTTTGAAGCGACCGAGATTCTACCCATGACAACGCCCAACAGCGCCAATTCTTCCGTGCAATCACTGCCCGCCAAGCCCGATCGCGAAGCTGCCTACTGGGCCTCGCGCATCACCGTCAATATCCTGAAGCTGCGCATTTTCATTGCGCTGTTCGCGATCGTGATCGTGTTTTCGCTCGCCACCGACAACTTCCTGTCGACCGGCAACCTGCTGATCATGGCAAAGCACGTTACGGTGGTGGCCATTCTTTCGATCGGCATGACACTGGTGATCCTGACCGGCGGTATCGATCTGTCGGTCGGGTCCATTGTCGGGATCAGCGGCATGGCAGCGGGTTATTTGCTGCTCGAAGGCGTGAAGATCGGACATCACATTGTGTTCTTCAATCCGTTCGGCGTCGCGTTGATCGCTTGCCTGCTCGGTGCGTTGATCGGCGCGGTCAACGGCTACCTGATCACCATGCTCAACGTTGCACCATTCATCGCGACACTCGGGATGCTGTATGTGATACGCGGTGCGGCGCTGCTGGTCAACAACGGCAGCACGTATGCCGATCTCGAAGGCAACGCGGCCCTGGGTAATATGGGTTTTGAGTTCATCGGAAACGGTACGATCCTCGGACTGTCCATGCCCGTCTGGATCCTGATCGTGCTGGCTGCCGTTACTATCTTCGTGGCGCGCAAGACGCCGCTCGGGCGGCGCATTTATGCAATCGGCGGCAACGAGCAGGCGGCGCGTTTCTCGGGCATTCGCACGAATCGCGTGAAGCTGTTTGTCTATATGTTCTCGGGGTTCTGTGCGGCCCTGGTCGGCCTTGTGATTACCGCGCAGTTGCAAACAGCACATCCGTTGACCGGACAGACTTTCGAGCTGAACGCGATCGCAGCGGTGGTGCTCGGCGGCACGGCGTTGATGGGAGGACGCGGTACCGTATTCGGTTCGGTGGTCGGCGCTTGCGTGATCAGCATTCTTGGCGATGGCATGGTGATGTGCGGCATCAGCGATTTCTGGCAGATGGTCATCAAGGGTCTTGTGATCATCTTCGCAGTGGTCATCGATCAGTTGCAACAGCGGCTTCAGTCGCGCATGGTTTCGCTGACGGCGTAGGTGAGCCTGAGCGGTCGGAACGTTCATTGGGACAGGTATGCAATACGTATTAGCGATCGACCAGGGCACGAGCGGCACGAAGGCGCTTCTCTTCGGCCCGCACGGCAAGGTCCATTCGCGCGGCTTCGTTGCCGTGCCCTGCACGCATCCGCGTGCGGGTTTTGTCGAGCAGGACGCGCAGGTGTTGTATCGCTCGGTGTTGAGTGCGGTGGCGCAATGCCTCGACCGGTTCGAGGGCGACAAAGCGAACATAAAGGGCGTCGCCATTTCGAGCCAGCGAGAAACCGTCGTGCTGTGGAGTGAGGACGGGCGCGCGATCGTGCCCGCTGTATCGTGGCAGTGTCAGCGTTCGCTGGCTATCTGCGAGCGTTTGCGCGATCAGGGTTTGGCTGATGTGATCGCCGGCAAAACGGGCCTGCTGATCGACCCGTATTTCTCGGGCACCAAACTTGTCTGGCTGAACGAAAACGACGAACGGGTCAGCTCGCGCATTGCTTCGGGAACGGCTTTGTTCGGTACCGTCGATAGCTGGCTGCTGTATCGGTTGACCGGTGGCGCGGCATATCTTACCGACTACACGAACGCATCGCGCACGATGCTCATGAATCTGCACACACTCGAATGGGATCGCGAGTTGATCGCCGGGTTCGGTCTTGATGGATTGAGATTGCCCGAACTGCGGCCGTCGGCGTCTGATTTCGGGGCGACTGACTTTGAAGGCTTGCTGACTAAACCGGTGCCAGTGGTTGCGATGATAGGCGATTCGCACGCCGCCGCTGTGGGCGAAGGGTGCTTGCGGCCCGGATTGGCGAAGGCGACCATGGGAACGGGTTCGTCGTTGATGATGAACGTCGGCTCCAAACCGCAAGCGCCTGCGCACGGACTTGTTTCCACGCTATGTTTCGCAACGTCGGAGCGCGTGGACTACGCGATGGAAGGCATCATCATCAGTGCTGGGTCAACGCCTGCATGGCTCAAGGAGAAGCTCGGTCTATTCAGTGATTTCGCCGCGGCAGAGCAGGCGTTCACCGACTACGACAACGGCGGCGTCTTCCTGATCCCTGCGTTCTCCGGCATTGGCTGCCCGCACTGGAAATACCCCGGTGGCGCGCAGATCGTCGGCCTCAATTTTTCGACGTCGTGGCAGCACGTTGCGCGCGCGGCGTATGAATCGATTGTCTATCAGATCAAGGACGTCATCACTGTCATGGAGCAGGCGGCGCAAGTGCAACTAGTCGAACTGTTCCTGGATGGCGGACTCGTGCAGCGGCCGTTTCTCTTGCAGTACCTCGCCGACACGCTGAACCGCCCCGTCAGCACCCTCGCGATGAGCGAGATTTCAGCGGCGGGCGCGGCGGCGCTGGGGTCGCTGCAGTTGGGACTGACAGATACCCTCGACGCTGGTCAAACCGAGCGTCCGGTGCTGCGGCGTGTCGAGCCTGGTGCGGGCGTGGAGCACGCGGCGGCTAATCATTCGCAATGGCTGCACTGGATCGAGCGGCTTTGATAACCCTATTCGCGAGGAGCAGACGTGAGCCAGAACTTGAAGCGCTTCGAGAACAAAGTGGTCGTGGTAACGGGTGGCAGCCGCGGTATCGGCTTGGCGATAGCGGAGCGCTTTGCGCAAGAAGGCGCGAAGGTGTGTGTATCGGCGAACGAGAAGAGCGTTTTCGACGCCGCTGCGCAACTGCGCGAATCGGGTTATGACGCGATCGGCATGGAAACGGACGTTACAGATAAAAGGCAGGTCAAGGCGCTCTACGAGGAAGTGGCGGCAAAGCTGGGTGAAGTCGATGTCTCGATCCAGAACGCCGGCGTGATCACCATCGCGAAGTTGCAGGACCTGAGCGAAGCGGATTGGGACAGGGTACTCGCCGTAAATACGAAGGGTGTGTTTCTATGCTGTCAGGAAGCGGCGGGGCGGATGCTGCGTGCGGGAAAAGGGGGCCGCCTGATCAATACGGCCTCTGGTCAGGCACGGCAGGGTTTTGTATACACGCCGCATTACGCGGCAAGCAAGTTCGGTGTTCTCGGCATTACGCAAAGCCTTGCCAAGGAATTGGCGCCGACCGGCATTACCGTCAATGCATTTTGCCCCGGCATTGTCACGACCGACATGTGGTCTTACAACGACGAAGCGTGGGGCAAGTTACTGGGCGACTACAAGCCGGGTGAACTGATGGCGGAGTGGGTGAAGAACATTCCGATGGGACGAGCGGGAACGTGCGCGGATGTGGCAGGACTGGTAGCGTTCCTTGCCTGCGATGATGCGTCGTACATTACCGGACAGACCGTCAACGTCGATGGTGGAATGTTCATGTCCTGACCGCTTGCGTTGCAAAAAGCGCCCCGTGACGCTTTTTGCATGTGCTTCACATCACCTGACGTTCGCGAGCGCCGCTATCTTGCGGATCGTATCGGCACAAGCGATCGCCGCTTCAACGCCCTTCACCACAAAATGTTCACGGAAGAACTTGGTGTGTTCTTCACCCGAGTGGAAGTGATGCGGCGTCAAAACTGCGGACAAGACCGGTGTTCCAGTTTCCAGTTGCACCTGCATCAAGCCGTTGATGACAGCGTGCGCCACGAACTCGTGCCGGTAGATGCCGCCGTCCACTACGAGCCCAGCCGCAACAATTGCCGCGTAGTCACCGCGTTGAGCGAGTAGCTTCGCGTGCAGCGGGATCTCGAACGCACCCGCGACTTCGTAGAGATCGACGTCATCGCGGCTGAATCCTTGCGCCTGGATGGCATCGAGGAACGACGCTTTGCATTGGTCGACAATGTCACGGTGCCAGCACGATTGTATGAACGCGATACGCGCGCGTGGTTTGGCTGCCGAGCTAACGGCCGGATTACTTTCGAGGGGTGTAGAGAGCGTCATAAATTAAGCCTGTTTGTGTGAACAGGGCGAAGGACAGCATGGCTCAGCGAACGCAAATGCTTTCGCGCCTGTCGAGACATGCTGTCCTGTTCTCTTTCATCCGGACTATAACCGTCGGCCCCGGGATCAAACCGGGTCTGCTGACCTCTGTCTTTCGCCATGCTTGGCATGGCGAAAGGCAGACCGCTCGCGGGCTCCGCGCAAATGGACTGCGCGATTACCGCCGGTGGGGAGTTTCGCCCCGCCCCGAGAACTCGTTCTTAGTGAACGGAACGTAAATTATCACGATTCTTGAGTGCGTGCCGATACCCAATTATGGTTATGGGGTCTCCCTCCTCAAGCCTTTCCGCGCCAGGGCACCAACCGTCGCTCCACCGCGCGCATGCCGAGATCGAAGGTCCACGCGATCAAACCGATCAACACAATCCCCATCACCACGACGTCGGTGCGCAAGAAGCTCGATGCGTTCAGCACCATCTGCCCGAGTCCTGCGGTCGCCGCCACCATTTCGGCCGCGACCAGCGTGGTCCAGCCAAAGCCGATAGCGATCCGCAAGCCGGTCAATATTTCGGGCAACGCGGCCGGCAGCACGACGAAACGCACGACCTGTGCGAAGCTCCCGCCCAGCGAATACGCAGCGTTGACCTGCTCCGCGGTAGCGCTCCGGGCACCTGCCCGTGCCGCCATCGCGATAGGCGCGAAGCACGCGAGATAGATCACGATCAGCTTCGCAGTTTCATCGATGCCGAACCAGATCACGACCAGCGGTAAATACGCGAGCGGCGGCAGCGGCCGATAAAACTCCAGCGGCGGATCAAGCAGGCCCCGCGCGATCCGGCTTACCCCCATCAGGATGCCGATGGGCACAGCCGTCACGCTCGCCAGGGCGAACGCGCCGAACACGCGAATGGCGCTCCACAGCAAATGTTCGGACAGCGGCAGACCACCTTGAATACGGCCATTCCATGCGTCGATGAACGCGCGCCACACCGCTTGCGGCGAGGGCAGAAACAGCGGTGGCACCCAATGAAAAAACGTCGCCGCCCACCACAGTGCGGCGATCGTTGCCACCGACACTACGCTCAACGCCACGGTCGGACCTTCACCCGGCAGTCCGCGCCGCGGTTTGCGACGAGGCTTGGGCTGAGGCACGGCGACAGCGGACGGCAGCGAGTCGATCGAACTCATCGGGGCACCTCCTGCAGCGTAGCGTGTGATCCCCCATGCAGTCGCCGAACCAGCCGCTCGCGCCATTCGATAAACGCGGGCGATGACTTCACCGCGCGCGCATTGCGCGATTCGAGAAACTGCCGCGCGAATGGCAACGCGTGGCTTTCCGCGATCCGGCCCGGACCGGGTGTCATCAGGACCAGGCGCGTCGCGAGGAACAACGCTTCTTCTACGCTATGCGTGATGAAGAAGATGGTCTTGCGGGTCCTGCCCCAGACATCGAGCACGAGTTCCTGCATGGTCTCGCGAGTGAGTGCATCCAGTGCACCCATGGGTTCGTCCATCAACAGCACCTGCGGATCGCTCGCGAGCGCCCGCGCGATACCCACGCGCTGCTGCATGCCGCCCGAGAGCGCATAGACCCGGGCGTTGGCGTGCTTTTCCAGTCCCACCAAGGCCAGCGTTTCGCGCGCGATCTCACGACGTCTTGCTCGCCCAACGCCCTGGAAACGAAGGCCGAGCGCGACGTTGTCGATCACATCGAGCCACGGCATCAGTGCATATTTCTGAAACACGACGCCGCGTTCGGCGCCGGGTCCGACGATCGGTTCACCGTTCAGTCGTGCCTCGCCGGCCGTCGGATCGATGAAACCTGCGAGACAGTTCAGCAGCGTTGTCTTGCCGCATCCGGAGGCGCCGAGCGCAACGACGAACTCGCCGCTGTCGATCTGCAGATCGACGCCTTCCAGCGCGGCGCTCGCCGCGCCCTCATAGGTCACGCCGAGGCCGCGAATATCCAGCGTGCTCATCGCGAGGCTTGTTGTACGAAGCGTGCATCGACGCCCACCGAATAATCGGGCAGCACGTTCTGGATCGTGCCCTGGGCTTTCAGGAACGCTGCCGTGGCTGCCAGCGACTTCGCTGCACCCGACTGAGCGCCACCGCCAAGCCAGGCCGGTGAGGCCTGTTCTGTGAGCGTCGGGAAGCCATAAAGCGCGAGACTCGCAGGCACGTCGGCGGCCGTCGCGCCCGATTCCTTCGCCACGCCTTCGACTTCCTTCGACCCGGCTGCCCACGCAGATTTGTTGTCGCGATACTGAGCGTCGGTGGCGGCGAGCACCTTGACGAGGCCCGTCACGAACGCGCCGTTATCCTGGGCAAACTTGCGGCTGACAGCGAAACCGTCGAAGGTGGCCTTGCCGGTTTCCTTCGCGACTTCACCCGATGTGATCAGCACCTTGCCGTTCTTCTTGACCTTCGCCAGCACGGGGTCCCAGATATAGGTCGCGTCGATATCGCCGCGTTCCCACGCTGCGGCCACTTCGGGCGGCCGCAGGTTCAGGATCTTCACCGTCGACGGATCGACTCCGGCATGTTCCAGCGCGACGAGCGCATGGAAGTGGGAGGTCGAGACGAACGGCAAGCCGATCTTCTTGCCCTTGAGATCGCTTAGCTTCGTCACACCCGAGCCGTCGCGGGCAACGAGCGCTTCGGCGTCGTTGATGTTGTCGAGGATCCAGAACAAGGAGATGTCCACGCCTTGCGAGAGGCCGGCCGCGATCGGGCTGGAGCCGGCTTCGCCAAGTTGAATCGACCCGGATGCCAGCGCGCGAATCACGTCGGCGCCGCTGCCAAGCTTGCGATAAGTCACCTTGTAGCCGGTCGCCTTTTCGACCGCGCCGCTCACCTGCGCGTAGCGCCACGGTACGACCATGTCCTGGTAACCGATCACGACTTCACGCGACTGCGCGTGAGCGGCGCTTGCGGCCACGGCAAGGAGCGCGACGCCGGCGGACGCGCGCAAGGAGGAGAAAAAGCGTTTCATCGGAAGCCCCGGTTCAAGTGTGTCTCGTGAAAGGGTTCCGACTATAAGCAATCCGCGTTCAGGCGGTTAGAAGCATTCGTGCATTGCAAATGACGTTGCTGGAGCGTTGCTTTACACGTGGTGTCGGAAGCGTTCAAGCCCACGTTTACGCCGTTCTCAGGCGCTTCTCGAACGAGCGCGTAAGCCATGAAATCGGGTAACAGTAGGCAAAGAAAATCACCAGCGTCGCGACGTAGGTCAGCACTGTAAAGCTGCTGCGTGCGACGGTGCTGCTGGCGATCTGGGCGGTGTCGAGCAGGTCGTGGATGCCGACCAGAGAAGACAGCGCGGTGCCCATGGTGATGATGGCGTACACGTTCATCCATGGTGGCAACATGCGGCGCACGCATTGCGGCACGACTATTTTTCCGAGGATTTGCCCGCGGGAAAACGCCAGCGAGGCCGCCGCTTCCCATTGCGCGGACGGGATGGATGCCACCGCGCCGCGAAACACTTCCGCGATATTCGCGCTGGCCGGCAGAGCGAGACCAAGCGTCACTTTCAGCCAGTCTGGAAACGGCACGGTGATGCCAAACGCATGGATCTCGAAGGGGAAAACATAGGTGGTGAAGTAGATCAGCACGAGCCACGGTGCATTGCGAAACGCGACAACCCACAACCGTGCCAGCCGACCCGCTAGAGATGTCGACATCGCGAGCGCGCCCGCGAGCAACCCGATCACCGTGCCTATGAAAATCGCGCCGATGCTGATGAGCACGTTCATCGCAAAGCCGTGCGCCAATGCCGGCGCCCATTCGACAAAACGCGCGAGCGTCTCGCCGCGCGAGCCCGCTTCGGGGGCAAGCGACCACAACAACGTGCCCGTCACGAGCACGCCGAGCGCACCATAAACGCCGGGCGGCAAACGCATGACAGCGAACTTGCCTGCGGCAGCAGCGGAATCAATAGCCATAACCGGGGACCCTGTAACGACGCTCGAGCCAGCGGCCGGCCAGCGTGACCAGCCAGGTGAGCACACCGAAGAACGCAAGAATCAGCAGCATCAACGCGAGCACGTTGTCGCGCTGGGTCCAGATCATGATGGACTCGTAGGTGACGTCGCCGACCGCGATAGCCGATGCCACCGCCGACGCCTTCACCAGTTCCACCATGTTGTTGACCATCGCGGGGAGGGCCGCGCGCAACGCAAGCGGCAGTTCGATACGCCAGAAACGCGTTGCCCGGCTGAGCCCGAGCGAGGTTGCGCCCTCGAGCGTTTGTGAAGGCAGTGCGTCGAATCCGGCACGCAACGCTTCGGCGTGAAATGCCGCCTTGTGTAGCGACAAGACGAGCACGACCCAGAAGAACGGCTTGAACGGATTGTCGATACCGCGAGCACGCAGCCATTGCGTGATCAGCATGTTCAGCACGAGAAACGCGCAGTAGAGCTGCACCAGCGTGGGTGTATTGCGGGTGACTTCAATGAACCCGCGCGCCAGCCCTGCGACCAGCTGGTTCCGGCCACGTAATGCGAGCAGCAACACGAGTCCTGCAACTGCGCTGGCCGTCATGGTCGAAACAATGATCTCGATGCTTACGCCCAGGCCCTGCACGAACGGTACGCGTTCGTAGTCGTCGAGCAGGAAGCGGTAGTCGAGCCCGAGACGTGCTGTCGCTGTGATGAAGCCATGCAGCAGCGCATCCATCTCAGTTCTCCGCAGGCAATTGCCGATGCCACTCGGCGAGCGCGGGCGAGGGCGGATTGAGAGCGTTCTTCGCTTCTGTCGCAATGAACCAGCCGTTGCGATGCAGATCGCGCACGAACGTGTCCAGTTTCGTGGCGGTATCGTGCTCGCCCTGACGCACCCAGATCACCGATGGTGCGGGTTCTATTTCAGGTTGCAGGGTACGGTAGTCGCGCCACTCGGGATCGCTCTGCAACAATGGATAAAGCAGCGGTGCAGCGTCATGAACGGCAGCCACGCAACTCCCGCCGCGCAACGCGAGCAGCGACTGGGACGAGCCTGGAAATGCCCGCGGGATCGCGCCGTATCTCTCGACTATTGGGCGGATATAGCTGCTGCCTTGCGAGATGCACACCGGCTTGCCGCGCAGATCTTCCCAGCGCGCAATACCGCTGGTTTTTAGCGTGACTGCCGTGCCGCCTACGCGGTAATACGGTGTGGCGACATGGTCCAGGATTTCCCCGCGCTGCGCGTTGTACTCCATGTTTGCAATCAGGATGTCAACCTTGCCCTGTTGAAGGAACTGGACGCGCGTGGACGGCAACACGGACACTAGCTGCACCTTCGCGCCTAGCCGTTTGCCCAGTTCGTTGGCGAGATCGACATTGAAGCCACGGGGTTGCTGCGTCGCAGGATCGAGTGAACCGAACGGACTGCCGCCGATCATCACGCCAACTGTGATCTCATGGCGCGAGTTGATCTTGTCGAGGGTGGTATCGGCGCGCGCAGTAAAGGACGCACCCAGCACGGCGACCGTCAGCAGACGGCGGAGCTTCGTCAGAGTCATAGCGGTGAATAGCAGCAGAAGAGCCTTACAGAATAGGTAAGCGCGAGCGCATCGCCAAGGAAGGGAATCTGCTAAGCAAATCATCGAACGAGTGGAATAAGACCGGAATAAAGCGTGCCATGCGCTTGGCAGATCGTTAGCAAACCGGCTGCTATCGATTCGACGAATGCTTGGTTATCGAAAAGGCGCGCGGTTCTTAGAATCTCCGCTCCTGCATGCTTTCGTGCGCTTTTGAAGGAACCCCGGATGACTCAGTTGATTCTTTCGAAACGTGCGTACAAAACTTCCGCGAAAACGCCTGAGGAGGTCGCATGAATCGACTAGCGCTTGCGCTCAATCCGCTGCAGGACACGACACCGGTTGCGCATGCGCCAGCACGCCAGGGTGTTGCCGGGAACACGGACCCCGTGCTTGTGTCGCTGCGAGATGTCCACCTCTCTTACGGTGAAGTACCGGTGCTCAAGGGCATCGATCTATGTGTGCGGCGCGGTGAGGCCGTCTCCATCATCGGACCATCGGGCTCGGGTAAATCGACGCTGCTGCGTGTCATCAACGGCCTCATCGCTCCGCAGCAAGGCGAGGTGCTGGTCGACGGAATCGATGTCCGCGCGCAGCGCACCGACGCACAGAAGATCGCGTTGCGCAAACGCATTGGCTTCGTGTTCCAGCAGTACAACCTGTTCCCGCACCTGAGCGTGCTTGCCAACCTGACCATTGCGCCCATGAGCGTGCTTGGCCGCAGCCGCGCCGAGGCCGAGCACGACGCACACGCGCTGCTGGCGAAGGTGCGGCTGGCTGGCAAGGCCAATGCGTACCCTGGCGAACTGTCCGGCGGCCAGCAGCAGCGCGTCGCCATTGCCCGGACACTCGCCATGCGTCCCGACCTGATTCTCTTCGATGAAGTGACATCGGCGCTCGACCCGGAAACGGTCGGCGAGGTGCTTACGGTGATTGGCGAACTCGTCGACGACGGCCAGACCTGCGTGCTGGTCACGCACGAAATGCGCTTTTCTGAAGATGTCAGCGACGAAGTGTTTTTCACAGAAGGCGGCGTGATTGTCGAGCATGGCGCGCCGTCGCAGATTTTCGGTGCGCCGGAGAACGAACGCACGCGCCTGTTCCTGCAACGCGCACGCGGCGACGACCGGCGCGCACTGCGAAAACGCTCGCGAGGCAGCCCAGCGCTCGCTCTGGCCACACCCTGATTCTTTATTAACCGATCCCACCATGACCGTAACTTCGAATCAACTTGGCGAACGCCAGGCCGCCGTCACCGCATTGCTTGACGATGTACGCGATATTGTTGCCAAAGAGGGCGCGACACGCGCTGCGCTCGACGCAATCAGTGAGCGCTTGCAAGGACTCGCTGCGCGCAACGCCGCATTGTTTTCCGCCGGAGATTTCCCGCCGCCTCAAGCGGGTAGCGGCGACACGTCGACGCGATACCGGCTGAATCCCGGTGAGGACGGTTTCGCGTTGTATCTGAACTCGCTGCTGCCCGGCAAGACCACTATTCCGCATAACCACGATACGTGGGCGGTCATCGCAGCGCTCGAGGGCGAAGAACTGAATCGCGTCTACAAGCGTACCGATGACGGCACGGACCCCGAACACGCCACGCTCGATGTAGAGCGCGAAGTCGTGGTGCGTCCGGGTACGCCGATCGCGTTCCTGCCCGAAGACATTCACAGCATCCACGTGACGGGCGCTGCACCCACGTTGCATTTCCATCTCTACGGACGGCCGCTCGAAACGCTCTCGGGCCGCCTCGGGTACGAAATCGACACGGGGCGTGTGGTGCGCTACAACGCGACCCACCTGCAGCGCGGCACCCAGGCGGTCGGCTGATGAGTCCGCCGCCGCTGCGCAAATCCACGCGCCTGATGCGTGCCGGCGCACCCTCGTTCAGCGATGGGTCCGCGCCTGTCAACGTACCGGTCGAGCGCACGAGCACGGTGCGTTTCGAGAGCATGTCGAGCCACGCGGCGCTGCATAAACGGCGCGAGGCGGGTGAGGCAGTCGGCGCCTATGGACGGCATGGCACGCAAACGCACCGGGCGCTGGAAACGGCCATCGGTGAGCTGGAAGGTGCGCGCGATGTCCTGCTCGCGCCTTCAGGTCTGTCGGCAATCTCGCTGGTGTTCATCGGCTTGTTGTCGCCCGGCGATCATGTGCTTGTGCACGATGGCGTTTATGGACCCGTGCGCGAACGGATTGAACCCTTGCTGACGCGCCTGGGCGTTACCTTCAGCTACTTCAGCGCAGCGGAGGGTTTGCCGCATAAGCAGCTTCAAGCGAACACGCGCCTGATCTATGCAGAGTCGCCGAGTTCGTTCTTATACGAGATCATCGATCTTCCCGCGCTGGCGGACTTCGCGCATGAGCAAGGTGTCTTGCTCGCGGCCGATAACACATGGGGTGCGGGTTTGCTCTATCAGCCGCTGGCGCTAGGGGCCGACATCTCCGTCCAGGCCGTCACCAAATATCTCGGCGGTCATTCGGACCTGATGCAAGGCGCGGTATCCACAGCCGATGCAGCAATCGGACAGCGCTTGCGAGACACGCATGACGCACTGGGCCTCAGCATCAGCGCAGACGACGCGTACCTTGCATTGCGCGGCATTCGTACGTTGCCCGTACGCCTCGCGCAACATGCGCGCGGCGCGTTTGCAGTCGCGTCCTATCTGCAACGCATGCGCCCGGTCACGCGCGTATTTCATCCGGCGTTGGCCACCGATCCCGGGCACGCGTTGTGGTCGCGCGATTTTTACGGCGCGAACGGACTTGTCTCGTTCGCGTTGCGTGATGCCGATACCAGTCGTGCCGCTGCTTTCGTCGACGCCTTGCAGCTATTCAGCATCGGCGCGTCGTGGGGCGGTTATGAAAGCCTCGCGCTAATCGCACCGCCGCGGCGCTTGCGGTCCCATACCTACTGGCAGGGGCAGGAAGCCGTGATCCGGCTGCATATCGGCCTGGAAGATGCGGACGATCTCATCCTCGACCTCGCACAAGCGTTTCGCAGCGTGCTGTCCTGAACGTTG
>Ga0073928_10006852_pt1 | contig 15104 bp, 14 predicted proteins | sample PaiPotPPA55metaG_FD_76969 | JGI IMG/M metagenome (GOLD analysis project Ga0073928, IMG submission 76969) | Iron sulfur acid spring bacterial and archeal communities from Banff, Canada, to study Microbial Dark Matter (Phase II) - Paint Pots PPA... ... | reverse complement strand
CGGCGGCGACAACCTCGACCAGCGCATCGTGGAATGGCTGATTGAAGAATTCAAGAAAGACGAAAGCCTCGACCTGCACGGCAAGGGCAACGAAATGGCGCTACAGCGCCTGCGCGATGCGGCGGAGCGCGCCAAGATCGAATTGTCATCCGCGATGGAAACGGAAATTAATCTGCCGTTCATCACGGCGGACGCCACCGGTCCAAAGCACTTGGTAAAGAAACTCACGCGGGGAAAACTCGAAGCGATGGTCGGCGACATCGTGCGAAAGTCGGTGGAACCGTGCAAACAATGCATGAAAGACGCGGGAGTGGAGGCAAGCAAGATCAATGAAGTGGTACTCGTCGGCGGACAGACGCGCATGCCTCTGGTCCAAGAGCTTGTGAAAGAGCTGTTCGGGCGCGAAGGCCACAAGGGCGTGAACCCGGACGAAGTAGTTGCGGTGGGCGCAGCGATTCAGGGCGGAGTGCTGGGCGGCGAAGTGAAAGACATTCTCCTGCTCGACGTGACGCCGCTGTCGCTGGGCGTCGAAACTCTGGGCGGCGTAATGACGGTGCTGATCCCGCGCAACACGACCATCCCGACGCGGAAGTCCGAAGTATTTTCGACCGCGTCGGACGGGCAAACGTCGGTTGAGATCCACGTGCTGCAAGGCGAACGGCCGGTAGCCAGCGGCAACCGTTCCCTCGGAAAATTCCATTTGATCGGAATTCCTCCGGCTCCGCGCGGCGTGCCGCAAGTCGAAGTGACGTTCGACATCGACGCGAACGGCATCCTGAACGTGTCGGCGAAAGACAACGCCACGAACAAGGAACAAAAAATCACGATTACCGCTTCCACCGGCCTCAGCAAGGAAGAAGCGGAGCGGATGCGCAAGGAAGCCGAAGCGCATGCGTCGGAAGACAAGGCGCGTCTTTCGGAAGTGGAATCGCGCAACCGCCTCGACAGTCTCGTGTACCAGACGGAAAAGCTGATCAAGGAAAACCGCGAGAAGCTGGCCGAGCCGGACGTGAAGGCGGTGGAAGAAGCGATTGAAGAAGCGCGGCGCGCTTTGACGGACGGCGGCCTCGAGAAGTTGAACGCGGCTCTGGAGAATTTGACCAAGGCTTCGCACAAGATCGGCGAAGCGATGTACAAAGCGCAAGCGGCGGCTGGCGGTGCAGCGGGCGCAGCGGCTGGTGGAGCGGGCGGTCCAGGCGCGGCTCCGGGCGAAGGGAACGCGTCTGCCGGTCACGGGCAAGGCGATGTTGTGGACGCCGAGTTCGTGGACGTCGACGAATCGAAAAAACCGAACTGAAATTGTCCGCTCACTCGGACAATTTCAAACTCAGAGCCGGCGATTCCGGCCCTGAGTATTTTCCATCGAGAAGTTCGAATGAGCCACTCGGACTTCCCACAACTTGCCAAGGAGAATGAATTGACGACTAGCGGCATCCGGCGGGCCAGTCCGCCGCAAGCGGTGCAGAAGATCCGCGACAATTATTTTCTGGTGCAGGTCGCCATATCGGAATCGCCGAGTGCGGATTGGCGGCGGATGTTTTACGAAGCGCAGCATGACGCGCCGGTGGAATTCACTCCGCGGTCGGTGGAGGTTACCGGCACTTTACTCCGGTTTAAATCCGATCCGCAGGGAGTGGAGCAAAAGCTCGTATCACTTGACCGCTGGATTGCGAAGGCGACGCAGAAAGAAGCAGGAATGGCGGGGCGCTCGGAAGTACAACGGCAGAAAAAGGAAGATGCGGAGCGCGAAGCAAAAGAGCTCGGCGAGTGGAACACGCGCTGGGCAAGCCTCTAACGGTCTCGAATGGCCACAACCACAAAACAGGATTACTACGAACTGCTGGGAGTCCCTCGCAAAGTCACCGTGAAGGAACTTCGCGGGGCGTATCGCAAACTCGCGCGCAAATACCATCCCGACCTAAATCCCGGCGACAAATCCGCGGAAGAGAAATTCAAGCAGATTCAGGAAGCCTACGACGTCCTTTCGGACCCGAAAAAGCGGCAGATGTACGACCAATTCGGATTCAACGTTCCGGGTTCGGGCGGTGGTCCGCCGCAAGGCGCGGGATACGGCGGATCGCCCGAAGACGTTCATTTCGATTTTGGCGGCTTCGATTTCGGCGGGGGAGCGGAAGGCAACAACACCAGCTTCCGGGATATCTTCAGCCAATTTTTTCGCGGCGCGAATGCGGCGCAGACCTCGCAGGAGCGCGAGCCGGGAACGGACCTCGAATACCAGATCGATATCACCTTCGCGGAAGCGATGCGCGGAACTGTGAAGAAGCTAAGTTTTACGCGCCTCGACGTGTGCAACGTCTGCCACGGAGAAGGGGTTGCGCCGGGCGACGAAAAAGTCTGCCCCACGTGCCATGGATCAGGACAAGTGACGCAGGTAAGCGGCAAGATGCGCTTTCAGATTTCCTGCTCGCGCTGCGGCGGCACGGGACACCTTCGAACGATGTGCCGGAGCTGCGGAGGCGAAGGGCGCGTGTCGCGCATGGAAACTCTTGATGTGCGCATCCCGCCGGGTGCAAAGACCGGCTCGCGCGTGCGCGTGGCCGGGCGCGGCAATGCCGGGACGCACGGCGGTCCGCTCGGGGACATGTACATTGTGATGAAAGTTGCACCTCACCCATTTTTTGACCGCCGCGGCGACGATCTTTACACCCTCGTGCCGGTAACGGTGACCGAAGCGTCGCTGGGTGCAAAAGTGGAAGTGCCCACAATCGACGGCCGATCCCAGGTTCGCATTCCGCCGGGAACGAACAGCGGAACGAAACTTCGGCTGCGCGAAAAGGGTGCGCCCTCGGTGCGGCAGCCCGGTAAGCGCGGCGACCAGATCGTCGAGGTGCAGGTGGTGGTGCCGAAGCCTGAAGACGAGCGCGTGCGCAATCTTCTGAAGGAATTGAGCAAGGTGGATCAAGAAGATCCGCGGCTGGAAATTTTCGCGCGAGCAACCGTTTAAGAAACGCGCGGCAGGAGAGGACGATGGCTCGGCCCAAAAAGAAAGCGAGAGCGGGCTACATGATCAGCGCCGTCGCCGAGCTGTACCAGCTTCATCCGCAGACGCTGCGGCTTTACGAGCGCGTCGGGCTGCTGAAGCCTTCGCGCTCGCAGGGCAACACGCGGCTTTACACGGACGCCGACCTCGAACGTCTCGAAGTGATTCTCAATCTCACGCGCGAACTCGGCGTCAACCTCGCGGGGATCGAGATCATTCTCAACATGCGCGACAAAATGGGCGAGATGCAGACGCAGATGGAAGAGTTCATTAAGTTTGTGCGGAGTGAAGTCGCGCCGAATTTCAATCGGCCGGACGAACGCCGTTCCCGCCACGCTATCGTGCGCACATCTCCGCGCCAAGTCTTTCGCATCGAGAAATAGCAAGTCCGCAAGAATTCACTTTCTCGTGATCGACGTAAATCTCATCTTCCAGAAATTTCCACAGCTCAATGATCTTTGCACAGCCGTGCGTCCGCTTGCGCTCGCTCGGTGTCGCGCCTATTCTTCCAACATGGCGCGAACGGATTGTCCCATGTGCCAGGGAAGCGGCTGGAAAGTGGTGGAGCGCACGACGCAAGGCGCGCAGGCGCTGGCCGCGCCGGAAAGCGCGCGAGCCGGCTCGTCCGCAGGGGAGCCGAAACTCGTCTGGGCCGTGCCCTGCGATTGCACGGCGAGCGACCGCACCGAGCGCGCACTCGCGAAGGCGCGAGTCCCGGAACGTTATCGCCATTGCGACTTCGGGAATTTCGAAGCGGACAACGAGATTGAGAATGTTGCGCGCGAGCAGCTCGAATCGTGGAACCGCAGCCTCGGCCAAGCAAAGTTGCTCGTCGAACGCTTCGCGCAAGAATTTCCCCTTGGCGCCGACCACGGCCTTTTGCTGATGGGTCCTTGCGGCGTGGGAAAAACGCACCTCGCCGTCGCCGCGCTGAAGGCAATTGCGCTGCGCGGCCACTCGGGACTTTTCTATGATTACCGCGAGCTGCTGAAAGCGATTCAGGACAGCTACAATCCCGAAAGCCAGGCCACGGAGATGAGCGTCCTCGAGCCGGTTCTTAAGGCCGAAGTGCTGGTGCTCGACGACGTGGGTTCGAGCAAGCCATCCCTATGGGCGCTTGAAACGGTGGGCCACGTTCTGAACACGCGTTACAACGAAGAGCGCGTCACGCTTCTCACCACGAATTTTCTCGATGGGGATACCGCGACCCCCGCGGCGAGCACCTCGCCATCCACAAATCTGCGCGTCGCCGGAATGCGCGCGCCGGCGGCTGAGGATTCGCTCACCGAGCGCATCGGCAAACGCATCCGCTCGCGCCTCTACGAAATGTGCCGCACCGTCGAAATTTACGCCCCCGACTATCGCAAAGAAATCCGCCAGGCCAGCCGCGCCTAAGAGCGGCCGATCGAGCTAGAACATCCCCGCCTCGAACCTCCCAGCGCCACCGTTTGGTTGACAACGCGCGAAGCGGGCGGGTATCATCTTCGCGATATGGCGTCGAGCGTGGGCGCCGCATCCCCTTCATTGCTCTAACCCCGCAGGGTGGAGTAACCGAGGTTGGACTCTCGGCAAGCTGGGCACGAATCCGTACGGAGGCCGCTCCTAATGTCACCCGAACACGACCCGAAACCACAACCTTCTGCCGCTGATTCAGCGACGGCGGAAACTTTCGCGGAACTGCCGCACTCGGCGGCGCCAGCACCCGGCGCCGAAGCGCCGGCCGGGAATGCCGCATCGAACGCAAGCACCGCAGGCGCAGCCACTGGCGTTGCGCGCGCGCAAGAACCTCCCGCGGCGAACCGCGAGCCGAGTCTGGATCCTTCTTCTGCTGGAGCGAACGCGGACGCAAGCACAAACGCCGACGCAAACGCTTCGACTCCTGAATCTTCTTCCGCGGCATCTGCTCGCGCGACAACCGCGCCTGAAACATCTGAGATACATGACGCCGCAGTCGCCGCAACCGAAGCCGCGCAGACGAGCGAGACAGCCGAAACCACCGAAACGATGGACCAGCTCCTCGACCAGTTCTCCACGCCCCCGCCGGCTGCAAGCGAAGGCGAAATTTTCGACGGCCGCGTACTAGCGATCACCGATGCAGGTGTAGTCGTCGACGTCGGCGGAAAATTTGAAGGCCTGGTTCCGGCGCAGGAGTTTCTCGAATCCGGCGGCGCGATTACGTTCGGCGAAGGCCAAACCATTGAAGTCGAGCGGCTGCACGAGCAGAAAGATGGCTACGTCCTGCTCTCGCACATTCGCGCGCATCGTCGCCGTGTATGGGAACGCATCGAGAAATCCTATCGCGAGCACGCGAACGTTACAGGCAAGGCCACCGAGCGCATCAAGGGCGGCCTCGTCGTGGACATCGGAGTGCGCGCCTTTCTCCCCGCTTCGCAGATCGAATTGCGCCCGGTGCACGATCTCGACGCCTGGAAAGACCGTGAGTTCGAAGTCCGCGTCCTGAAATTGAATCGCAAGCGCGGCAACGTGGTTGTCAGCCGCCGCGCGATTCTCGAAGACGAACAAAAATCCAAGCGCGACTCGCTGGTATCCACTCTGGCCGAAGGCACGGTCGTGACCGGCCGCGTGAAGAACATCACCGACTACGGCGTTTTCGTCGATCTCGGCGGAATGGACGGCCTTCTCCACGTCAGCGATCTGGTGTGGGGCCGCGTGCCGCATCCTTCTTCCATCGTAAAGGCCGGAGACGAAATTCAAGTTCAAGTACTGAAATTCGACAAGGAAAAGCAGCGCATTTCGCTGGGACGCAAGCAGCTTTTGCCCGATCCTTGGGCCACAGTGCCCGAAAGATTTCCCGCTGGCACGCGCGCGCAGGGCAAAGTGGTGGGCGTCACGGACTACGGCGCCTTCGTGCAGATCGAGCCGGGCGTCGAAGGCTTGGTGCACGTCAGCGAAATGAGCTGGTCGAAGCGCGCAAAGCATCCGTCGAAAATGGTAAAGGTCGGCGACGACGTCGAAGTTGTGGTGCTTGACGTCAAAACCGACCAGCGCAGGATTTCTCTGGGACTAAAGCAGACGCAAGCGGATCCCTGGAGCGCGGCAGCAGAAAAATATCCTGCGGGCACGCTGATCACCGGCAAGATTCGCAACCTCGCTGATTTTGGCGCGTTCGTCGAAATCGAAGAGGGAATGGAAGGGCTGATTCACATCAGCGACGTCAGCTGGACCGAGCGCATCAAGCATCCCAGCGAAAAATTCAAGAAGGGCGACACCGTACAAGCCAAAGTCCTCAAAGTTGACTCCGAGAATCGCCGCCTCTCGCTAGGCATTAAGCAACTGAACGACATCTGGGCGAACTGGTTCGGCGCCCACAAGCTGAATGAAGTAATTCGCGGCAAGGTGGCGCGCACCACCGACTTCGGCGCGTTCGTCGAGCTGGCGGAAGGCATCGAAGGACTTTGCCACGTCTCGGAGATCGAAGAGCGCCGGCCGAAAGGCGACCGCGATAAGCCAACTGACAAAGCTCCTCGCGGCGCGCGCGTGGCCGCCGTGCTCATCCAGGGCCAGGAATACGATTTCAAGATCCTTCGGCTCGAGCCCGAGCAGCACAAGATCAGCCTGAGCTACCGAGCCGCGCAGAAGCAAGTCGAGAAACGGGAGATGGAAACGTTCCGGGCGGCGACCACCAAGTCGTCGCCAAACGCAACCATCGGCGACGCCATCATGGCGAAACGGCAGTCGTCGTAGGAAATAGTCTTCGGCGGCCGGTACTTCACGGACGCTTGCCCAGCAGGAAAATCATTTACCTTGCGCTTAATTGGTGATATGCAAGGGCTTGGTGATTTGCGAAGGCTCGGCAATTTGCGAAGCCTTTGGCGTTCAGCCCCGGCGCGGGAATCGGCCCACCACATTAGACGAATCCGTGAGAGGAGGCTCTCACTCCATGGCAGAAACGGCGGCAGGAAAAGATCATACGATGACGAAGGCGGAACTCGTCGAAGAGGTCACGCGAATTACCGAGCTGCCGCGCAAGGAATCCGAAGCGGTGGTCGAATCAATATTTGAAAGCATCATTGCGGCGCTTCAGTCCGACGACAAAATCGAGATTCGCGGCTTCGGCAGCTTCCGCACGCGCCAGCGGCGCGGGCGCACCGGTCGCAATCCGAAAACCGGCGCCAAAGTGGAAGTCCCTCCCAAAAAAATCCCCTTTTTCAAGCCCAGCAAGGAATTGAAGGACTACGTCAATAACCCGCGGCCGGCCGGCGCCGCTGCGGGCCCGTCTGGTTCCGGCTCCCAGGGCTGAGACGGATGGATTTTCTGTGGACGCCGTGGCGCTACCGCTACATCGCCGACGCGACGAAAGATATCGGCTGCATTTTCTGCGACGCAATTTCCGCAAACGATGACGCGAAGACGCAGATCGTTCTTCGCGGCGAAAAAAGCTACATCATTCTGAACCGCTACCCGTACACCACCGGCCACGTCATGGTGGTTCCTTACAAACATGTAGCGGAGCTGTCGCTGGCCGAGCCGGACGCACTCGCGGAAATGATGCGGCTTGCGCAGCGCGTACAAGTCGCGCTCGAACATCTCTACCATCCGCAAGGATACAACCTCGGAATGAATCTGGGCCGCGCCGCGGGAGCAGGCGTAGTCGGCCACTTGCACCTGCACGTGCTGCCGCGCTGGTCGGGAGATGCGAACTTCATGACCGTCGTCGGCGAAACGCGCCTCGAACCCGAAGACCTTTCCACCACCTACGAAAAACTGCGCAAGGCGCTGGCGAGCTGATCGCTGTGAACCCCGCCGATCGTCTCCAAATGTTGCGAATGCTCGTCGAGGCGCGCGATCGGCTTGTGGACGCAACCGCGGGAGTTTCCGATGAGCAGGCCAGGATGCGCCCCGCGCCGGATCGCTGGTCGATTCTTGAATGCGTCGAACATGTGGGCCGGGCCGAGAACGGCATGTATGGAATGCTGACGGCGCAGATGGTTCCTTCTGGTGTCGCCGGAGATTGCAGCCGCGAGGAATTTCTTATCCGCGGCGCCGTCGATCGCAACCGGAAAGTCGCCGCACCCGATCGAGCGTTTCCCATTGGCGCCTTTGCGACGCTTGCGGAAGCTCTTGACGACTTCCGCGAAAAACGCCGGCGCACGGTTGCTTACATTGAAGCGTGCGCGGAAGATCTTCGCTCCTGCGCCATTCAGCATCCGGTGATCGGGACGTGCACCGGCCAGGAGTTTCTGATTCTTATGGCGTTGCATCCCGCGCGCCATGCCGGGCAAATCCGCGAAGTTCGCGCCGCCCTTGGGCTGTCTTAGTCCTCGACTTGCTGTACACTTCTGAAATCGTCCGCAGCGTCGAAGGGCAAGGAGACGAGTTTGAATCTGGAACTCACCGAGGAACAAAAGCTACTGCAGAAGAGCGTCCGCGAATTCGCCGAAGCGGAGGTAAAGCCGCACGCCAAGGAAATCGACGAGACGCACCGCTTCCCGCGCGACACCTTCCAGAAAGCCGCGGAGCTTGGCCTCACAGGTATCGCCGTCCCGGAAGATTATGGCGGCGCGGGAATGGATCACGTCTGCTACTCCATCGTGATCGAGGAAATTTCGCGCGTCTGCGCTTCCACCGGCACCATTCTCTCCGTGCAGAATTCCCTGTTTTGCGATCCCATCCTTCGCTTCGGCACCGAAGAGCAGAAGCAAAAATTTCTGGTTCCTTACGCGCGCGGCGAAAAAATCGGCTGCTACGCGCTGACGGAGCCGCAGGCAGGCTCGAACGCCGCCGCACTAACCACCAAAGCAATCCTGAAAGGCGATCGCTACATCGTCAACGGCACCAAAGCGTGGATCACCAATGGCGGCGCCGCCGATGCGGCCGTGGTTTACGTCAACACGCAGCCGGAAAAAGGTGAGAAGGGAATTACGGCGCTGGTGGTCGAGAAAGGCACGAAAGGATTCACGGTCGGCAAAGAAGAAAAAAAGCTCGGCGTGAACGCCACGGCCTGCACCGAGCTTTCTTACAGCGATTGTGAAGTGCCCGCCGCGAATCGCATCGGCAACGAAGGCGAAGGCTATAAAGTGGCGCTGTCGACGCTCGATGGCGGCCGCATCGGAATCGCATCCCAGGCCACTGGGATCGCGCAGGGCGCTTTTGAAGCGGCGCTTTCCTACGCGAAACAGCGCCAGGCTTTCGGCCATCCCATCGCCGATTTTCAGGCGATTCAGTTCATGCTGGCGGACATGTCCACGGAAATTGAGGCCGCGCGTTTGCTGGCGCGCCGCGCCGCCTGGAAGCAGGACAGCGGCGGCCGTTTTTCCATGGAAGCGTCGATCGCAAAACTGTTTGCCAGCGAAATGTCCACCCGCGTCACGCACAAAGCCATTCAGATTCACGGGGGCTACGGTTACAGCCGCGAGTATCCCGTCGAGCGCGCCTACCGCGACGCTCGCATCACCGAAATCTACGAGGGCACCAGCGAAATTCAGCGCCTGGTGATCGCTGCCTGGGTCCTGAAGGCGTACTAACTCAAAGCCTCACACCCTCGGCAATCCCCTCTCCAGTACATTTTTCGCAGGGCACCAGCTTACAGGCTGTCCTTTTTTATGCTAAATCTGTAACACTCGCGTTCAATTTTGTGGTACCATTGAGATTGTTAGTTATGGATAAGCGAAATATAGTTCGAAGCGGCTCGTTGGCGCTCGAGGCACAATGCCTCGGAGTGCCGCGCTAACCAGGGATTCCCTCCCTGCTTCCAGATCAATCCTGCTGAATCCTAATCGCGAAATTCCGCGGCCAGAACACCTCGTAAGTCATTCAAAACAAAGCACCGAGCACTTTTCTAATCGCCAAATTTTCGATGATTCGCATTGCGGCATTTCGTCGCAACCGAAGTCGCGCGGCCTTCTGCCAACGTGTATCCTTGTGCCGATGCTGGAGCTCGATTGCGGACAAGAGTTTGACGCTGCGCGCGACGCCGAGTTTTTCTCGGGCCTGCCGCCGCGGCCGGGCGTGCTTCTGCTCGAGATGATCGCTGAAAACGCCGAACCATATCTGGCGCGCACTGCCGACATCCGGCGCGCGGCGGAACGATTGCTGAGCCCGCGGGACCCAGCATCGAAGCAGCTGAATCTGCGCGATGTCGCCGCGCGAATCCGCTATCGCGTGACGCGGTCGAAGTTCGAGCAGACCTTCACGCTCTACGAGCAGGCGCGCAAGTATTTTCCCCGCCGCTATCGCGCCTTGATGCGGCTGCGCCCGCCGGCGCTTCTGAAAGTGAATCTGCGCAACGACTATCCGCGCTGCTACGTGACGCGCCGCATTCGAGCCGACGAAGGATTTTATTTCGGGCCATTTTCCTCCCGGCGCGTGGCGGACGCGTTTGCGGAAGGCTTCCTCGATCTCTTCAAAATTCGCCGTTGTCAGATCAAGATTCGGCGCGATCCCAGTTATCCCGGCTGCATCTATTCGGAAATGAAAATGTGCCTCGCGCCATGCTTCGCCGGGTGCACCAAGGAAGAGTACGACGCCGAGGCGGGCCGCGTTCTCGAAACGCTCGATTCAAGCGGCGCGGCGCTGACGGAACGATTATCGCGCGAGCGCGAAGCCGCCAGCGAGGCGCTCGATTTCGAGCGCGCTGCTTCGCTCCACAAGCGCCTGGAAAAAGTAGACGCGGCGCTTCGCGGCCTCCCGGAACTCACGCGGCGCATTGAAGATTTGAACGCCGTGATTCTCCAGCGTTCGGCGGAAGAAAAAACGATCCTTGTGTTTCCGGTGCTCGGGGGAATTTTCGCGGAGCCGATTTTTTTGCGTTTCGGTGATTCGAGCGAGCCGCGCTCGGTTGAAGCGCTTCTGCGCGAAAAACTGCAACCGCAGACACCCGCGACCGGACGCAAGCCGGCATCCGAATCGCCCGAACAGCAGTCGAGCGCCACGCGTTATGGATTGCAATCCGCACCCCCGGAATTGTCCGAACATCTTTCGTTGGTCGCGCGTTGGTTTTATTCGAAGCCGCGCGACGGCGAAATATTTTTCCGCGAAGCCGCTTGGCCCTATCGCCGCATCCTCCGCGCGTGCAACCGCTTGCTGAATCCCTCAGGTCCTTCACCAACCGGAAAAAAATCTCCGCCGCAATCGGCCGCTCAATCGAATCCGGCCGAAAGTTGAATTGCATCGTAGAATAGAGACGAGACATGCCGGAATCGGACAACAAGAAAAATTCGCCGCCAGCCCGCCTCCAAAAGCATCCGCGAATCCCCGCGATGCTGCGCGCGCTGCGGCACCGCAACTTTCAGCTCTTCTTTAGCGGGCAACTGATCTCGCTCATTGGTACGTGGATGGACAATGTTGCCGAAGCGTGGCTCGTCTACCGGCTGACGGGTTCGTCGTTCTTGCTTGGCACCGTGGCGTTCGCGGGGCAAATTCCCGTTTTTCTTCTCGCGCCGCTTGGCGGCATGGCCGCGGACCGCTGGAATCGCCGGCGCATTGTGATCGCCACGCAGACGCTCTCAATGATTCAGGCGGGAATTCTCGCGGCGCTGATGCTGAGCCATCGCATCACGGTGTGGGAAGTAATCGTGCTGGCGGCTTCGATGGGCGCGGTGAACGCGTTCGATATTCCCGCGCGCCAGGCGTTTTTGGTCGAGATGGTGGGCCGCGAAGACTTAATGAATGCGATTGCGCTGAATTCCTCAATGTTCAACGGCGCGCGCGTTATAGGACCTGCGGTTGCCGGAGTTCTCGTTGCAAGCATTGGCGAAGGCTGGTGTTTTTTCGCCAATTCGGTGAGTTACGTTGCCGTCATCACCGGGCTGCTTCTGATGCACGTCGAGCCTCTGCGACGCGCGATGTCGAAAGAAACGCCGCTCGAGAATATTGTCGAAGGGTTTCGTTTCGTGCGGCGCACCGCCCCAATCTGGGCGTTGATGCTGCTCATCGGAGTCGTAAGCTTTGTGGCCGTGCCGTACTCCGTGCTGATGCCGATTTTCGCCGATCGCATTTTGCATGGAGGCGCGCGGGCGCTGGGAATCCTGATGGGCGCGGCGGGAGCGGGGGCATTGCTCGGCGCGTTGACGCTGGCCGCGCGTCGCGGCGTTCACGGGCTTGGGCGCGTGGTCGCTTACGCCGCCGCCGGATTCGGCTTCAGCCTGATTTTATTTTCGTTTTCGAGATCGTTCTGGCTTTCCGTCGCGCTTCTAATTCCAGTTGGATACGGCGTGATGCTTCAGATGTCGAGCTCGAACACGCTGATTCAGGCCATGGTGCCCGATCATCTTCGCGGGCGAGCGATGGCCGTCTATACCATGATGTTTATGGGCATGGCGCCGATGGGAGCGCTCTTTGCGGGTGCCATGGCGGATCGCATCGGCGCGCCCATGACGGTAACCGTCGGAGGACTCGCCGCAATAATAGGCGCGGCTTACTTCTACCGGAAGCTGCCGAAGCTGCGATTCGAAGCACGCGAGTTGCTGTCGGCGCAAGGGCTTGCCGGAGGCGAGCCGGTCGACCGGGTCACCGCGGGAGCGCTGTTAAAATGAAATCCCCGATTGGGAGACGACATCACGCGAGGCGCTTGCTGCCTCTGTTATACTGCGCGTTCAAAAACGCCCCGCAGGAGCAAGGAGTCCATGTCATCTCCCGCAGCATTCAATGACGATCGCCAGGCCGGATGCGCGACGGCAGATGGAACGCTGCGTTACGCCGCGCGATTTCAAGGACGGTCGGCCGCGGGCCACTTTCGCGAAATCAGAGGTGGACTCGTCCTTTCTTCAATCGGCATCGGGACCTATCTCGGCGAGCCGAATGACGCCACCGACCACGGGTACACGGACGCGGTAATCGCCGCGGTGGAAAGCGGCGCGAATGTGATCGACACCGCGATCAACTATCGCTTGCAGCGCAGCGAGCGATCTGTGGGAGCCGCGCTGCGGAAGCTGGCGTCCCATGGATTCTTGCGCAACGAATACGTGGTCTGTACGAAGGCTGGATTTCTCACGCCCGACGGGACGATGCCCCCTGACCCCAACGAATATTTTTCGCACGAATTTCTCGAACGCGGCATTTTCCGGCCGGACGAAATCGCGGCTGGCTGCCACTGCATGGCTCCGGGATATCTCGCGGATCAGGTGGAGCGCAGCCGGCGAAATATGGGCCTCGAGACGATTGATGTCTTTTACCTGCACAATCCCGAAACGCAATTGAGCGAAGTTCCCGCCGAGGATTTCCGCAACCGTATCCACGCGGCGTTCACGTTTTTGGAATCGGCCGTCGCCGACCGCAAGATCGGAGCTTACGGCCTTGCGACCTGGAACGCTTTTCGCGAAGACCCCAAGTCCGCGGGCTATCTTTCGCTGGAAGAAATGGCGGCAATCGCAAAAGAAATCGCGGGCGAGAACCACCACATGCGATTCGTGCAGTTGCCTTTCAACCTTGCGATGCCGGAGGCGCTGACACGTCCCAATCAGATGGTCGACGGCAAAGCGATGCCCATGGTGCAGGCGGCGCGGGCCATGGGGGTGACGCTGGTCACCAGCGCGGCTTTGCTTCAGGGACAATTGACGAAGAACCTTCCGCCGTTCGTCAGTGAAGCTCTGAACATGAAGAATGACTCTACGCTGGCGCTGCAATTCGCGCGGTCGGTCCCCGGTTTGACAACCGCGCTGGTCGGCATGAGCCGAGTCGAGCACGTCAGAACAAATCTGGCACTCGTTGGCGTTGAACCCGCAGCGCGGGAACAATTTCTGAAATTATTCGAGCCAAAAGGCTAATCCGCCCGCGCGGCCGTCGCAGGAAACATCTTTGCAATCCATGCATCGATGGCAGCGGCGACTCGATCGAGCTTCCCCGCGAAGAAATGATCGGCGCCTTCGACAATCACGAGCTGCTTCGGCTCGGCCAGCGTAGCGAACAGGGCTTCGATTTTTTCGCGCGAGCCGTATTGGTCGTTACTGCCGTGAACGATTAGTTTTGGTTTCGTGCTCGGGGCCAGGAACGTGACATCGGAATCGTTCACCGGAATTCCGAGGCCGATTAGCTTTGAGACGCGCGAATCTTCCGAACCAACCCGAAGGGCAACCAGCGAGCCAAAGCTGAAGCCTGCGGCAAGAATGGGGGCGCGCGGAAATTCCCGGACCAAGTAATCGATCGCGGCACGAACGTCGTCGCGTTCGCCTTGACCGCGATCGTAAATTCCTTCGCTCGATCCGACGCCGCGAAAGTTAAAACGCAGCACTGGCGCGCCACGGCGATGGAGCGCTTTGGCTGTTTGAAATACAACTTTGTTGTGCATCGTGCCGCCGAAACGAGGGTGCGGATGGCATACGACGGCGACGAAGGGCGGATCGGAATTCGGCGTCGTCCAGAGCATGGCTTCGAGCTTGCCGGCAGGCCCCGGGAGGAAAAAACTGCGATGAAAGATTTCAGTCATGGAGATTGTGTGGCGCCGGCAACTCAAAGAGAAAAGAAACGTGCCGCATCGCAGAACATCGTAGCGAGCGGTGACGGCCTGGTCAAATTGGTACATCTGCATGCGCGCGGCGGGACGACCGACGTACTCGAAGATTGAGCGAAGCTACAACTTTTCGGCCTCTAATCTGCGGGTAATACTCGTTGCACCGGGCAACGGGCGGTGATACGTTCAACGCAGGGTACTCGATTTACGGGAGGCGCGATGGACAACGCAGTCGAACGTCGTGCAGCCCGGCGCTTTTCAATGATGCTTCCGGTGAAGGTGCGCTATTCGGCCCAGGAAGGTGTCACGGAGAAGCCGGGCGAAACGCGTGATGTCAGCTTCCGCGGGCTTTACTTCCTGATTGAGGCGAGCCTCGAAACGGGATCGCCTATTGAGTTTGTTCTTACTCTTCCGCAGCAAATTACACTGGCCGGCGACGTTCACATCCGGTGTTATGCGCGCGTGCTGCGCGTTGAGCCGCACAACGGCCAGCGCGGCGTGGCCGCGCGAATCGAGCGCTACGAGTTTCTTCCCGCCTCCGCCTGACGCGTTTCCCCAATCGGAGGAGAATGTAGTTTCCGTAGGGAGGGCGAAGGTATCACTACGAACGGAACACGGCGCTAGACGAATTGCGGGACGACGCCGTCCTGCCGCATCCCGTGCATTTGCGAGATATGATTTTGCGCACGAAGCTTG
>Ga0073928_10006851_pt1 | contig 15108 bp, 11 predicted proteins | sample PaiPotPPA55metaG_FD_76969 | JGI IMG/M metagenome (GOLD analysis project Ga0073928, IMG submission 76969) | Iron sulfur acid spring bacterial and archeal communities from Banff, Canada, to study Microbial Dark Matter (Phase II) - Paint Pots PPA... ... | reverse complement strand
TGCGCTGCATCCACAGCAGCCGACGCTTGGAGGACTTCTGGAAACACAGACTCAATCAACAGGCCGCTCGCAACGATACCCTGAGCTTGACGGCTTGAAGGAAGAATTTTGTCTCACACCCAAAGGAGAATTTGGAACCATTTCTTTGTGTCCATTGCCTGCTCCAGCGTCTACATTCCCGGCGCAAGTCGATTATGAATCCCAACAAAGTCCTTTGGATTTACATTATATTGCTGGTGATTGGCGGCCTGATTGGCTTCCTCAAGGGCAAGAGCAAAGTGTCTCTCATCATGTCGGTCACCTTTGCGGCGGCGCTCAGTTTGTGCGCCGCGGACATTATTTTTAAGCCTTATGTCGCGGATATCCTCTTGATCGCCCTGCTGGTGTTCTTCGCCATGAGACTGACGAAGACCAAAAAGTTCATGCCGGCGGGATTGATGCTGGTCCTCACCATTGTTGCGCTGGCGTTGCGTCATATCCGATTTTATTAGCTCGCCTGTTTCCGCTGTTCAGCGAAATTCCCCTCTACGCCCTTGATTCATGCCCGGTCCTGATCCGCGTTCGCTGCCCATCTGGCAAATCCACTCGCCCATCGTCGAAACGTTGCGCGCGGGCAACCGGCAGGTGCTCGTGGCGCCCACCGGCTCGGGCAAGACCACGCAAGTGCCTCAGATGCTGCTCGATGCCGGCCTGGCGGGAGGCAAAAAAATCGTGGTCCTGCAGCCTCGGCGCGTCGCGGCCCGGACGGTGGCGGCGCGCGTGGCGTGGGAACGCGGCGTCCCGCTGGGCGCTGAGGTGGGCTACCAGATTCGTTTCGACGATCAGACCAGCCTCGGCACGCGCATCAGTTACGTCACCGAAGGCATTCTCCTGCGCTGGCTGCAAGACCAGCGCGCGCTCCCGGATGTCGGCGCGGTGCTCTTCGACGAATTCCACGAGCGCAACCTGCTCAGCGACGTGGCGCTGGCGCTCGTCAAGCGATTGCAGCAAACCGAGCGGCCCGATTTGAAGATGGTCGTCATGTCCGCCACGCTCGACGCCGAGCCCGTGGCGAATTATCTCGGTTCGGAGACGAGCGTCGTGCCAATCCTCCAATCCGAAGGGCGCAGTTTCGCAGTCGAGGTGCGTTACCTGAGCGAGCACGACGAGCGGCCAATTACGGAGCAGGCCGCCAGTGCGGTCGAAGGCATCATCCGGGCCGGCGAAGCGGGCGACATCCTGGTGTTCATGCCGGGCATGGCGGAAATCAATGCCACGATCGGCGCGGTGCGCGCGAGCGACGCCGGCGAACCACTGGTGTTGATCGCGCTGCACGGCGACCTGCCGCCGGAGCAACAGGACCTCGCCTTTGCGCCCAACCCGCTGCGCAAGGTAGTGATCGCGACAAATGTGGCGGAAACGTCCGTGACGATCGACGGCATCCGCCACGTGGTGGATAGCGGCTTGGCGCGCGTGGCGCGTTACGACGCGGAGCGCGGCATCAGCACGCTTTTGTTGGAACCCATTAGCCGCGCGTCGTCCGAACAGCGTCAGGGTCGCGCCGGCCGCACTGCGCCGGGCACTTGCCATCGACTCTGGACGGAGAGCGGCCAATTGAACCGGCCCGAACGGAACACGCCGGAAATTCAGCGCAGCGATCTGGCCGAGGTGGTGTTGCTGCTGCACTCGCTGGGCATCCAGCGCGCGGCGGAATTCGATTGGCTCGACAAGCCGGACCCGCAGGCCGTCGAGCGCGCCGAGCAATTGTTGTTGATGCTGGGAGCGCTGAAGGCCGGGAGCGCTGCTCTTAGCCGCGAACCAAAGCAACCAGACACAACCGCAATTAGCCTCACACCCGTTGGGCGGCAAATGCTGCGCCTGCCGATGCACCCGCGTTACTCGCGTATGTTGGTCGAAGCAGCCAAATGTGGCTGCGTGCCGGCGGCGGCGCTCTGCGCGGCGTTGGTCAGCGGGCGCGATTTGCTGATGCGCGTAGGCCGGGACGACAAACACATCAAGGAAGCCCGCGAATTGTTCGAGGCCAGCCAGGAATCGGATTTCTACACGCTGATGCGCGCCTATCAGTTCGCAAAGAAAAGTAATTTCAACGTCGAGAGTTGCCGCCGCTACGGCATTCATGCGCAAACAGCGCGCCAAGTCGAGCAGACCTTCGAGCAGATTTTGCAAATTGCGGAAAAGCAGGGGCTGGGGAAAACGGCCGCCGGGCCCAGGCCGGAGGAAGCCGGGGCGCAAACCTCGGCGCGCGCCACGCCCGCGTCCGACCCGATACTCCGCTGCATCATGTCCGGCTTCATCGACCAACTGTGCCTGCGGCGGGACCAGGGCACGCTCGAATGCGATTTGACAGAAGGACGGCACGGGACCCTGATGCGGGAGAGCGTCGTGCAAAATGCGCCGCTGTTCGTCGCGGCGACGATTCGCGAGACCAGCGGGCGCGGCTCGGAAAACCTGACGTTGCTCGGCCTGGCCAGCGCGGTGAAACGCGAATGGATCGAGGAAACCTTCCCGGAACAAGTCTCTTACAGGGTCGAACATCTCTACGACCGCACGCACAAGCGCGTCGCCGCGGTGAAGCTCGTTCGATTTCGCGATTTGGTCATCCATCACGAGCATCAGCGCGAAACGGATCCCCATGCGTCCGGACGCGCCCTGGCCGAAGCGTATCGGAAGGGTTACTTCGAACTGCCGATGTTCAACCATGAAGTCCACCAGTTCATCGGGCGCGTGAAACTCGTCACGGCGGCGATGCCGGAACTGGAGTTCCCGGTCTTCGATGACGCCGCGATTACGAAATGCCTGGTGCGCGCTTTCGTGGGCCTGACCCTGGCGAAAGAGGCCCAGGGCACACCGTTGCGCGACGTTTTTCGCGAACACCTTGCGCCGGAGCAGCTCGGCTGGCTCGACGAACTCGCGCCCACCAGCATCCCTTGGCCCGATGGCCGGAAATTGAAACTGCTATACCCCGAACCACAAAGCAAGGACGGCTCTTTCGCCGAAATGAGCGCGGAAACAGCGCGTCAAAGCGCGCCGGAATTGCAGGTCAAACTCAGCGAATGTTTCTCGCTCAAGGAACACCCGCGGATTTGCGAAGGGAGAGTGCCTGTGAAAATCTGGCTCTGCGCGCCGGACGGCAAACGTCTCGAATCGACCCTGGATTGGCCGGCGTTCAAGTCCATCGGCTATTCGAAAATCAAACCGATGCTGCTGAAGAAGTATCCCGGCATGGCGTGGCCTTGACTTGGCTCAGTCTGCTGTCTGCACGCGATAAAACCGCTGGGGCGCGATGGCGTTGGTATCGATCCACTGGGCTGTCGAGTTGCTGGGCGTCACTGCCGCGGTGAACTGGAACGGACGCAGGAGATTGGTGGTGCTCAAAATATCGTAGATGCGCCCCGCTGTCGCAGACCACGAGAGTTTTGGAGGCGGCGCGCTGATCGAGACGTTGAAAGGCGGCTCCGGTGTGTCGATCAAACGAATCGACTGCGTTTGCGTGCGATATTGCTGGCCGCCTGTAGTGGTCACGATGGCATAGAACGGATGCAGTCCCACGTCCAGGTTCGTGCCGGGGACCGAGAAAGCGGCGCTCGATTGGTTCGTGGCGCTCGCCAAGAGGCCGCCCGTGCTGAATAGCTGAATGAGCGCCACGTTGTTCGTGTTGGCCACGACGGAAAATTGGAGCGTCGAGCTCACCAGCGTATTGCTGCCTCCCACGAGGATGGTCAACACAGCACTCAGCGCACTATTTTTCACCTGCACTGTCTGCGTCACCGCCCTTTGCGTCCGAACATGGCTGCCCTCGTAAACCACCGCGGTGAGATCGTGAAAACCATCGGCCTGAGTCGTGGTGTCGAATGCGAAGTTGCATTGCAGGTTGGTGACGCCCGCCTTGATGTAGAGGTGGTTGCGTGGTTGAAGATCGGCGAGGTTGTCCTCCAGCGTCTGCGTTCCGGACGGCTGAATAACGTAGCCTGGAGGCGCGGAAATGCCCGCCTGAACCAGCGAAGCATTCCATCCGGGGGCGTTGGCCGACAAATTGAATTGGACCGCTTGCAAAGAACCGTCGGTGCCGGATTGCAAATCCGAGGCGTTGATGCCGTTCGAGGTCTGGAGACTCGGCGCGAGGTTGGTGTTGATGAGGTCGATCAACGACTGGGCCAGTTGGGCCAGGGTCTGACCCGTGGAATTCGTCACCGAGAGACTGATCTGCGTCCCATTGGTTTCGATAACCGTGACACCCAGCCAATCGCCATTGGTGGGGTTGCTCTCGACAAGGAAGCTTTTGATTCCGTAAGCGATGGTATCCAAGAAATTTGTGCGACTGGCGGCGATAGAAGTATTCAGGATCGAGGATGCGCCGATGGAGTTGCTGACGGAAATGGGAATCTGCGAACCCGGCTTGGCGATGTTCATGGATTGCAATTCGATGCGGTCGCCATGGGCGAAGGCGCTGACTTTGGTCGCATCGGCATAGGAGGAGCCGTTGAATATGGCCGTGAGGTTGCTCGCTATGGAAAATAAGGTTGCGGCGGGCGGGACCGTGTAATTGGTGGTAAATCCATTGATGGTCACGAAAAGTTTGTTGTTCGAGGCGGGAGCCACGTTCGTGAGCGTCTGCACGAACGTCCCATCCACGAACAAGTCCACTTGCTGCAGCGGATGCGCCGCATCGGCGGCCGTGAATTGAACGGAGAGGTTCGTCGTGCCGCTGAGCAGCGCGGTTCCGGCCAGGTTGCTCCACGATCCGGCCGCCGGCAGCGCGAACGGCGCGGCCAGCGGTTCGCCGAGCAAGAGCCCCTGGTACGGATTCGTCACGCTTTGGTAGTAGGATTCGGCCAGGCTGAAGCCGCGCGCCTGCCAAAAATAATTCATGGGCGTGGGGAATTTTTCCAGGTAATTGCAAGGCTCGTCCACTGTGCCGTAAGTTCCCGCGGCGCCGGCCGCGAGGAACGCGAGGATATTGAGCTGGAAACTATTGTCGGAGAAAATCACGCCGCCGTAAGACGTTAGGTTATCCGCGATGGAGCCGGGCGCGAAATCGTCGCCGACCACAAAGTAATTATACGCGCCGCTTTGCGTGCCGAGCAGCGGGCCGATATCGTTCACAGCGCCTAAATTGACTCGGACCATGGAATAATTGCCGCGGAGACGGGTGTCGAAAATAGCATTATCGAAAAGTGCGTAGCGGACATTGCGCGCCGTATCCGTGCTCTTGGCCAGATACACGGTTTGCGTGGGAAAAGTGCTGTCGCTGGCCACCCCCTGGTCCACCACCAGCTTGGCCACGGGCAGATTGCTGCCGGTAATCATCGTGACGAGGAAAGAATTGCTCGCCGCGCTGATGGGCGGTGTCGCGCGGAAAATGCCTTCGCTGCCGGCGTAAAAATTGGTCGACCCCGGCGCGATGGAGCATGGCGGGCTCGGGTCCGTTTTGAATCCGTAGAAGAGTGTCGAAGTCGTGCTGTTGAAGGCAGCGGACCCGCTCGCGGTGACCTGATAGGGAATGTCCATTGACAGGACGACGTAATCGATTTGGTTGGTCAGTTGACGGCTGGACAGCGCGGCCAGCACCGGGTTTAACAGCATGTTCGTAAAATCAGAGATTGTCCAAACCGTGTTGCCTCCCGTCCAGTTGATCCGCACATAATTCTGCGGCGGGATCTGCCTTCGTTCGCAGTAATAATTGCCCAACTGCACGGAATTGCTGCTGGTCTGGTTCACCACCACCAGCACGTTCAAGCCGCTGCCTCCCGCCCAGAGGCGCGTTCCGAGAAAGCACAAACCCAGGACCAAGCTGCCTTCGAACCATCGTGTGTTCATACAGACATCATCGCCGCAAATGCGGAATGAGTAAAGGAGGAGGTGAGAGCCGCGGACAGATGAATTCCCGTTGACGTGGGAATTTCCAACACTACGCTGCTTTCATGACGACTCGTGTAACCGCCAAAGGGCAAATGGTCATTCCGGCCAAGGTACGAAAAGAAGCTGGCATCAGCCAGGGCGATGTCCTGGATGTCAAATTGCAGGGAGATGGGCGTCTCCTGGTAATCAGGTTGAGCAAACCCCCCGAACCGTTGCCACCCAAGCCAAGAATCGTTTACCGCAAAGGTAAACACGCGGTCCTCAAGGGGGGACGAAAACTAACGAATGAACAAATCCGAGCGCTCATTCAAGAATTCCCATGAAATATCTGGCGGACGTCAACGTGCTGCTGGCTGCCATCAATGTGGACCATCCTCTGCACTCCAAAGCTGATGCGTGGGTGCAAGGCAAGTCCCTGGTGGTTTGCCCATTATCAGAGCTAGGTTTTCTGCGTATCACGTCGCAACCCAAAGCCTTTGGCCAGCCGATGAGCTATGCCCGTCAGGCGCTTAAAGACTTCATCCGAAAACACGGTGTGGAATTCTCGCCGGCCGATTTGCCCGCCCTTGAATCCAATCCCCTTCGGAGCGGCGATGTGACAGACCATTACCTTGCAGACCTGGCGGCAGCCAGGAATTGCAAGCTCGCAACGCTCAACGCGGGCATCAACCACAAGGCCATAGAACTCATAACCTGATTCTCGGGCGAGTTGATGTTCGTCAGGTATTTCACTTCTTCGCATTTCTTGGTTTCCTGCGTCCCCTATCATCTTTGTCTGGATGGCCTGACAAAGTTGAGCTCATGCCGCGGCTCATAGAGCCGGACACCGAATCGAGGGATTCCGTACTTTACGGGAGAGCTTGTCCGTGATCGCTCTAATTGAATCCCAATCAGGCTGAATCAGACTGGTGGTGTGCGAATCTTACCGAGATCTGCCGGCCATAGCGCGGCCATAGCGCCCTCTGCGCCGCGAGCGGAAAACTGCAAAAGCCAGGGTTTCCTGGTAACCGTCTGAACCAACTCCTGATGCGCCGTTTCAACCGATTCGTCCGGGCGACATTGCTGGTTGGCTTGCTGCCCGCAGTAAATCTCCGGGCCCAAGCCATTAGTAGTCCGGCTACCAACATGTGGGAGGCCCAAATCCCGCAGAAACGCGCCGCCGCCGAAACCTGGGTGCAGCCGGAAGCGTTCCGCGCCTTCCATCTCCATCATGAGCTGCTTCGGCCTTTGCTGGACCAGGCGCCAAAGGAATCGGCCCGGCGGGCCGAGTCCTCCGATGCGCTGATTTCCCTGCCCATGCCCGATGGCACGCTCGCGCGCTTCCGTTTCGTCGAGGCCCCCGTCATGGCGCCGGAGTTGGCCGCGAGGTTTCCCCAAATCAAGACCTACCTCGGTCACGGCATCGACGACCCGAAAGCGCGCGTCCGTTTCGATCTCACTCCCTCCGGGTTTCATGCGCAGATTCTTTCGCCTCGCGGGGCGGTGTATATCGATCCGTACGTGCGCGGTGACACCAATCTTCACGCCGTTTATTTCAAAAGCGACTACCGTAGATCCGCCGAGGATTTCCATTGCCTCACGCCCGGAAGCGAAGCACCCACGCCGCTGCCGACGCCAAGAGCCGCTCCAGCCGCCTCTTCGGGAAATCTTCGCACCTACCGCCTGGCCTGCGCCGCGACGGCCGAATACAGCCAATATTTCGGCGGGACCGTGGCGGACGGTTTGGCGGCGGTCGTGACGGCAATCAACCGCGTGACCGGGATATACGAGTCGGAAGTCGCGATCCGGCTGGTGCTCGTTTCCAATAATGACCAGATTATTTTCACGAACACCAGCGCCGAGCCTTACAGCAACGGCAATCCGTCGGGGCTGCTCTCGCAAAATCAGGCGAATCTTGATGCCATCATCGGCGACGCGAATTATGACATCGGCCACGTGTTCGGCACCGCCGGCGGCGGGTTGGCCGTCGTGGGCGTAGCCGGTGTCTCCGGCATGAAGGCGATGGGAGAGACGGGCACATATCCGCCCGTCGGAGACGCGTTCTACATCGATTATGTAGCGCATGAAATGGGCCACCAATTCGGCGCGTTTCATCCTTTCAACAGCAGCGATTCCGCCTGCGGCGGCGGCAATCGCAACGCATCGACCGCCTACGAGCCGGGCAGTGGTTCGACGATCATGGCCTATGCCGGCATCTGCGGCTCCGATAATTTGCAGGCCCATAGTGATCCTTATTTCCACTCGGCCAGCCTCGAAGAAATCTTAAGCTTCACCTCCGCCAGCGCCGGCAGCGGCGGCCAGGCCGTTGAGCCGGCGACCAATGCGGCGCCAATCGTTGATGCCGGGCCCTCATACACGATTCCGATGGGCACTCCCTTCACCCTCACGGCGACGGGCAGCGATGCGGACGGCGACGTGCTAAGCTATTGCTGGGAAGAACGCGACCTGGGACCATCCGTCGAATTGAGCGCGCCCGACAACGGCAGCAGCCCCTTGTTTCGGTCGTTCCTGCCAACGAACTGCCCGGCGCGGACTTTCCCGCAATGGTCGGACACTCTTGGCAACATATCGACGCCGGGCGAGATGCTGCCGACGACCAGTCGCACCCTGAATTTCCGGGTCACGGCCCGCGACATCAGCGCGAGCGGCGGCCTTGTGGCCAGCGCGGACACGCAGGTGAGCGTCATCAGCAACGCCGGACCCTTCGTCGTCACGTCGCCGGGCGCGGCTGTGGTCTGGTCGAACATGCAGTCGGTTGCCTGGGACGTGGCCGGCACCGCGAATGCGCCGATCAACGCCGCCAACGTGAACATCCTGCTTTCGACCGACGGCGGACTTTCCTTTCCGATCGTGCTGGCAACGAACGTTCCCAACGACGGCTCACAATCCGTCCTGCTGCCCAATCTCACGACGACGAATGCCCGCGTGGAAGTTCAGGCGGCCGGCAACATTTTCTTCGCGGTTTCTCCAGGAAATTTTTCCATCGAAGCCGTGACTACCGAACTGGCCGTGAGTCAAACCGCCTCTTCTCTTTATGTCCCGGTCGGAAGTAATGTGACTTACACCGTCACCGTGACCAATTTCGGCCCGCACGCGGCGGGACACGTGGTCGTCACGAATTTCCTGTCGCCATCCGTCACGCTCGTTTCGGTGGGCCTCAACCAGGGAAAGTGGAGCTACGATGACGGGGTTGTCACCGTCGCCCTGGGCAAAGTGGCTGGCCAATCCTGCGCCGAATTCATGCTCACTGCCACGGTGATTGCGCCTGGACCAGTGACCAATATTGTCGCGATGCGAAATCCCAATGCCTCCGATTGCCTCGTCGTCAATGCCCTCCAGGCCGCGCCGGTGCTCGCGGCCATTTCCGATTATGCGATTCACGCCGGCAGCACGCTTACGATCACCAATGTGGCCTCCGATCTGGCCGCTCCGGGCGGCACGCTCGTTTTCAGTTTGGACCCCGGCGCCCCGCCAGGCGCAACGATTGATGCCGCCAACGGCTTGTTCGTCTGGAAAACGACTGCGGCCGATGCCGGCACGACCAACGTCATAACCGTCCGGGTGACTGACAGCGCCTCGCCAAATTCGAGCGCCGCGCAATCCTTCAGTGTGTCCGTCCTCGCGGCTCCGACGCTCCGGCCACCGCTTTACTCCAACGGCGCGATGATGATTTCCTGGAGCGCCATTCCCGGCCAGAAATACCAAGTCCAATACAAGGATGATCTGTCCGATGCCAACTGGATCGAGTTGCAGCCGGCCATCACCGCCAATAGCGCCACCGCAACGATCACCGAGCCCGTGGCTCCGAGCGGAAAGCGGTTTTATCGCATCGTAAATGCGCCGTAGGCTGCGCTACGAATGTTTTGAGGCCAGCCCTTACGCGGCTTGCAGCAATTCAAGCACTTGCTCGTCGGTCGTTTGGGAAAACACTTCGTAATACGATCCCACGGCCTCGAAGTCCGGGTCCACGCAGAGCGCTCGCACCTCATCGGCGACGCGCCCAAGACGCGCCACGGCATTAGCGGAGCCTACCGGAACGGCCATGATTACTCGCGCCGCCTTCTGTTTTCTGGCCGACAACACTGCAGCCTCCGCCGTCGCGCCGGTTGCCAGCCCATCGTCCACGATCAGCACCGTCTTGCCCTCCAGAGAAGGCATTCCCGGGCGATGGAACCGGGCTTGATAATCCCGCAACCGCTCCTTCTCCTCCGCGATGACCGCTTCCAATTCCGCACGAACCAGCGGATGACTGGCGATGACCGCCTCGTCGAAAACGACGACGCCGTTCTCCGCCAGCGCGCCGACGGCGAATTCACGGTGCAATGGATGGCCGATCTTGCGCACGATGAGCACGTCGAGCGGCGCTTGCAAAGTGCGCGCCACCTCCGCCGCGACCACCACGCCTCCGCGCGGCAGTCCGAGCACTACCTCGGGAAACACTCCTTGCGCCTTGAGGAAATCACCCAGCTGTCGTCCGGCATCTTCGCGCGATGCGAACAGCATAATTCTTTGGAAACCGGCATTTCAACCTTTGACCATCGTGCCCACTTCCTCCCCCATAATAACCTTTTTGAGATTATGCGGACGGAACAAATCAAAGACGATGATCGGCATCCGGTTGTCCATGCACAAAGAAAACGCCGTCGAATCCATCACCTTGAGGCGCTTCTGCAACGCTTCGGAATAAGTGATTTGCGCGTAGCGTTTGGCGTCGGGATTCTTGAGCGGATCGCTGTCGTAGATGCCATCGACCTTCGTTGCCTTGAGAATGATTTCCGCGCCAATTTCGTTCGCCCGCAAGGCGGCGGCGGTATCGGTGGAAAAATAGGGATTGCCCGTGCCTCCGCCGAAAATGACGACCCGCCCTTTCTCCAAATGGCGGACCGCCCGGCGGCGGATGAACGCCTCGGCCACCTGGGCCATGGTGATGGCGCTTTGGACGCGCGTGGCGACACCGAGCTTCTCCAACGCGTCCTGCAACGCCAGCGCGTTGATGACCGTGGCCAGCATTCCCATGTAATCGCCCGTGGCCCGCTCGATGCCCCGCTCGCTCCCGCTCAGGCCGCGGAAGATGTTGCCGCCGCCGACCACCACGACGATCTGGACACCGAGTTCCCGCACCTCGCGGATTTGCCCGGCCATGTCCTGGACCGCCTCCGGGCAGATGCCCACGCGCGCCTCGCCGCCGAGGGCCTCCCCGCTCAGCTTGAGAAGAATCCGGCCATACTTGGGGGCTTGCTTTTTTTTCATGCCTGGCTTGTCGGTTCCGCAACCGTCGAGCACGGTTTGTAACAGTCGATTTCTGGAACGTCAAACAGTTACGACTGCGTCTCGTGGCAGGGGTGCAACTCAGCTTGCGGCCCGGAATCCAGAGGGCTGAAAGCCCGCAATGTGATAGCCTGGGGTGGAGCGCGACGCCAGGAGCGCGGCTTGCCGCGCCATAGCGCGGAGCGCGACGGCGGGAGCCCCAGGTAAACCCGAAAACCAGTCTCCTTGAGCCCTGCAATGGCGACACATCTCAGCACAGCTCTCCAAGCCAACCTCAATCCCACGCCTATCTTTTGGGAGTGAGGCCAGGGCCGAAAGAGGGAACTGACCTTGCCAGGATTCATGTTTGGGGAAATTCTTAGTGCGGATCCGAATAGCCCCGCGTAAGCTGCCGGCAGTTCGAGAATCGCCGACACAATAGCCGAACAATCTGTCCGTGAACCATAGACCACATGCCAGCCGGCCAACCATTCCTTGATGTTTTCGCCCGCTGCGTCGAGGCGATTCGCGCGAACAAGTTGATCAGTCGCGAAAGTCGACAGGACAAAGAGTTTCACTTTCAGAATTGGTTCAAGGCGCGACTTGGCGAAACGGGCTTGAACTTCGAACTTGGGGGTCGGAACACCTATCCGGACTTTCGCCTGGTCGCCTCAACTGACGGCTTCGAAGTCAAAGGACTCGCCTACCCCGGCCGCGAAGCCAACTACGATTGCAACAGCCAAGTTCCTTCCGGCAGTCACAACGGACGAACCATTTTTTACATCTTCGGACGCTATCCAGCCGAACCGGACGGCGATTCTTACCCAGTGCTCGACCTCGTGGTGTGCCACGGCGACTTCCTCAACGCCGAACATAACTATATTCACAAAAACAAAAGCGTGAAGGGATTTGGCAGCTACGGCGGCTTCCTGACCGGAAATCGAAAGCGATACATCGCTCCGACGCCGTACAGTCTTATCGTCGGCGTCGCTCACAACCAAACTCTCATTCTGCCCGTTGACTTTCCAGCCGATTCAACATTGCGTTCCGTAGGCGAGCTTGTCCGCGAAGAACCGGAAAAGTTGATTGTTGGCTACGCGTTCAGTCGGCAAGCCAACACCATGCTGCCGGAACTGGTCATGAATCCATCGGCGGGCAGAAAGCGTTTGTTCCGTGCTTATCGCATGAAGAACGCGTCCGAATTCGAAGTTGCGATGCGGTCACGCGAAATTCACGACGAGGAATCGCAGGAGTCCGATATTTTCATTGCCCACCACTGACAGATGAAGCATTCCCGAAATCGCAAAACCTCGGCGAGCCCCGGAATGCCCGACGCACTCCGCGAAGATGCCCCAGAAGACGAAGTTAATGGCGCAGCCGCGAATAGGAAACTCCGCTTCATTGACCTCTTTTGCGGCATTGGCGGCTTCCGCATCGCGTTCAAGCGGGCGGGGGCGGAATGCGTCTTCTACAGCGACTGGGACAAGTTCAGCCGGCCGACCTGCGCCGCCAACTTCGGCCAGACGCAGCACGGCGACATTACACGCTCACCGACCACCTGTGGAATTGACCTTGTCGCTGGCAGCGCCATCGGCGCGACATCTTTGTGGACCCAAAACAAAAAAAGATTTTTAAGCTCCTTCAGGAGTGGCATCTTCGGCTCATGGCCAACACTTCCATAAAAAACCACGGGAAGTACCTTAATTTAGCTTTGGTGGTCACTCTACGGGCCGGATTTCGGCCCGATATTGCGAAATGGACTCAATTTTTCCATCGGTTTCGAGAAGCCTCACTTTTTTCTTATCAAAATAACCACTACCGAATTTGTGAGCCAAGGGTCTTCGTCGTGGAGTCCAAACGTCACCATAGACTGTCCCTCATTCGTGCGAATAATGTCCATAGCCTCCCTCAATCCACCGCTATCAACCAACGCCATGCCATAGAGGCACCAAGTTATGCCGGGTGCTTCGGGGGCACTGCTTGGAAGGCGTCCGGTTACAACGGCATAACCTGCTGCTCTGAATATTTCCTGGAGCTGCATCGCAAAACCAAATTCCGCCTCATCAGGATCGAAGGCGTGGATCATAACCGCCTCGTTTTGATTGTGAGATTCTCGCAATTTCCGCACAACCTGCCATGCGACATTCGTGGGAAGCGGTCTGTATGCTTTTGGGTCCACGACTGGCCGAGAATTTCGATACGCAACGCAACTAACCGCAATCGTCGATGCGAACCAGATGAAAATAGACCAGCGTCGACTTTTCAAAAGCTTAGTTAGGAAATAGCAACATGCCGAATGCCCAATCAAAAGAGTGCTGGAGTAAAAGATTAAATCGGAAATATCATGCGAATGAATAAGATCGGGCCACGCCCACAGAACATTGCCTCCAAGAATTGTGGCAAACGTGCTCCATTGAAGCGGTGTCAATCCGGATTTGGGGCCTTTTTGAGAATCAGGGAGGCCGAGTTTTTTTTCTGGCTGGCGGCGATGTTTGTCACTGGGTGTATCTTCGCTGGCCTTATGACCGCCGCCATTTTCAGGAGTTTCGGGAAGTAGGGAATCGGCCATTTGACGTCCTTAAAATGCGTGCAATCTTCCAATCACTTCGCGTACGTAAGTTAACCGATCAAACCTGCGTTCCTTACAATCGCGGATTGCGAGCCTGAGGCTCGCCGCATCCATGTTTTGAGCGTGATTATGAAAAGCGGTTTACCGTCCTGCGCCGCCGAAAGCAAGGCTTTCCGCAGCCACTCGGGTTTCCATTACCGCACCTGCCGTACTCCCCTGTTAAGCTGTTTCGCGCCAGCGGGCAGGTCGGCCCGTAATGAAAAGACGCCCAGAATGGCGGCGGGCATTCCCACTAGGGCCCACTCGTTTTAACGGGCAACGGGAGTTGAGCGTCCTGTGACTCAAGTAGGCAATTCAGGGCCTCATCAACGCCAGTCTTGAAGCTGGAGGAAGGCACGTTTTGCTCGAAGGTCAGACGGTTAGTAACGCTCACGGCAATTGCAAACGACCCGAATTCCGTGGGGCCCAACTCCGAACCCTGAATAGATAAAACAGAGTCCCCGGCCTTTGAAGCAGCTGCCATGATGAGCCTGGCATAAACATGCGCCATCTGGGCTCTTTGAAAGCGGCCTCTTGCTCCAAGTGGGTATCTAGCGTGAGTGGGCTCAGCCGTTATTTTGAATTCCCATTCTGCGTTTGTTCCTAGCCTGATAAAATTAGTGCCACTTATAAGGTTTCCGTCTAAAAAAAGCTCGAGTTATAAGCCGTTGAAATATCACGGAAATCGTAGGTAAGTTTGTCGCCCGAATCCCTCGACAGGCTAATAAGGATTTCATGCAACTTCTTAATTGCATAATCGAAAATCTCGACACATTGGCCAATAAGGTGCTGCTCTATTTTCAAGCTTTGCTGGCGGCTTTTCTCTTCCTCCATTCTGTTCTGATTATCCGCCTGTTTTTGTGCTTCTTTAGACTGAATTTCTTCGCGCTCCTTCAGAATTTCCGCCTGCTTTCTGGAAAGTTCATCGAGGGCCTGCCTGTTAGTCCTGTCGGCCCTCAAGGCTCGCAGGTCCATAGGGGATTCACTAATTATTTTACGCGTCCGATTAAGTTGTTGCTGCTCTTCGGTCAGGTTTTTCTGATCGGTATCAAGAATCGATAAGCTTACAGCAGGCAGTGTTGTTGAGTTTGTAATTATTGCAGTTGAAAGAGCTCTTATGTCCGAGCCATGTCGATCCTTGTACTCATCAAAATCCCTTTGTAGTATCCATAGCTGGTTGGTGCCTGAGCGAAACATCGTTAACTTTTCCGCAGAGTCATTGTAAGATTGCCGCCAAGTGGGCCTGCGCGAAAGAACGGACACAGGTAAAGAGAGACATGGAGAGATAAAGCAACTATGAATGCACCTGTGATCCAATCCAAGAAGACCCGGAAGAAGTTTGACAAGACCTTCAAACAACACGCTGTTGAGCTCTGGCTCAACAGCGGTAAAGC
>Ga0073928_10006850_pt1 | contig 15108 bp, 14 predicted proteins | sample PaiPotPPA55metaG_FD_76969 | JGI IMG/M metagenome (GOLD analysis project Ga0073928, IMG submission 76969) | Iron sulfur acid spring bacterial and archeal communities from Banff, Canada, to study Microbial Dark Matter (Phase II) - Paint Pots PPA... ... | reverse complement strand
GGTGAGGTTGCCGGTGCCGGTCGAGGTCATGTTGATCTGCCCGGGATTGGCCTTGGCATAGGCGATGAACTCGGCGACGGTTTTGGCCGGGAACGACGGGTTCACCACCATCACGAAGGGATTGCGGCCGATGCCGGCGACTGGCGCGACATCGCGCAGGAAATTGAATTTGAGATCCTTGTAGAGCGAAGCATTGATGAAATTCGGCGAGCCGACCTGGAGCAGCGTGTAACCGTCTGCAGGCGCGCGCACGACCGCTTCCACCGCAATATTGCCGCCGGCGCCGGGCCGGTTCTCGACGACGAATTGCTGCCCCAACCGTTGCGATAGCCATTGTGCCATTAGACGGGCGAGAATGTCGCTCGTGCTTCCGGCAGCGAAGCCGACCACGATCTGCACCGGTCGCGTTGGATAGCTTTGCGCCCGAGCAAAGCGCGAGACAGCTGGGAGCGCGGTAGCACCCGCTGCCAGATGCAAGAATTTGCGACGGGAAAATCTCATAACCGAACCAAAACGGAAACCACCTTTAGCTCGCATTTGTCAGAGCCTGCCGACCGATATAAGTGATGTTGTGCAGCACCGCGTTCGCGTTCACGGCGTGTTCCGTTACGTATCGCTCTTCAACTAAGCGAGCGAGCCCGAGATGATAAGATGATGCTCTAACGATGCGACCGTGCTCTCTCGCCGCTCTCAGTGCTTTCAGAAACCAAATCTCGTCCCTCGTTAAATCGATGATCATTCAGCGACCTCACGGTACGCAGGTTACGCTCCAAGCATAGCCTTTAATAGAGCGAGCCGCATCGAAATAGGCAGCATGTCGCTTAGACTTCCGCATTTAGACGTGAAGCTGACGTGCTGTTGACATCGCCAATCGGTAGCGGATCGCCAAGACCTAATCGATTTTGATCCCCGTTTTCTTAATGACAGCCTCCCACTTTTCGGTGTCGGTTTTCAGAAACTTCGCAAGCTCGTCCGCAGTGCAGCTCTCGACCGTGTATGCGTTACGTGCAAGCTTCTCGACGAGAGTCGGCTCGACGAGAGCCTTGGCAAGGTCGCCACTAATCTTTTGCACGATCTCAGATGGCGTCTTAGCCGGCGCAAAAACGCCTTGCCAAGAGTCAATCACATAACCAGGAACGCCCGACTCGGCGATGGTCGGCACCTCTGGCTCTGCTGGGGATCGCTTGGCGCCAGTCGACGCAAGTACACGGACTTGTCCCGAGCGCGAATAGGTAAGCAATTCGCCACTGCCGAAGTAGCAGTGAACGCGGCCCGGGATAAGGTCGGTCAATGCTGGCGCCGCGCCGCGATAAGGCGCGTGCGTCATTTGAATTCCAGCCATTTGCAGGAACAACAGTTCGGCTAGATGTGGCCCGCTCCCGGTGCCAGGAGAAGCCATGATGAGGTTTCCCGGATGAGCCTCCGCATAGTCGATAAACTCTTTGAGCGTCTTGGCCGGAAAGGAATTCGGCACGAACATAAAAAACGGGAACTTCGCGACCAGCGAGGTCGGGCTCAGGTCCATTATCGGACTGTAGTCGAGCGAGCGATACAGAGCGCCATTCGACGCAAGGGATGAGGTACCAAACAGCAGCGTGTAACCATCAGGATCGGAGTGTGCGACGAATGCATTGCCGATGTTGGTGCCGGCGCCGGCTTTGTTGTCAATGATGATTTGCCGACCCCAGATCTTGGACAGCTGTTCAGCGACGATCCGCGCGTTAACGTCCGTCGGCCCGCCCGCCGCAAGCGGTACAACCAAGTGGACGGTTCGATCGGGCCAAGGATTTGCCCGGGCCAAGCAAATCAGGCTCGGCGCGACTGCCGATGCAGCACCTAATGCGATCAAGTGACGACGTGTAGGCATGGCCACGCCTGGGCGACGGCGATTGCTCTAGATTAACGAGTTACGCCCACTAACCCAAGCGCATCATGTGATTGAATGACGTCGCGCCGGAAAAGTTGACCCCGAACTGACCTCACGCGATGTCCGTCATGTGGTCGCTATCGACCGCAAAGCGGACGTGAAGCGGACATCGCTTCAAGACTGATTTTGACCCTTCTCGGACATTGGCGGTTCATTTCAGAGTTTTCCATGCTCTCTACATTATTTGTCGCTCGTGCTCGGCGTCGTCGGAAGGTACAGAATCGCAAACCCATGCGTCTCTCGCAAACCATTCATGCGTCGCATCGCAGTGTGGACAGTAGGTCTGCCCGAAAAATACAGGGCTAGAGCGGAAAGCCGCAGATTCGACGTAAGTGCCGGTGGAAATTGCCCGCCCGGTTTTCGAGCAACGAATCATAAGAATGCCCATCAGGCAAACTCCTGGCTGTGGAGGGCGGACGGGTATCGCTCATGTGCGACGAAAAGATAAACGCCCAACGGCAATTCACGGGTTTTCTTGCGGCGCGGCGATCACAGGCTAGGGAGGTAGCATTACCACCGAATCTACCGGCGGTCTCTTTTAGGGCGAATGCAGCCTTGCCAAAATCGGCGACGCGTTGGGGCTCACGATCCATTTGCTTTTGCGAATAAGCGGAATCGCGGAATTCAATGCCGAGACTGTTTCGCTCATACTAAGTCGGGGTCAATTTAAAAGAGTTCCCCGCATTTTTTCTTCAATTGAGTTTCTCGTTTGCTTCACGCCCACTTTGATGTCGTGATCCGGAAACCGATCTTTGAGTTGTAAGCCTGCTCTCAGTGCATCAACAAAGCGCCGATGCGTTGGTGAGTGCCGCGCCGCTAATTTGGCTGATTATAAACTTGGACAGTGCTCGTTTGCACAGCCGGCGAAGATTGTGGCCTCCGCAAATATTCGCCGCGGGGCGGGCCAACGATCTTTCCATCAGCATAAATCAAGGCCCCTCTGAGAAAGGTATTTTTTACGCGACCGGAAAGCTCAATACCCTCGAAAGGCGAATAACCTTGATGAGACTCGGATTCTGCAGCTCGCACGACAAAGGTGGAATGTGGGTCAACGAGGACAATGTCTGCGTCGTAGCCGGGCGCAATATCGCCTTTGCTGAGCAAGCCGAATCGCTTTGCAGGATTCCAACTCAACAATTCGGCCATACGGTTGTACGACATGCCTCGTCTGCAGCCTTCACTTAGCACCCCCGAGAGTAGATATTCGGTGCCACCGAATCCCGATTTTGCCAGCCAAATATTGTTCGGATCATCCCTTGACCATTTCTGTTCCGCAGAGCAGCAGGCGTGATCGCTTACGATCCAATCGACCTTGCGATCGAGCACGGCCTCCCAGAGCGCCTCGACGTCTTCGCGTGGCCGAATCGGCGGATTGACTTTTGCGTGAACAGCGCAGGCGCAGCTTGTATCAAGCAAAAGATGTCCAACGGTTACCTCGCGACGAAAAGCAATATGTGGAAACACTTGTTGCATAATCCATGCAGCTTGCATCGCCTTACGCGAGCTGAGATGTAAGAGATTGATGTTTGGACAATTCGTTTCGTTTGCGAGATAAGAGGCTATCCAAATTGCCAAACCTTCGGAGTGTGGCGGACGCGCGGCACTGTAAGCGGATAGCCCGGTCAACTTGCCATCACGTTCTACAATCTTCGTATAGGCATTCATAATTTCCGCTAATTCACAGTGAAGACTAACGCTAATGTAAGACGACTTCTCGGGAAATTTTTCCATCAAACGCTGAGCCGACCTCATAATGAATTCAAAGTGCGCGATATCGTAGCGATCATCTGGACCAATCATCAAAAACTCGTTTTGCTGAGATGAGCGCCCATGCAGTCCGTAGCCGCCATAGAACATAAATATCTTAAACGAGGTAATGCCGTGATCGACGATCAGATCCTCCATTTCTGCGATATGAGCAGCTTCGATTGGTGCGATGTGATAGCCATAGTCGACCCAGAATCGTCCGTTGGATTGCTTGAATACTTCGGGCATGAACTCGCGATAGGGACCACCACGATTCAAATAATAGTGGCCCGTTCTCATGTAGTTCAGACTTGAGGTGACTCCGCCCATCGCTGCTGCCTTGCTTTCCGAAACAGCGTCTTCGGCAAGCGGCGAATAAATTCCAATGTGCATGTGGGCATCGACACAGCCCGGAAAGGCCAAATAGTTACGACCGTCAAAGGTCTGTTCTGCTTGCTCGGCCAGGAGATCATGCGCAAGACGATTGACCTTGCCGTCTTTAATGCCAATGTCGAGAGAATCGATCGAAGTCTTATTCGGACGAGCGACACGAACATTTTTTATGATGAGATCGAACAATTTCGACATAGAGCTTTCCTCATCAGTCAATGCATGCTCGTGACCGCGGCTCAAGCGTTGCTATACGCTGAATGGACCGATTACGCTTCATAACGTTTGCCCATAGCGAGCAATTCGGGTGTCTCAATTAAATCATTAAGTCCGGTGAAATCGAGCATGCGCTTGCTAAAGGGCTCCGAACTGCCATGTGTTGCCAAGGAGGCGTAATATTCGCTCGCCATTCGGCCCAGCGCTCGTACAATGCCACCGGGAAAGATCACCAGCGCGAAGCCAATCGCCTCAAGCTCTGCTGCTGACAACGGCGGTGTCTTGCCGCCTTCTACAATATTGGCCATCAACGGTGCCGTTTTGCCCAAAGCGGAAACTATGCGGTTGAGATCCTCACGGGTCTTCGGTGCTTCGACGAACAGCAGATCGGCCCCGGCCTCCCGATAGGCGATCGCACGCTCGATTGCCGGATCGAATCCTTCGACGGCAATGGCGTCGGTGCGGGCGATGATGATCGTGTCGCGCGAGCGCCGTGCGTCGAGCGCTGCATGCAGCTTGCCACACATTTCCGCTGCCGGAATCAAGGTCTTGCCGTCGAGATGCCCGCAGCGCTTGGGAAAATCCTGATCCTCGATCTGGATCGCGTTGGCGCCGAAGCGTTCGAATTCTCGCACCGTACGAGCGACGTTGAGGGCATTGCCGTAGCCGGTGTCGGCGTCGACGATCAGATGCGCGGCGACGCGATCGCGGATCAACGCTACCGTTGCCGCGACCTCGTTCATGCTGACGAGACCGATATCGGGGCGGCCGAGCCGCGTATAGGCGATCGCTGCGCCGGAAACATAGAGGGTCGCGAAACCGGCCTGCATGGCGATCAGGGCTGTGAACGAATCGTAAATGCCCGGCGCAACGACGATAGGTTTGCGGGCGAGGCGGGATCGTAGGGTTTCCGCATCAGCCATGATTACATTCCGAGATAGGTACGCTTGAGATCGGGATCATTGGCGATTTGGGCCGCCGGTCCCTCAAGCACGAACCGGCCATTGTCGAGGATGTAAGCGCGCTGCGCCACCTCCAGGCTCTGAACCACATTCTGTTCTATCAATAAGACGGCAATCCCCTGAGCGTTGATATTTTTGATCAGAACAAACAGTTCTTCGACCAGCAGCGGCGAAAGCCCGAGCGATGGCTCATCGAGGATCAGGAGCTCTGGCTCTGCCATCAAGCCCCGTCCGATTGCAAGCATTTGCTGCTCCCCGCCGGACAAGGTACCGGCGCGCTGGGATTGCCGCTCGCTGAGCCGTGGAAAGATCGAAAACACCCGATTTCGATTATCGTTGCGACGGCTGCGGCCGCGACGGTACGCGCCGAGATCCAAATTCTCACGCACGGTCATATTTGGAAAGATACGCCGGCCCTCCGGTACCTGAATGAGACCGCGGGCTACAATCTCCGCTGGCTGTGCGCGCTCGATGGCATCGTCCTTAAAGTGGATGGTGCCAGCCCACGGCCGTGTCACCCCGGAGATCGCCCGGCTCATTGTCGATTTGCCGGCGCCGTTCGCTCCCAGCACGGTAACAATCTCGCTAGGCTTAACGTCGAAATCGACACCACGCAGGATTTCCGTGCTGCCATAGCCAGTGTGCAAGCCGTCCACCAAGAGCAAAGGTTTAGCCATGGCCGGCCCCCGAAATCATCCTGGCCGCGGCCCCGTGACCGAGATAAGCCTCGATCACCTGCCGATCGGCGGCAACCTGTTGCGGTGACCCCTCGGCAATGATGCGACCCTCCGCGAGGACCAAGACCTGCTCGGCGAGAGTCATGACCGCCTGCATGACATGCTCGATCATCAGGATCGTCACGCCCCAATCTGCGATCTTGCGGATCACCGGCACCATGTCGCGGATTTCAGACGGGTTCAGTCCGGCTAAAACCTCATCCAGAAGCACTAGTCTCGGCTTTGTGGCGAGTGCGCGAGCGAGCTCAAGCCGCTTGCGCCCTGCCACCGTCAGCGTTGCGGCAGATTGCTCGAGCTGCGTACCAAGACCAACCGCATATGCGACTTCACCGGCGGCAGCGAGCGCATCGACACGGTTCGGTCGCGCAAGGTGTGCGCCGACGGCGATATTTTCACGCACGGTCAAACCCGCGAACGGCTGAACGATCTGGAAAGTGCGAGCGATACCGCGACGCGCAAGCATGTGTGGCGCTGCGCCGGTGATGTCGGCGCCGTCGTAAACAATCCTTCCTTCATCCGGTGTCAAGAATCCAGAAATTATCGCGAACAAGGTTGTTTTGCCGGCGCCATTGGGCCCAATCAAAGCCGTGATACGGCCAGGCCTGACATTGAACGAAGCTTTGTCGACGGCGAGCAGTCCACCGAAGCGCTTTGAGATAGCGTAAATACGCAGCAGCATCTCAGCCATGATGGTGCTCTGGGTCAGACGGAGGACGGAAACGTCGCGGGACCAGCGCGGAGAGCAGTCCGGCAATGCCGCGCGGCGCCAAGCCAACGACGGCGATGAGAAGCAATCCGTAGATCGCAAGGTCGAGCCCGGGCGCACCTCCGGTCACGAGCTTGGTACTCTCGCCGAGCATCTTGATGATGAGTGCACCCAAGAGCGGTCCGAACAAAGTTCCGACGCCGCCGACGATCGGAGCGAGCAGAGCATCGATCGAAATCCAGGTGCCGTAGGCGATAGCGGCATCGAGGAACAGGAAATATTGTGCATAAAAGCAACCGGCTGCCGCCGTGATGGCGGCTGAAACAATCATGGCGGCGAGCTTGACGCTGAACGTATCGACGCCAAGTGCCCTGGCGGCATCCTCGTTCTCGCGGATGGCGACGAGATAGGCGCCAAAGCGGCTGTTCTCGATGCCACGCACCACGATCAGCGACAGGCCGACGAGGCCGAGTGCGATCCAGTAAAACGGCGCGCGGCTTTGAAACTGAAATGCCTCGGGCCGCAGATCGAGCTTGATCAAGGTGCCGACGCCGGCGCCAGTGATCGGTGCGACGCTGGCGACAATGCGCAGCACTTCGGCAAAGGCCAGCGTCACCAGGGAGAAATAAGAGCCCCGCAGCCCCCATCGAAAACTTAACGCGCCGATTACAATGCCGACCAACGCGCCCGCGGCAATACCGATAAGAAGGCCGAACCAGGCATTGATGCCGTACTGCACCTGAAGGATAGCCGTCACGTAGGCGCCGGTGCCGAAGAATGCAGCGTGACCAAACGAATATTGCCCACCATAGCCACCAAGCAGGTTCCAACCCTGTCCGGCGAGAGCGATCAGTAACGTTACCACCAGGAAATTCAACACCACATTGGATGCGGTGACGAATGGTACGAGGGCGAGCACCGCCACGACGACGAAGATCGGCAGATACGTTTTCACGCCTGCTGACCGAACATGCCGCTGGGGCGCACCAGCAGTATGACGATAAACATTACAAATATTCCGATCTGCCCAAGCGATTGGCCGAGAAACATGCTGGAAAAACTCTCCACCACGCCAACAAATAGCCCCCCGACGAGGGCGCCGAGGATCGAGCCCATGCCGCCGAGCACTACGATCGTGAAGGCGATCAATACGAAGGCATCGCCCGCCGTAGGGTTTACGTAATAGGTCGGGATCAGCAGGCAGGCCGCTATGGCAACGCAAGCGGTGCCCAATCCGAAAGTAACCGCGTGAATGTGTGCTACATCAATGCCGACGAGTTCGGCGCCGAGTTTTTCCTTGGCCACTGCACGGATGGCTTTGCCGGTATCTGTCCATTGCATGAATATCCACAGTGCGGATGCCACTACCAGGACTGCGACGAAAGCGATAACGCGTGGCACTGCGAGAAAGGCGGTGCCAATCTCGATCACATCAAACGCGTAGGGCAGGTTTATCGTGCGGGTGTCGGCACGGAACACGTACAGCAGCAAATTCTCGATTATGATGGCAAGACCAAGTGTGACTAGCAGATAATTGCGGTCCTCGCCGTGGGCCGTCGGTCCGATGATAAAGCGCTGCAAGCCGTAGCCAATAAGGAAAAACAGCGGCGCGATGATGAGCCCAGCCAGATAAGGATCGAGACCGAGCAGCGCGTAGGCAAAGAATGCGGCAAACATCGCTGCGGTCAACAGTGTGCCGTGGGCGAAATTAATGATGTGCAACACACCGTAGATCAATGTCAGTCCAAGCGCGATCAGCGCGTAGATGGCGCCGGTCATCAAGCCGTTGAGGAGCGCCGGGACGAGAATGACCGGAGACAGCATGATGCCTTGTGCGCTCTACCGACGCCGCTCGCCGCTTAGGCGGGCGGCATCGGGAATATAGGCTTTGCCGAGGCGAATGCCGCGGGGAGGATCACCTGGATGTCGTTGCCTTGCACCTGGGTATTAACGGGTGCTGCACCCTGGTTCTGGCCATCGATGAATTTCGTCGGACCATAGGGCATGACGTGCCCGCTGAAGGTAGAGCTTGCAAGTGCAATGGTGATCCTCGCCCGATCTGTGCTGGCGGCGCGCTCGATCGCATCGGCGAGCAGCAGGATGCAGGAATAGTTCATATAGACTTCGTAGGTATAGAACTGCCCTTTGTCTTCCACCTTCTTCTTCAGCGCCAAAGCTTTGGGATTCTTCGGATTGAACCAGTGGTTGCAATCCATGATGTATTGCGCCGCTTCTGGGAATTCCTTGACGAATTTGTAGGATGAAGCGGCACCGCCAAGCACCGAATAGATTCCCTTTTGTCGCACGCGCTGCTGCTGCATGGTACGTGCGAGCAGTACGTATTCATTGTAATAGTTTGCAGGAATGACGAGGTCGGGATTCTGCGCCTTGATCTTGAGTACGACGTTCTCGAATTCACGGGTCGGCGTCGGGTGCGGAATGGTCTCCAAGACCTGGAAGCCGCGGTCCGGCAGTTGTGTATTCAGGAGCTTCGCCAGACCGGCGCCGAATGCGGAGTCCTCGTGCACAATCATGACGGTTTTTGCTGGCTTGCCTGCTTGATCATTGATGCTCACGAGATTGTCGAGCGCAGTCTTGGCAATTACGCCGAAGCCCGGACCAAAGCGGAAGGTATTTTTCAATCCGCGCGTGACAATGCTGTCGACCACGCCGACATCGACGACATAGGGCAGATCGTATCGGGCCGCCGTCTGTGTCGCGGAAAGGCAAATCGCACTGGCATAGCCGCCGACCACGGCGCAGACGCCAGCCTCGTTCATTTTTTCAACCTCGGCATTGCCGCCATCGGGCGTCGATTGCGCGTCGCCGAATATGGGATCGATCTTGGCGCCGCCCAATGCCTTGATGCCGCCAGCTCCGTTGATTTCGTCGATCGCCATTGTCGCGCCGAGGCGGCCCTGCTGGCCGGAATAGGATAACGCGCCGGACACCGGATGCAGCACGCCGATTTTCACCCCTCCGCCTTGCGCGCGCAGCGCGGCCGGTGCGGACAAAGCCCCAGCGGCAGCAGTGGCGCCGAGCGCCGTGGTTTGCAAAAATTTGCGGCGGGTAACATTCAACGGCTGACGATACATATTCCGCTCCTCTTAATTTAGCTGGAGCCTAACATTGGTTGTGATGCTCTTCTATACTATCCTCGGACGCGAACTTCGTGTTGTAGTCCTCAAGCATGACCGAGCCCCAAACCATCATCGACAAGCTGTGGAACGCGCATGAAATTCTGCGACGTGACGATGGTGAGTCGCTGCTTTGGGTGGACCGCCATTATGTGCATGAGGGCTCGTTTCATGCCTTCGCTAAGCTTACCGAACGCGGCGTTCGAGTCGCCGAACCAGGCCTGACCTTCGGCGTTGCGGACCATTATGTGCCGACACGCGGCTCGCGCCACGATATCGCCGATCCTGAAATAGCCCGCATGGTGCGACAGGTTGAGGACAATACCGCCAAGTTTGGCATCAAACTATTTGGGATCGATGACCCCCGCCAGGGCATCGTACATGTGGTTGGGCCGGAGCAGGGGTTGACACTGCCGGGACTGTTGATCGTCTGCGGTGATAGCCACACATCGACGCACGGTGCGCTCGGCGCCTACGCCTTCGGTATCGGCGCGTCGGAAGTTGCGCATGTGTTGATGACGCAGACAATTTGGCAAAAAAAGCCAAAGCGCATGCGCCTCACAATCGATGGCGCAACAGCGCCCGGCATTTCCGCCAAGGACATTATACTCGCGGTCATTGCGCAAATCGGCGCGGACGGCGCCACCGGTTGCGCGCTGGAATTCGCCGGCTCTGCGATTCGCGCATTGTCGATCGAGGGTCGTTTGACCTTGTGCAACATGTCCATCGAAGCCGGAGCTCGCTGCGGCATGGTCGCCCCGGACGCGGCGGCCATCGCCTATCTGCAAGGCCGCCCTTATGCCCCGAAAGGCGCGAAATTCGACCAAGCGGTCGAGGCGTGGTCGAAGTTGATCACGGATGACGGCGCAATATTTGACCGCGACATCAGTCTCGATGCGAAGACGATTGCGCCGATCGTGACATGGGGTACGAGTCCGCAAGACGCGTTGCCAATCGACGCTAGCGTTCCCGATCCGGCGTGCGAGGTAAACGCCGAGCGTGCCAAATATCTGCGCGATGCACTTGACTATATGGGCATCGCGCCTGGGAAAAAATTGAGTGAGATCGCCATCGATTGCGTGTTCATCGGCTCTTGCACCAATGCGCGCATCGAGGATCTACGTGCCGCCGCGACAGTGCTGGCGGGGCGTATTAGCAAAGTGCCGGGCCTCGTTTCCGCTGGCTCGACCGCCGTCAAACGGTTGGCCGAGGAGGAGGGGCTTGATCGCATTTTCCGCGATGCTGGGCTCGAATGGGGCGAATCCGGGTGCTCAATGTGCGTCGGCATTAACGGCGATATTGTCGCGCCCGGAGAACGCTGCGCTTCGACTACCAACCGAAACTTTCGTGGCCGACAAGGTCCTGGTGCGCGCACGCATCTGATGTCGCCGGCGATGGTGGCGGCTGCCGCCGTCAACGGCCACCTCGCCGACGTGCGTCCGTTGCTCGCTGGCCGGAAGACGTAAGCCATGGACAAATTCACCTCATCGACCGGAGCGGCCTGTCCAATCGAGCAGAGCAACCTCAATACCGATCAGATTTTGCCGGCGCGCTATCTGAAATGGACACGCGCCATGGGCATCGGCAAAGTGTTGTTCCACGATCTGCGCTTTGACGCCGAAGGCAAAGAAAAACCGGATTTCCCGCTAAACAAGCCCGCGTGGCGCAATGCCAAAATCATTATCGGCGCGCGCAATTTCGGCTGCGGCTCGTCGCGCGAGGCCGCAGTCTATGCGCTTTATGACTATGGTATACGCTGCGTCATCGCGCCGTCATTCGGCGACATCTTCTCGGGCAACGCCGTGCAGAACGGGGTACTTACGGCGATCATCTCCGACGAGGAAGCCTTCGAAATCATGGGCGCGCTCAAGCGAACGCCTGAGCTCCCTGTTACTGTTGAGCTTGAACGGCAGACCATCGTCTGCGGCAATCGCACCTACCATTTCGCCATTGACCCCGTTCGCCGGATGCGGTTGCTGAGCGGCTGGGACGATATTGCACTCACGGAGAATTACGGCGACCGCATCACAGCGTTTAAGGAGAGGGACCAAAGGGAGCGCGCCTGGGCGTTTCCGCGCGTCGACTAACCAGGCCAAAGCCGCTGGATGACTGATCTTGGCCTTGAAGATGCACAGTTGTTGGCGGCGATCCGCGGCACCGAAAAATGCGGGGACAGTGCTCGTTCGGATTTGTCATGAACAGCCACATTGCATCGAGTATTTCGCGAAAGGTGGTAGAGGTTTCCGTCCTTTCAGCTTTTGCAGTGTGACTATTCCGGAGCCCGCGACACCATGAGCGCAGTCACCTTCGATTCCGTTGGAGAATGGAACGCGCAGGTGCCGCTCTTAATAGTCGGCGCCGGCGCAGCAGGAATTTGCGCAGCCTTGGCGGCGAAGGAGTCGCGCGTAGACGCCGTGGTGATTGAGCGCGATTCGGTCCCCAGCGGCTCGACCGGCCTATCGGCCGGGCTCATTCCCGCCGCTGACACACGCTTTCAGCGCGCTAAGGGCATCGCCGACAGCCCAGAGCGTTTCGCTGCCGACATACACGGCAAGGCCAATGGCGAAGCCCCTCCCGCGATAGTCGAAGCCGTGGCGTGCGGTTCCGCACCGCTGATTGAATGGCTCACCGATCGCCACGCATTGCCGTTCGAGTTGGTCGAGAACTTCAATTATCCAGGCCATTCCGCCCTGCGGATGCACGGTTTGCCGAGCCGCACGGGCCGGGAACTGATTGACCGCCTGCGCAATGCCGCCGAATTGAGCGAGGTTGTCCTGTTGACCGGAAGTGCTGCCGACCGATTAATCGCAGAAGGCGACGGTCTGGTGCGTGGCGTTGAGATCGTGCGGAGCGACGGGACGCGAGAGCGCATCGGCTGCGAAGCCTTAATCCTGGCTTGCAATGGTTACGGCGGCAGCCCGGAGCTGGTACGCCGCTTCATGCCGGAGATGGCGGACGCGCTCTATTTTGGGCACTCGGGCAATCGCGGCGATGCCGTTCTGTGGGGTGAGGCGCTCGGCGCTGAACTTGCTTGTCTCGGCGCCTACCAAGGCCACGGTTCGGTCGCGACCCCGCACAACACCTTGATCACTTGGGCTGTGATCATGGAGGGTGGGATTCAGATCAATGCGCAGGGCCAGCGCTTTTGCGACGAAACTCACGGCTATTCCGAGCAGGCCGCGCAAGTCCTCCGCCAGCCGGGTAGAATCGCTTGGGATGTGTTTGATGCACGCATTGCCTCGGTCGCGCGGCAATTCGAGGACTTTCAAAACGCAGAGCGCGCGGGTGCGATAGTCATGGCGGAAAGTGTTGACGAACTCGCAGCGAATATGCGGGTCCCTGCTGAGGCTTTTGCTGCGGAGTGGCGCAACATTGAAGCACTAAAAAAGCGCGGAGAAGTCGATCGGTATGGGCGGCGATTTTCCGTAGAGCAGCATTTGATGCCGCCATTTTGCGCCGTCAAAGTAACTGGCGCGCTCTTTCATACGCAGGGAGGGCTCGTGATCGATGCCACCGGCCGCGTAAAGCGCAAGGGTGGGAACCTCTTTCGCAACCTTTTTGCCGCTGGCGGGGCCGCGGTGGGAATATCGGGGACGACGGCGGCGGGCTATCTGTCCGGGAACGGTCTGCTGACTGCGACCGTCTTGGGTCGTTTTACAGGGCAGGCTGCGGCTGCGCTGGTTTCGCACTAAACTGACACAGGCGCCACGCACCGCTGCTGAGTGGGGTATCTGTTTATGGGTTGCCGCGCCGTTCACCTGGTCAATGGGGTTTTGGCCCCGAACGGACCTAACTTGATTTCCGCTATCTGGTCGCTATCGGGGGCAAAGCAGACATCACTCGGACATCCGCGAAAGACCGCAGTTGACCCAATGCGGAACTTGATAACTCCAAATTTCGGTGGTCCACTGCGCCGTTCGGGTGACGCACCTCCTGCAGAAAATCACCGCCTCTGATCTGCCTAACTTCGGTGCCCTTTTATGGGTGGTCTCGTTTTTTGGGGGGCCACCCATCCATGGCTGACTACTATTCTGTTATAGCCCTCGCAGTCTCTCGTTTGCCTAGCAAAACCGATGAGGCTAGGCACGGAATTTACGAACGTGCGCGCACAGCACTCCAACAAACATTACGCACACTTCATCCGACGATATCAGAAACCGAGATAGCGAATGAGCAGGCTGTGCTTGACGCGGCCATTTGCACAGTGGAAGTGGTCAACGATATACGTCGTGGCACAAGAGAAGAGGCGCGTTGTGAATCGTGGCCTCGCGGCCACAGCGGCATGAGCGGCTGACAAGCGACAACACCGCAACGATTTCACGTCACGATTTCTGCTCGTTGTGTCGGCAGTCGCGGCATTGCTGGGCCGCTTGTTCCTGTTTGACGGCGAACCGATCGAACCAGCCTCAACCACATCTGCGCGAGGTTGAGAAGCCTGGCCCTGCGGCTCTGATCCGAAGCGCGGCGCGCGATCTCCGCGCAACAAGCGGCATACAGTCGGTAACACGCCGAAATTTCACTGGGCGACACAGCCGCCTCCGGTTTGCAGCACGCCAGCCAACAAGTCGGAAGCCAACCTTTAGTTCCCTGGAGGCGATACTGCGACGCACAAAGACCGTGACTGTGCCTTCTAAGCACTAGAGCGCCTGAAGCCCGGCTCCAACGCCGGGCTTTTTGATTCCCGCATTCGCCCGTTTTCTTCGTCATGCCCGGGCATAGCCGTTCGCAGAACGGCGTCGCTTCGCTCGTCTATGCGGGGCATCCATGCTGAAGGGCCGAGGAAAAACCGCGCGGGCGTGACCAGTTTCGCCACTCTGATTTTTCAGGTTTATTACTCAAGCTGTGAATCGTGTATCTCGCTCCTAAATGACTTAATGATGCCACCCAATAATAAGCTTCGTCCCTTAGAGAAGGACCGCGAGAAACAGCACGTAATTTGGATCAATGACCAATACCGTGCCTGCTTCAAACGGCCCAATGACGGTCCAACCGACGTGGAAAGATGTAGGCGGCCATGACACAGCTTGCGCCACTTCATCCCGGAGAGGTTCTCCGCGAAGAGTTTATGGCTCCCCTGGGCATTACTGCATGTGCCCTTGCGAAGGCTTGCCAGATTGAGCGGCCCCGATTGGAACGTATTGTACGTGAGCAGCACGGCATTTCTGCCGACGCGGCCCTCCGTCTTGCAAAGTATTTTGGCACCACACCGGAGTTTTGGATCAACCTACAGAATCGCTATGACCTCGAAGCGGCGCGCGAGAAATCGCTGGGCCGCTGTGGCGACTTC
>Ga0073928_10006849_pt1 | contig 15110 bp, 9 predicted proteins | sample PaiPotPPA55metaG_FD_76969 | JGI IMG/M metagenome (GOLD analysis project Ga0073928, IMG submission 76969) | Iron sulfur acid spring bacterial and archeal communities from Banff, Canada, to study Microbial Dark Matter (Phase II) - Paint Pots PPA... ... | reverse complement strand
CGCAAGGCGGTTCGGTCCGAGGAACATCATCGACGTTGTCTGGGCCGCAGTCGCGGTTCCGAACTCGTAGAGGTCGCCCGCCTCGTAGTGCTTCATGGTGCCGAAGTTCAGCACGTACGCGGAGACGTGCGCCTGGTCGAAACGCCCTTCGAGAACCAGCGCGGCGCCCTGGGATTCGGTGGAGGCCGCGAGCAGAATGTGGTCAAGGTCGCGGTCGATGTGGAAGTTCGTGTTGGCAACGAAATCGCGGTAGGCAGCCACCTGGGGTGTTTGCCCGATCGCCTCGAACTGCTTCGTCAGTTCGGGAGAGCGGATCCCCGTAAGGTCCGCATAGGCCACAATATTCGAGTCAAAAGGTGCCGCGGAAAGTAGTGCGGGACAGACGCCCTTTGGGGGCGCCGGCGCTCCGCTATTCAGGACGTACCCTGCCGTTCCGATTGCCAGCAGTGCTACTCCTGCCCCGATCCAGAGCCACTTCGCCATGAGAGCCTCCAGAGGTTGAGAGATGCATCTGCGCCGAAGGGAGGGCCGCGTCTGTTCAGCTACTACAAGTGTAGCGAAGTTGCCCGCCCCACCAACCCCACTCGACTTATTGCGTGCGCAAAGACCAACTGCGGAAGCATCCGCACGGAGCGTCACCGCCGGCGCGGCGATCGAGCGCCATGCGCCTGTCGTCAGTCAGCCACTCTAAGCAACAGAACTTATGAGATTTATCGGCGGAGGTCTTTGAGGATTTCGCGGGCGGCGTTCGCTCCGGAAGCGCCCGTCAGCCCGTTTCCGGGATGCGTACCGTTGCTGCACAGATACAAGCCCTGCACCGGAGTGCGGTAGCGCGCCCAACCCAGTTGCGGGCGCATCGTGAAGAGTTGATCGAGCGAAAGCTCCCCATGGAACGGATGGCCCCCGGTGAGGCCGTACTCATCCTCGAGATCCTTGGGCGTCAGCAATTGCGCGGCGAGAATCTTCGACGGCAGATCAGGCGCGTACGCCGATAGAGTGCGCACGATCGTGTCCCGCAACGCGTCGCGATCTTGTGGCCACCAATCGCCCGTCTTCAGGCGATACGGCGCGAAGTGCATGCAAATCGACATCACGTGTTTGCCTGCCGGCGCGAGCGAAGCATCAAGCAGCGTCGGAATCATCGCTTCCAGATAGGGCTCCGCGGAAAACTCGCCGTATTTCGAATGATCGAATGCGCGCTCCAGGTAGTCGATCCCCGGACCGATATGGATGCGGCCACTCAGCGCCGCGGCGCCGTCCGCGGAATTCTTCAGCGAGGCAAACGTAGGCAGCGCGTCGAGAGCGAGATTCAATTTCGCGATGGTCCCCCGCGAGCGATAGTTCTGCATCTTCACCACGAAGCTCGGCGGCAGGTGAACCGGATCGAGCAGCCCGAGAAAAGTTCGGCGCGGATCGGCTCCCGAGATGACCGTCTTCGCTGAAATCTCTTCCCCGCTCGCGAGCGCGACGCCGGTGACGGCTCCATCTTTCACCAGAATCCGCGCTACCGCGGCGCCCGTGCGAATCTCCGCGCCGGCCTGCTTCGCGGCAGCCGCCATTGCCGACGTCAGCCCGCCCATCCCGCCCTTCGGCATCGCCGAATTTCCCACAGGATACGGATCGGCGGCCGCGCGCAAAAGAAGAAGTGCCGTAGACCCCGCCGACCACGGTCCCATCGCCGCGCCAAAAATTCCGCGCGCTGCCACCGCCGCGCGCAGCAAGTCCGTCTCGAAAAACTCCGCAACAAAATCCGCCACGGCCATCGGCCCCCAGCGCAGCAGCCGCATCATTTCGTGCTTGCCGAGCCCTCGTGCTTTGCGGCCGATTTTGACGAGCTTCCACAAGTCTTCGCTCGACGGCTTTTCGATTACGGGAGGCGTCATCTCGAGCAATTGCTCGACGATGGCCGCAGCCCCCACGAGACGTTCGTGAAATTCCACGTAGCTAGAGGCTTCCTTCGGCGAAAACTTCTTGATCTCCTCAGCGGAGCGCTTCGTATCCGTATACAACGTCAGCGCGCGCCCGTCCGGCGTCGGCGCGAAAACTCGCACCGGCGATTCCAGCTTTTGCAAACCGTGGCGCGCGAGCTGCATGTCGCTGACGATGTGCGGCAGCGGAGGCCCGCCCGCATGAGCCAGCGTGGAGCAACGAAATCCTGGATGAAATTCTTCGGTCACCGCGGCGCCGCCGACGATCGCGCGCCGTTCAAGGACCAGCGGCTTGAATCCTTTTTGCGCGAGATAGAACGCCGTGATCAGAGCGTTGTGCCCGCCGCCGATAATCACGATGTCGCGCGGAGCCGCCATGTTCAGTGCTTGCCCTTGTCTTTCAGGATTTCAAGCGCGGCGAGCCGTCCCGGCGCACCCATGATTCCGCCGCCAGGATGCGTAGCCGAGCCGCACATGTACAGCCTCCTGATCGGAGTGCGATAGCGCGCCCAGCCCGCCACCGGCCGCAAGAAAAAGAGCTGTTCGAGTGAAAGTTCACCCTGAAAGATATTGCCCTCACTCAAGCCGGTGATTCGCTCGATATCGAGGGGCGTGATCACCTGCCGTCCAATGATCATTTTCTTCAGGTTCGGAGCGTGCTCGGCAATTGTGTCGATCACCGCGTTGCCGAAGGCTTCTCGCTGCTCGTCCCACGTTCCCTTGCTCAACTTGTACGGCGCGTACTGCACGAAGCACGACATGATGTGCTTTCCCGGCGGCGCCACCGACGGATCCGTGAGCGTCGGGATCACGATGTCGATGTACGGGCGGCGCGAGAATTCGCCATATTTCGCCTGGTCGTACGCCCGCTCCATGTACTCGGTCGAAGGCGAAATCGACATTGCTCCGCGGAGATGACGTCCGGCGCCCGGCAGACTCGTGAATTCCGGAAGTGCGTCCAGCGCGAGATTCACTTTGCCCGACGAGCCGCGGTACTTATAGCGCTGCACTTCATCGAGGAATTCGCCCGGCAACTCGCGCGATTCAATGAATTTCAGGAACGTGAGTCGAGGATCAACGCTCGACGAAACGATCTCCGCGTGAATTTCTTCGCCGCTCTCGAGCGCTACGCCGACCGCGACGCCATTCTTCACGAGAATTCGCCCCACCGGCGCCTCAGTGCGGATTTCAGCTCCCGCTTCGCGCGCGGCGCTGCCGATGGCATTCGAGATTGCCCCCGTCCCCCCTCGGCTGAATCCCCACGAGCGAAATGCTCCGTCGATTTCGCCCATGTAGTGATGCAGCAAAACGTACGCCGTCCCGGGCGACCGTATTCCCAAAAAGGTGCCGATGATCCCCGACGCCGACATCGTCGCCTTGAGCACGTCCGTCTCGAACCATTGGTCGAGAAAGTCGGCTGCGCTCATCGTCATGAGCTGCACTAGGTTGTACTTGTCCTCGGCGGGAAGCGATTGGAAGCGTTTGCCGAGAAACGCCAGTTTTTTCAGGTCGCGCGGATCGAGCGTGCTCGGGTCCGGCGGAATCATGCCGAGAATCGGTTTCACGAACCGGCACATCTGCACCATCGCCTTGCCGAACTCCTCATAAGCCTCAGCGTCCAGCTTCGAGTGCCGCTCGAGCTCACGGCGCGTTTTGCCGTGGTCGTTCACGCGCCACAGAAAATCGCCACTCGGCATCGGCGTGAACGTGCCGTCGAGCGGCAGAATTTCGAGCCCGTGCCGCGGCAGGTCGAGATCGCGAATGATTTCCGGCCGCAGGAGCGAAACCACGTAGGAGAAAACTGAAAATTTGAAGCCGGGAATAATCTCTTCGGTGACGGCGGCGCCCCCCAGAACGTGCCGCCGCTCGAGCACCACGACCTTCTTGCCCGCCCGCGCGAGATACGCCGCAGTCACAAGGCCGTTGTGGCCTCCACCAATCACAATTGCGTCGTATCGTTTCGCCATGAGGGATTCAGCGCCAAGTGGAAACGCGCGAGAGCCGATGCATTCTACAGACCCGGATGCAGGCACACAAGAACTCAAGCCCCTCGGGGCCAGACGAATTTGACACCAGGCGTGGGGCCGGCGTACGTTTTACGCGAGCTGCCCCCGCCCAGCCATCCTCAACATTTAGGCTAGCGACAGGAGTGAATATGGCGCGCATCACTCGAAGACGGTTTGTCCAGCAGAGTGTGCTCGCTGCGGCAACGCTTTACGGGCGGCCGATTACGGCGCTTGCTGCAGCACGGCGGATCCCCGAAGCAGGCGACCAGAATTCGGCTCCTTTACGGCGCCATTTCGCGCGTGGGATTGAGCGACATGGCGTTTGCTTTGCGGCAGCCGGGTTACGAGGTGGACATTGTGGGTACCTGGAGCACTCCGCCGGAGAAAGAGAGTGCGGTGCCATGGGTCAGGACCCTGCGCGGCAATTTGCAACCCTTTGCACACGGGGTATACGTCAACCAACTGGGCGAAACGAGCGACGATCTTGTCAGGGCAGCCTACGGGCTGAACTATGCTCGCCTGGTAGAGATCAAGAAAAAGTACGACCCCACGAATGTCCTGCGGCTCAACCAAAACATCAAGCCGGATCGACTCTCGAATAATTGAAAAGCACTCAACTTCCTGCCTCCCTGCTTCATTCCTTCCTGCCTCCTGCTATAATCGCGTCCGCAAATCACACCCAAGCGCCGCCCGAGGAGCAACCGTGCCCGTAGGGACTGCCGTTCACGACCGAACTTCGAAGCTCTGCGAAAGCCTGAACTACCGCGAGTGGTCGGGCTACTACGCGGTAAGCGTCTACGAGACCCATCACGAGCACGAATACAACGCGATCCGCAATGCCGCGGCGCTTATCGACGTGACACCCCTATACAAGTACCTGGTGAGCGGAAAAGACGCGACGAAGCTGGTAAACCGCGTCATCGCTCGTGACATCAATAAAGTCGCAATCGGCCAAGTGATTTACTGCTGCTGGTGCGACGAGGAAGGCAAAGTAATCGACGACGGCACAATCTCGCGCCTCGGCGAGAATCTCTACCGCTGGACCGCCGCCGACCCCAGTATGCGCTGGTTCCATCAGAATGCGCTCGGACTCGACGTTGAGATCGAAGATATTTCCGACAAAATCGCGGCTCTTGCGCTGCAAGGCCCCACTTCGGCGCGTTTGCTCATGCAAGCTGCTGAAGCCGACATCGCGAACTTGAAATATTTTCGCGTCACGCGCGGGAAAATCGCAGGAGTGCAAGTGGATATTTCGCGCACCGGCTACACGGGCGACCTCGGCTACGAGATCTGGATTCCTTGGAACGACGCGCCGCGCGTGTGGGACGCGCTCTTCGAGCACGGCCGGCAATTCGATTTGCACGCCGCGGGAATGCTCGCGTTAGACGTCGCGCGCATCGAGGCGGGCTTGATTCTGATCGAGGTCGACTACTTCAGCAGCAAGAAGGCGATGATCGAGTCCCAGAAATACTCGCCCTACGAAATCGGGCTGGGGCGGCTGGTGGATCTAAAGAAGGAGCACTTCATCGGGCGCGCTGCGCTCGAAGAAGAAAACCGCCGTGGCCCGAAACGCCTCCTGGCGGGCCTCGACATCAATTGGGACGACGTCGAGCGCCTGTACGACGCGGTTGGCCTCGCGCCGCAAGTGGCGAGCACCGCTTCGCGTGTGGCCGTGCCGGTGTATCGCGGCGGACTGCAAATCGGCAAAGCAACTTCCACCACGTGGTCGCCAACGCTGAAGAAAATGATCGCTCTCGCCACCCTGACTCGCCAGCATGCCGCGCCCGGCACCGAGCTGCAGATGGAGTTGACCGTCGAGGCCGCGCGCCACAAAGTCCGCGCCATCGTCCGAGAACTTCCCTCCTTCAACCCGCCGCGCAAAATTGCCACGCCCGTCAGCTAACTCGATTCCGATTGAACCAGAACATCTGAAATGAAAAGCCCCGCTTTCATCGACTGAAAGCGGGGCTCCGTTTGCGCAAGACGAAAGGCTGCCACTAGAACTGCGGCTGCGGTTCCGGCTTTGGTTTTTCCTTTGGCTTATCCTCCGGCTTCGGAGGCTGCTTCGGCGGCTCCTTCGGCGGCTCCTTCTCCTTGGTGGCAGGATGCTCCGGAGGCGTGGCAGGGCGCGGCTTCGTTTCAGGCCGTGGCTGTTCTGCTGGCGGAGTTACTTTCCGTTCCGGAGGCGGAGGCGTTGCGGTCCGCGGCTTATTCTCGGGTTGCGGTTGCGGCCGAGGTTCGGCGGGCGGCTTCACAGCGCGATCCGGCTGCCGGTCCGGAGGAGGTGTCACAGTCCGCGGCTTGTTCTCCGGTTGCGGTTGCGGCCGAGGCTGGTCGGCTGGCGGCTTCACAGTGCGATCGGGCTGCCGGTCCGGAGTCGGTTGCGTTCGCGGCTGATTCGGATTCTCGTTCGGCCGGTTGGGCGGAGTAAACGGCTTCGGTTGATTCGGCGGAGTTGCCGGCCGATTCGGCTGCGTTTCGTTCGGCCGTGCCTCGTTCGGACGCGCCTCGTTTGGCGAAGTTCCTGGCCGGCTCGGTTCGGGCGTCGCGGCAGGTTTGTTCGGTGCGGCGGCAACCGTTCGAGCAACGGCCGCGGCCCTCACCGTTTGGGCTTGCGGCGAAAAACCCGCACGATTCACAACCGCGGCACTCAAGTTCGGATTCGCCTGCGGCCGTGGTTTTCCAATGGGTGCCGCTTGCGGCGAAGGCGCCATCTTGGTCACCACTTTGCGGTTGGCAATCGCCGCTGGTGGAGTGGCATGGGCGGCGGCCGCGACACCGACAACGCTCGCGTGCGAGGGAGTAAGCGCCGCGGTCTCGACCACGCGCGGGTGTTGGATCTCTTCTGCATTGACGCGTATCGCGGCTTGCGCTACTGGTTTGCCGCTGACGAACGCCTCGCGATTCACCGCCGTCACTGCGTTTGTGTTGTTCGCATACGTGTAGTTGACGTTTGTCACGTGGTTGACGGTGTAGTTGTTATAGACAGTGGTGATGGTCGTGCGGTTGATCACCGTGGTATTCGAGACGTTCACGGCCTCCACGTAGCGTGGACTCACCTGGTAAGCGGGTACAAAAACGTCGCGCGGCCCCAGTGGGAACCATGCCACGCCCTCGCCCCCGCCGAATCCGATCGACACGCCAAATCCACCGCCGCCCACGAATCCGACGAGCGCGGGAGCATAAACGCATCGCGTCTCGGCAACTGGGCCGGGAACCCATCCCCAACTGTCGCCAATCACTGCCCATCGGCCGTAGTGGAATGGCGCGAATCCCCAGGGTTCAGCATCCACCCATGTCCAACCCCACGGTGCTACCCACGCCCAACGACCTTCGTGATACGGCGCCCAGCCGGCTTCAACGCCGTTTGGCACCCAGTAAGACCCATATTGCGGATCCGAACGCCATGACCCGTGGTCGTCAAGGTCTTCATAGCCAGTCATGTCTGGCGAGACATACCGAGCGGAAACGGAGTGTTCCTCGCGCATCTCCCGCCCGCGGCCCCATTCGTCGAACGAATCGGGTGCCACTTGTTGAACGTTGTAGCTAAGCTGGTCGGTGCCAGTGAAAACGGCGCGCTGGCCCGGCGTAATGTTGTACGTCCGCCCGCCACCAGTCACCGTGCCTTGCCCGGAGTAAACGCTGATTGTTGTTGACGTCCCATCGGGATCCACATTGAAGCGATACTCGCCCGGCCGAAGAATCGAGAAGGCTAGATTTGGCCCGTCGACTTCATAAGCCTCATCAGGGTCGAGACGGCGGACGTGGACGCTGAGAGAACCTTCGGCGAGCTGAATCTGCACAGCTTGGTCGTTTAGATTCAGGAACGAAATGCCGGTCTGGCTGCCCAGTCGAAGCGATGTCCTCCCGATGTGGAGCTCTCCGCGCGAGTTCTGGTCTGACCACAGATTATCGCCTGTCGTCAGTGGACGATTCACATCGGCTTGCACCCAATCTTGCTCGCCGGACGGCTGGAAGGACACCGAACCGTCGACGTAATTTAGCCTCGCGACGCGGCTGGGGGGATCTTGCTCGTCCTGGGCGGAAGCCAACCCAGGGAAAACGATGCCGAATGACAAAAGAATCAGCGACACAAGTAATAGGCGGTATCTAATTTTCATCGTTGAATCCTCGATTTTAATAAATCCTCGATTTCAATTCTCAAAGCCAGTTCTCGTTGCTTGACCGTTTACCGATTCTCGACGCGTTACTCGAAGCGAAAAGCTGGGGCTGGGCGCGACGGCAAAGCCGCCGCATTTGAATGGTGGAACGAATAGCTCTCGCAATGCGAGGCTTCGTGACGCCAGTCTATCATGGCTACTCTACGACGCGTTATCTAACGCGGATATCGGGTACTCCGTTCAATAGTCCGGGTATTTTCCAGTAAGCCGCTTCCAAACTGGCTGCATATCTCCGGCGGCGACGCACGACGCCGTAGGACATCGCGCGTGCGAAGACCGGGGTTACTCGGCGCGCAGAGCCTCGACCGGATCAACCCCTGCGGCGCGGCGCGACGGCAGATAGCTGGCGAGCGCTGCCGTAGCGACGAGACCGACGCTCACGGAACAATACGTGACAGGATCGCCAGGGCTGACGTGGAACAACAACGACGACATGAGCCGCATTGCGGCGATCGCCACCGCAAGCCCGCAGATAACTCCTCCCGCCGCGAGCCACAGTCCCTGGCGCACAAACATTCCCGTGAGTTCCTTCTGCTGCGCGCCCAGCGCCATACGTATGCCGATCTCGCGCGTCCGCTGCGACACCGAGTATGCGATCACGCCATAGAGTCCGATGGTTCCGAGGAGCAGCGCCATGCCGCCAGCAATGCCCAGCATCACCAGGGTGAACGAAGTCCGCGCCATCGACTTGGTATAGAAGTAATCGAGAGTGTGAACATTGGCGAGCGGCAGATTGCCATCCAGCGACCACACGGCCTGCCGCACCTCTTTCATCAGACTTTCCGAGCCGGCGCGCGGCGTGCGAATTGCGAAAGCCACTCCACGGCGAATCTCCACATCTCTGCTTTCAAAGTGATTGATGAAGAGCGGCCAGTAAGCGGTGCCGGGTGCTTCCTCATTCATTCCGTCGTCGTGCACATCACCGACCACGCCGACGATTTCGCGCCAATCGTCCTTCGAGCTCACGCGGATGCGCTTGCCGAGCGCATTTCTTGGATCTTGCCAGTATTCGCGAGCAAGATTTTCCGAAACAAGGGCGATCGGAAGCCGGTTGTAGGTCTCCGCCCACGTCAAGTTGCGGCCTGCGATGATCGGGATTCCAGCGGCGTGGAAATACTCGGGAGACACGAACTTGAACCGGCGAAGCGGGGGAAGCTCGCCTTCTGTGTACGCGTGATCTTCCGCAAACACCGGGTCCATCCAATGGTTCCCGTCCATCGGAACGGAGTTCGTGATTCCGACGGAAGACACGCCCGGGATCGCCGCGATCTTTCGCATGATCGCCTCCTCCATTCGGACCACTGGCTCAGGGTCTCGAACCTCCGTGTCAGGAATCGATATCCGGAACGTCTGGAGGCTGGTAGGTTCTGTGAAACCGGGATTGACATGCGTCAACGCGTGGAAGGTGCGGATCATCAACCCAGAGCAGATCAGCAGCACGAACGCGAGGCCAACCTGCACGACAACTAGGATATTTCGGGCATGATGGCGCTCTCGGCTCTGGCTCAGTGTTCGTCCTCCTTCCCGCAGGCCCGTCCCAGCGCGAGCGCCTGCGTACTTGAAAACCGGAATCAAACCGAACAGCAGGCTGGCAAGCAGCGAAACGGCCAAAGTGAACAAGAGGACTGGAACGTTAATTCCGATTTCGTCCAGGCGCGGCAACCCAGATGGCGCCAGGAAAACCAGCAGGCGCAACGCTCCAAAGGCGAGCGCCAAACCGAACACGCTGCCCAGCAAGCCAATGATGAAACTCTCGAACAGCAGCTCGCCTGCGATGCGGCCACGGCTGGCGCCCAGAGCTGTCCGAATCGCGAGTTCCTGCTGCCGCCCTTCAGCGCGAACCAGAAGCAAATTCGCGACGTTGGCGCACGCGATCAGCAACACGGCGCCAATGCTGGCCATTAATACCCACAGTAATTTGCTTACATCGCCCACTACATCTCGTTTGAGCGGTCGTGCATTCGGTGCAATTCCGGCGTGTTTGAAAAGCTCAAGGCTGAATCCCGGCGGAGCCGGGAACGTCTGCATCACGATCGGGAGCATGCGCCCGACGTCGGCGTTGACCTGCGCCAGGGTCACGCCGGGTTTAATCCTGGCGAGACCTTCGTAGTTAAACTGGCCCAGCAAAACTTTGCTGCGGTCAAGTCGAATGGGCAAAATAAGGCCCTGTTCGTCCCAATCGAGAAAGTGAAACCTCTGCGGCATTACGCCGATGATCTGGGCCGACTTGCCGTCAATGGTGACGTTGCGTCCTATAATCGAAGGGTCGGACCCAAATTTGCGGCGCCAGTAGCCGTAAGTCAGGATCGCAGTGTCGGGACTTTCAGGTGAGTCGTCGCTACGACTAAACCAGCGCCCCAACATGGGCGAGACGCCGAGAATCGGCAGGGTGCCATCGGTTACGTTCATAGCGGACACCTGCTCTGGCTCAGCGACGCCGGTCACGCTGACGGAATCGCGCTGGTAGAGGCCGATATCCTGGAACACCCTACTCTGCTCGCGATAAATGAAGTAATTGGATGGAGACATGTTCAGTTCCGGGATATTGATACCGACGGCTGAATGCCAAACACCGATGAGTTGGTCCGGATTCGGATATGGGAGAGGCTTCAGAAGGACGCCCTCGAGAACGGTGAAGATGGCTGTGTTAGCGCCAATGCCCACCGCGAGCGTAATTAACGTGATGGCGGTAAACATCGGGGCGCGACGAAGCCTCCGAAGAACCTGCTTGAGCTGTTCGCCAAACGTTCCCATGGTCTCCCCTTGAAAGATCGCCCCTGGTAAGGCTTCTGAAGGCGGCCTTAGCGCGCCTCGAAAGGAGATACGTTGCCTTGCCGGAAGAAGTTCCCGGAGGTGACGGGAAGGTGGCCGACCAAACGCAGCAGTGCACTGAGCGAAACGGCTCTGTGGCCACCCGACACGCAGCATGCTAGACGGGCTCACCAAGGTTATCTGTTCACTAGTGCACACGCCTGACTTCCTCGTTTGCGGCGAACGCCAGCCAACTTTGGATTTCGGCAGATGTCAGACTAGCGGGCGAATCTCTGATACTTTATAGAGCAGTCAAAAAAAGGGGAACTGATGCCGTCTTGCTCTCTCCGGGCCGCACGCTCGGCCTGTGTCGTATTCGGACTAGCCGTCGTTGCTACTGCAAGTGTACGAGCGCAACCGCCGCCGGGAACGATCCGCCTCGCTGTCGACGCTTCGCAAGCTCCACAAAAAATTCTGCACGCGCACGAGCAGATTCCGGTTCAGGCGGGCGCGCTGACGTTGTACTACCCCGAATGGATCCCGGGCGAACACATGCCCGACGGCCCGATCATCAACGTCGCCGGAATGAAGTTCAGCGCCGCCGGCAAGCCGATCCCGTGGCGGCGCGATCTGGTAGACATGTTCGCGATTCATCTCGACGTGCCACCAAGCGCGAATTCGCTTGATGTCGACCTTGATTTTCTTCTTTCCGCTCCCGCTTCGGGTTTTTCAGCAGGTGCGTCTGCCACGGCCTCCCTGGATGTACTGAGCTGGAACACGGTCCTGCTCTATCCGAAAGGCTACGCAGCTCGCGATTTGGTTTTTGCGCCGAGCTTGAAGATTCCCACGGGCTGGGAGTTCGCCACCGCGCTTCCCGATCCGAAACGCAATGGAGACACCATCGACTTTGCCGCTGTGCCGCTGAACACCCTCGTGGATTCCCCCGTACTCACAGGCCGCTACTTCCGCAAGATCGCCCTCACTCCGGGCCAGAATCCGCCCCATGAAATGGATATCGCCGCGGACAGTCAGGCTGCGCTGGCGATGACGCCTGAGATGGAATTGCATTTCCACCAGCTCGTCGCCGAAACGGGCGTGCTCTTCGGCGTCCGCCACTACCGCGATTACCATTTTCTGGTCACTCTGAGCGACGATGTCGCGCATTTCGGCCTCGAGCATCACGAATCCAGCGACGACCGCGCCCCCGAACGCAGTTTGATCGACGAATCCGAAAAGATTCAATTCGCCGGCCTCCTTCCGCACGAGTTCGTGCACTCGTGGAACGGCAAGTACCGGCGCCCTCTGGGCCTCGCGACGCCTGACTACCAGCAGCCTATGAAGGACGACCTGCTCTGGGTCTACGAGGGATTGACCGAGTATCTCGGCAACGTTCTGACGGCCAGGAGCGGGCTGCTCACTCCCGAGCAATCGCGCGAAGCGCTCGCGTACCTGGTTGCAACCTATGAGTACCGTCGGGGACGCGATTGGCGTCCTCTGCAAGACACGGCTGATGCCGCGCCGTTTCTCTACAACGCCGGAACCGACTGGGCAAACTGGCGCCGCGGAACGGACTTCTACGAAGAAGGTGAGCTCCTCTGGCTCGACGTGGACACCACGCTGCGGCGCCTGACCAACGATCAGAAAACGATGAATGACTTCTGCAAAACGTTTCACGGCGGGCCTGGCGGCGAGCCTGCGCTGAAAACCTACACGTTCGACGATGTCGTCGCGACTCTGAATGCGCTGGCGCCCTACGACTGGAACGGATTTCTTCGCGCGCACCTGGATTCGCTTGCGCCCCGCACGCCAATCGAAGCGGTGGAGAATGGCGGATGGAAAATCGTCTACAATGACCAGCCAAACCAAATCCAAACGAACATGGAAACCGTCTCTCGTGTCGTGGACCTCGGCACCTCCCTTGGCTTGAGCCTGGGCACGGATGGCTCCGTGTACGACGTCACGCACGGTGGACCTGCCTACAGCGCGGGGATCGGTCCGGGAATGAAAATTGTAGCTGTCGAGGGCGGACAGTTTTCGCCCGAAGCCCTTCGTGGCGCGGTGGACGCGGCGAAAAACACCTCGACGCCGATTCACTTGCTCGTCGCCAACGGCGCGCAATATCAAACGTACGCCGTCGACTATCATGGCGGCGTGCAGTACCCGCATCTTGAGCGCGACAACAATCGTCCCGACTACTTAAGCGAGATTCTGCATCCGTTGGCGCAGGCGGTTGCGATGAACACGCAAAACACGGGGAATTGACCGAACTTTTATGTGGTCCACGGCACGCTCGCGATTTCAGTTCATCTCATGAAAATCACCCTCCACGCCGCATTCGGAGTTCTGTTTCTTGTTCTGGGCCTTGTCGCGCTCATTCATCCGAATTTTGCGCTGCCCGGAAAAAAAGACGAAGTGACGATCGCGGATCAGAAGGTGCTGATCGAGACGCGAAGAATCATATCGATCCCGCGCCTCGCGAGCGGCATCGAAGTTGTTCTCGGCATCGGCTTGATTTTCTCCGGCTCGCGGAAACCGCCACGATGATCGGACTCACGACCCAGGAAAGTTTATGACGCAGAAACGCACCGGCGAAACTTGGATGACGGCCGATGACTACGGCCGCATTCTCCCCTTCTTCACCGTGAACTTGCTCGTCTCTGACCTCGCGAGGTCCGTAGCGTTTTATCAGAACGTGCTCGGCGCCATCCTGACCTATTCCGATGAGGATTTCGCGGCGCTGCGTTTGCGCGAACTCGAATTCATGCTGCACGTCGACCACACCTACGACCACCATCCGTGGTACCAGCGTCTGAAGAGCGGAGAACGCCGCGGGCTCGGAGCGGAGCTGAGGCTGTTCCAAACCGATCCGGACGCGCTCGAAGCCCGCGCGAAGCAGCACGGCGCCGTAATTTTGCAACCGTGCAAAGACATGCCGCACGGATGGCGCGACGTGATTGTTGCCGATCCGGATGGATACGCGTGGGCCGTCGGCATTGCGACGCGGAAGAAATAGTAGGCCTCCGCTGCTCTTCGGCTTCAGTAACCTTCGTGCTCTTCCGGTCGCCAGCGCCATTCCAATCATGATGGCGGCGAGTTTTGGTCTTTCGCCGAATTGTGTGCAGATTGTTCCGATTAGGATTCACCTCCGATCTTTGTTTTCAGCGATTTAGGCGACTTTCTATTATCACGGTGTACCGAATAGAAAGAGTAGTGGCGAGTGACGAGTGACGAGTGGCTAGAAAAGTCAAAGCCGCCGAGTGGAGAGCCCATCGCATTCACCTTTCGGTGGTCCCGCTGGGCTCGACCGTAATTTCGCGTCCCGGTGGGAGCGGGGGCGCGAGGAACGGTTCGCGCTGGATGATGAGGCGGCGAGGGGGTTCGATCCAGCGGCCGCGGTCGTCGAGGCAGCTGTAGGCGCGGACGGCGCGGATGATGCTGTCGGCGGAAGGCGCGCAGGCTGAAGATTCCTCCATGATGTTTTCCAGGACGAAGCGCAAGGCACGGGCGCGCTGCTCGAAGAGGCCGACGGCGTGGGCGTGACGGTAGACGCTGGTCCGGCTGGGGAGCTTGTATTCGCGGAATATGTCGCATGCGCGCTGCCACTGGAGGAAAGCTTCCTCGATGGCATCGCGTTGCGGGTGGCGGCAGATGGAGCAGAGGCGTTCGTGGCGGCTGGGATCAGCGGGGTCGGCGGGATAGTGTTTCGGGAATCTTCTCGCGTCGAGGAGGTCGCTGCGAGGAGTGCTTTGGGCGGCGCGGAGTTCGGCGGCTTCTATCCTCGCTTCCTCGATGTCGCCGAGTTCGGCTTCGAGAACATTTTCCGGGGCCTCCATTTCGTCGGCATTTTCCGGAGCCTCCATTTCGTCGGCTTCGTCGAGATCTTCCGTTTCTGGGGCTTCCGTGTCTCTGCTTTCCATGTCTCTGTCTTCCGCTTCTGGGGCTTCCGTTTCCTCTGGCTGGGGGATTTCGGCTTGGGGAGAGTCGATCGTCCTGGGTTGGGTTTCGGGAAGAGGTTTGGCGGCTAGGGTCTCTTGACTTGCGTATTTTTGCTCAGTCTGCCTCGGTATTTCTACTGACTGCCTCCGTATGTCTGCGGATACGCGAGTGGGGGGAGGGGCGAGGGCGCGGAGCGAGCCGCCTTCGCCAAGGCTTCGGCGCGCCAAGGGGGTGTCGCGGTCGTGTGTTTGGAGCGATGCCAGGCTGCGGCGGAGGGCGGCCGAGTTAGGCCCGTTGTCGTCGTGTGG
>Ga0073928_10006848_pt1 | contig 15112 bp, 11 predicted proteins | sample PaiPotPPA55metaG_FD_76969 | JGI IMG/M metagenome (GOLD analysis project Ga0073928, IMG submission 76969) | Iron sulfur acid spring bacterial and archeal communities from Banff, Canada, to study Microbial Dark Matter (Phase II) - Paint Pots PPA... ... | reverse complement strand
CATAGGATTGCATCGTATAGAAACCGGGATCGGTTCCGGAGGTGTGATCGGTGGGCAACGTGAGGTATGAGTACTGCGCCAATCCGTGTGCGCGGACATCGTCAAGGAAGAGACGCGCTCGAACGGTATCCAACACGCTAAAATTGATATGAGCACCGGGATAGGCGCGGTCGGCATGGCCTGCGAGGGCGGGCGCGATCATTCCATTTGGCCGCATCGTCATCTGCTCGCCGTAGACTCGGAATGACACTCCCTTGCGTTGCAGCTCGTCAATCAACTCGCCGCGTGGACCGAAGACGCCGCTGACGTTGACCCTGGGTTGTCGCGGCAGGGCCGACAGGTTTTGGAACCAGTCGAAGTCCATCACGCTGACCGGTATCCTGTCCTCGCCAAACATGTAAACAGGCCAAATCGAACCAGCGACCCGCGGGTCAGAATTCGTTGCAAGATCGTCCGGCGCGTGCACGTTGCGTGTGAGATAGTCATTGGCCATGCCTTGAGTCGTCCACGAGTGGCCGAAATCGCTTCTATCGCCGTTACCCATGAAGTTGTCGAAGAGCGTGTAACCTTCCGCAAGAGCGTGCGCGTTTGGAGTGTACTTACGGCCATAGAGCAAGAGCGTCGGATCTACGTCCGCCCCCGCGGCCCCTTCGTCTCCAAAAACCTCGTCAAAGTGCTTGTTCTCCTTGACGATGAAGACGAAGTGTTTGATTGGTGGCAATTGCGCGGCCTGCGGCGGCGCGGGAACGTCGAAGCGATCGTTGTTGGCAACTGTTTTCGACCATGCGTCGAAGAACCGCGGCTCGACAACCAGATGCTGAACAAGCCCGGTGTTGACTCCGTCATGCTCGGAGCCTGGGTTAGGCTGCGGGCCTAAACCTTGGCTGCTGAGAATGTAAAGTTGCGGCTTTATCCTCGGATCGTCGTCGATGGTCGAGCCGGCGACAAAGATGACGCCGGTCGGATACCACGCGGTGGGGATTCGTGCGAGCACGCTGCCGCGGCTCAGGTCGACGACGGCAACATCGTTGAAACCGGATTCAGCCACGAAGAGCCGCTTGCCATCGTCTGAGAGAGCCATACTCGACGGCGTCTGCCCCGGCGGTTGTGTGAGCGTCAGTCCCAAATCGTACCGCCGGGTTACCCGCCACGTGTGCGTATCGATCAGGCATACATCGTGGCCATCGGCGTTTGCGACGAATGCTCGTGAGCCTGCGATAAGCAGCTCAGTCGGATGCGGGCCGGTTGGGATGTGACTCGCAGTTGTGGTGCCGTGCGACCAAATGTCGACGTGATCGGAGTTATAGAGCGTTGCCATAATGGCGTTGCCTGCAAAACCCACCGAAAATGGCTGACCGCCCGCAGCGAGGCGGGAGCTCACGGTTCCAGCCCGATCGTCAATGACGTCAACCTGCTGGTTCGCTGTTCTTGCGACGATAATTCGGTGCGTCGCCGGATCTTCAGCGATTCCGTTCAAGAGCCCGCCGACGTGAACGTCCGAGCGCGCAGAAAACAGCGGCGTTCCCGAGGTATCGGTCTTGTAGGTGAATCGCGAGATATTTCCGCTGTACCCGCGTGCTACGTAGAGGCCGTCTTTCGTCCACGCCATCGCTGTCGCCCACGGCGCTGCAATGCGCCCCACCAGTTGCGTGTGCTCGCCCAGCACGATGATGTCAATGGCGCCTCCATCTTCTGAAAGGACTGCCAAGAGGGTCCCGTCCGGCGACAATGCCTCAGATGAAGCGAAGCCTTCAACCGGCGTGGTAAAGCCGACCGGCGTGATGGACCGACCGTCGGGGAGTGTTGCGGCGCCGCTGGCGGATGCCACAAGCAATATGCTTATCAATCCCAGCACAATTGGTCTCGCGATGTTCCGCAAACAGTTATGTATCATCATTTTACCTTTATGGAATAGTTGAAATCTATCGTACGGAAGGGCAACCCGAACCTCTCTGTCGCTTGAGCTCCCAAGAATGGCTGGTAGTCTGACGGTTGGGCGAAACTGTTTAGCGCGAGGGGATACCCTTCGCCAATAAGGCCTCGATAGTCGGCATCGGTTTGCCAGAGGTTCTTCACGGTGGTAGAAAACGTGCCGGCGCCAACAGGTACGCTCACGTTCAGATTCGAGGTCGTGAACGCCGGCAAGTTGTTTTGGTTGTTCTCGGACTCGTGATAGGTCTCAAGCTGGACTTCCACATTGCGCCAAAACGTGTAATCGAGCGTGAACGACCACTTGTGTAGTGGGATGTTGGGAAGCTGAGCATTGGGAATGAGGGTCAGGGTTCCATTGAATGCCGGGTTGATGAGCGACGGATCACTGGACTTGAGAGCCGTCGACATCGTGTCATAGGTATAGTCAATAAACAAGGGAGCTGATAGCTGTATGCGGCCGGCCAAATCGATTCCGCGTGCAAGCGTGTGACCTATGTTTATTGAGCCTGCCACGCCGAGCAGGCCAAGCGCCTGTGTGGGAGTGATGCCGCACGCCTTGGCGACTGCGTTGGCATACGGCGTGGGGTCGAACGGAACTGTCAAAGCCGAAAGAGGCAACGTCAAGCTGTCGTAAATCTGTTCGAAGATGTTTTCGTTATAGAGAGTCAACTGCAGCGTCGTATCGCCCGCAAAGCGATGTCCGTAGCTGACTTCCTGGTCGACTCCCTCTTCGGGTTTTAGTTCCGAGGACGGCACAGCGCCGACTGGATTGAAGCCTGAGCACACGACGTTACCATTGAAGACGCCAACCGCGGTTGGCTGGAAAACCGATTCGATCTGAGAGGGGCGCGGTTCCGTGGATGTTCGGCCGCCGGCAACCCTAAACACATTGTTGCCTTGCGTGTAGACAAACGAAAGTCGAGGGTCCACGAACGAAGAGTTCGTCACCGTGGAATGCTTGAACCAGACGTTTCCGTAGGTCGTGAGCCGAGAGTTGACGGGGTGCCACGCATCGCGTAGGAAGTATGATGTTTCGTGTGTGATGGGTGCCGGTTGCTCCACTCCGCCCATAATCGGATCACCGGTCAGGAAGAAGTATGCCGAGTTCTCCCAAAAGTAGCCGAATCCGAATTCGTTGTTCCTCGCCAGAATATCGTCCGAAACCGTCAGCCCAGTATTTGTTGCCTGTTCGATGCTCCAGGCGGCGTTGTCGCCCGGCGCGACAAAAAACGGCAGTTGGTAGGTGCGATCGACGGAGTCCCGATAGATGTTGCTAAAAGTGTTTAGAGAAAGCGTGTTGCTCCCGTGAGTCTGCTCGTAGCGGAGACTATACGCATTCGATCGGAGCGCGTTCCACGCCGTGCCGGCGCCTTGCCAACCAAAGTTCGCCTGCGCGTACGATTGCGGGCTTTGACAGACGCTGCCTCCGTCTGGAACTCCTCCCGGTCCTTGCCCGGGGGTGCTTCCATTTGGGTTCGAACCTGGCAGCAACGTGAACTGCCTTGGGTTCGAAGCGTTACAAGGGTCGCTCCCAGGACTTGACTGGTTCGCGGCGATCGCGCTACTGAGAAGGTTCTGGCCGCTTGCTAGAGCCACTTCGAATGGCAAATAGTCGTTGTCGCCGTTTCCTGTCTTGTCATCCCACCATGCGCCGCTTAGCCAAGCAGCAGTTAAATGTGCACTGTCGTTAAAGTTGACCCGGCCTTTGAACAGTGTGCTCTTGTTTGTGATCGAAGTGTCGTCCGAATATACGCCCAGCGCTCGCACCGCCGGGTCAGTAGCGTACGGATCGAAAGCAGCCGACGCCTGATACATGTTATCGTGTTTGAAATAACCCGTCTGTCCTTGCGTTCCGAACGCGACGGCGTAGCCGAACTTGCCACCCGCGGTTGAGCCAGTGGCCTTCACCGATGTGGACAAATTATTCCAGGTACCGTAACCTTGACTAAACGTTGCTGTCGGGTGCAACGTGGGATCGAGCGTCTGCATATCAACGACGCCGCCGATTGCATCTACGCCGTACAAATCCGAGCCCGATCCGTATAGCACTTTAACGTCTTGCAATCCGAACACCGGCGACAACTGAAAGCTGTAGGCTCCGCCAAAGCCGGGGCCTATCGGATTCCCGTCTATCATCGTGATCGTTTCCAGTTCTCCGATTCCTCTAATGTCAACGGTGATCGCGTCCCCCGGCGTGGCTCCGCTCGATCCCCCATTTGTTACGCTGGGCAGTTTGAGCAGTTGATCTCCCGCGCGATAGATGCTCTGCTTGGCCAAGGCTTGCGCGGAGACGGTTGAAGAAATAACCGCCGCGGTCTGGAGCGCCGCTGATCCGTGTATCTGCATCCGTCCGAGGACCTTGATGCCAGACGTGTTACCTTGTGCGCGCTGGATGGCGAGAGTAAGGTCTTGGGTCTGTCCTTTGACCAAAGAAAATTGGTCTGTAGAAGTGGTCTCAAAGCCCTTCAGGCTCGCAACCAAAGAATAACTTCCGGCTATCAGATTCTCAAATGTGAAATTCCCATTCGGGTCGGTGATCGTCGCTGCCATTGTTGGTCCATCGGCGACCACCCTTACACCTGAAAGCGGCAGACCTGAGCCGGCTTCGATAATCCTGCCGATAATCTTCGCCACCGGTGCAGCGGGAGCGCCTGTCATCCCAGCTGCTGGCGTACTCGTTGCGTCGGCAGCAGGTGCGAAGTGCGTCGCGGCCCCGGCCGGACTACTATTGAAACAAAGAAGCGAACTGGCTACCAACACACTCACGAGGACGGCGAAGTGGAAGCGTCGCGTCATCATATGTGCCCCCATCTTTAAGTATTGGCCTCCATTCAAGCGCGAGTTTTCAACTGCTCTGCAACGACATCGCGTGGAGACCGACGCGGTGCTGCGTCACTGGATTTAGTAGCCCTTGAATATCTGGAGAGTTTACATTGTCTGGCGTCGCGGCGGTGACGCCGGTATTGATGAACTTCGGTGTTTGCAGCCCTGCGGCGGCGAGGACGCCATAGGCCACGCCACCATATCCCATCTGGAAGTTGTCTTGCAGAATGATGCCGTCTACCTTGCGATCCTTGAGCAGCTGTACGAGTATTGGAGTCGGGTCGAAACCCACCAGCGAGACCTTTGACGGGTCGACATGATTCTCTCGGAACGCTACCACAGCGCCCTGCAGCGTGACCAACGAGTCCGCGAAGTAACCAACAAGTCTTGGGAAACGCGTGAGCGTGTCGGCGACAATTCCGATTGGCTTGACCGATTGATCACCGCCCGCATCCTTGTGAGCGACGAGCTCCAATCCAGGATATGCCTTGAGGCCGTCTAGGAAGCCACGGTCGCGTTGGCTCAACGAGCCGACGCCACTTAGAAATGTCGAATACGCGACCTGTCCAACCGCTGCGCCCGTTTTCGTCTTGATCGCCTCCGCGAGCGTCGTTGCGGCAAGAAGGCCGCCTGCATGATTGTCGGTGGCCAAGAATGTGTCGTATGCGTTCGTGTTTGCCGCGGAATCGATGAGGATTATCTTGACTCCGGACTTATGAACGGTCTCGATGGTCGAGTCGAGAGCGGTTGCGCTCGTCGGCGCCAGGACAATAAAGTCGGGCCGTTTCGCGAGGGCGTCCTCAACAAGCTCTATCTGACGCTGGATGTTGGCCTCGGAATTTGCACCCGTGAATTGCAGCGCTTGCAGCCCGAGCTGCTCGGCTGCCAGACGGCCTCCCGCGAGACAGGTTTGCCAATAGGTCGAGTTGACGGTCTTAACAATGAAGACGAACCGCACCCCGCCGAGCGTTGATTTGGGCTGGGACTTGCAGCCCGCTAGAGTAAGCGTGCCTGCGGCGCCAAGACCCATTCCGACGCTCGCACCGGCCTGCAAGAGTAACCGCCGGCTAAATCTGTGAGCGTCCTCGGGACCAGCCATGCCAACTCCCTCAGGGCGACGCCTCAAATCAAAGGCAACACAACACAGAGCACTATCTGCTCCAGCCGAAATTGCAATATCGTCAATACAATTGCAGAAACTGCTCCTCCTTCCGCCGACCCGCATTAAGCTGGAGGAATATTTTGAGCATAGCGCAATAGCCTTGCCCTACATGGCACTTAAGCCCATGCGTGATGGGCGACTTATCAACTCGCTCTCACGCGGCGTGGAAATTCTTCGTTTACTCGGAGGCTGCGACGGACCGCTCGGCGTCACCGAGGTTGCCGAGCGTCTCAAGGTAGATCCGAGCACCGCGTATCGATTGCTCGCCACTCTCGAACATGGCGCACTTGTTGCACAGGACGTTGACTCAAAAAAATACGGCATCGGCTACGGCGTTTTGGAAATCGCCAACGGACTTCTACGCCGGCTGAGCGTCGTGACCGCAGCTGACCACTATCTTCGTTCAATCGCCGCCCTGACCAGTGAAAGTACTCATGTGGCCGTTTTGGACGGCCCTCGGGCCGTTTTCGTTGCGCGGCAGTCTGGACCGGGTATCCTACGCGTCGAGACAACGGTGGGAAGTTCCGAACCCGCGTACTGCACGGCAGTGGGAAAGGCGCTACTCTCGGATCATTCCGAGGATGACTTGCGGCATCTCTACGCTGAGCCGCTCCCGCGGTACACGCCTCACACCGTGACGACGATTGCCGACCTCGTGACGGAACTCAGCCGCGTGCGGCGCAATGGCTACGCCTATGATGATGAAGAACTCCACCCCGGAGTGCGCTGCCTGGCTGCGCCGGTGAGAGAGCATCGAGGACGAATCGTGGCCGCGTTTGGACTTTCGATGCCGGCCACGCGGCTGGCACGGGAACATATCCCGGCCCTGGTCACACAAATCGTCGGCGCTGCGGAGGCGATTTCGGCGCAGCTCGGCCATGTTGCGAAACCGGCCGTGAAGACTTCCTGAGGTAGCGACCGTGCGCATGACTGGCGGTCAGATCATCGCCGACTACCTTATCAGTGAGGGCATGCCGTATCTTTTTGGCGTGGCAGGGCACGGGAACACCGCGCTCATCGACGCATTCGTCGACCGCCGTGACAAGATCTCCATTATCCAAGCCATCCACGAGCAAGGCGCCGCGCACATGGCGGACGCCTTTTACCGCGTCGCTCGGCGTATTTGCGGTGTGTTCACCTCCATTGGTCCCGGCGCAGCGAACACGGCGATGGGCGTTGCCAACGCATATATCGACTCGATCCCACTCTTACTTCTTACGGGTTCCGTGCATACGTACATGCGCGGGCGTGGTGTTCTGCAAGAACTCGAACGCACACATTGGGCAAACTTCCCGCGCATGATGGAGCCCGTCGTCAAGCGCTGGTGGCAGCCCAGCCGGGTCGACCAGCTTCCCAACGTGCTGCACTTAGCGTACAACGTGATGCTCGAGGGCAGACAAGGCCCCGCGTACATCGACGTGCCCATGGATATCCAGGCTGAAGAGACTGAGATCTCGTCGTTGCCCGACCCAGTCACGCGCCGCCCAAGAGGTCGCATTAATGCAGACCCGCAGGTCGTCGATCGCGCGGCTAGATTGCTGCTGGAAGCCAAACGACCGCTGATACTCGCGGGTGGAGGAGTGGTCGCCTCTGAAGCCGAGCCCGAACTGCTTGCCCTTGCCGAGTTTCTCGGGACTCCGGTAACGGTCACATGGATGGGTAAGGGAGCAATCCCTGAAGATCATCCGCTGTACGCATGGCCTTGCGGCGATCTCGGCTCCATTTCTGGGAATACACTCACGCGCGAAGCGGATGTCATTCTTGCAGTGGGATGCCGGTTTACGGATCGCACCTCGTCGTCGTTCAAGCGCGATGTCACGTTCAACATTCCGCCGACGAAGCTGATCCATATCGACCTCGATCCGTACGAGATCGGCAAGAACTACCCAGTAGAGCTCGGACTTGTGGGCGACGCAAAAGCGACACTCGCCGACCTTCTCACGTCGCTGCGTGCTCAGGGTAAGCCTAGCGATTACCGAAACTCGGATTATTTCGCCCGTATCCAACAGCTGAAGTTGGACTGGCAAGAGGCTCTCCGGCCGGCCCGCGAGAGCAACAACACGCCGATGACGATCTCACGCGCGCTGGTGGAAACGCGCGCCGTCCTTGCGCGTGACGCAATCGTGGTGACAGGCGCCGGCAATCCACAGAGCCAGGTCTTCACGGAGTTCCCTGTCTATGGGTCGGATCAGCACATTACTGCCGGCGGTTTTTCGGCGATGGGATTCGAACTGCCGGCTGCTATCGGCGCAAAGCTTGCGGCGCCCAACCGCCAGGTCATCGCACTTGTCGGGGATGGCAGTTTCTTGCAGACAGTCCAAGAACTCGCCATGGCCGCGCAGTATGACATTCCCGCCGTCTTTTTGGTCTTTAACAATTTTGGCTGGGAATGCATCAAGAATCTCCAGACTCTGCAGTTCGGGCCCGACCGCGAAATCGCGACAAGTTTTCGAAAGCGTGACGGCACGCCGTTTTCTGCCAATCTTGCCCAGGTTGCGCAGGGCCTTGGCTGCCACGCAGAGCGGATCGATCACCCAACCGAAGTGGGTCCCGCCCTTCGCCGCGCGATTTCGTCGGGCCGGCCGGCTGTCGTCGAAGCGCTCTGTAGCCGAGAACTCCCCTACAGCGGATTGACCGCCACTGGGTGGTGGGACGTTACCGTGCCCGCCTACCATCGCGAGAAGCGAGCCGCCTATGAGGAAGCTCGCTCGGGAGAGGCTTTGACGTAGAGTGCCGTCTTCGTCCATTGGGCTGGCGGTACTTGGCGCCGGACGGATTGGCGCACTACATGTTCGCAACGCTGCGCGCCACGTTCCCGGTGGACACCTCGTCGGCGTCGCTGATGTTGACACCGCGGCAGCTGCGCGCGCGCTTGCCGACACAGGCGTGCAGCGCGTTGATGACGCGGAAAGGCTACTCTCTGATCCGGCAGTGCAGGGCGTCATTATTGCTACCCCGACACACACCCATGCAGCACTCATCGCGCAAGCAGCCGATGCCGGCAAGCACGTCTTGTGCGAGAAGCCGATATCCTTCAGCCTTGCCGACACGCGCGTCGCAATGGACCAGGCGAAGAGAGCTGGAGTCATCCTGCAAGTTGGGTTTCAGCGTCGCTTCGATCAAGAATTCATGCAAGCGCGGCGACTCGTGGAAGATGGCAGCATCGGCGATGTCCGCTTTCTCCGGCTCGTCGGACGCGACCACCGAATGCCGTCTTCTGCATATCTTCGCACGAGCGGCGGTCAGTTCAAAGACCAAATGGTGCACGAGTTCGATTTGGCGCGCTGGATTATGGCGCCGATTGAGATCGACGAGGTGTACGCGACCGGCTCCGCGCTCGTTGACCCTGCAATCGCCACCTTCGGCGATATCGACACGTCGCTTGTTGTCTTGCGTTTCTTGGGCGGCCCCATCGGGGTTATCGACGATTCGCGCGAGGCGGTTTATGGGTACGATGTGCGCGGTGAGATTCAGGGATCAAAGGGCATGATGCTCGTTGGACAAGCACGACTTCGAAATGGTGAACTCCTCGATGCAACGCACGCTAATGCTGATTCCGACTCATTTATAGAACGTTTCGCCGACGCATATCGAGCTGAGCTTGTGGATTTTGTCCGGGCGATCCGCGAACAGCGCGCGCCACGCGTTGGCGCACTTGACGCGCTCGAAGCGCTGCGCATCGCGATAGCGGCGGATCGGTCACTGCGCGCGCGACGGCCGATAAAACTTCTTGAGGTGGCCGATGACTGACGACGACTCGCGCGCATCTCTGCTCATCCGCGGCAATAAGGTTCAGTACGGCGATGTCGTTACGATCGCACCGCACGGCGACGATTGGAAGTACATTGATTTTCGAGTTGTTCGCATGAGGGCGGCCCAACGTATCGCTGCGCAGACAGATGCCTACGAAGTTGCGCTCGTCGTTATAAGCGGCACGATTAATGTCATATCGTCTGCAGGCTCGTGGAACCGGGTCGGGAATCGGGCGGACCCCTTTTCTGGACCACCGGCTGCCGTGTATCTGCCGGACAAGACGACGTACGAAATCAAGGCCGCTAGCGATGCAGAGGTTGCGATTTGCGCAGCCCCGTCGCGCGAAGACCGCAAAGAGGCTCGCGTCATTGCTCCAGTACCGGGTGCAGAATATACGCGGGGCAAGGGCAACGCGCAGCGTCATATCCGGAACATCTTGATGGGCGAGAACGAGGCGAGCAGCCTCTTCCTCACCGAGGTTATTACGTTGCCAGGAAACTGGTCTAGTTATCCGCCGCATAAGCATGATGAAGATAATCCCCCTTTCGAATCGCAACTTGAAGAGGTCTACTACTATCGCGCCAAGCCGGCGAAAGGGTTTGCTTTTCAAAGAGTTTACACGCCAAGTGGCGACATCGACGAGACAATAACGGTCCATGACGGTGACGTTGTTCTGGTTCCGCGCGGCTACCACGTTTGCGCGGCTGCGGCCGAGTACTGGATTTATTATCTCAATGTTCTGGCGGGACCCAAGCACGTCTATCACATGACCTTCGATCCCGAGCACGCCTGGATCAAAGAAAACTGGACATGGTAAGTACGATTGAGATCGGCACAGCATCTGTCAACTGGGGATTCGACCCTCTGTACACGTGGACGAGGACGCCGACGTTTGTGCAGATGTTAGATGAGATGTCCGCGTCCGGTTACAGCGGAACTGAGATTAGCTACAATTTTCCGAGCGACGTGACTAAGTTGCGCAGCGAGCTCGGGCGGCGCAAGCTTCGAGCTGCCGGGGCGTTTCATACCGTCAATTTACGCGAACCATCTTCGCACGATGCCGCGCTACAGGGCGTCACCCCTGTTGCAGATCGGTTGCAAGCGTTGGGCGCGGATGTCCTCATTTTTTCCGATGAACCTTCCGCGCGGCGATTGGCTGTGGCGGGGCGGGTCGCCTCGGATGGAAGTGACGGTTTGCCCGAGAGCGGCTGGGTGGCTTTGAGCCAGGGGCTAAACCGCATAGGCAAATTTTTGGCGGGCCGTGGTATGCGTGCGGTTTTCCATCCACACGTTGGAACATACGTGGAGACGCGTGCCGAAATCGATCGGCTTTGCGAGCTGACCGATCCGGCAGTCGTCGGGCTTTGCCCCGATACCGGTCATCTCGCCTACGCAGGCGTCGACCCCGCGCAGATCTTCCACGACTATGCAGATCGCATCGGCTACGTCCACCTCAAAGACATCGACCCGGAGAAACTCTCACGCGTAAGGGCGGACCGTATCGACTTTGTCCATGCCGTTGCCCTGGGGCTTTTTGTGGAGCTCGGAACAGGCATGGTGATGATTTCTCGCATCATCGACGCACTCAAGCGTGCTGCTTATCGCGGCTGGGTTATCGTCGAACAAGATGCGCCCGCTAATCCACTCGACGCTGCCATCGAGAATCGCAAATACCTGCGCGAGAAATTTGACCTATGAACACGCTTGAGTTGCAACGCTTGGGCAACGAGATCCGCCGACACGTTCTGCGCACCGTGCACCACGCGGGGGCGGGCCACATCGGAGGGGTGCTGTCGGCCGCTGATATTTTCGCTGCGCTCTATTTTTCGGAACTGCGCATTGATCCAACGCGCCCGCGCTGGGACGATCGTGATCGTTTCATCCTGTCAAAGGGACACTGCGCTATTGGTCTTTATGCCGTCCTCGCGATGCGTGGATACTTCCCCATAGAAGAACTCGCCACGTTCGACGCGATCGACTCACGGCTGCAAGGTCATCCGGACATGACAAAGCTCCCGGGCTTGGACATGTCCACCGGCTCCCTCGGTCAAGGATTATCGCCGGGAGTTGGCATGGCGCTCGGCGCGTGCATTCTGGGGAAGGGCTTCCGAACGTGGGTCATGCTCGGCGACGGTGAAATTCAGGAAGGTCAGATATGGGAGGCAGCCTTTATCGCAGCTCGCTACGAACTGGAGAATTTAACGGCTATTCTCGATTTGAATCATTTGCAACAATTCGGATGGTCGACCCAAGCGGGTTACGCGAGCAGTGCGCGACGCGATCCCACTGACTCCCCCGCAGAAAAATGGAGAGCGTTCGGCTGGCACGTCACTGAGTGCGATGGGCACGACGTGGCGGATTTTCTGCGCGCATGTTCGGAAGGTCGAGCGGTGCGGCAACGCCCTACGCTTATTGTGGCGCACACCGTTAAGGGCAAGGGCGTCTCATTCATGGAGAACGAGTTCGCCTGGCACTCACGACCAATCTCCGATGACGACCTGAGGCGCGCGCTCGAGGAAATTGATAGAGCCGATCGTTTGAGCACTGCACAACAAGGTAGTGTCCGGTGACCGGCTTGCTCGCGCAACGGGATATCTTCGGCGATACAATGATCGAGCTCTGCGATCGAGATCCGCGCGTCGTACTCGTCGACGGCGATCTCGCGAATTCGACTAAATCGGACAAGCTTGCTGTTGCCCGGCCTGACCGCTTCTTCATGATGGGCATCGCTGAGCAAAATCTTATCGGCGTCGCCGCCGGCATGGCGACCGTAGGGCTGAAGCCATGGGTCGCGTCATTCGCCGCGTTCATCGCGACGCGCGACCTCGATCAGGTGCGCGTCGTGGTCGCGCAGCCCAAACTGAACGTCAAACTCGCAGCGCACTATAGCGGGATTCTAACCGGTTACACCGGCAAAACGCATCAGGTCGTCAACGATATTGCTATCATGCGCTCCTTCCCAAATATGGTCGTTGTGGCGCCTTGTGACGCGGTCGAAGTTCGTGCAGCAATGCTCGCGCTCAACGAGTATGATGGCCCCGTCTACCTGCGCCTTACCCGTGACCCCGCGTCCGTCGTCACCCCTGAGAATTACGTGTTCAGCCTCGGCCGCACGATCGAGTTGCGCAGCGGCACCGATATTGCCCTTGTGTCGACGGGTGCACAGACGCTGCGTGCTCTCGAGGCGGCGGACATCCTCGCGGTCGACCGCGTGTCTGCTGCGGTGCTCCACGTGCCGACCATCAAGCCGCTGGACGAAGCAGCGATCGTGGGGATTGCAAAAAGGGCGCGTTGCGTCTTAACCTGCGAGGAACATTCTATTTTCGGTGGCCTCGGCGGTGCGGTCGCGGAAGTCTTAGGAAAGCTTCATCCAACTCGTGTTGACCGGCTAGGTCTGCGCGACGTCGACGGCGAGAGCGCTCCCAACGACGCCCTTATAGAGAAGTATGGTTTGAACAGCGTCGCCGTCGTGCAACGCGCCAAAGACCTCCTTGCCTCACTGTGACGACCATAGCCGTTTTGCCCGGCGATGGAATTGGACCCGAGGTCATTCGTGCCGCGGTTGGCGTTTTGGCGGTGGTCCGCCCGGATCTGGAATGCATTGAGGCAGTAGTCGGTGCAGCAGCGCTGAGTGCCGGCAAGGCGCCCTTGCCCGATGAAACGCGCGCTCTATGCGACCGGAGCGCCGCTATCCTCTTCGGTGCCGTGGGCTCCTCCGAGTATGATGAGGCGCCACTCTCGCGTCGCCCTGAGAAAGCGCTTTTCTCGTTGCGTCACGACTACGAGCTCTTCGCCAATATTCGGCCGGTGCGCGTGTACCCTGGTCTGGAAGCCGAATCTAGCCTTCTTCCTGGACTCGTCGAAGGTTTGGATCTCGTAGTTATTCGGGAATTGACGGGTGGGATTTACTTCGGGACGCCAAAAGAACAACGCAAGGGAGCGGATGGCGTCGAGGAAGCGGTTGATACGATGTTCTATCGGGCGCCCGAAGTGGAACGAATCGCGCGCGTGGCATTCGAATTCGCACAAGGCCGGCGCAAGCACGTCACATCGGTTGACAAGCACAATATACTCGAAACGTCAGGTCTGTGGCGACGCATCGTGAACCATGTCTCGCGCGATTATCCTGATATACGGCTCGAGCACCTGCTCGTCGACAACGCCGCCATGCAACTGATCCGCCGGCCTCGAGATTTTGACGTCATTCTCACTGAAAATATGTTTGGTGATATTCTCTCTGATGAAGCCGCCATGCTAACAGGTTCGATCGGCAACCTGCCAAGCGCAAGCCTTGGTGCTCGTGACGCTTCGGGTACAGCGTTTGGCATGTATGAGCCGATCAGCGGTACGGCTCCTGATATAGCCGGCAAGGGCATTGCCAATCCGACGGCGGCAATTCTCTCGGCGGCGATGTTGCTCCGGTATAGCTTGGCCGATCACACGAGCGCCGATCGAATCGAGGCCGCGATTGGCCGCGCATTTCGTGAAGGTGCCCGCACTGCCGATCTCACCGCGTCAGGCGCGCGATCTTTCACGACCATGGAATTTTCGGATTTTGTCATAGATCGGCTATGACCAAGACCTTACCGCTATTTTAAAGTGATAGAGAGCGCGATCTTCTGGCCGTCGCGGACCACGCCGGAAGCGTTAATCTTCAGACCCTTGCGGATATCCGCGATACTGCCCGACTCGCCATGCACTTCGACGGCGGTCGTCGGCGTGACGAGGATCTCGACAACTCGGCCTCCCGAACTAACGCGCACCGAATTGCTGCTGTAGTCGACCGACTCAACGGTTCCCGAGATCGTGAAACGTTGGTTGCCCTCAGCGAGATGCAAGACGATCAGGTCGACCGTCGATGCTGCGCAGAGCGTAGGCACTGCGACGCTCGAAAAAACAAAAAGCACCGCTGCGAGCGCGATCGGGCGGGCAAGGGCAAAAAGCGAGCTGCGTCGAGACTCCATACTAGTCTCATAACGCTTTCAAGCACAGCTTTGTTTCGCCTGCCTTCGACTAAGCTTGCAATCGCTGCCCGCGGGTCCTCAGCGATGCGTGCATCTGCTCAAACGCCGCATCCCATGCCGACCACCAACGTGCCGTAAATGCCTGGCGCTGTTGAGGCGGCAGGAGCCACGCGACTGCCTGTGACGCCGCTCCATGCACCGCGAAACCGCAGCGTCGCACCTCGTCGGGGGTGATCCGTAGCGCAGCCAGGCCGGCGCACGCAGCCTCTGTCTGGTCTCCAAGAGTTGCGCTCCACTCCGCGATGCCGCTGCCGGCACGGATTGCGCTGCGCAAAAGCGCCATCGACACATCCGCAAGGCCGTTCCTCTTCGTCAGTGCATATGAGGGAACGGCGTTCTCTACCAATTCCTGGAGGGCAGCGATAAATCGATCATCCAGACGAATGGGGCCAACGTCGTGCTGTGGCGCGCCTGGTAT
>Ga0073928_10006847_pt1 | contig 15113 bp, 11 predicted proteins | sample PaiPotPPA55metaG_FD_76969 | JGI IMG/M metagenome (GOLD analysis project Ga0073928, IMG submission 76969) | Iron sulfur acid spring bacterial and archeal communities from Banff, Canada, to study Microbial Dark Matter (Phase II) - Paint Pots PPA... ... | reverse complement strand
GCGCGTTCCCAGTTCTGGCCGCGGCTCTCGTAATAGTCGAGCGCGGCCTCGGTGGAGATGGCGATCTGCGTCGAGGCTGGATCGGGACGCAGCCGCAGATCGACGCGGAAGACATAGCCGTCCGCCGTGCGCTCCTGCAAAAGCTTCACGAGATCGCGGGTCAAGCGCAGGTAGCAGCGCGCGGCCTCGACGTCGGGCGCCAGGGCGCGCACGGCCGGCTCGAAAAAAACCATGAGATCGATGTCGCTGGAATAATTCAGTTCGTGGCCGCCCATCTTTCCCATCGCCAGCACGATGTAGCCGGAGTCGGCCTCGGGATTGCGCGGATCGGGAGGAACGAGCCTGCCGCGGGCAGCGGCTTCGCCGAGCAGATGACGGACGGCGGCACCAAGCGTCGTCTCAGCGACGCCGGTGAGCGCCGCGGTGACACGCGCGACCGGCCACACGCCGCCGATATCGGCAAGCGCGATGAGAAGCGCCGCTTCCGCCTTTGTGCGCCGCAGGATGCGCATCAGCGCGGCCGAACCCTTCGCCACCGCCGCGGCTTCGCGCGTCGCGGCGAGGAGCCCGGTCAGCTGCGCATCGGCATCGCTGACGAGCAGGCGAAGAAAGCGTGCCGGATCGGCGCGAACGAGGTCCCAGAGATAGGGCGATGAGTCTGCAATACCGCCGAGCACGTTCGCGAGCGGCGGATGCTCCCCGACCAGCGATGCAATCGCCTTGCCGGCTGCCGTCCGCCCGATGCCCGAAAGCCATTCAGCGACATGCGCGCGGCCCTGCCGCGACGCCCGTGGCAGGGCCCCGGCCATGCGCCGGACCAATGCCGCTTTATCGAAAGAATGCTTCGGCCGCTTGCCGGACGCGGGCCGCCGCATCACGCACTCACTGGTCCGGCGCGCGGCAGAGCAAGCACGCTCCGCAGGCCCGGATGATTGTCTTCCAGCTTCAGTTCGCCGCCATGCAAGCGCGCGACCGCCGAGGCCAGGCTGAGCCCCAATCCCGAGCCCGGCAGCGACCGGCTCAGTTCGAGCCGCACAAAACGCTCAACGACGCGGCCCCGATCGGCATCCGGAATGCCGGGACCGTGATCGGCAACCGAAAGCGCGATGCGATCGCCGTCGGCGCCGGCGCCAAGAACGATCTCCGCGGCCGCGCCATTGATCTTGCTCACTTCCGGCCCCGCATATTTGATGGCGTTGTCGACCAGGTTCGCCAGCGCCTGGCTCACCAGCTCGCGATTGCCGCGCACCGGCGCCGCCAGCGGCGCCTCGACCTTGAGCGCAAGACCTTTCTCCTCAGCCAGGGGCTCGTAAAGTTCGCAAACGTCGCGGGCGATCTCGGCGGCGTCGAACTCAGTCATATTGTCACGTGCGTGCCCAGACTCGGCCCGAGCGATCATGAGCAGCGCATCGAACGTGCGAATCAATTCGTCGGATTCGGCGATGGTGGATTCCAGCGCGGCACGATAATCGCCATCGCTCTTGGCGCCGCGCAGCGCCTGTTCGCAGCGGTTGCGCATGCGCGTGAGCGGCGTTTTCAAGTCGTGGGCGATGTTGTCGGACACTTCCTTGAGCCCACGCATCAGCGCCTCGATGCGCTCAAGCATGGCGTTGACATTGTTGGCAAGGCGATCGAGTTCGTCGCCGGTGCCGGCGATCGGCAGCCGGCCGGAGAGATCGCCGGCCATGATGGTGTTCGCCGTGCCGGTCATTGCGTCGATCCGTTTGAGCACCCGGCTGCTGACGAAAAAGCCGCCGGCAAGCCCAAGCACGACGACGAGCGCGAACGACCAGCGTCCGGCATTGGCGATGATGCCGTAGATGCGCTCGCGCTCCTCGAGATCGCGGCCGATCAGCAAGCGAAAGCCGCCCGGCAGCTCCACGACCTGCACCAGCGCGCGATGCTCGACCTCGTCGGTTGCCTCGATGCGGCGATAGGAGGTTTCGAGCCAACCCGGATGATCCAGAACGCCGGGCTCCAGCGAGCCGACATTACCGGCCAGCCCCTCTCCGTTCGGCGTGGTGACGAGATAAAGGCTCGACCCCGGCCGCCGCGAGCGCACATCGATAAACAGCACCAGCCCTCTGATGCCGGCCTCGTTGAATTGATCGCGCAAGCGGTTGACCTCGGACGTGACCGTGCGGGTGATCTGCTCGTTGATAAGCCGCCGTGTATTCAGCGCGAAGTAGCCTAACAGCGTTGCCGCGAACAGAACAAAGATGAACAGATAAGCAAGCGTCAGCTGAAACGCCGTCGTGCGCAGAAGTTTTCCCAGCGCCGTCACGATTCAGACTTTCTCGCGCTGCAGGCGCAGTTCGTCCTCGGAGAAATCATCTTCCCAGAACTCCAGCGTCGCCCGCTTGCCGATGCCCCGATTGGCGGCTTCCGCCCGCCGCAGCTCGACGCGGCGGATTTTACCCGAGATCGTCTTCGGCAGATCGGCAAATTCGAGCCGCCTGACGCGCTTGAAGGGAGCCAGCGCGACGCGGCAATGGCGAAAGATCGACAGCGCCGTATCGCGGTCGGGCGCGTGGCCGGGCGCCAGCGCCAGAAAGGCCTTCGGCACCGCAAGGCGCATCGGATCGGGCGACGGCACGACGGCAGCTTCGGCGACCGCCGGATGCTCGATCAGCACACTTTCAAGCTCGAACGGGCTGATCCGATAGTCGGACGACTTAAAGACGTCGTCGGCGCGGCCGACATAGGTCAAATAGCCGTCGTCATCCAGCGAGGCGACGTCGCCGGTGCGGTAGACGGAGCCGCTGATCGCAACGACCCCGCCACCGTCGCCCTGATAGCCCTGCATCAGTCCGGTCGGCCGCCGCGCGAGTGTGAGACAAATCTCCCCCTCCTTCCGCGCCGCGCCATCGTGATCAAGCAGTGCGACGCGATATCCGGGGAGCGGCCGACCCATCGAACCGGCTTTCAGCTTCTGACCCGGGGTGTTTCCGGCAAGCGCCGTGGTCTCGGTCTGGCCGTAACCGTCGCGAATGGTCAAGCCCCACGCGGCGCTGACTTGCTCAATGACTTCCGGATTGAGCGGCTCGCCGGCGCTGACGAGCTCATGTAATCGCACCGGCCAGGCGGCAAGATCCTCCTGGATCAGCATGCGCCAGACCGTCGGTGGCGCGCAGAAAGTCGTTACGCCGCAGCGCACGATGGTGTCGAGAAGCCCGCGCGCATTGAAGCGCGGCTGATTGACGATGAACACCGTCGCGCCGGCATTCCACGGCGCGAAGAAACAGCTCCACGCGTGCTTGGCCCAGCCGGGCGATGAAATGTTGAGATGCACATCGCCCGCACGCAAGCCGATCCAGTACATGGTCGACAGATGCCCGACCGGATAACTCTGGTGGCTATGGAGGACCAGCTTCGGCGTCGCCGTGGTGCCGGAGGTGAAATAAAGCAGGAACGGATCGTCCGCTTGTGTTTCGCCGTCCGGCGCGAATTGCGCCGAGGCTTCGTAGCCTTTTTCATACGATACCCAGCCCGGCACATCCTTGCCGACGGCGATGCGGGTATAATCGCCCGGGAGATCGTCGAACTTTGGCGCGACATCGACCGCAGCGATGACATGGCGGACGCGGCCGCGCGCAAAGCGATCGGCCAGATCGTTGCGCGCGAGCAGCGTGGTCGCCGGCACGATCACCGCGCCGAGTTTCATCGCCGCCAGCATGGACTCCCAGAGCGGCGCCACATTGCCGAGCATGAGCAGAATGCGATCGCCGCGGCGCACACCGAGATTGCGGAACGCATTGGCGATGCGGTTTGAGCGTTCGCTCAGTTGCGCGAAGGTGAGTTTGATCTCGCCCGAGCCCTCATCGACGAGCCAGAGCGCCGGCGCGTCGTTGCCGCGCGCCATCGGATCGAAGTAGTCAAGCGCCCAGTTGAAACGATCGAGTTCCGGCCAGCGGAACTCGCGATACGCGGTCGCGTAGTCTTGGCGATGACGGATCAGGAAGTCGCGCGCCGCGAGGAAAGATGCCGCGTCGCCCGAGGTCATGGTGATCTCCCGCGCCACGATGAAATAAGGTATTCTTGTTGACAAGAAGTTATGTGCACTCTCCTCTTTGCTTGATCCTTGCCAGAGTAGCTTTCCCGAAGCCAATGAAAAACTGGCAAGGTTAATCCAAAAAGGGTGAACAATGGGACCTCTGGCCGGCTTTCGCATGGTCGAGTTCGTGGGCATCGGACCGACGCCCATGGCGTCGATGCTGTTCGCCGATCTCGGCGCCAGCGTCATGCGCATCGATCGGCTGACGCCCAGCGGGCTGGGCGTCGACATGCCGTCGCGGTTCGCTGTGCTGGAACGTTCCCGTCCTTCGGTGGCGATCGATATGAAGCATCCCGAAGGTGTGGCGCTTGCGCTTGAACTCATCGGCAAGGCCGACGCGCTGATCGAAGGATTTCGCCCCGGCACGATGGAACGGCTTGGCCTCGGCCCGGACGTGGCGCTCAAGCGCAACCCGCGGCTCGTTTACGGCCGCATGACCGGCTGGGGACAAACCGGTCCGCTCTCCCAGGCGGCGGGGCATGACTTGAATTATCTGGCATTGACCGGGGCGCTGGCCGCCATCGGCCGCAAGGGATCGAAACCGACGCCGCCGTTGAACCTCGCCGCCGATTTTGGCGGCGGAGCGCTCTATCTCGCTTTCGGCGTCGCCTGCGCAATGCTGGAAGCGCAGCGCTCCGGCAGGGGTCAGGTCGTGGATGCGGCGATGACCGAAGGCGCGGCGTCGCTGATGACCATGTTTTATGGCCTCTTTGCTGCCGGCCTGCAGCGTCTCGAGCGCGGGACCAATCTGCTCGATACCGGCTCGGCGATCTACGATACCTACGAATGCGCGGACGGCCGTTTTATTTCGGTCGCCGCGATCGAATTGAAATTCCGCAAGGTTTTGTTTGAACGTCTCGGCCTGCCCTACACCACCGACGACGGGCCTGACGTAAGCGCGACGCTCGAAAAGCTGTTCAAGACGCGGAGCAGAGACGAGTGGTGCACGGTGCTTGAAGGGACGGACGCCTGCTTCGCGCCGGTTCTGACCATGGACGAAGCGCCGCATCATCCGCACAACGTTGCGCGCGGCACTTTCGTGGAAGTCGATGGCGTGATGCAGCCCGGACCGGCGCCGCGCTTTAGCCGGACGCCGTCCGCCGTTCCGACGCCGCCGCAGGCGGCCGGCGAAGGAACGCGGTCGGCGCTCGCGGCGTGGGGCATTCCCAGCGAAAGAATCGGAACGCTTCTCGCCGCTGGCGTCGTCGGCGAGCCCGCGGCGCAAAACGTACCGGCGGAATAACGCAAGCGATTCGGCGTTTGGTCATTGCGAGCGAAGCGAAGCAATCCAAGCCTTTTGTGCGAGCTTCTGGATTGCTTCGTCGCTCCGCTCCTCGCAATGACGAGCTACTTCGCGTCGTCGCGGATCATGTAGCCGGCGCCGCGCACCGTGTGCAGGAGCGGTTGCGCGAAACCCTTGTCGATCTTGGAGCGCAGCCGCGAAATGTGCACGTCGATGACGTTGGTCTGCGGATCGAAGTGGTAGTCCCAGACATTCTCCAGCAGCATGGTGCGGGTGACGACCTGGCCGGCATGGCGCATCAGATATTCGAGCAAGCGGAATTCGCGCGGCTGCAGCTGCAGCTCCTGCCCGGCGCGGCTGACCTGATGTGAAAGTCGATTAAGCTCGAGATCGGCGACGCGATAAACGGTTTCCTCGCCGCGGCTGCCGCGGCGCCGTGCCAGCACCTCGGTACGCGCCAGCAGTTCCGAGAACGAATAGGGTTTGGCGAGATAGTCGTCGCCGCCGGAGCGTAAGCCTTTGACCCGGTCGTCGACCTGCCCGAGCGCCGAGAGAATAAGCACCGGCGTGTCCACGGACTTGCTGCGCAAGGTGCCGATGACGGACAAGCCGTCGAGCTTCGGCAGCATGCGATCGACAATCAGCACATCGTATTGGCCGTCGAGCGCGAGCGCCAAGCCTTCCTCGCCGTCGGTGGCGCGGTCAGCGATGTGGCCGACCTCACGGAAAGCCTTCACCAGATAATCGGCGGCGTCGCGGTCGTCCTCGATGATGAGAAGGCGCATGGTCGATCGCTGCGCTTGTGAGGCAATTGGAAGACCCGGTTGGGCGGTCTCTGGACCCATGATATCGTTTTGCACAATACCTCCTAGAGAAAGTGAGGGGGCGGCGAGCGTTGCCCGCCACCCCCTCGACCAGCTCCACTCCGGCGGGGGCGACGGATGCCGGGAGGCAGAGTTGGTATTTGGAGGGGACGGGCCTTACGGCCCGCCCCCAGGGTACGCCCGCCAGCGGGGGCGACGGATGCCGGCGGATCGCCCCATTACTCTGGAGCCGCTTGAGCATGATGTTTTCCGAAAGCTGGTATTCGCTTTCGGGATCACGCTTTAGGCGTTGCCGAGCGGCAGAGCGACGAAACGGGTGCCCTCGCCCGACTTCACTCGAAACAAGAGAGCGTGCTTGCCTTCCTTACGGGCGTCCGCGAGTTGCTTGCGGACGTCCGCCGGGTTGGAAACCGATTTGCCGCCGACATCGAGGATGATGTCGCCGACCTGGAAGCCGTGATCGGCGGCGACACCGTTCGGGTCGACTGCGGTGACGACCACGCCGTTGCCGCTGCCGTCGGCGCCTGAGCCCTTGTTGCTGGGCGCAAGCGTCAGCCCGAGCTTCGGCATATCGTTGTCGGGCGTGGCGTGCGGCGTGTCCTGGTTCGACGCCGTTTTCTCGTTCGGCAGCGTGCCGAGCGTCAGCGTCACGGTCATTTCCTGACCCTTATGCATCACGCCAAGCTTGACCGACGTGCCCGGCGCCATCGTACCGATCCGGCGAGCGAGCTCGCGCGCGTCGGCGACCGCGTTGCCGTCAACGGAGACGATGACATCGCCGCTTTCGATGCCGGCCTTGGCCGCGGGACCGTTCGGTTGCGGCTCGGACACCAGCGCGCCGGCGGCCTTCTTCAAGCCGAGGCCGTCGGCGATATCCGCCGTCACCGGCTGAATCTGCACGCCGATCCAACCGCGGGTGACGCTGCCTTTCTCACGCAGTTGCGCGACGACGTTCCTCACCGTATCGGCGGGAATGTCGAAGGCGATGCCGACCGACCCGCCGGAAGGCGAGAAGATGGCGGTGTTGACGCCAATGACGTTGCCGTCGACGTCGAAGCTCGGGCCGCCGGAATTGCCCTTGTTGACCGGCGCGTCGATCTGGATGAAGTCGTCGTACGGGCCGGCGCCGATGTCGCGGCCGCGGGCGGAGACAATACCGGCGGTCACCGTGCCGCCGAGCCCGAACGGATTGCCGACCGCGAGCACCCAATCGCCGATCCGCGGCGTGGTGTCGGCGAGCTTTACATACGGGAAGTCTTTGCCGTCGACCTTGATCAGAGCGAGGTCGGTGCGCGAATCGGTGCCGATAACCTTCGCCGTATAAGTCTTGCCGTCGTCGGCGGTGACCTGCACGGTCTCGGCATTCTGCACGACGTGATTGTTGGTCACTGCATAGCCGTCGGCAGTGATGAAGAAGCCGGAGCCCTGGCCGGTGACGACCTGATGGCCGCCGTTGCCTTCCGCGCCGCCATTCGGCATGCCGAAGCGGCGGAAGAAACGCTCCATGCCGGGCGGGGATGCCGGCGTCTCGTCCTCACTGAGCGATGAAGTGGCGGGCCGGTCGATCTTGACGCGAACCGAGATCACCGCCGGTTTGACCTTGGCGACGATGTCGGCAAAGCCCACCGGATGTTGCGAAAGCTTTTGCGCCTCCTGCGACAGGTTCTGCGCATGCGCCGGGCCGGCGAGGAACGCGGCGTTCGGCGTCAGGCTGGGGGCGACGAAGAAGGCCGCTGCGCCGAGACCGGCGATCGTTGTCGCCAGAAGCCCCAAGCGCCGCACCGACAAAACGCGGCGTGAGGGTGGAAGATAACCATTCATTACCGTCTCCAAATCGTTGTCCGTCTCGCGACGGAAGGTGGCCCCCGAGGCCCTGTATTTGCCGAGGAATGTGGGACAGCCCGCCTTACCGCGCTCTGTCGGCAGGATTAAAACTTGGTAATGTTGCGGACGGAACTTTTCGTCGTCGCGACAAAGCGGCGCTCGTCGTGAAGGAAGCTTTTGGGCCGCGTTATCGCCACGCTTTCGCAGCGACCGAGGCTCAACCTTCGCGCAAAAGCTCCGACAGCCGGGTTTCTTCGGCGGCGGTCAGATTCGCGGCCTCAGGCCGTTGCACGCGACGCCGGCGCCTGACAATGACGACGATGGCCACGACGCCAATGAGCAAGGCGGCCGGCGGCAGCCCCCACAAAGCCGCCGTGTGCCACGACAGCAGCGGCCGCAGCAGCACGAATTCGCCGTAGCGGGCGACCAGAAAATTCATCACCTGCGCATCGCTGTCGCCGGCCTTCAATCGTTCGCGCACGAGCACGCGCAGATCGTGCGCCAGCGGCGCCTCGGAATCGTCGATCGACTGGTTCTGGCAGACCATGCAGCGCAATTCCTTTGACAGATTGCGCGCGCGCGCTTCGAGCGCGGGGTCTGCAAGCATCTCCTTCGATTCGACCGCGAGCAGCGGCAGGGAATTGAGCAGCAGCAAACAAAAGGCCACCAACAGGGACGTTCGCGTGCCGCGAGCAACGATTTTCACGACCATCACTCCGCCGCCTGCAGCGCCGCCGGCAGCTTGGCAGGCCGCGGCGCGCCGATGCGCAGCCGCCGGTCGGACAGCGACAGGCCGCCGCCGACAAACATGATCACCGCGCCGAGCCAGATCAGCAGCACCAGCGGCTTGAAGTAGAGGCGCACGGGAACGGTGCCGTCCGGCGCAGGATCGCCCAGCGACAGGTAAAGCTGGCTGACGCCGCGCCGCATCAGTGCCGCCTCGGTTGTCGCCATGTTGCGCGCGGGAAACGTGCGGCGGCTTGGCTCCATGACGCCGAGCTCGTCGCCATTGGTCCGGCGCACGGTAAAGCGGCCGACGACGTCGCGATAGTTCGGGCCGGGCCGGTTGAACAGGCCGTCGAAGCTGAGCCGATAGTGGGCGAGCTCGATCGTATCGCCCGGCTTGAGCGCGGCGATACGCTCGGCGCCCCAGGCGGTGACGACGACGATGCCAAGGAGCGTGACGCCGATGCCAAAATGGGCGACCGCACCGCCCCAGGCCGAGCGCGGCAATCCCGCCGCGCGGCGGAGCGCCGCACCAAGCGGCACGCGCACGATCATGGTGCGCTCGGCGAGATCGGTCAGCGCGCCGACCATGACGAAGAGCGCAAGGCCGACGCCAAACGGCGCCAGCACCGGGCCGCCATGTTGCAGGGCGAAGGCGGCGGCGATCGCCACCGCGGCAATGAAAGCCCCGGCGGTGAGGCGCTGCGCGGCGCCGAGAAGGTCGCCGCGCTTCCAGCCAAGCAGCGGCCCGAACGGCATCGCCAGCAACAACGGCACGAACAGCGGGCCGAACGTGGCATTGAAGAATGGCGGCCCAACGGAAATTTTCGCGCCGGTCAGCGCTTCAAGCGCGAGCGGATAGAGGGTGCCGATGAAGACGGTCGCGCAGGCGCAGGTCAGAAACAAATTGTTGAGGACCAGCGCGCCTTCGCGCGAGATCGGCGCGAACAGCCCGCCCTGCTTGAGCAGCGGCGCGCGCCACGCATAAAGCACGAGCGCGCCCCCGATGAAGGCGACCAGGATGGCGAGAATGAAAATGCCGCGCCGCGGATCGGTGGCGAAGACGTGCACGGACGTGAGTACGCCCGAGCGCACCAGGAAGGTGCCGATCAGCGACAGCGAGAAGGCGAGGATGGCGAGCAGAATGGTCCAGACCTTGAGCGCGCCGCGCTTTTCCATCACCACGGCGGAATGCAGGAGCGCCGTACCGGCGAGCCACGGCATCAGTGAAGCGTTTTCGACCGGATCCCAGAACCAATAGCCGCCCCAGCCGAGCTCGTAATAGGCCCAATAAGAACCGCCGGCGATGCCGAGCGTCAGGCACATCCAGGCGCCAAGCACCCACGGGCGCACCCAGCGCGCCCAAGCGGCGTCGATGCGGCCCTCAAGCAACGCCGCGATCGCGAACGAAAACGCGATCGAGAAGCCGACATAGCCGAGATAGAGCAGCGGCGGATGGAACGCGAGACCGGGGTCTTGCAGGATCGGATTAAGATCGCGGCCTTCGAGCGGCGCGTCGGCAATGCGCAGGAATGGGTTCGAGGTGGTAAGAATGAAAAGCTGGAAGGCGGCCGCGATCCAGGCCTGCACCGCAAGCGCATTGGCCTTGAGCTTCACCGGCAAATTGCCGCCGAAGGCCGCAACCAGCGCGCCGAACAGCGCAAGAATAAACACCCACAGCATCATGGAGCCTTCGTGGTTTCCCCAGATGCTGGTAAGCCGATACATCAGCGGCATCGCCGAATTCGAATTCTCATAGACGTTGAGCACCGAGAAGTCGGACGTGACGTAGCAAGCGGCGAGCGCGCCGAACGACAACGCAACAAAGACGAATTGCGCCAGCGCCGCGGGCGCCGCCACGCTGAGCAGCGTTGGATCGTCGCTGCGCGCGCCGACGATCGGCATCGAGCCCTGGATCAGTGCCAAGCCGAACGCCAGCATCAGCGCGTAATGGCCGAGTTCGGCGATCACTTGCCGCCTCCTGCCGCCGGCATCGCCGCCCTCGGGCCGTAATCGTCCTTCCAGTGCCCCGACTTTTTCAGCGCGTCGGCGACCTCCCTCGGCATGTAGGTCTCATCGTGTTTGGCGAGGATCGTGTCGGCGGTGAACAGTCCGGAACCGTCCAACGCGCCTTCGGCGACGACGCCCTGCCCTTCCCGGAACAGGTCGGGCAGTACGCCCTGATACGCGACCGCTATCTCGCGGTTACCGTCGGTGACGTCGAAACGGATTTTCAGATCGTCGCCGCGCACCAGGCTTCCGGCCTTCACCAAGCCGCCGAGCCGCATGCGGGTGCCGGCGGCGATGCGCTTCTCCGCGACGTCGCTCGGCGAATTGAAGAACACGATGGAATCGCGAAACGCGTTGAGCATCAGCGCCACCGCAATGGCGAGCACGCCGAGCGCGCCGCCGATCAGGACGAGGCGTCGCCGCTTGCGAGTCATGGCTGTCGTTTTCCCGGCATGATCTTTACGTCAGCCTTCGAGCCCGAGGCCTTTGACGAGATCGTCGATGCGCTTGATGTCGTCAGGGCGCTCGCCCAACGCGCGCTTGGCATCGGCGGCGGCATTCTTGGCCTTGTCGCGATCGCCGAGCACGACATACGCACGCACCAGGCGCAGCCAGCCGTCCACGTCGGCGCCATTGTCGTGCAGGCGACCGGCGAGACGCGCGACCATGCCGCGGATCATGTCGCGGCGTTCGTCGTCGCTCATATTGGACGCGGCGGCGATGTCGGCAGCGTTCGGTCCGGCTACCGCGAGCGGCGCACCGCTCACACGCGTCAACGCCTCGCGCACGAAACCGATCCACGGCGCGTCCGACGGCGCATCCGCGAGCAGCGAGCGCCAGATGGCGGCGGCGTCTTCGCTTTTTCCATCCTGCTCGGCGACGAGGCCGAGAAAATAGCGGGCCTTCGCCTCGTGCGCATCGCGGGCCACCGCCCGCTCGAACGCAGCCTTGGCTTCGGCCGTCACCACACCGTTCGCGGCGGCGGTTTCGGCCTCGCCGAGATCGGCTTCGCGGGCGGCAGTCGCACCAATAAGCGTCAGCGCCTTCTTTCGCGCTCCGACGGCATCGTCGAGGCGGCCGAGCCGGTTATAGACCGGGGCCAGCAATTCCCAGCCTGCGCCATCGTTCGGATTGCGTGCCAGATGCGCTTCGACCTGGCTGACAAGGGTCGCGATCGATTCATGGCCCGCCGGAGCGTTGACGCGCGCGAAAGCGGGCTCGCCTGGAATGTTCGGCGAGCCGAGCGCGACATAAAGGCTCAGCGGACCGAGCGTGAGGATAAGCAAGGCCGCGAGCGCAGCGGCGCGCCGGCGCTGCGGCTTATGCGCTCGGGCCGCAGCAGATACGGGGAGCGGCGGCGGTTCCGCGGCAGCCAGGAGCCGCCGGGAAACCTCCAGCCGCGCCGCCTCGGCCTCGGCCTCGCCGATCAGGCCGGCGGCACGATCGCCGTCGATTTCCTTAAGCTGATCCCTGTAAACGAGAAGATCGCTGCCGCCGCCCACCACGCGCGGACCGCGGCCAAGCGACCACAATACGGCGAAGATCGCCGCTGCCGTCATCAACGCAAAAATGACCCACAGAATCATAGTCGCCATTCAATCCGCGGAGCGCCGGGAACATATTGATCCAAGCCAATATCGCTTTCCGGGGAAGCCGCAGCAGGAGCGGCGTGCCCGTGCGCCGCGCGTTACATCATCACGGCGTCATTGCGGCGGCAATGGGAGCACGGGCGCGGCAATTGCGCACTGTCCGCCGGACTAGGCGCGGGCCGGCCTGCGCTCGAACATCGCGGTCTGTACCGCGATTTCGGCTGCTTTGGCCAACAAGCCCGCATAGTCGGCGCCAAATATGGTCCGGCAGAAGCGAATCGCCGCATCCATCTGCGACTGGCGGAAGGGCCGGTCGGCGTCGCTGGCTTGGCGCAGCGCGTCGAGCAGGATTTTTGTTCCGCTCTCCAGATAATTTTGCAGCTCCGTATAACTGCGCACGGTCATCTCGTTGACCGCAAGCTCGTTGGCGTAGGTGCGGCAAGCGGCCACGAATTCGACAAGCATCTCCGCCTCGCTCACGTCGGTCGCGTCGAGCTGCGAGCCTGCCGGGATTTCCTTGTTCGGCCGCGGCCGCAGCAAGCGGCGAACGCGGCCCGGCGTCGACTCGATTTCCGCGCGGAGCACATTGGAGACTTCGGTGCGGATGGCGGTGAGCTGGCGGCTCCAGGGCGAATCGCCGGAGAGGTCGATTTCGGTACGCAAGCCGCGCGCCGCGTCGTGAATGTTCTTGAGCAGCGAGGTCACCGGCCGGCGCGCTTTGAGTTCCGTGCGCAGGTCGCTCACCATGCACTCGACTTCGCCGATGACGATGGCGACCGCGGTCGCATAAGGTGTTTCGGCGATACGCGCGGCAACGTCGCTTTCCGCGGCGCGCGTCGCAATGCGAATGAGCTGCCAGGGCGACGCCAGCCGGCCCATGATCAGCACGAACCCGTAGAGCAAGACATCGGTCTTCACCACCGGCGCGCCGGCGTGCGTCTTCTGTGTCGTCACGGCCTCGAGCAGCGATTTAACCGAATCGATCTCGTCGCGTTCAAACGAGCGCAGATGGTTCGGCAATCGCCGCGCCAAGTCATTCAACAGGTCACGGTTGGCAAGAATGCGGGTCAGCGTTGCCAGATCGTCAAGCGCCCGCGGCGTGCCGACTTGCACGGCGAGACGCCGGCGCGCTTTGTCGTCGCCGCTCACCGAAGCAATGGCTTCCCGAATGCGCCGGAGCGCGCGATCGTGCAAGGCGCGGGTCAGCTGTTCGGCCTTCATCCGGTCGTCGTCGAGCAAGGCGCGATTGATATCCTCGCTCAGCGCCTTGGCCTCGGCCGGGATCAGATCGCGCCCGATCCACCCCCAAATCGGTTCAAGCGACACCCGCGCAATTCGCCCCGCCCGCTTGTGATCGGCGGCGTCGTCGATCAGGAACGGCTCGACCGGCGTGAAGAACAGGCGGGCGGCGTTGCCGATACGCGTTACCGGCTGGCCGGCGGCGCGCACGGTGCGGCGTAGTTCCTGCAGAATGAGCTCGCTGCCGGCCGATTCCTCGCCGCGCAGCAGGCCGCGTTCGAGCTCGGCAACCAACATGGCGCGAGCCTCCGGTTTGAGCGTCCGGAGATAATCGCGCAGCCGTTCGACGGCTTGCCCGTCGCTCGTCATGAGGGCCATCATCCACGCCTGCAAGGCATCGGACACTTTTAGGCGCCGGGCGCTTAAGAAGGCGTTACGCAAAACCTCAGGAATTCGGCGCCATGAGCCGCGAGTTGCGGCCGCCGAAACGATCTTTCCGCGCTCTTTTTGCAGCGCGGGGAAACGCAGGAGGTTCAGCTTATAGTCGTCCAGCTGCCGTCAGGATTACGGCAGCCAGCGCGCGCGCTGGGCTTGCTGCTGACCGTCGATATGCCAGTCAAGGAAGGCGATCTTCAAGTTGGCGATCGGCGGCCCGCTTAAGCTATTTGTTCAGGACTTGAATCGGGAACGGCATCAGGACTTTGGCCTTTTTCAGGGACGCCGTGGCCTGGTCAATCTGCGCTATGGTCGCCGACGAGATGACGCCTGTGGTGCAGGTCGCCGGAGTATAATTGCTGGTCACAATGACGTAGGCACCTAGATTTTTCACCACGTCGCATGTGCATGCAGCCGCTTCGGGATTGTTGTTGTCGATAATGCAGGGCTTATCCAGGCACCACGCCCAAGGCCGGTCATTGGAGCAGCTCGCATAGCTCTTGACTGGATAGTAGCGCGAGTGGATTTGCTGACCCTCAGGTGTGTTCTTTACGCTCGAGCACGGCTCCGCGCCGGCGGAATAGCTGGTGTTGACGGTGCAGTGACACGAGACCTGCTTGTCGTTTCCGGGAATCGCATCGCATTGCGCAATCGTGCACAAAGCAAATGTGCTCTTGCAGACCTTGAGGTCCTGAGCTTGCCCGGTAATGCTGAGGGCCAGAGTCACGCCAACGGCGATCACGGTCGACAGGTAAAGCGGAAAGCTCTTTCTCATCGCCACCCTCTCGGCCTGGGCCAAAGACGCCGTACGCTGACCGCGCTTTGAGCCACACTTCAGATCGCAGAGCGTTGTTCCATTTCCGATCCTCAAAGAACGCGAACCAGCTCGATGAGGCATCGAAAATTTTTAGGCGCCGTGCGCTTAAGAAGGCGTTACGCAAAACCTTGAAAACTCAGTGGTATAAGCGATTGTTTGCAGCCGCCGCCCGAACTTCCCAGGCCTTTTTCGGCTCGGCGCAGGGCGCTCAGCTGATGGTCGTCCAGCTACCGTCCGCATTGCGACAGGCCGTGCCGCGCTGGGTTTGCGGCTGGCCGTCGATATAGACGGTGTGGGTATATTGCCGGCAGGGTTCGCCGTTCATCTGATAGGCCGGCCCGGGCACGACGTT